>Ga0256839_1000118_pt1 | contig 103965 bp, 97 predicted proteins | sample 354166metaG_FD_185968 | JGI IMG/M metagenome (GOLD analysis project Ga0256839, IMG submission 185968) | Hydrothermal vent microbial communities from Mid Atlantic Ridge, Atlantic Ocean - 354-166 | ecosystem: Environmental > Aquatic > Marine > Hydrothermal vents | place: Atlantic Ocean: Mid...
AAAAAAAGCCGCCAAGCCCCGACAACGGAGCAACGACAACAATGAAACCAGCGAGAACCGCCGCAGAACCACTCCGGATTGCCGATCATGCCGCCAATCCAGGCGTTTCCGGGGGTGTCCAGCTGGTCCTGCGGGACACCAAAGCCTACATTGGATAGTCGTCGGCGGAAAGGGGTAGCGCGTGGTTGCCTTCACGCATGCGGGACGAGGGTCTTGCGGCCCTTGCCCGGGAGCCAGGAGATTATTATTGGGGCGGGCTTCTAAGCCCGCCCCTTTCTATGTAACGGCGACACAGGAGCCCGTCTACATCATCGAAGTGAACAGCCGAACCACGGCACCGATGCCTGCAGCGCGGCCGTATAGTCGAACAATCTTACTCGTTCGTGCATCTGACGTTTAGAGGGGCTTTGCTATTCCCGCAAATCCTTCAACTGCGTACTCCGCATCTCCTCGGGGATCTGGCGGGCCGCCTCGAGATCGGCGATCAGCAGGGCCTCACCGCGGGGGCCGGCCGATGCCGCCGGCTCGCCGTCGGGACCGGCGATCACTGAAAGCCCGGTATAGGCGAGATCCCCCTCCGCACCGCAATAGTTGCAATAGGCCACCAGCAGATCGTTCTCGGCGGCGCGGGCCGGCACCAGGATGCGCGAGACGTGGCGATAGGGCTCCATGTTGGCGGTGGGCACCAGCACCACATCCACCGCCCGGCGCGCGAGCGCCCGGACATGCTCGGGGAACTCCACATCGTAGCAGACCAGAAGCCCGAAGCGATGGCCGGCGAAATCGAAATGGACATGGCCCCCGCCCGGCGTGAAGAGGGCGTGTTCCACGGGACCGAAGCGCTGGAGCTTGCGGAACAGCGCGAGGGTGCCGCCGTCGGGTCCGATCGCCACGGCGCTGTTGAACAGCCGCTCGCCTTCCTGCTCGGCGAAACCGGTGACGATGGCGATGCCGGTCTCGCGGGCGGTCTCGCGAACCCGGGCGAGACCCGGCCCGTCCACCGGCTCGGCGAGATCGCGCAGCCGCTGCTTCTGGTTGTAGCCGGGCAGGAAAAGTTCGGGAAAGAGCAGCATGCCGGCGCCGAAGGCGGCGGCGGCGCGGGCGGTGCGGGCGATCACGGCCTGCGCCAGCGCGACATCCCCGGCCGGCGAGGGAGTCTGACAGAGGGCCAGTTTCACGGGCCGCCTCCGCGGGCAGCCCGGCCGCTGCGGCGGCCGGGCGGCGGGTTCACTTCAGGAGGTTGGTCCAGATCCGGTCGTAGAAGCGCACCACCTCGGGCGGACAGGGCGGCACGAATTCCGGGGCCGGGGCGTCGGCCGGCGGGTTGAGCTCGGGAGCCTCGGCCAGGATCGGATCGAGCCAGGGCTCCACGCCCTCGATGCCCGAGGCGTAGCGGGCGAAGTTGCTGAGTGCCGCGGCGTTTTCCGGCTCCATCATGAAGTTCATGAACAGCAGCGCATTGTCGTAGTTGGGGGCGTCCTTGAGGACCACGATATTGTCCATCCAGCCGGTGAAGCCCTCGCGCGGATAGGCGTATTCGAGGCTCGGCTTTTCCAGCCGTGCACGGAGCCCGTAGCCGTTCCAGATCATGCCGGCGGCGGCATCGCCCGAGACCAGCACCTCCTTGGCCCCGTCGGAATTGAAGCCGAGCCAGTGCTTCTTGGCCCCCAGCAGGAGGTCGTTGAGGGCCTTGAGCTGCTCGGGATCGTCGTTGCAGCGGGGAAAGCCGAGATAGCGGAGCCCGGCATTGAGGACATCGTTGACGTCCTTGAGCATGTTGATCCGCCCCGACAGCGCGGCGGGCGGATCGAAGAGGATGGCGAGGGTGTCGATATCGCCCTCGTAGACCTCCCTGTCGACCATGAAGGAGGTCGTGCCCCACTGGTAGGGGATCGAGTAGTTGCGCCCCGGATCCCAGTAGACGTCGATCCAGGCCGGATCGACATTCCCGAAATTGGGCAGCCTGTTGGGCTCGCTCCGCTCCAGCAGCCCTTCCTCGATCAGGATCTTGACCATGTAGTCGCCGGGCACGGCGATATCGTAGCCGGTCACTCCGGCCTTGAGGCGGGCCAGCAGGGTCTCGTTGGAATCGTAGGTATCCAGGGTGACTTCGACATCGTATTCCTTGGAGAACTTGTCGATCAGCTCCTGCGGCAGATAGTCGAACCAGTTGTAGATGTTGAGCTCGCCGGCGGCCTCGGCGCGGCCGCCGGCGATCGCGAGCAGCCCGACCAGCCCCAGAGCGGCGACGCCTCTGTGGAACCCTGCGTGCATTCCTGCCTCCCTCCGTGTCACGGCTTGGCACCACCCCCCTCGCGGCCACGGCGGCCAATCACCCAGGAAGCGGTCACGAACAGTATCGAGACGCCGAGCATCATTGTCGAGACGGCGTTGATCTCCGGGGTGAAGCCGGTGCGCACCATGCCGTAGATCGCCAGCGGCAGGGTGGTGGCGCCGGGCCCGGCGACGAAGCTGGTGATGATGAAATCGTCCAGCGAGATGATGAAGGCCAGCATGAAGCCGGCGAGGATGCCGGGGAACAGGAGCGGCAGCAGGACGTGGCGGAAGGCCTGCCAGCCGGTGGCGTAGAGATCGCGCGCCGCCTCCTCGTACCAGGGCTCGATGCCCTCGAGGCGCGCCGAGATCGGCAGATAGGCGAAGGGGATGCAGAACACGATATGGGCCAGGATCACGGTCCCGAGGCCGAGCCGGAAGCCGATCGCCAGGAAGAAGACGAGGGTCGCGACGGCGGTGATGATCTCCGGCACCATCAGCGGCAGGTTGATCAGCGCGAAGGCGAGATTGCGCTCGCGCAGCGCCCGTCCCCGCACCAGCGCGATCGCCGCCGCGGTGGCCATCACCGTCGCCGTGCTGGCGGCGGCCAGGGCCACGGTGAGGGAATTCAGGGCCGCCGCCTGGATGACGGGATTGCCCACCGCCTTCAGGTACCAGGCGAGGCTGAAGCCGCCCCAGACGGTGATCGAGCGGATGGCGTTGAAGGAATAGATCGCCACCACGAGCATCGGCGCGTAGAGGATCACCATGCAGAGCAGGGTGACGAGACCGAAGCCCGGATAGTGGTAGAGCCGAAGCGGCCGTCCCCTCATCGCCCGCCCCCTCGGGTCTTCTCCTGCTGGCGCAGGAAGGCCATGCTCACGGTGCCCCTCCTCCGGGATCGGATCGGACCCGGCTCCTCGAGGATGGACGAGGGCAGACGCTCCGCAGACCATCCACATGCTCTCGGAGTTCGGGGCGAATGGTCGCCCACATGGGATCGAGGACGACGTCGATCCCTTCACGGCGGGCGAGCTTCGCGGCGGGGACGAAATCGGAATCGCCTGCCACGAGCACGATTTGGTTCACCTGGCGCTTGAAGGCGAGCGATGCGATGTCGAGTCCGAGACGCATGTCGACGCCCTTCTGACGGAGATCGAGTTCGAAATCGGCGTCGGAAACGCTGGCGAGCGCCCGTTCCCCCCGGCTCAACGCGCGGATGACGGAAGGCCGCAGCCGCCAGGTGACCAGCGAATCGGGAAGCTCGCCGAGACGCAACGCCACCTTCCGCTTCTGCCGGAGCGACTCGTGGAAGGCCTCGCGCCAGCGGGCGACCTCGGTACGCCCCAGGTCGATCGGCTTCTTGGCAAGCGGCGTGTGTCCCTTCCAGCGCGCGGGAGGTGCGTCGTACACGAAGACCCGGTACAGCCGCGCGGTACGTCGACCGTCGCCGTCCCGCAGGTGATCCAGAGCCAGACCGTGGAGCCGGCCGGCGGCCTCGTCCGGTGCCAGCTCGCCCCAGATGCAACGGGCGCGTCTGAGAAAGAACGCCGCATCGACGAGGACGGCCGCGGTGGTCGGGGAAAGATGGCGGAGAACGAATTCGCCCCAGGGTTCGGCGTCTCCCGGATATCCGAGGGAGCGCTTACTGCCTGGGGCGGATGGCGAATTCAACATAGGCGCTGATCCCCTCCATGTCAACAAATCCGTGGCGTCATATGGTGACGTGACGGCACGCCGCCGACAATCGTCTGGATAAGATTACTGTCGGGCCGAAGTGACGACAGGACACTCCTCCGCGCCGAAACCGAAGCCCGGATAGTGGTAGAGCCGAAGCGGCCGCGGTTTCATCGCCCGCCTCCATGGGCCTTCCCCTGCTGGCGCACGAAGGCCAGCAGCGCCAGCAGGACGATGGTCAAAAGGATGATCGCCGCCGCCGAGCCGAAGGGCCAGTTCCTGGAGCTCTGGAACTGCAGGGCGATCAGATTGCCGACCATCAGGTTCTTGCCGCCGCCCAGCAGATCGGGGGCGATGAAGGCGCCGATGCCGGGGATGAACACCAGGAGACAGCCGGCGACGATCCCCGGCCGCACCACCGGCAGGACGACCTTCCGCAGGATCGTCCAGCGATCGGCGTAGAGATCGTAGGCGGCGTCCACGAGACGGAAATCGAAACGCTCGATGGCCGCGTAGACGGGCAGGACCATGAACGGGAGATAGCTGTAGAAGAGCCCGAGACCGACGGCGAAATCGGTGTAGGCGATCCGCAGCGGCGTCTCGATCAGACCGAGCCCCCGCAAGCCGGCGTTGATCGGCCCCTCGTCGCGGATCAGGAAGAGCATCGAGACGGTGCGGATCAGCAGATTGACCCAATAGGGCACGGTCACCAGCAGGAGCCAGGCTTGACGCCGCGAAGGCGGCCGGGTGGCGATGAAATAGGCGGTCGGCACACCGACCAGGAGACAGCTCGCGGTGGCCACCGCGGCGAGCAGGAAGGAGCGGGCGTAGATCTGCAGATAGGCCGGATTGAAGGTCAGGCTCTCGTCGAACAGGTCCCGCTCGAACAGGAACTGCAGATAGGCGTCGGTGGAAAATTCCCGGACCACCCCGCCGTAGGTGCCCGGGGTGAGGAAGGAATAGACCAGCACGAAGCCCAGCGGCACCACCAGCAGCAGGAGGATGGTGGCGAGCGCCGGCAGCAGCAGCAGGCGTTGCAGGCGCGGCGGGGCCAGCGCCGAACCGCCCTCGAGCGCGCCGCCGGCCATCATTCCTCCTCCGGCAGCAGGCGGGCCGCCGCCGGATCGAAGGCGATCCCCACCCGTTCCCCGCCGGCGTATCTCGTCGCCTCGCCGCCCGCGTTCTGCACCCGCACATCCACCGGCGGCCCGTCGTCGAGGCGCACCCGGTAGTCGGTGTCGGAGCCGATGTAGACCAGCCGCTCGACGGTCCCCGAAAACACCGCCCGTGCATCCCCGGGTTCCACCAGACGCAGCCGCTCGGGGCGGATCGCCAGGGTGGCCCGCCCGCCGGCGGCGATCCCCTCGCCCGCCGCGACCCGGATGACGGCGCCGAAATCGGTGCGGCAGAGGGCCTCGCCCCCCTCCATCCGCTCGAGGGTGACGGGAAGGAAATTGCCCTGGCCGATGAACTCGGCGACGAAGCGGTTCTTCGGCCGATCGTAGATCTCCCGCGGGCTGCCCACCTGCTGCACCCGCCCCTCGGACATCACCGCGATCTCGTCGCTCATGGTCAGCGCTTCCTCCTGATCGTGGGTGACGAACAGGAAGGTGATGCCGGTCTCCTCCTGGAGCTGCTTGAGCTCCACCCGCATCTCCTGGCGCAGCTTGAGATCGAGGGCGGAAAGCGGCTCGTCGAGCAGCAGCAGCTTCGGATGCGGCGCCAGCGCCCGGGCCAACGCCACCCGCTGCTGCTGACCGCCGGAGAGCTGCGCCGGCCGCCGGTCGGCGAGTCGTTCCAGCTTCACCAGAGCCAGCATCCGCCGCACGGTATCTTCGACCTCGGCCCGCGGCCGACCGAGCCGCCGGAGACCGAAGGCCACGTTCTCGGCCACCGTCATGTGCGGGAAGAGGGCGTAGTGCTGGAACACCGTGTTGACCGGCCGGCGGTTGGGCGGCAGGCGGCCGATATCCTCGCCGAACAGCAGGATGCGGCCGGCATCGGCCTGCTCGAAACCGGCGATCAGGCGGAGAAGCGTGGTCTTGCCGCAGCCCGAGGGACCGAGCAGGGTGAAGAAGGCGTTGTCGGCGATCTCCAGGGACACGCCCCCGAGCGCCTCCACCGCCTGCGCCCCGCTGCCGAAGCGCTTTCTCACCCCCTCGACGGTGATGGCGCTTTCTCGCCGCGACCGCCGCACCGCGTCCCCCTCCCCGTCTGCCGCGGCGCAGTCAAGCAGAAGGCATCCGCTCCCTCAACCACCGCCGCCAGCGGCTCCGCGACCGGGTTTTTCGCATGATGGCGCATGAATCCCGGCTTTCCCCGCATACCGGAACATATTTTAGCCTTTTCTTAAAAGCCGGGACCTAGTGATCGCCGACCTCCGCAACCTTCGATGGAGTCGTGACACATGTCCCTGTTCGGCATCCGGGGCCGTCTCGTTCTCGGCATCGGCGTTCTCGCCTTCGGCATCTTCGCGGTCGTGCTGATCAGCCGCTGGGAGGTGGGCAATCTGGCCTCCGTGACCCGGCGTACGGTGGCCTTGCGGGTGCCGACCGCGGAAGCGAGCCGGGCGCTGGCGACCGAGATCAACGCCTCGCTGGCGGCGCTCAGGGGCTGGATGCTGACCGGCGATCCCGGACAGAAGACGGCCCGGGCTGCGGCCTGGGAGGGGATCGACCGCAACCTGGACGCGCTTCGCCGTGTCGCCGCCGATGCGGCGGAAACCGCGGCGGACTCGGTGCTGAACCGGCTGGAGACGGGCCTCACCGGGTTCCGCGAAGCCCAGGAACGGATCGAGGCCATCGCCCACACCCCGGAGGCGGAGCCCGCCCGCAAGCTGTTCGACGAAGAGGCGGCCCCCCGCGCCCGCGTCATTGCCGAGGCGATCACCCGCATGATCGATCTCGAGAAGACCATGCCGGCGACGCCCGCACGCAAGGATCTGCTGGGCACGATGGCCGATGTGCGCGGCAGCTTCGGCCTCGCCCTCGCCAACCTCCGGGCCTATCTGCTGACCGGCGAGGCCGGCTACCGCGAGGCCTTCGAAAAGCTGTGGCGGAAGAACGAGAGCCGCTTCGCCGATCTGTCGCGCAACCGCTCCCTGCTGAGCCCCGAGCAGCGCCGGGCCTTCGCGCGCCTCAAGGAGGCGCGTGCCGCCTTCGCGCCCCTGCCCGCGCGGATGTTCGAGATCCGCGGCTCCGAACGGTGGAACATGGCGAACTTCCTGCTCCGGACCGAGGCGATGCCGGCCGCCGACCGGATCCTCGATCTGCTGCTCGGTCCTCGGGGAGAAGATGGCGTCCGCGACGGGGACGGCGGTCTCGTCGCGGCCGAGCGCCGAGCCCTCGTCTCCGAAGCCACCGAGGCCGCCGAGCGGGCCGAATCCCTCATCCTGTCGCTGACGGTGATGCTCGCCCTGGCCGTTCTCGTTTCCCTCGCCACCGTGATCTTTCTCTCCCGTTCCATCGTCACCCCCATCACCCGGATGACGGCGGCCATGCGTGGCCTCGCCGAAGGCGATCTCGGGATCCGGGTGCCCGGGCTCGGCCGCCGCGACGAGATCGGGGCGATGGCGGAGGCGCTCGAGGTGTTCAAACGCAACGCCGGCGATCTCCGGCGCAAGGTACGCCTCGGCGAGCTGGCGGTGGCCTTCGGCGACCGGGTCGGCGAGGTGGTGGAGGCGGTGGCCCGTTTCGCCGAGGAGATGCGGCGGGAAGCCGAAAACATGACCGGCCGGGCCACCGATACCAGCGCCCGCACCCGGAGCGTCGCCGACGCCTCGAAGGCGGCCGCCGGTAATGTCCAGACGGTGGCCGCCGCCGCCGAGGAGCTGGCCGCCGCGGTGGCCGAGATCGGTCGGCAGATGGCCCGATCGGCGGAAATCGCCGGGCGCACCGCCCGGGAGGCCGAGGACACCAACGGCAAGATCGCCGGGCTGGCCGAGGCCGCCGAGGAGATCGGCCGGGTGGTGGAGCTGATCAACGACATCGCCGAGCAGACCAATCTCCTGGCCCTCAACGCGACCATCGAGGCGGCCCGGGCCGGCGAGGCCGGCAAGGGTTTCTCGGTGGTCGCCGGTGAGGTCAAGAACCTCGCGAACCAGACCGCCAAGGCGACCCAGGACATCGCCGCCCGCATCGCCGGCATGCAGGAGGCCTCCCGCTCCAGCGTCGGCGCCATCGCCACCATCCGCGAGAGCATCCTGGAGGTCAACGAGATCACCTCCACCATCGCCGCGGCGGTGGAGGAGCAGCGGGCGGCGACCGAGGAGATCGCCCGTGGCGCCGATCTCGCCGCCTCGGGAACCCGTACCGTCGACGGCCATATCGGCGAGATCGGGGACGCCACCCGCGATACCGGCGAAGGCGCCGAGCAGCTCCTCGCCATCGCCCGCGAGCTCGCCGAACAGTCCGAAACCCTGCACCGGGAGATGCGAACCTTCCTCGAGGAGGCGCGCCGGGCGGCCTGAATGCGGCGGCCGGGGACCCTCGCGATCCTAGAACCCGCCGGTGAGCTGGCGCATCGCGGCGGTCGGCAACGAACGCCCCTCGGCCTGCTGCTGCAGGGTCAGGACCTGGATCCGGTTCCCGGCGGCGATCCGCTGCTGGTAGAAGCTCTCCGCCACCGGCATCACCTCGACCCGGATGCGCAGATGGCCGCCTTCGACGATCACCGGGATCCAGAGCTCCCGCAGGTGCAGCGGCCGTCCTCCGGCACCGACGGTCCGGCCGACGCATTCGACGAGGGCCGGTTCGCCCCGGCCGAGACCGCCGCGCCGCGCCGCCTCCAGCGCTTCGCGGGCGACCGTGCCGAGCGGGTGCGGCCCTTCCAGGCTCCGGCGTTCGAGCTCCTCGGGTTCGCTGCCGAAGAGCTCGGCGAAACGGGCCGAGATTGCCCGGATGCGCAACTCCTGGTCGAGCAGCACCTGGGCGCAGAGCGAGCGCGAGACGACCTCCCGCGCCAGCCGGTTGCGCAACCCCGCGTGGCTGTCGACGAGCCGCTGGATGCGCCGGCGCGTCCGCATGTCCGGAACCTGCCGCCCACTCTCCCAGCGGGACAGGGTCGGCTGGCTCACTTCGAGCAGTTCGGCCGCTTCCTTCTGGGTCAGTTCCTGGTCGAGACGAAAGGTTTTGATGAAGGAGGCCCAACTCGCCATGGTCATTCAGTTGCACATGCTCCGTGCAAGCGGGCAGCAGGAGAGGGCACAGGTGGTGCTACGCGCACTTCTCGCCGCTGGACCATCTCGACTGGCCGCGATTCACCGTACCGGCGCGCCGCAGGGATCGACGACGCCCGGTTCCTCCGCCGGAAGCGGTTCGTTCACGAACCGTTCCGGTCCCCCCGCAATGTAGTGCCGTCTCTCACCCCCGACAAATCCGTGATCCCCTCCTCCGGCCGCCCCGTGAGACGGCCGGGACGGTCCGCGACAGCCGGCGGGCCTCTTTCACCCCGATCGGCCTTTCGATATGACCTATAGGATCAGACAAACGCGTCACGTTCAACAGCGGCCGGCCGTTCCCGGAAATCTTCCATGCGCATACATACGCATATATCGTCCCCGGCGCCGGGCCGACACTAGGACGGCAGGAAACATGCTTCAGATTTCGGCGGCGATCGCCCTGCCGAGTTCTTCGGTCGTGGCGCGGCCGCCCATGTCCGGGGTCCGCGGCCCGCCGCCCGCCAGGACCCGGGCGATGGCCTCCTCGACCGCCCGGGCCGCCGCCGGGTGGCCGAGATGCTCCAGCATCAACGCCCCGGACCAGATCTGGCCGATCGGATTGGCGATGCCCCGGCCGGCGATGTCCGGAGCGGAACCGTGCACCGGCTCGAACATCGAGGGATGGCGCCGCTCCGGATCGAGGTTGGCGGAGGGGGCGATGCCGATCGTTCCGGCCACCGCCGGGCCGAGATCGGACAGGATGTCGCCGAACAGATTGGAGCCCACGACGACATCGAAATCCTCCGGCCGGCGCACGAAATGGGCGGTCAGGATGTCGATGTGGTACCGTTCGACGGCGACCTCGGGATAGTCTTCGGCGATCGCCCGGACGCGCTCGTCCCAGAACGGCATGGTATGGATGATGCCGTTCGATTTGGTGGCCGAGACGAGGCGTCGGCGCGGCCGGGAACGGGCGAGCTCGAAGGCGTAGCGCAGGATCCGATCGACGCCGAAGCGGGTGAAGACGCTTTCCTGGACCACCGTCTCCCGCGCCGTGCCGGCGTAGAGCCGGCCGCCGATCTCCGAATATTCGCCCTCGCAGTTCTCGCGCACGATCAGCATGTCGATGTCGCCGGGGCGCTTGCCGGCGAGCGGGCTCGGCACGCCTTCGAGGAGCCGGACCGGCCGAAGGTTGACGTACTGGTCGAAGCGCCGGCGGATCGGGATCAGGAGCCCCCACAGCGAAACATGGTCGGGCACCGTCGGCCAGCCGACGGCGCCGAGGAAGATCGCGTCCCGATCGGCGATGCTCTCGAGCCCGTCCTCGGGCATGAAGCGGCCGCTGCGCAGGTAGCGCGCGCAGCCCCAGTCGAGCTCCTCCCAGCGCCAGCCGATGCCGAAACGCCGCCCCGCCGCCTCCAGGACCCGCAGCCCTTCGGGCACCACTTCCCTGCCGATCCCGTCGCCGGGAATCACCGCGATGCTGTGGGTCGTCATTCCCCTTCCCTCCCCCGGAGGCGAACCGCCGTCACCCGCATTTACGCAAAATTAAGGGCGCGCCGCTACAACCCTCTCGCCGCCGGCGCCGCCGCCGGTGGAGAGGTCCCGCACAACGGCAGGTGATCGGAGCATCGCAGATGGCAGCGTCCCTCCCTCTTCTCGGACGTCTCCCGGCAATCCCCCGCGGCCGCGGCGGGTCGGCCGATACCCGGCCCCTCGAGGAACTGGTCGAGGCCCTGCTGCGGCAGGATTACGGCCGCATTCCGGCGAGCCTCGCTGGCTCCCTCGGCGCCCGGCTGGTGGAGCTCGGGACGGCCCTCCAGGCGAATGCCCGCGTCACCGCCGATCAGGTGGTCGAGACCTCGATCCGCACCAGCCAGGCGGCCGGCCATGTGGCGACCCTCTCGGTGCCGGCCTCCGAGCTCAACGTTTCGGCCCAGTCGATGGCCGCCGCCGTCGAGGAGCTCTCCGCCTCGATCGGTGACATCCACCGCTTCTCCGAACGGATCGCCAGCGAGGCCGGCGAGATGCGCGAGGCGGTCGAGATCAGCGGCGAAAGCGCCCGCGAGTCGATCCGCCAGTTCAGCGAGCTCGCGACCCTGGTGCGCGAGGCGATGGCCGAAGTGCAGGCGCTGGGCGAGGCCAGTTCTGAGATCGGCGGCATCGTCGAGACCATCGAGTCCATCGCCTCCCGCACCCAGCTCCTGTCCCTCAACGCCACCATCGAGGCGGCACGGGCCGGCGAAAGCGGCCGCAGCTTCGCGGTGGTGGCCAACGAGGTCCGCACCCTCGCCCAGCAGACCGCCGAGGCCACCGACGACATCCGCAACCGCATCGAGGCCCTGGTCACCCGGGTCTCGCAGATCACCCAGACGATGGGCCGCAGCGAGCAGATCGCCGAGGCCGGCCAGCAGGCCATCGGCCAGCTCGATCACCAGGTGGAGGAGGTCGGCGCCAAGGCCGGAGGCGTCACCGAGAACATCGGCCAGGTGACGGAGATCCTCTCCCAGCAGACCGCCGCCGTCCAGGAGATCGGCGAGGGCATCGGCAAGGTGGCCCGGATGGCGGCCCTCAATCTGAAGGCGGTGGAAGGGCTGGTGGAGGTCACCAAGGCCCTCGAGCAGAGCGCCGCAAAGGGTCTCGCCCGGATCGCCGAGGTCGAGTTCCCGGGCAAGATCCTGCGGCTCGCGATGGCCGACCACGCCCTCTGGATGCGGCGTCTCGTCGGCGTCGTCCACGGCGAGCTGAAACTGCGGGAGCAGGAGCTCGCGAGCCATCAGTCCTGCCGCCTCGGCAAATGGTACTACGGGCCCGATGCCGCCGCTTATCGCGAGCTCGCCGCCTTCCGCAGCCTGGAGCAGCCGCACCAGCGGGTCCACGAGCTGGGCAAGGAGATCGTCCGCCTGGCGAACGAGGGGCGGATGGAGGAGGCACTCGGGCGGATCCAGGAGGTCCGCGAGGCTTCGGAAGAGGTCATCCGCCTCCTGCGCGAGCTCGCGAAACAGGCGGGGGAGTGAGCCGCGACCGGCCCGCCATCGGTCGGCGCGAAAAATTATGTGATCTTATTCCTACGATGTGCTAGGATCCGATCGACAACCTCCAGCACATCGGAACCCGTCATGAGCTTCACCACCCTTTCCTTCGGCCAGCGGCGCAGCACCGCCCGGGCCGAAGCCTCGCGGCGCAACGGCGCCAAATCGAAGGGTCCGGTCAGCGCCGCCGGCAAGGCCCGTTCGGCGCAGAACGCCCGCCGGCACGGGCTGACTTCGAGGACCGTGGTCCTCGCGACTCCCGAGGACCGGGCGGCCCACGCCGAGCTCGCGCGGGCGGTCGCCGAACGCTACCGGCCCGAGGGCGCCCTCGAGGAGCATTGGGCGGCCCGGATGGTCGCCGCCCTGTGGCGGCAGACCCGGCTCGAGATCATCGAATCGCGGGTCCTCGAGGCGATGATCGCCGGCGAGGAAGCGCTGGGGCTGCCGAGCCTCGCCACGGTATCGCGCTACCGGGCGCGGATCGCCCGCGACCTCGCCGAGGCCCGTCGCGAGCTCGAGGCCCTCCAGGAGCGGCGGCGCGAGGAACGGCTGCGGCGGGCCCTCGCCAGGGCGACGCCGGAGCGCCTGCGGCGCCTCGCCGACCGGCTGCAGCGGCGGGACGCGGAGGCCGATCCGCGACGGGAACCCGCCGGAGCGGCCCCGCCCCCGGTTCCCGGGAACGGCACGAACGAACCCGAGCCTCCCTTTCTCCCCTCAACCTTCGTCGCCGCGACCCCGGCCGGGAACGGGCACGAACCGGGACGCACGGGTCGCGCGTAGCCGCCAGGCGGCGTTGGCGGTCAGGGCGGCGAGGATCACGGCACCCCCCGCGAGGGTGTTGGCCGGCGGCCGTTCACCCAGCGCCAGCCACACCCACAAGGGGCCGAGCACGGTCTCCAGGAGCATCAGCAGGCTCACCTCGGGCGCCGTCAGATAGCGCGGCCCCAGGGTGATCAGCAGGAACGCCACCGGGTGCACCACCAGCACCAGGAGGGCGAGCCATCCCCACTGCGCCCCGGTGAAGGCGAAAGGCTCGGCGAAGGGCAGCGCGGCGAGGGTGATGAGCAACCCGGAGAGGGCGTAGACGGGCATCAGATCGCGGTGGCGCGCGCGGCGGATGAGGGTGAAGTTGAGGGCCATGCAGACGGCGGTGCCGAGGGCGGCGAAATCGCCCAGAAGCCGGCCGGCGCCGAGCGATCCCCAGACCGTGATCACCACCCCGAGCAGCCCGGTCGCGATGGCGAGGGCGGTGGACAGGGCCAGCATCTCGCCCATCAGCACGAAGCTCACGAGGGCCGCGAACAGCGGTGCGGTGGCGATGATCACCAGGGTGTTGGCGACCGAGGTGTGGGTGATCGACAGCAGGAAGAAGACGGTACCGAGGGCGAACAGCGGGCCGATCACCAGCCCCGGTGGCCCGACCGCGAGACAGGCGGCCGGCAGCCGCCGCCCGTGGCGGACCGCGACCACCGCCAGCACCACGAGGGCGAAACCGAGGCCCCGCCAGAAGAGGATGTCCCAGGGCGCGTCGCCGAGCAGACGGATCAGCAGGGCGTCGGGGGAGAGAACGAGAACCCCGCCGCCGGTGATCAGATAGCCCTTGGAATGCTCCTGCATGCCCCCGTCCCGCGCTGGCGGCTGTTTAGGGGGTGCGCGCGGTAGCGGCAAGGCGCCCCCGCCTCTTGTCGCGGCGCCGGCCCTGTGCCATCGAAAAGCCGTCGAACCATGGAGCAGGAGCAGGTGCAGGGAGCCGAACTGACCGCTCTGCCGGCCCGCGAGATGGTGCGCCTGCTGGCCGCGGGGGAGCTGTCGCCGCTGGAGGCGATCGACGCGGCGCTCGCCCGCATCGAGGCGGTGGACTGGCGGGTCAACGCGGTCCCCACTCTCTGCCCGGAGCGGGCCCGGGCGGCGGCCCGGCGGCTGATGGCGAGCGAGCCGCCCGAGGACCGCCGCGGCTGGCTCGCCGGCCTGCCGGTGCTGGTCAAGGATCTCACCGATGTCGCCGGGGTCCGCACCACCTACGGTTCGCCGATCTTCGCCGATCACCTGCCGGCCCGGTCCGACATCCTGGTGGAGCGTCTCGAAGCCCGCGGCGGCATCGTCCTCGGCAAGACCAACACCCCGGAGTTCGGCGCCGGCGCCAACACCTTCAACGAGGTCTTCGGCGCGACCCGCAATCCCTGGAACACGGCGATGACCTGCGGCGGTTCCTCGGGCGGCTCGGCGGTGGCCCTGGCGACCGGGATGGCCTGGCTGGCCACCGGCTCGGATCTCGGCGGTTCGCTGCGCACCCCGGCCGCCTACTGCGCGGTGGTCGGACTGCGGCCGAGCCCCGGCCGGGTGCCGCACGGGCCCGGCCCCGTCCCCTTCGACACCCTGGCGGTGGACGGGCCGATGGCCCGGGATCTGCGGGATCTCGCCCTGTTCCTCGACGCGATGGCCGGTCGGGATCGGCGCGATCCGCTGAGCTACGATCCCCCGGCCACCTCCTACACCGACGCCGTGGGCTGGCCGGCGCGTCCCGGCCGGGTGGCCTTCAGTCCCGATCTCGGTGGAATCACCCCGGTCGATCCCGGGATCGCCCGCATCTGCGCCGCCGCGGCCGGCCGCTTCGCCGAGCTGGGAGCGACGGTGGAGGAGGCGGCGCCCGATCTCGGCGAGGCGACGGCCTGCTTCACCACCCTGCGGGCGGCGCTGTTCGTCGCCGGCAAGGCCGAGCTCCTCGAGCGCCACCGCGAGGCGCTGAAGCCGGAGGTGGTCTGGAACATCGAGCACGGGCTGCAGCTGACCGCCGCCGAGATCGGGGCCGCCGAGCGGGCCCGCGGACGGCTCCAGCAGGCCGCCGCCGCCTTCTTCGAGGATTTCGATCTCCTCGCCTGCCCGGCCGCCATCGTGCCCCCGTTCCCGGTCGAGATCCGCTACATCGAGGCGCTCGGGGACCACCGCTTTCCCTCCTATGTGGACTGGCTGGCGGTGACCTACGCCATCACCCTCACCGGCTGTCCGGCCCTGTCGCTGCCCTGCGGCTTCACCGACAACGGCCTGCCGGTGGGACTCCAGCTCGTGGCCCCGCCCCGGGGCGAGGCGGCGCTGCTGCAGGCGGCGGTGGCCCTCGAGGATCTTCTCGGACTCGACACGCAGCGTCCGATCGATCCGCGGCCGGGCTGAGGGGCGGCGGTGACGGCGATGGCGGAACTGCCGGCCTATCTCACCACCCGCGAGCTGGCGGGCCTGCTGCGGCTCAAGGAGCGGCGGGTCTACGAGCTCGTCGCCCGCGGCGAGATCCCCTGCGTGCGGGCGACCGGCAAGCTCCTGTTTCCGCGCGAGGAGGTGCGGCGCTGGCTGGAGGGCGAGCGCGGCGAGCCGGTCCCCGCCGACGTCCTCGCCGGATCCCACGATCCGCTCCTCGAATGGGCGTTGCGGGAATCGGGCAGCGGCATCGCCAGCTTCTTCGACGGCAGCCGGGACGGGCTCGAACGGCTGCGGGGACGGCGGGCGGCGGCGGCCGGCGTCCATCTGCTCGACGCGGCGAGCGGGGAGTGGAACCTTCCGGCGGTGCGCGAGCGGCTCGGCGGGGCGCCGGTGGTGGTGCTCGAATGGGCCTGGAGGGAGCGCGGTCTCCTGGTGCCGCCCGGCAATCCCCGCCGCCTGCGCGGTCTCCGCGACCTGCGCGGTCTCCGGGTGGTGCCGCGGCAGCCGGGCTCCGGGGCCGGCGATCTCTTCGCCGAACTGCTGCGGCGGGAAGGGATCGAGGAAACGGAGCTCGATCTCCTGCCGGCGCCGGCCCGCACCGAAAGCGAGCTGGCCCTCGCCGTCGCCGCCGGCGAGGCGGATGCCGGCTTCGGCCTCGCCTGCACCGCCCGCCCCCTCGGCCTCGATTTCCTGCCGCTTTTGCGCGAACGCTTCGACCTCGTCGTCTGGCGCCGGGCCTTTTTCGAGCCGCCCCTGCAACGGCTGTTCGCCTTCGCCCGCGGCTCCGCCTTCGCCGCCCGGGCGGCGGAACTCGGCGGCTACGATCCGGAGGGTCTCGGCCGGGTGCGCTGGAACGGCCCCTGAGCGGCCCGGCCGCAGTCGGCATTGGGAAAGAAAAGCTGTTGTCCCTTCACCCGGAAGGCGGCGATCGCCGCTTGCCCTTCCGGCCCCACCAGCCAGTCGCGGAAGGCCTTGGCGGCGGCGAAGTTGACGGCGGGGTGGCGCGCCGGATTGACGAGGATGACGCCGTACTGGTTGAAAAGCCTGGGATCGCCCTCCACCAGAAGGGCGAGGTTCCGCTTGTTGGCGAAGGCGATCCAGCTCGCCCGGTCGGTCAGGGTGTAGCCCTCCATGCCGGCGGCGATGTTGAGGGTTGCGCCCATCCCCGCCCCCGCCTCGCGGTACCAGTCGGCGGCGCCGGCCGCGGGATCGATGCCGGCGAGACGCCAGAGGCTGCGCTCCTTGACATGGGTGCCGCTGTCGTCGCCGCGGGAGACGAAGATCGCCCCGGCCGCGGCGATCCGGGCGAAGGCCGCCGGCGCGTCGCGCATGCCGGCGATGCCGGCCGGATCGTCGGCCGGGCCGACGATCACGAAATCGTTGTACATCACATCGCAGCGCAGGACCCCGTATCCCTCGGCGACGAAGGCGAGCTCGCGCGCCCGGGCATGGACGAGGAGGGCGTCGCCGTCGCCGTTGCGGGCGTTCTTGAGGGCCTGGCCGGTGCCCACCGCCACCACCCGGACCTCGATGCCGGTTCGCGCGGTGAATTTCGGCAGCAGATGGTCGAGGAGCCCCGAGTTCCGGGTCGAGGTGGTCGATTGCAGGACGATGACATCCGCCCCGGCGCGGGCCGGCGCGGCGGGCATCGCGAGCAGCAGCGGAAGAAGGGCGAGGAGAAGACGGTTCATGCGGGCAACCTCCCTTCGATGTAGGCCCGGGCCGCGGCGCTCCGCGGGGCGGCGAAGAAGGCGGCAGCGGGGGCCTGCTCGATCACCCGCCCCGCATGGAGGAAGATCACCTCCTCGGCGAGGCGCCGGGCCTGGGCGACGTCGTGGGTGACGAGGACGATCCGGGTGCCGGCGTCGCGGGCCCGCAGGAGCAGGCTCTCGATCGCCCGGGTGGCGGCCGGATCGAGGCTCGCCGTCGGTTCGTCGAGCAGGAGCAGCTCCGGTTCCAGGGCGAGGGCGCGGGCCAGCGCCACCCGCTGCTGTTCGCCGCCCGACAGGCGGCGGGCGGGACGGCGGGCGAGACCGTCGAGCCCGCAGCCTTCGAGGGCCGCGGCGAGGCGGCGGCGGCGCTCGGCCCGCGGCAGGCCGCGGGCGGCGAGGGCGAAGGCGATGTTGGCGGCCACCGAGCGCCGCAGCAGGACGGGGCTCTGGAAGACCATCGCCTGCCGGCGCCAGACGGCGGGTCCCGGCGGCCGCCCGTTCCAGCGGATCTCGCCGCGGCCGGGCGGCAGGAGTCCGTGGAGGATCCGCAGGAGCAGACTCTTGCCGGCGCCGTTGGCGCCGAGCACGACGGTGAGCCCCCGCGGCCCGAGGGCGAAGGTGACCTCCTTGAGGGCCGGGCGCGGCCCGAAGGCGAGGCCGAGCCCCCGCACCTCGAGGGGCAGGATCGCCCCCTCCTCAGGCATGGGCGAGACGGGCCGCGGTTTCCCGCAGCAGGGCGGCGGCGCCGGTCACGAAGAGGGCGAGGGCGAGGAGCACGAGACCGAGGGCCAGGGCGAGGGCGATTTCGCCCTTCGAGGTCTCGAGGGCGATAGCGGTGGTCATCACCCGGGTGGCGTGCTTGATGTTGCCGCCGACGATCATCACCGCGCCGACCTCGGCGATCGCCCGGCCGAAGCCGGCGAGAGCCGCCGTCGCCAGGCCGAAGCGGCCCTCCCAGAGGAGGGTCGGGATCGCCCGCCAGGGGCCGATGCCGAGGGAGCGGAGCTGATCGGCGTATTCCTCCTGGAGACCGGCGAGCAGCTCCCGTGACAGGGCGGCGACGATCGGTGTCACCAGGATCGTCTGGGCGAGGATCATCGCCGCCGGGGTGTAGAGGAGCCGCAGGGCGCCGAGCGGGCCGGCGTTGGACAGGAGGATATAGACGAACAGGCCGACCACCACCGGCGGCAGCCCCATCAGCGCGTCGAGGAAGACGATCGCCGCTCCGCGGCCGCGGAAGGGAACGCTCGCCAGCAGCGCCCCGAGGGGCATGCCGAGGAGACAGGCGATGGCGACCGCGGTGAGGCTCACGGCGAGCGAAAGCCGCACGATCCCGACGAGCTCCGGATCGCCAGCCGCCATCAGCTCCAGGGCGAGGCCGAAGGCCGCTCCCAGATCCTCCATGCGCCCTCCCGCGTCCTGCCTGCGGATTTATCCAATTTCATGCAATTCCTGCAAGCCGTTCGCGGAAAGGGATGTCGCACGCCGGGTTCAGAGGTCGATCACCTTGCCGGGATTGAGGATGCCCCGCGGATCGAGGCTCCGCTTGAGGCGCCGCATCACCGCGATTTCCTCGGCGCTGCGGACATGACCGAGATAGGGCTTCTTGATGGTGCCGATGCCGTGCTCGGCGGAGACGGTGCCGCCGAATTCGCGGACCAGCCCGTAGACTTCGGCCTCGATCTCCGCCACCCGGACGCCGGCCGGGACATCGGTCACCACATGGATGTTGCCGTCCGCCACATGGCCGAAGAAGACGGCGCGGATGCCGGGAAAGCGGGCCGCGAGCCGCGGTTCGCAGGCGGCGACGTAGGCGTCCATCGCGCCGATCGCGAGACCGATGTCGAAATTGACGTGGCGGCCGAGGATCCGGGGAAATTCGGCCACCGCGTCGCGCACCGCCCAGAGATCCCGGATGTCGGCTTCGGAACGGGCCACCACCGCATCGGCGATCAGCCCGTCGCGGAACAGCTCCTCGAGGAGCCCCTCGAAACGGGCGCCGTCCGCGGCCGGATCGTAGCCCTGCGCCTCGAGCAGGAGATACATGCCGTGGCGGTCGGCGAGGGGCGCCCGCAGCTCGGGCAGACGACCGGTGAGCAGGGCGTAGAAGCCCGGCCACATCGCCTCGAAGGCGGAAAGCCGGCCGCCGAGCCCGGTGCGGGCCCGCTCGAGCAGGGCGATCACCGCCGTGAAGTCGCGCAGCCCGCAGAAGGCCACCGACCGGCTGCGGGGGCGCGGCTGCAACCGCAGCACCGCCCGGCTGATGACCCCGAGCACCCCCTCCGAGCCGATGAAGAGCTGCTTGAGGTCGAAACCGGCGTTGTTCTTGATCAGCCTGTTGAGGCCGGTCAGCACGGTGCCGTCGGCCAGCACCACCTCGAGCCCGAGCACCATCTCGCGGGCCATGCCGAAACGCACCACCCGGTTGCCGCCGGCGTTGGTGGCGAGATTGCCGCCGATCTGACAGGAACCGCGGGCTCCGAGATCGAGGGGCAGGAGGAGGCCGGCCTCCTCGGCGGCCCGCTGGGCGGTCTCCAGGACCGTCCCGGCCCGCACCGTCATGGTCGCCGTCGCCGGATCGATCTCCTCGATGCCGGTCAGCCGCTCGAGGGACAGGGCGACGGCGCCGCCATCCGGCCGCGCCCCGCCGGCGAGGCCGGTGAGACCGCCCTGGGGGACGACGCCCTGGCGGTGATCGTTGCAGATCCGCAGACAGGCGGCGAGTTCGGTGGTCGTGGCCGGCCGCAGCAGGGCCCGTGGCGGCACCGGCTCGAGGCCCGCCCAGTCGTTCCAGTACCGCTCCGGCACCGCCTCGGCCGGGGTGACGACCGTCTCCCCCAGTTCCTGCCGCAGCTTTCCGACCGGCTCGTCCATCTCCTCTCCCGCCCGCCCGGCGGGGAAGGTTTTGGCAACGATGCGCCGCGACGGCAACAGGCGGTGTGGCGACGGCCGCCGGTCAGGCGGCTTTCCGGATCGCCAGCCGCCGCCAGACCTCACCGAGGGCGATCAGCAGTTCGTCCATCAGGGAATCCCCGTGCAGCGGGCTCGGCGTGATCCGGAGCCGCTCGGTGCCCCGCGGCACGGTCGGGAAGTTGATCGGCTGGATGTAGATGCCGAAACCGTCGAGCAGCAGGTCGGAAGCCTGCTTGCACTGCACCGGATCGCCCACCAGCAGCGGCACGATGTGGGTCACCGAGGGCATCACCGGCAGGCCGGCTTCGCGCAGCCGGTCCTTGAGCCGGGCCGCCCGTTCCTGGTGTCGCGCCCGCAGCCGCCGCCCCTCCTCGCCCTTGAGCAGGCGCACCGAGGCCAGCGCTCCACCCACGGTGGCCGGGGTCAGGGAGGTGGTGAAGATGAAACCGGAAGCGTGGGAGCGGACGGCGTCCACCAGCGCCTGCGAGGCGGCGATGTAGCCCCCCATGCAGCCGTAGGCCTTGGCCAGGGTGCCCTGGATCACGTCGACACGATCCATGCAGGCGATCTTTTCGGCGACGCCGCCGCCGCGGGCGCCGTACATGCCGACGGCGTGGACCTCGTCGAGATAGGTCATGGCGTTGTAACGGTCGGCGAGATCGCAGATCTCGGCGATCGGGCCGATGTCGCCATCCATCGAATAGACGCTCTCGAAGACGATCAGCTTGGCCCGCTCGCGCGGCTCGGCGGCGAGCAGCGCTTCCAGATGGTCGAGATCGTTGTGGCGGAAGATCCGCTTTTCGCAGCGCGAACTCCGGACCCCGGCGATCATCGAGGCGTGATTGAGCTCGTCGGAAAGGATCAGGCAGTCGGGCAGCAGCTTGGCGATGGTGCTGATCGCCGCCTCGTTGGCGACATAGCCGGAGGTGAACAGGAGGGCCGCCGGCTTGCGGTGCAGATCGGCGAGCTCCGCCTCGAGCAGCACGTGCAGATGGGTGGTGCCCGAGATGTTGCGGGTGCCGCCGGCACCGGCGCCGTAGGATTCGAGGGCCTCCCGCGCCGCCTCCAGGACCGCCGGATGCTGTCCCATGCCGAGGTAGTCGTTGGAGCACCAGACGGTGACCTCGCCGACCCCGTCCGGCCGATGGTGTCTGGCGTTGGGGAATCTGCCGACCTGCCGCGCCAGATCGGCGAACACGCGATATCGCCCCTCGGCCTTGATGCGGGCGATGGCGTCGGCGAAGAACTGTTCGTACCTCATCTCGGCTTCCCCTGCCGCTGGAACCGGACCAGCCCCTTTCGACCGGATAACACTATGGCGCCGGGACGCCATCGCAACCTTGTCCCAGGTCAAGACCGGGGAACCGCGCTGTCCGGTCGCAGGCGGCGGCGACGGGAAGTCAGATGAAGCGGACCCGGACGAGGGTCCCCAGATCCTCGAAATCGAAGGGGCGGTCGGGCCGCAGCACCACCCGGGCGTAGCGTCCCCCCTCACCGCCCGCGCCTTCGAGGGCGGCGAGACCGGGCTTGAAGTCGATACGCTCGATCTGGGCCAGGACCGGCCCGCTCCGCCCCGGAAGATAGATCTCGGCCCGCTGGCCGATCTCCAGGCGTGCGGCCTGGGCCACGGGGAGCCGGGCGCGCACCAGCAGCGGCCTGTCGGCGGCCGCCAGGGCCGCCACCGCCTCGCCCGTGCGGGCGTACTGGCCGGGCGGCACCAGCCAGTCCAGGAGCACGCATTCGCAGGGGCTCTCCAGTACCGCGGTGCGATCCTGCGGGTCCCGGACCCGCACTACGGCGTCGCCGGGTGCGTAGATGTCCTTGCGCGGCATCGCCTCCACCTTACCGCCGAAGGGGGCGCGCAGTTCCGCCACCGGGACCCAGACGACGGCGTCCTCGGTCTTGACGACGAAGAACTTCTCGCGCACCCCGACCGCCACCAGCCCGGCCAGCACCACCGCCGCCATCAGGAGCAGCCCGTACCCCAGGATCCGGCGCAGCCGCCGGCCCAGCCCTTCCTCCTCGGCGAAGGGATCGCCGATCGGCGCGCGCACCCGGAGCTCGGCCCCGTTTTCCCGGGCGGCGATGGCGAGCACGTCGCCGGCACTGACGATCTCGCCCGAAAGATAGGCGTCCACCAGATACCGGAAGAGATCGAGCTGGCCCTTGGAAAGGCCGATGAACTTGCAGCCGAAACGCGGCAGTTTCCCCTCCACGTAGACCATCTGGCAGTCGACGGGGAGGACGATCTCGAAATCCTCGAAGGGGAAGAAGAGACGGACCGGAAACCGCTCGCCGGGCTGACGCGAGGTGATCTCGGCCGCGACGCCGAAGCCGCCGAGGGACCAGTCGTCGGTGACGAAGCGCGTGCCGTCGATCTCGACGCCGATCGGGATGCGCAGGCGGATGTGCTGGCGGTGGATCTCGGTCTCGTGGGCGATCTGTCCCTGCATGGGAATTCCTCAGGAGATGGGCGGGCCCGACAGGCTCGGCGGCAGCTCCAGCGCCCCTGTCAGGAAGGCGATGGCCACCACCAGGGTGGCGAGTGCCAATGTATGGACGAAGGTGGAGCCGATTTCGTGCCAGCGGCCGGCGCCGACGCTGCGGCGGGCGATGTCCTGCCGCGTCCAGCGCTGGCGATCGAGACGGAAGAGGACGTAGGTCTTGACCAGCGCACCGTAGACCTGGGTGTAGTAGAGGAGCGGCGGGTAGAGCCCGCTGATCCGTTCCCGCGCGGTCAGCAGGGCGAGACCGAGGACCAGGCGGGTGGTCATCACCCACAGGGCGTAGGTGTAGAGGAAGAGCGGCGAGACGGCGAGGGCGAAGCCGATCGCCGCGGTCGGCCCGATCAGCGGGGTCCACATGGACAGCCGCTGGTCGATCAGACACCACCAGGTGAACAGGCCGATGCGTCGCGGGCCCAGTTCGATGGCCCGACCGCTGCTGCGCAGCATGTTGCCGAACCAGCGCAGCATGAGCTGGGTGGAGGCCCGCAGGAAGCCCGGCGCCGGCGGCTCCTCGATGGTCCAGATCCTGACGTCCGGCACGTAGAGCATCGGCAGTCCGCGTTCCAGCAGCCAGAACCAGGTCGATTTGTCCTCGCCGGTCAGGAAGGTGATCCGGCCGAGGCGCCAATGGTCCAGGGAATCGTTGCGGACGATCTCGATGAAACCGGGATGGGTCGCCACCGACGCCCGGTAGATCGACATCCGGCCGGTCATCACCAGCAGGCGCCGCGACAGACCCAGCGACGACATCAGCACGTGACGCTGGGCGAAACGCAACCGGTGCCAGTGGCGCATCAGCAGCCCGCCGTCGGTGATCGCGTCCTCGTCGGTGGTCAGCCCGGCGAGATCCGGCATCAGCCGCAGGAAGGGCAGACAGCGGGAAAGCGCGTGCGGCGCCAGGAGACTGTCGCCGTCCATCACCACCACCGCATCGTCGGGCCGCGGCCGCATCCGCGCCACCGCCCTAAGTGCCGCGGCCAGCGCGTCGCGCTTGCCGCCCGGACCCAGCCGTACGAACACCAGCCGCACCTGCTCGGGCGGCTGCAGCCTGGCGAAGATCGCCTTGATGAACCGCTGATCGGCGAGCTCGACGATCGAGGCGACGATCGTCACCGGCCCGCCGTAGCGCACCGCCTCCTCGATCGCCGCCCGGTAGACCGCGGCGGTGGTTTCCGCCCGGATGCGGTAGCTGGTGATCACCAGGAACACCCGATCGGCCATCGCCGGATCGCCGGCCAACGCCGCCTCCTCGGCCAACCGCGTCGCGGCCCGCCGCCAGCGGGGAAAGACGCGGCGACGGTAGATCACCGAGCGCACCAGATGGACGAACCCCCAGCCGTAACGCCAGAGGCCGACGACGCCGATGATGACCACGAACTCGCGGGCCGCCGGATCCCACACGCCCGGCGGGGCGTTGACCAGGAGCGCCGCCAGGGCGAGCAGATAGAGGAGGAGATACATTCCCGGATCCTCAGCCCGGCCGTGGCGGCGGTCGCCCGGCGGCGCCCCCCGCCCGCCGGCCGGCGGGTGCGTGCAGCGCCCGTGTTCGGGATTTCACCACCGTGTTCGCCGATCCCTCGTCGTCACGATCCTCGATCCGGCCGCCGACCGCCGTACGGGCGCCCCGGCCGCGCAGGGATGATGCGCTTTCATCCTTAACATTAGGTTACCATCGACCGCGTCGCCACCGGGTTCCCACGAGGCCTTACCGGACTTCGGGCGGCAGCGGCAAGGGGCGGTGGTGACGGAGTCGTGAGTCCCCCCGTCTTCCACCGGTCGAACGGGCGGAGTAGACTCCGCGGCGCGAGACCCGTCTCCCGGATCTCCACCGATGCGAGGGAACAGTCCGCCATGGTCCGCGCGCGTCAGATCCTGCTGGTCGACGACGATGAGCCGTTCCGTACCGAACTCGCCGACCAGCTCCGTCTCCACGAGGGGCTCGAGGTTCGCGAGGCCGGCACCGGCAGAGCGGCCCTCGAGGCGGTCGAGGCGCACACCTTCGACGCCCTCATTCTCGACGTCGGCCTGCCGGATACCGACGGCCGCGATCTCTGCCGCCTGATCCGCAAGCGCGGGGTCAAGGCGCCGATCCTCATGCTCACCGCCCATGCCGGCGACGCCGATACCATCCTCGGTCTCGACAGCGGGGCCAACGACTACGTCGCCAAGCCGGTCCGCCTCGGGGTCCTGCTGGCGCGGCTGCGGGCCCAACTCCGGCAGTTCGAGCTCAGCGACGACGCCATCTTCCAGATCGGCCCCTACCGCTTCCGGCCGGCCGCCAAGATGCTGCTGGCGGACGACAACAAGAAGATCCATCTGACGGAGAAGGAAACGGCGATCCTGAAGTATCTCTATCGGGTGGGCGACCGCCCGGTCTCGCGCGAGGTTCTCCTCGACGAGGTCTGGGGCTACAATGCCGGCGTCACGACCCATACGCTCGAGACCCACATCTATCGGCTGCGGCAGAAGATCGAACCGCGGCCCGGCGAGACCACCATCTTGGTGACCGAACCCGGGGGCTACCGGTTGGTCCGCTGAAGCGGGCGCATGGGAAGAAAGGGGGCGGTCGCCGGTGGTGCGCCGTCCCGCAATGAACAGGGCGGAGGGGAGGCTGCCATGTGCCGAATCTATGCTGCCACGGACCCGCGCAAATGCGAGGCGGTGACCCGCTCGGTGCGGATCAACGGCCTCGTCACCTCGATCCGGCTCGAGGCCCGGTTCTGGGAGATCCTCGACGAGATGGCCGCGGCCGAAGGCTTCACCACACCGCGGTTCCTGAGCGTGCTCTACGACGAGATCATGGATCTGCGCGGCGAGGTGCGGAATTTCGCTTCCCTGCTGCGGGTGATCTGCACGACCTGGCTGGCCCGCCGACCGGCCGTCGCGGAGAACGCGGTACCGGCGCTGGGACCGGTGCGCGAGCCGGCCGGGAGCGTCGCCGGCGGGGGATCCTTTACGGATCGAACACCGCCGGTATAATGTCCCGAACCGAGCGTCGAACGAGACGCGAACCGGGCCGCAAGGATGTCCGGAAAAGAACCGATCGGGGAGGTTTCAGATGGCGCAGCGTCGTGGGCTGCTGTCGGCAGCGTCGGGAATGGTGCTCGCGGTCCTGGTCCCGGGTCAGACGGTGGTCGCCCAGCAGACGATCGAGGCACTGCCCGAGGAGGCCCGTCTCGAGGTCGTCGAGGAATGGGGCGTCAACGTGCTGCCGGAGGCCAGCCCGCGCTGGGTCTACGTGCTCGATGTCGCCTTCGACAATCTGATCGCTTCCCGCATCAACATCTACGACAGCGACACCGGCAGGTTCCTCGGCGTCGTCCATTCGGGCTTCGTTCCCAATCTGCTCCTGGCTCCGGACAAATCCGAGCTCTACGTCGACGAAACCTATTATTCCCGCGGCACCCAGGGAGACCGGATCGACGTTCTGTCCATCTACGACGCGAAAACCCTGGAGCGGACCGGTGAAGTGATCCTGCCCGAAGGCCGGGCGCTCCTGGTCTCCAAACTCCCGGCCGCGGCGCTGAGCCCCGACGGACGCTTCGTGCTGTCATACAACATGGCGCCGGCGACCAGCGTCAGTCTCGTCGATATCGAGGCACGCAAATACGTGGGGGAGATCGAATCGCCCGGCTGTGCCCTCGTCTATCCGACCGGCGAGCGCAGTTTCTCGATGCTCTGTCCCGACGGATCGCTGGTCGACATCGCCTACGACGAAAGCGGCGGGGCGGAGGTCTTCCAGAACGAGCCCTTCTTCGATTCGGAGACCGATCCGGTATTCAGCCACGGCGCCATCGACATCGCCGGCGGCCGGGGCTTCTTCGTCTCCTACGACGGCGTCCTCTACGAGATCGGCATCGAGAACGGCCGCACCGCCCTCGCCGACCAATGGTCGATCCTGTCGGCGGCGGACGCCGAGGAAGGCTGGCGGCCGGGCGGCTGGCAGCTTCTCGACTACCAGCCGGCCCTCCGCCGGGTCTTCGTGCTCATGCACAAGGGGCCGAAGTGGTCCCACAAATGGCCGGGCGAGGAGGTCTGGGTGCTGGATCCGGACCGCAACGAGCGGGTCGCCCGGTTCGCGCTCGAGGAACCGGCCATCAGCCTGATGCTCACCCGGGAATCGGAGCCGGTGCTGCTCACCCTCACCGACACCGGGACGCTCGGTGTCCTCGATCCCGCGACCGGCGAGCAGAAGCGCCGGATCGAGGGGACCGGCCTCACCCCCTTCCTGCTGCACGCCTACGCCGAGTGAGGGGCCGAAGGCCGTGGGCTGGCTGTCCGATCCCGCCTTCCAGTGGACCGTGTGTCTGCTGCTGGCCGGCATCTGGGTGCCGGCGGCCGTGGGCAAGCTCGCCAACCGCGAAGCCTTCCGCGGTGTCCTGCACAACTACCGTCTGCTGCCGGAAGCCCTCGAAGGCCCCGCGGCGACCGTCCTGCCCCTCGCCGAGCTGGGGACGGCTCTCGCTCTCCTCTGGCCGCCCGCGCGCCCCTTCGGGGCCCTCGCCAGCATCCTGCTCCTGCTGCTGTTCACGGCGGCGATGGCGATCAACCTCCGGCGCGGCCGGCGGGAGATCGATTGCGGCTGCTTCATCGGTGTCCTCCGTCAGCGCATCGGCTGGCCGCTCGTGGCCCGCAACCTGACGCTGGCGCTGCTCGCCGGCTCCCTGCTCGCTCCGCCCGGCGGCCGCCAACTGTGGTGGCTGGACCTGGTGACCGTCCTCGCCGCCTCGAGTGCGCTGCTGCTGACCTATTTCGCCGTCAGCCGGGTGCTGGAGCTGGCCCCATTGGCGGAGCGCCGGGCATGATCGAGGCGCTGATCGTTTCCCAGATCCTCCTCTGGATCCTGTTTTTCGGTCTCGCCCTCGGCCTGTTCGCACTGGCCCGCCAGATCGGCGTGCTGCACGAGCGGGTGGCCCCGCTGGGCGCCCTGATGATGGACGGCGCGGTCGAGGTCGGGGACGCGGCGCCGGTGTTCACCCTCGAAGACATCCACGGGCGGACCGTCACCATCGGCGGCCAGCGGCCGGACGGCCGCAGCCAGCTCCTTTTGTTCGTCTCGCCCGACTGCCCGGTCTGCAAGAAGCTGCTCGGCGTGGCCCGCTCCTTCCTCCGCAGCGAGCGCCGCCACCTCGAGCTGGTCCTGATCGGCGACGGTCCGCGGGCCGAACAGGAAGCGCTCGTCCGCAGATATCAGCTCGGGGACGCGATCTGGCTGATCGCCCCCGAGATCGGGATGCGCTTCCAGGTCGGCAAGCTGCCCTACGCCATCCTGATCGACGAGAACGGGATCCTGCGGTCCAAGGGACTGGTCAATTCCCGCGAGCATCTCGAAAGCCTGCTGGTGGCCAAGGAAACCGGCTTCGCCAGCATCCAGGAATATCTCGGCGAGCGAAGGCCGGCGGTGCCGGAGACGACGACACCGGCGGTCCGGGGCTGAAGACCGAGCATGCCGTAGCCCGGGAAAGGGGGAGCCGATGGGGAACGAGAACATTTTCGACCGTCTGTTCGAAACCGCCAGCCGCCGCATCGCCCAGCGCAGCTCGCGGCGGAGCCTGCTCGCGCGCCTCGGCACGGTGCTGGTGGGGGCCGCCGTACTGCCGACCCTGCCGGTGGATCGCAGCGGCCGTTTCCGCAAGGCCCACGCCCAGGGGTTCGCCGAACAGGCGCAGACCGCCGACGACACCCAGTGCAACTATTGGCGCTACTGCGCCATGGACGGCTATCTGTGCAGCTGTTGCAACGGCGGCGTCACGAGCTGCCCGCCCGGATCCGAACCTTCTCCCACCTCCTGGATCGGGAGCTGCCTCAACCCGGACGACGGACAGGTCTACCTGATCGCCTATCGCGACTGCTGCGGCAAGGGCGTCTGCGGTCAATGCCCCTGCCTGTCCACCGAGGGCGAGATGCCGGTCTACCGCCCCCAGCTCTCCAACGACATCGACTGGTGTTTCGGCGCCCGCAGCATGGTCTATCACTGTACCGGCGCGGGCATCGTCGGCAAGGCATGAGAAGGCGGGCCGGCCTCGCCCTGCTGCTGGCGCTGGCGCTGCTGGCGGCCGGCGGAGCCGGGGCGGCGGAGGAGACCGGAGAGATTCCGCGGGTCTCGGCGGTGGCCGAGGATTTCTCCCGCAACTGCCAGGGCTGCCACCGCGCGGACGGAACCGGGGCCTGCCGTACGGTGCCGCGGATCCGCGATTTCGTCGGTCTGTTCACGCGGATTCCCGAGGGGCGGGACTATCTCCTGCGGGTCCCCGGGGTGGTCTGGGCGATGCTCGACGACGCCCGCCTCGCCCGGGTCCTCAACTGGATGCTGGTGAGTTACAGCCGCGACGAGATCGCCCCGGATTTCACCGCTTTCACCGAGGAAGAAGTGCGGGCGGCTCGAAAGCGGCCGATCGCCGACGTCCTGGAGGTACGCCGCGGGCTGATCGCCGAACTGCAGCGCCGGGCCCTGCTGCCGCCCGGCGAGGACGGTCTCGTGAGTGCGGGCTGCGACTGATCAGGGCCGGCGCGGCGCCGCGCCGGCCCGCGGTGCGAAGCAGATCGGCGGCGGCGGTGGCGGTAGCGCCCCCGTCTCCGGCACCACCTCGATGGTGCCCATCATGCCGCGGTCGGCGTGTTCGGCGATGTGGCAGTGATACAGGGTGCGGCCGGCGAAATTGCGGAACGGCACCAGCAGCTCGACCTCCTCTCCGGGCCTCAGATGGACCGTGTCGCGCCAGGCCCGGAAGGGCGGCGCGCGGCCGTCGCGACGATGGATCTGGAACGGCCAGGTGTGCAGGTGGAAAGGATGGTCCATGGTGCCGAGATTGCGCACCCGCCAGAGCTCGGTCTCGCCGAGCCGGGCGCGGATGTCGACCCGTTCGTAGCGATAGCGACGGCCGTCGATCAGGAACATGGAAAGGACGAGCCGGCGCCGGACGCGGGCCCCCGCGGGATCGAGCCGGGGGATCGTGGCGAGACGATCGGGAAGCGGCAGCGGGCGGGCGCCGGCTGGCGGGATCATGCGGAGCAGGAAGCGGTTCTCGAGCCGCGGCGTCGGGACGCCGCGATTGTAGTGGAAGGCACGCAGTTCCACCGGACGCCCATCCTCGAAGCGAACCAGCACTTCGGCACGCTGCGCCGGCGCGAGCAAGATCTCCTCGACCGCCACCGGCCGTTCCAGGAACGGCCCGTCGAGAGCGATCAGGAACAGCGGCCGCCGATCCGAAAGCCGCAGCCGCAGATGCCGGGCGTTGCAGGTGTTGATCAGCCGCAGACGGGCGGTCCCCGCCCGCATCCGCCATTCCGGCTCGAACGCGCCGTTGACCAGCAGATGCGGCCCCTCCTTGCCCTCGTACCAGTCGTCGATGGCGAAATCGGCGAGAGCCTCGCCGGCCATCGCCACGTCGCGCAGCACCACCAGCCGGTCGTCCGCCGCCGCCAGCTCCGGCATCGCATCCAGCGGCCCCCGCACCACGATCGGTCCGGACAGGCCGAACCACATCTGCCGCGCCACCAGCTCGTGGCAGTGGGGATGATACCAGTAGGTCCCGGCCGTCCCCGGGCCGGCCGTGAACTCGTAGGTGAACCTCTCCCCGGGCGGGATCTGCAGATAGATGTTGTCGGCCCTGCCGGTCGGCGGCACGTGCATGCCGTGGAAATGCAGGTTGGTGGGGTCCGGCAGGCGATTGGTGAACCGCAGGCGCAGTGTCTCGCCCTCCCGCATCGCCAGGAGCGGACCCGGAAAGCGCCCGCCGTAGAGCCACATGGGGACCCGGCGACCGAGGATTCTCGCGGGACGGGTCGCGGCGTCGAACGCCACCTCCACCAGACCCGGTTCCGAACGCGGTCGCGGCCCCCCGAGGAATGCCGCCGTCAGCCCTCCGCCCAGGATCCCGAGGGCCGCCCGCCGCCCGAGTTCCATCGCCCTTCGCCTCCCCGCCGCGTCCTTCGCCGTTCGGGACTCCCGTGGTCCGCGTACAGGCAGTGTCCGTGATCGGCAAGCACCTCGATCACCCGGCACTGGGCGACCCGGCCGCCGCGGCATTCGCAAATCATGCGCTCCAGTTCCTCCTTGAGCGCCTGCAGACGCTGCAGCCGGCTCTCCACCTCGGCCAGCCGGGCGCGGGCCACCGCATCCGCCTTCTCGCAGGGCTGGTCGGGACGGTCGACGAGATCGAGAAGGGTGCGAATGGCCTCGAGCGAGAAGCCTAGCTCGCGGGCGTGGCGGACGAAGGCCAGACGCTGCTGGTGATCGCGGCCGTAACGGCGCTGATTGCCGGCGGTGCGGGGCGGCGGCGGCAGGAGGCCGATCTCCTCGTAATAGCGGATCGTCTGCACCTTGGTACCGGTCCGCCGCGCGAGCTCGCCGATGCCGAGAAATCTTTCTTCCACCCCCTTGAACCTCCAGTCGTTGTAGATCGCAAGTTACGCCTCGGGTGGCGGAAGGCAAGCGCCCGCGCGCGCCCTGCGGGCGCCGCCGAACCGCGGAGCGGAACAGGACGAAGAGGGTGGAGCCGATGGCGAGAGAGGCTGCCAGCGCGTGCTGCGGACGGGATCATCGACACGACCACGGGCACGGACAGGGGCAGGGGCGTGCCCAGGAAGAGGCGGGCGACGCCTGCTGCGGTGGCGGCTGCGGCACTTCGCTGGTCGACGCCCCCGCAGCCGGCGCCGACCGGGTACGGCTCGTGTTCACCGTCCGCGGCCTCGATTGTGCGGAAGAGGTCGCCGCGCTGAAGAAGGCGGTCGGCCCGCTGGTCGGGGGCGAGGCACATCTGGCCTTCGACGTCCTCGGCGGTCGGATGATGATCCTCCGCACCGCCGTGGAGGTGCCGGCCGAGGAGATCCGCAAGGCGGTCGCGCGTGCCGGCATGACCGCCGAACTGTTCGAGGAAGGGACCGGCGAAGGCGAGCGGCGGGCCCGGCGGACCCAACTCGCCTTCACGGCCGCGAGCGGCGTCGCCTGGCTCGCCGGCATCCTGTACCACATCGCCGACGCCGGCGGCCTCGCCGCCGGACTCCGTCTGTTCGCCGGCCACGACGCCGCCAGCCTGCCGCTGCCCGAGGTGCTGCTCTATGCGGCGGCGATCGCCTTCGGCATCCGCTACGTGGTGGTCAAGGCCTGGTTCGCCGCCCGCTCCCTGCGCGCCGACATGAATCTGCTGATGGTGGTGGCGGTGAGCGGCGCCATCGTCATCGGTCAGTGGTTCGAAGGGGCCGCCGTCACCTTCCTGTTCGCCCTTTCCCTGGCCCTCGAGAGCTGGAGCGTCGATCGGGCCCGCCGCGCGATCGCCGCCCTGCTCGATCTCGCCCCGCCGGTCGCCCGGGTTCGGGGCGAGGACGGCGAGGAGCGCGAGATGCCGGTGGCCGAGGTGCGCGTCGGCACCCGGATCCTGGTGCTTCCCGGCGAGCGCATTCCCCTGGACGGCGAGGTCGTGCACGGCACCGGCGCCGTCGATCAGGCGCCGATCACCGGCGAAAGCGTGCCGGTGACCAAGCAACCGGGCGACCGGGTCTACGCCGGCAGCATCAACACCGAGGGTGTGCTCGAGATCGTCACCGCGAAGCCGGCCTCCGACACCATGCTGGCGCGCATCATCCGGATGGTCCGCGAGGCCCAGAGCCGTCGCGCCGCCGTCGAACAGTGGGTCGAGCGGTTCGCCCGCGTCTACACCCCGGCGGTGATCGTCCTGGCGATCCTGATCTTCCTCCTGCCGCCGCTGCTGCTCGGCGGGAGCTGGGAGGTCTGGTTCTACCGGGCGCTGGTGCTCCTGGTGATCGCCTGTCCCTGCGCCTTGGTGATCTCGACCCCGGTCAGCGTGGTTTCCGCGATCGCCTCCTCGGCGCGGCACGGGGTGCTGATCAAGGGCGGCGGCTATCTCGAACAGGCGGCACGCCTGCGGGCGATCGCCTTCGACAAGACCGGCACCCTGACCCGCGGTGAGCCCGCGGTGGTCGCCATCGAACCCGCGGCGGGAATCGCCCCGGAGCAGCTCCTGGCGATGGCCGCCGCCCTCGAAGCGCGCAGCCTGCATCCCCTCGCCCGCGCGATCCTGGCGGAGGCCGAGCGCCGCGGTGTCGCCTACGCCCCGGCCGAGGAGATCCGCAACCTGCCGGGCAAGGGGATGCTGGGGCGCCTCGACGGCGCCTCCCTGTGGTTGGGATCGACCCGCTGGATCACCGAGCGCTCGATCGACCTCGGCGAGCTCGCCGAGGCGATCGACGATCTCGAACGCGGTGGCCGGACGGTGGTGCTGCTCGGTCGCGAGGACCGGCTCCTCGGGGTGATCGGCATCGCCGACACGATCCGTCCGGAGGCGCCGGCGGCGGTCGCCAGGCTGCGGGAGCTCGGGGTCGAACATCTGGTGATGCTCACCGGCGACAACCGGATCACGGCGCGGGCCATCGCCCGCGAACTCGGCATCACCGAAATCCGCGCCGAACTGCTGCCCGAGGACAAGGTGCGGGTGATCGAGGAATTGACGGAACGCTACCAGAGAGTCGCCATGGTCGGCGACGGCGTCAACGACGCGCCGGCGATGGCCCGGGCCAGCTTCGGCATCGCCATGGGGGCGGCGGGCTCCGACGTGGCGATCGAGACCGCCGACATCGCGCTCATGACCGACCGCCTCGACCGGGTCCCCTGGCTGGTCGGCCACGGCCGGCGGATGCTGGCGGTGATCCACCAGAACATCGCCTTCTCGCTCGGGGTCAAGGGGCTGTTCGTGCTGCTGACCACGGTCGGCTACGCGACCCTGTGGGGAGCGATCGCCGCCGATGTCGGCGCCACGCTGGTGGTGATCGCCAACGCCCTCCGCCTCCTGGGCGGAAAGACGGCGGACGAAGCCGGGCGGTCGGCGCCGGCGATGGTGGTGCGTCCCGGAATCGCCGATTGACGCCGCGGGGGGCCGGATCCTGTTGCCTTCACCCCGCCTCCGGCGCCATCCTGCCGCGCGACGAACGCCGGCGAAGGAGAGCGACGGATGCGACACGGCGGACGGATCCTCGTGGATCAGCTGGCCCTGAACGGGGTCGAACTCGTGTTCCAGGTCCCGGGCGAGAGCTTTCTCGCCGCCCTCGACGGGCTCTGCGACCACCCGGAGATCCGGACCGTCACCGGGCGTCAGGAGGGCGGCGTGGCGATGATGGCCGAAGCCGTGGGCAAGCTCACCGGCCGCCCCGGGATCGCCTTCGTCACCCGCGGACCCGGGGCCACCAACGCCTCCGCCGGGGTCCATGTGGCGCGCCAGGATTCGACGCCGATGATCCTCTTCGTCGGCCAGGTGCCCCTCGCGATGCGGGATCGCGAGGCCTTCCAGGAAATCGACTACCGCCGGATGTTCGCGCCGCTCGCCAAATGGGTTGCGGAAATCGAGGACGCGAGGCGGATTCCCGAATACCTGGCCCGCGCCTTCCACATCGCCATGGCCGGCCGGCCCGGCCCGGTGGTCCTGGCCCTCCCCGAGGACGTGCTGTCGAGCGAGACCGAGGTCGCGGACGCCCCGCCCGTGGCGTCGGCGGTGCCACGGGCGTCGCCGGAGGAGGTGGCCGCCGTCGCCGACCGCCTCGCCCGCGCCGCCCGTCCCCTGCTGCTGGTCGGAGGCGGCGGCTGGAGCGCCGCCGCCAGCGACGCCCTCGCCCGTTTCGCCGCCGCCTGGGAGCTCCCCGTGGCCAGCGCCTTCCGCTGCCAGGACCATCTCGACAACCGGCATCCCGGCTATGCCGGCGACCTCGGTATCGGCGTCGATCCCGAACTGGCGGCGGCGGTACGCGACAGCGACCTCCTGCTGGCCATCGGCACCCGTCTCGACGAGATCACCACCGGCGGCTACCGGCTGCTGCGGCCGCCGGTTCCCGCCCAGCGCCTGATCCATGTCCATCCGGCGGCCGAGGAAACCGGATGCTGCTACCGTCCCGAGCGCGCCGTCGTTTCCTCGCCCGCGGCCTTCCTCGAGGGGCTCGCGGCCCGGCCGGTTCCCCCGGCACGTCCCTGGGCGGCCCGGACCCGGGCCCTGCACGCCCGTTACCTCGCCTGGTCGGGCGAGCCCGGGCCGGCCCCGGGAGCGCTCGATCTCGCCCGGGTGGTGCGGCATCTCGACGCGCTCCTGCCCGAGGATGCCATCGTCACCAACGGCGCCGGAAACTACACCGGCTGGGTTCACCGCTACTTCCGTTTCAAGCGTTTCGGAACCCAGCTCGCGCCGCGGTCGGGCTCGATGGGCTACGCCCTGCCGGCGGCGGTGGCCGCCAAGCTGGCGCGACCGGAGCGGGAAGTGGTCTGCTTCGCCGGTGACGGATGTTTCCAGATGACGATGCAGGAATTCGGCACCGCCTGTCAGCACGATGCCCGCCTGCTGGTCCTGGTGGTCAACAACGGGATCTACGCCACCATCCGCATGCATCAGGAACGGCGCTATCCCGGGCGTGTTTCGGGTACCGCGATGCGGAACCCGGATTTCGCCGCCCTCGCGCGGGCCTACGGCGCCTACGGCGCGCGCGTCACCCGCGACGACGAGATCGCCGACGCGATCGCCGAGGCCCGCCGCAGCGACGGCCCGGCGATCCTCGAGCTGGTCGTGGATCCGGAAGCCCTGACCACGCGCCTGCGTCTGGACGATCTCCGGCGGATGACGGCCGAAGCCGGCTGAGCCCGGTGCCCGAGCCTTCCGGCCGCGGGGCCTCCCGGGATGCCGCCCGGCGCCTCACATGCGGAGGGGATCGCAGGCCTCGCCGCCGCCGCGCAGCAGCGTACAGATGCGCTCGGCGGCGGCCCGCGACGCCAGGGGCCCGACGAGCAGCGGCTGCGGCCCTTCCTCGCTGGCGGACAGGCGCACGAGGCCGCGGAGCGCTTCCGGATGACGCCGGCGAAGCTCCCGCCACCGCCGCTCCGCCGCCGCCCGATCCGGGAACAGGCCGAGCCGCAGGACCCAGTCGCCGAGAGGCAGCCGCCCCATGGCGAGATCGGCGTCGGTGGTGGCGACCACCCCGACCCGAACCGGCTCTTCCTGCGGTGCCGGCTTCGGCTCCGCGGGGGGCGACTTGGCTTTCGGCGCCAGATTGGCCACCGCCTGCCGCCTGTCTCCGATCCCGCGCAGCATCTCGAAGTAGGCGAGATTGTTGGCCACCGCCTCGTCGTCGAGATCGATCCGGCTGATCCTCCGGGCGGCTTCGAGATCGCCCTTGAGACCGTAGACGAGGGCCAGATTCTGGCGGCTGCGGCGGTCGGAGGTGACACTGTTCGCCACCGGCTCCAGGACCGCGACGGCCTCGTCGAACCGGTCGGCGAAGGCGAGAGCGAGGGCGAGATTGTTCTTGAGGCCGAGATGATCCGGCGCCCGGGCGAGCCCCCGCCGGTAGACGGCGATCGCTTCCTCGTGGCGGGCGGCCAGACTGAGGCTCACGCCGAGCAGGTTGAGCAGTTCGGGATCCTCGCCCCGGCGGTCGATCAGCTCGCGCAGATGCTCGGCCGCCACCTCGGGCCGGTTGAGGGCGAGCATCGCCCGCGCATAGCCCCTCCCGGCACCGAGATCGGTGCGGTCCAGGGACAGCGCGTGCCGGTAGACCTCGGCCGCATCGGCGGCGCGATCCAGGGCCAGCAGCGCATCGCCGTAGCGCACCGCCGCCTCGACATTGTCGGGGGCCAGCGTCAGGGCACGTTCGAACAGCCGGGCCGCCGCCAGCTCGTCGCCGGCGGCGAGCGAACCCCTGCCCATGCGGAGCAGGCGCTCCACCACATCCGTTCCGCTCCGGTCCGCATCCGCCGTCGGCGGTTCGGCGGGCAGGACCGGCTGCTCGCCGCTGCGCACCGCGCAGCCTCCCACCGACAGCATGGTCAGCAGGGCCAGCGTCACTCCGAACTTGCCGCGCGTCAGGGGCACGCCACAGCACTCCCGCAATGGCCGATCGACCCGCACTCTACCGCGCGTTGATTAACGAAGCGTGAACGGCGGCCGCATCCCTCGCGGGATCTTCAGAAGGTCCCCGGATAGGCGCCGCCGTCGATCAGGATGTTCTGGGCGGTGATGTAGGCCGCCTGCGTGGAGCAGAGATAGGCGCAGAGCTCGCCGAACTCCCGCGGCTCGCCGAAGCGGCCGACCGGGATCCGGGCTTCCGCCTCCCGCCTCACCTCCTCCAGCGGGCGACCGCTGCGCCGGGAGACGAAGGCGAGGTTGGCGGCCAGCCTCTCGGTGGCGAAGCGGCCGGGCAGGATGTTGTTGATGGTGACGCCGCTTCCCGCCACCGCCCGGGCCACCCCGGCGACGAAGCCGGTGAGGCCGGAACGGGCGCCGTTGGACAGGCCGAGTTCGGCGATGGGCGCCTTCACCGCGCTCGAGGTGATGTTGACGATGCGACCGAAACCACGCGCCATCATCGGGTCGATCACCGCCTTGAGGAGGGCGATGGCGGTCAGCATGTTGGCCTGCAGGGCGGCGATCCAGTCGGCCTCCTCCCAGTCGCGGAAATCGCCCGGGGGCGGACCGCCGGCATTGTTGACGAGGATGTCGGGATCGGGCCGGGCCTCGAGCACCGCCCGACGTCCCTCGGGGGTGGTGATGTCGGCGGCGACGGCGATCACCTCGACGCCATTCGCGGCGCGGATCGCCCGGGCGGCCTCATCCAGCGCCTCGGCGCCGCGGGCGTTGATCACCAGATTGACACCGTTGGCGGCGAGGGATTCCGCACAGGCGCGGCCGAGCCCCTTGCTGGCGGCACAGACCGTCGCCCATCTGCCGGCGATACCGAGATCCATTCTCCTTCTCCCCTCCTGCTTCAGCCCTCCGCCTCGGCTTCCCGCGCCGCCATCTCCGCCAGCGCGAGCCGCGCGAGCCCCATGGTCACCGGTCGGCGCGCCCGGAGCGAGGCCCGATCGAGGGCCTCGACGAGCTGCGCCGCCGCCGCGAAGGAGCGTTCCATGCGGGCGATCAGATATTCGACGATCGCCGGCGGGACGGAAAGACCACGGTCGCCGAACTGCTTGACCAGCAGGGCCGCGAGCAGGGCGTCGTCCGGCGGCGCGATGCGGGCGCTGGCGGCGGCCTTCAGGCGCGACAGCAGATCCGGCAGCGCCAGTCCCCAACCCTCGACGGGCCCCGTCGCGGTGAGCAGGAGATGGCCGCGCCGCTCGACCAGCAGATTGTAGAGCTCGAGAAGCAGACGCGGCGCCGTCGCCAGATCGGCATCGTCGATCACCAGCGCGCGTGCCGTTCCGAGCCGCTCCAGCGGATCCGCCACCTCCCAGAGCTCGGCCCCGGTCATGAACAGGGCCCGTGCCCGGTCGCACCAGATGTGCGCGAGATGGGTCCGACCACTGCCGGGCGGGCCGTGGAGCACCAACGCCGGGGTCGGCCAGTCCGGCCAGGCGAGGATCGCGTCCAGGGCGGCCCGATTGCAGGGCGCGGGCAGGAAATCCTCCAGCCGGTAGGCGGCCGTGTGCCGGAAGCTGAAGGCGAGCTGTACCGGTGCCGGGACGCGCGACACGCCGGCCTCAGACGCCGCGATCGCGATCGCTCATCGCGCCTCCGCGAACGGCCGGTAGCGAAGTGCGGCCCCCAGATAGGCGAGGGCGGACGCGATCACCATCAGGGCCACCGCATAGAGCAGGCCGACTTCCCACCAGCCCGGCACGGCGATGCCGGCGAGGCGTCCCAGGACCACCCCGCCGTAGACGAGCTGCACGAAGGTACAGATCTTGCCGATCACCAGCGGTTCGACGCGAAAGCCGCGCAGCCGCAGGCGCAGCAGGAAGGCCCCGGCGGCGATCAGCAGGTCGCGACCGACCACGATCACCGCCAGCCAGGCGGGAGCGGCGCCGATCACCACGAGGGTGACGAACAGCGCCCCCAGGAACAGTTTGTCGGCGAGCGGGTCGAGGATCGCCCCGAGCGAGGTCCTGCCGTTGACCCATTTGGCCACCAGCCCGTCGGCGATGTCGGTCACCCCGGCGAGGAGAAAGACCCAGAAGGCGGTGAGGAAATCGCCTTCCAGCACGAACACCACCAGAGGCACGGTCGCCGCGAGGCGGAGCGAGGTGAGGAGATTGGCGAGGTTGCGGAACGCCAATGTCAGGAAGCCGAGGACGAAGCGGAAGACGGCACCGAGGGCCCGCCCGGGTCCTCCACTGGTCGCAACTGCCATGAGCCGTCCTCCAGAACCAGGTCGAGGCCGCGCCCCGCCAACGCCTGCCGGAGCTGCGCCCGGTCGCCGACGAAGGCGATGGCGAGTTCCGCCTCCCGCCGCGACAACCGTTCGATCCGCACCGAGCGGATCTCGGGCATCGCTTCCAGCTTCTCCCTTATTTGGACCCAGCCACGGAGATCGGCAAGCGGCACGGTGACGCGAACCGTATCCTGCGACCCGAGGCGGACCGCGTGGCGCCGCTTCCAGACCCGCTCGAGCAGCAGCTTGGCGCGCGCCACGGCCCGCTCCCAGATCCGCTCCGCCTCCCCGGCCGGCACCGTCACGCGCTCCTCGACGGGCTCCGTGAACCAGCCGCCCGCCGGCAGGAGCGCCAATGCCACCTCGGCCCCTTCGCCCGCCGGCGCCGCGCCGGGCGTGGCCCGGGCGAACAGGATGTCGCCGGTCCCGTAGCGCTCGGCGAGCTTCGCCAGCCCTTCGGCCCCGGCCTCGGGTGCGGCGTCGCCGAGGGCGACGATGTCGGCGAGATCCCCCAGCGGCAGGCGGATGGTGAGAAAGGTGTTGCGGTCGGCGTTCTCCAGCCAGGCCCGCCGCCAGGGATTGTCTTCGCCCCAGAGATCCACCCGCTCCCCCTCGACGAGGACGGGAATCACGAGGAGCGGCGGGGTCGGTGCGATCACCGCCGCCACCCCGGCCCGGGCGAGCAGCGCCCCGACCGCCTCGGGCTCGTAGCGGACCGTCACTTCGGCGAGGTAGCGGGTGGCCGAGCGCTTCTCCTCCTCCACCGTGTAGCTGCGCACGAGACGCTCCAGCGGGAGCGTTTCGACCTCCGGCAACCGGGGCAGATCCTCCTCGCGCACGAGCCGCGCGAACAGCCGTCGCAGTCCCTCGCGTTCGGCGGTCTCCAGCGCCTGCCGCTGGGCGACCACCGCCGATTCGGCGGTGGTGTCCACCGCGATCCCGGACACCGTGTAGAGTTCGGGTGCGGCCACCGCCGTGCGCAGGCCGGCGAAGCAGAGGACGAGACCGAGAAGGGCGCGTGCAGCGGTCGACATGACGGTATCCGGCGGCTTGATCTCCCCTCGAAGGCGGCGTAAGCCGGCCTTCGCTCGCAACTAGCCACGAGCAGGCCCGTGACACAAGCTTCCGATCCGCGCGACGCCTACGCCCGGGCCGGGGTCGACATCGCCGCCGGACAGCGGCTGGTGGAGCGCATCGCCGAGCTGGCCCGGAGCACCGCACGCCCGGGTGCGCGCCCCGAGCTCGGCGGTTTCGGAGCGATCTTCGATCTCGCCGCCTGCGGCTACCGCGACCCCCTCCTGGTCGCCGCCACCGACGGCGTCGGCACCAAGATCATCCTCGCCCTCGAAGCCGACCGGCTGGAAGGCCTGGGAATCGATCTCGTCGCCATGTGCGTCAACGACATCGTCGTGCAGGGGGCGGCGCCGCTGTTCTTTCTCGACTATTACGCCACCGGCCGCCTGCGGCCGGAGCGGGCGGCACGGGTGGTCGCCGGCATCGCCGAGGGCTGCCGCCGGGCCGGCTGCGCCCTGATCGGTGGCGAGACCGCCGAGATGCCCGGGCTCTACGCCGAGGAGGAATGCGATCTCGCCGGCTTCGCCGTCGGGGCGGTGGAGCGCGACCGGCTGCTGCCGCGGCCGGTGGAGGCCGGCGATCTGATCCTCGGGCTGGCCTCCTCGGGACCGCACGCCAACGGTTTCACCCTGATCCGGCGAATCCTCGCCGAACGGGGTCCGGCGACCGGCGATCCATCGCCCTTCGCGGCGGGCGTCTCCCTCGCCGAGTCGCTGCTGGCACCGACCCGGATCTACGTGCCGGCCTGCCTCGCTATCGCCGCCCATCCGGGCCTGCGGGCGCTGGCCCACATCACGGGTGGCGGCCTGCTCGAGAACCTGCCGCGCGTGCTCCCGCCCGACCACCTCGCCAGGATCGAGGCCGCCTGGCCGCTGCCGCCCGTTTTCGGCTGGCTCGCCCGCGCCGGCCGCCTTTCCGTCCGCGATCTCGCCCGGACCTTCAACTGCGGCATCGGCATGTGCGCGATCGTCGCGCCGGCGGCCGCGGAGGAAATCGCCGCCGCTTTGCGGGCAAGGGGCGAAACCGTTCACCGGATCGGCCGGATCGTCGCCGGAACCGGCCCCGCGCGGGCCGAGCTGATCGGCGCGGAGAAAGCATGGAACCTCGCCGCACCGCCGTCCTGATCTCGGGCACCGGGACCAATCTCCAGGCTCTGATCGACGCCACCGCCGGCGGCGATCATCCCGCCCGCATCGTCCTCGTGATCAGCAACCGGGAGGGGGCCGGGGGCCTGGAGCGGGCCGCTCGCGCCGGCATTCCGACGCGGGTGATCCCTTCCGCCCGGTTCGAAACCCGCGGGGCCTTCGATACCGCCCTCGATACGGCGCTGCGGGAGGCAGAGGTGGATCTCGTCTGCCTGGCCGGCTTCATGCGGGTCCTCGGTCAGGATTTCGTCGCACGCTGGCGCGATCGCATGCTCAACATCCATCCCTCGCTCCTGCCGGCTTTCCGCGGCCTCGAGACCCACGCCCGGGTGCTCGAGGCGGGGCTGCCGGTGACCGGCTGCACGGTGCATTTCGTGCGCCCGGAGATCGACGAAGGACCGGTCCTCGTCCAGGGTGTGGTCCCCGTCTTCCCGGAGGACGATGTGGAAACGCTGAACGCCCGGGTGCTGGAGGTCGAGCACCGCTGCTATCCGCGGGCCCTCGAAATGGTGGCCGCGGGCCGCATCTCCGTGATCGACGAACGGGCGGTCCTCGCCGGGGAGCGGCCCTTCGAGCGCCTGGTTCTTCACCCCTCCCTGCAGGAGGCGACGAGATGAAGACGGCGACCACCGCGCGCTCCGGGCCGGGAAGGGCCGGCCGACCGGCCCTCCTGCCGATACTCCTCGCCGCCCTGCCGGCGGTCCTGGCGCCGGCCGCGGCGGCGGAAGGCGATCCGGATGCGGTTCGCGGCCTGGTGGTCGATCGCTGCGCCCGCTGTCACCTGGTGCCGGATGCTCCGGCGCCCGAGGTCGAGGGCATGGCGCCGCCCCCGTTCTCGGAGATCGCCGCCAATCCCCGGATCTACTCCGAGACGCGGCTGCGGAGCTTCCTCCAGCGGCCGCACTGGCCGATGCAGGCCCTCATCCTGTCGCCGCGCGACATCGACGATCTTCTCGCCTATTTCCGCGCCCTGGGCGGACGCTGAAACCCGCCTCAGCCGACGATCTCGAGCGCCGAAAAGAAGAAGGCGATCTCCCGCGCCGCGGTCTCGGGACCGTCCGAGCCGTGGACCGAATTGGCCTCGATGTTCTCGGCGAAATCCCTGCGGATGGTGCCGGGTGCGGCGGCCGCCGGATCGGTGGCGCCCATCACTTCGCGATTGCGGGCGATCGCGTTCTCGCCTTCCAGCACCTGGACGACCACCGGTCCCGAGGTCATGAAGCTGCACAGGGAGTCGAAGAACGGCCGCTCGCGATGGACGGCGTAGAAGGCCTCCGCCTGGGCACGGCTCAGCCGCAGACGCTTCTGGGCGACGACGCGGAGGCCGGCCTTCTCGAAACGGTCGATGATCGCGCCGGTCAGATTGCGGCGCGTCGCGTCGGGCTTGATGATGGACAGGGTGCGCTCGATAGCCATTCGCTTCTCTCTCTCGCAGATCTCGGGAACGGGCGTGCCGGCCGGCCGCTGCCGGAACCGGCGCGCTTATAGCCGGCCGGCGGTGGTCCGGCCAAGCGCGGCGCGTCAACGCGCCCGCTGCCAGCCGCCGCCGTCGGTCTGCTGCCAGTAGACGAGTTCGTGGCCGCTCTCGCGGGCCGCGCGCCAGCGTCGCCGCGCCGCCGCCACCGCCTCGGGATCGTTGCCGTCGAACATGTCGAGGCAGCGGGCGTAGGCCTCCCCTCCCTCGAGCGAAGCGCCGCCGACGAGCACCAACACCGTCGCTCCGTTGGGATTGTCGAGACCGGTGGTCAGATAGACGGGCTGGCGATCGGCGAAGCCGTCGGCCCGGCTGCCGTGGGGCAGGAAGGAATCGCGCCGGTAGGTCCAGAGCGCGCGGTTCAGGAGCTCGAGCTGCTCCCCGTCGGCGGTCCGCACCACCACCCGATGACCGGCCGCCAGCACCTTCTCGAGGAGGCGGGGCAGCGCCTCCTCCACGCGGCTCCGCGTCAGATGGTAGAAGCCGATCTGCAAGGCGCGGTCCCCGACCTCACCGCCCCTCGAACCGCCGGGCCACCAGCCGGTCCAGAAGGCGGACGCCGAAGCCGGTCGCCCCCTTGCGCAGGAGGGTCAGGTCACGGTCGCTCCAGGCGACGCCGGCGATGTCGATGTGCGCCCAGGGACGGTCGCCGACGAATTCCCGGAGGAAGACGGCCCCGGCGATGCTGCCCGCCTCGCGGCCGCGGCCGACGTTCTTGATCTCGGCGATGTCCGATCGGATGTGCTTGGAATAGGCCTTGTCGAGCGGCAGACGCCACAGGAGTTCGCCGACCTCCTCGCCCGCCGCGAGCAGGTTTTCGGCGAGATCGTCGTCGGTGGCGAAGAGGCCCGCCCGCTCGTGGCCGAGGGCGACGATCACCGCACCCGTCAGGGTCGCGAGATCGACCACCGCCCGCGGCGCGAAGCGCTCGCAGACGTAGGCCAGCACATCGGCCAGCAGCAGCCGGCCTTCGGCGTCGGTGTTGACCACCTCGATGGTCTTGCCGCTGTAGGCCCGGATCACGTCGCCGGGACGCTGTGCGGTGCCCGAGGGCATGTTCTCGACGAGGCCGATGGCGCCCACCACGTCGACCGCCGCCCGGCGCGCCGCCAGGGCCCGCATCGCACCGGCCACGGCCGCCGCCCCGGCCATGTCCCATTTCATGTCCTGCATGCCGCCGGCGGGCTTGAGGGAGATGCCGCCGCTGTCGAAACAGACCCCCTTGCCGACCAGGGCCAGGGGCGCCTCCTGCTCCGCCCCCTTCCAGCGCATGATCACGACATGGGGCGGATGGGCGCTGCCCTGGCCCACCGCCAGCAGCGCCCGCATGCCGAGCCGCTCGAGCTCGGCCGGCCGCAGCACCTCGACCTCCACCCCCACTTCGCTCAGGGATTCGCAGATCCGCGCGAAGCTTTCGGGATAGAGGACGTTGGCCGGCTCGGCGACGAGATCCCGGGTCCAGGCGACGGCGCCGGCGAGGCCGCGAACCCGGGCCAGCGCGGTCCCGGCCGGCCCCGCGCTCAGGAAGCGCAGCCGGGCGAGCGGCTTGCGTTCCTCGTCCTCCTCCCCGTCCCCGCTGCGGCGATACTTGTCGAAGCGGTAGGCGCGCAGTTCGGCACCGAGGGCCATGGCGGCGATCGCCGCATCCTCTTCCAGTCCGAGCTCGAGCCCGGCCGGAGAGGCGATCACCGCCTCCCCGACCCGATCCGCCTCGAGCTGCCTGACGATCGCCGCACCCAGCTCCTCCATGTCGCGGGCCGCGAGCCCCTCGGGCTTGCCGACCACCACCACCAGGAGCCGGTCGAGACGCAGGCCCGCCGGCAGCGGCAGCGAGACGATCCGGCCGTGCCGCCGCTTCGGGCCCGGCAGGCCCAGTGCCCGGGAGACGATCCCTTCCCTGTCGAAGGCTGCGGCGGCGGCCGAAAGGCTTCCGTCCGTACCGACGAGCACCACCACCACACCCTGCTCCGGTACCGCCTCCTGCGCGACCGAAATCTCCACCACTGGCAGGTTCCTCCTGTTCCGTTCCTGGCTTCGGGGCCACGGCTCTTTCGCACCGCTGCCGTGCCACTATAGTGCCGCCCGGCAGGGCGGGCGAGACGCCCATCGGCGCGAAATTCGGGGCGCCGACCCGTCCCGCGGGATGCTTGCTCACAACCCGACTGGCGCGGACAGGACGAAGGTCACGGGGAGTAGCATGTCTGTCAGACGAGCCGGCTGGCTGGTGGCCACTCTCGTCCTCGCCCTTCTCGGCGGCCTTCCGGCGACCGCGACGGCGCAACCGGCGGTCGCGGCCGGTTCCGAGAAGCCGGAACCGCTGCTGCTCCAGGCCGAAGAGATCGTCTACGATTTCGAGCGGCGGGTGGTGACCGCCCGCGGCCGGGTGGAGCTGACCTACGGCGAGCAGGTGCTCCTCGCCGACGAGATCCGCTACGAGGAAGCCGTCGACACCGTCTTCGCCCGCGGCGACATCGTGCTGATCCGGCCGGACGGCGAGGCGGTGTTCGCCGAGGAGATGAAGCTCACCGGCGATCTCGAACGGGGGTTCATCGAGCACATCCGGGCGCGGCTCGACGAGGATACGCGGATCGCCGCCAATCTCGGGCTGCGCACCGAGGGCCGCTACAACATCTTCGAGAAGGCCGTCTATTCGCCCTGCCCCATCCGGTGCAAGGTGCGGGACGGCGGGCCCTTCTGGCAGATCCGGGCTCGGCGGGTGGTCCACGACCAGAAGGGGCGCACCCTCACCTACTACGATGCGGTGCTCGAGATCCTCGGAGTTCCCGTCGCCTACACCCCCTATTTCCAGCATCCGGATCCGACGGTCGAACGGCGCACGGGCTTCCTGACGCCGAGCCTCGGCATCGGCAGCGAGCTCGGTGTCACCCTGGAAACACCCTACTACATCGACCTCGCTCCCAACCGCGACGTCACCATCAGCCCCCTGATCTCCAGCGAGCGGGCGCCGATGCTGAAGGTGGAGCTGCGCGATCTCCAGACCTTCGGCCGGACGAATCTCGAAGTGAGCGGCACCTACACCGAGGGCTACCGCCGCAACCCCGACGCGGATCGCGGCAAGGTGTTCCGCGGCCATCTCGAGGCGCGCGGCCACTACGCCGTGAGCGAGACCGATCGCGCCGGGTTCGATCTCGCCCTTTCGACCGACAACACCTATCTCGAGACCTACGGTCTCGGCGACAGCGACGTCCTCACCAATCGCCTGTACTACGAGCGCTACCGCGACCGCGGCTACGCCGCGGTCAACGCCTACGGCTTCCAGGGCCTGCGGGAGACCGACGAACAGGGAACGATCCCCTTCGCCCTGCCGGTGGCCGAGTACCATCGGGTCGGCGAAGCCCCCCTCGGCAATTCCTTCTGGACCGTCGATGCCGGGGCGCTCGCCCTGACCCGCACCGAGGGGCTGGATACCCAGCGTCTGACCGCCGAGCTCGGCTGGGAGCTTCCCTATCTCGGTGCGATCGGCGATCTGTGGCGGCTGCGCCTCGGGCTCCGTGGCGATCTCTACCGGACCGACGGCGATCCCGGCGATTTCGGCGGCGGCGGCAGCCGCGTCACCGGCCGCATCCTGCCGCGGGTCCATCTCGGCTGGAGCTGGCCGCTGACCGGCGAGGTCGGTTCCTGGCAGCAGCTCGTCGAGCCGGTGGCGGCGCTGATGATCGACCGCAGCGACGGCAACGATCCCGACATTCCCGACGAGGACAGCCAATCCTTCGAGTTCGACGAGACCAACGTCTTCCTGCCCAGCCGGTTCACCGGCATCGACCGGGTCGAGGAGGGCGTGCGGGCCGCCTACGGGGTGCGGGCGGCGGCCGTCAGTCCCGGCGGTTTCCGGATCAGCGGCGTGCTCGGTCAGATCCTGCGGCTGTCGGGCGAGGACGAGGCCCCGGCCAACAGCGGCCTCGGGGACCGGCTGTCGGACATCGTCGGCCGGCTCGACCTGCGGCCGGGCCCCTATTTCGATCTCAGCTACCGGTTCCGTTTCGCCCGCGACGACATGGTCTTCCGCCGCAACGATGCGGTGGTGACCTTCGGACCGCCACGGCTGCGCTTCCGTCTCTCCTATCTGGAGCTCTCGGACCAGCCGCTGCCGGAGGTCGATCGCCGGCGCAAGGAATTCGTCGGCGCGCTGCGGATCGGCCTGACCGACGGTCTGAGCATCGGCGCCCAGACCCGCCGCGATCTCACCGAAAACGAAACCATCGCCACCAGCGGCGCCCTCGTCTACCGCAATCCCTGCTTCGTCTTGACGGCGGGGATCGAGCGCCGATTTACTTCCAAGGGCGAACTCAGGGACGAAACGACCTTCACCTTGCGCATCGGCCTCGCCGGTCTCGGCGATCTGGGCACCTCGGCGCCTCTGGCGGGCGTCGAATGAACTCCAGAGGCGGTATCGAAGAAAAGGACCCGGAATGTTCCATCATCTGCGCCGAACGCTCCTGCTGGCGGCGGTTCTGCTGACGGGCTGGCTGGCCACGGGGGACGGCGCCCGCGGCCAGGTCGCACTCCGGATCGCGGCGATCGTCAACCAGGACGTGATCACCGTCCAGGATCTCTTCGAGCGTCTCAACCTCGTGCTGCTGGCCACCGGCGCCGAGAACACCGAGGAAGCCCGCGCCCGTCTCGGACCGCAGGTGCTGCGCACCTACATCGACGAAACTCTCAAGCTGCAGGAAGCACGTCGGCTGGGCATCGTCGTCACCGAGCGCGAGCTGCGACAGGCTCTGGCCGGCGTCGCCGCCCGCAACGGCATGAGCCTCGAGGATCTCTTCGAGCTCCTGCGCCAGCGCGGCATCGGCATCGACACGCTGGAACGGCAGATCCGCGCGGAGCTGGCCTGGGCGCGGGTGGTCGCCCAGCAGATCCGTCCCGACGTGGTGGTTTCCGAGGAGCAGGTGTCCCTCGCCCTGGCGACGCGCGACGAGCGGGGCGCCGAAGAGGTTCTGCTTTCCGAGATCGTGCTGCCCGTCTACCGTCCGGAGCAGGAAGGACAGGTCCTGGAGGACGCCCGGCGGATCATCGAGGCGGTGCGGAACGGGGCCGATTTCGGCGCGCTGGCCCGGCAGGTCTCGGTGGCGGCCAGTGCCGGGGAACGCGGTGATCTCGGCTGGGTGCGACTGGCCAATCTGAACGACAGCATCCGCCCGATCATCGAACGGCTGGAGGTCGGGGTGCCCTCCGAGCCGGTGCGAACCGCCAACGGGGTCCGGATCTTCCTCGTTCGCGACCGTCGCAGCGGCAGCGGCGATCCGGCCCGGGAACTCGTCGAGCTCGCCCAGCTCGTGATCCCGCTGCCGGCCGATGCGACCGAGGAGGAAACGCGGCGGGCGTTGCGCGAGGCCGAGGCGGTCCGACCCCGACTCCGGGGCTGCAGGGATGTGAGCGATGTCGCCCGGGAGATCGGTGCCCCTGCTTCGGGACCGCTCGGCTGGCTGCCGCTTTCCGAACTGCCGCCCGATTTCGCCGCCGAAGTCGCCGGGCTCCCGGTCGGCGCGGTGACGCCACCGTTGCGCGGGCCGCTGGGGATCCATCTGCTGGCGCTCTGCAATCGCGGCGGCGCCGAGGGCGAGCGCCAGCGCGTCCGTCTCGAACTCGAACGCGAGCAGGTGCAGCGGCTCGCCAATCGCTATCTCCGTGACCTGCGCAAATCGGCCTACATCGAAATCCGGCTGCGCTGACCGCCGGCCGCCGACGGAGGCACTCGCGGAGCTGCGGCCGCAGGAGCTCGCCCGCCGGTACCGGATCACCGCCGACAAACGGCTGGGACAACATTTCCTGTTCGATCCCGCCATTCTCGACCGTATCGCCGCCGCCGCCGGACCGTTCGCGGAGGAACTCGTCCTGGAGATCGGCCCGGGCCCCGGCGGGCTGACGCTCGCCCTGCTGCGGCACGGTGCGCGCGAGCTCCTCGCCGTGGAACGCGATCGCCGCTGCCTCGCCGCCCTCGCGGAGTTGGAGCGGGCGGCGGCGGGAAGGTTGCGGCTCCTCGCCGCCGATGCCCGCCGGCTGGAGATCGAAACGATCGCCGCCGGCGGGCGGCTGGTGATCGTCGCCAACCTCCCGTTCAACATCGCCACCGCGCTGCTGCTCGGCTGGCTCCACGCGCTGGCACCGGTGCGGCGCATGGTGCTGATGTTCCAGAAGGAAGTCGCCCTGCGGCTGCTGGCCGAACGGGGCGATCCCGCCTACGGACGGCTCTCCATCCTGACCCGGCGCCTGTGTCGGGTGGAGCGGCTGTTCGATCTGCCGCCCGGCGCCTTCGTACCCCCTCCGCGGGTCCGGGCGACGGTGCTCCGGCTCACCCCCCAACCCGACCGGCCACCGCCCGACCGGCTCGCGGCACTCGAGCGGGTGACGCGGGCGGCCTTCGGACAACGGCGCAAGATGCTGCGTTCCAGCCTGCGGGCGCTGGGAACCGACCCGGTGGCTCTCTGCCGGGCGGCGGGAATCGACGCCGGCAGACGGGCCGAGGATCTCTCGGTCGCCGAATTCGAGGCCCTCGCCGCCGCCCTCACACCCGCTTCCGCGCGTCCCGGCGGAGCCGCTCGACGAAGCCGGTGAGGCCGGGCTGGCGCTGGCGGCGCAGGCGCTCGCCGTTGAGCACCGCCTTCAGCCCGCGCAGGCTGGTCTCGAACTCCCGATTGACGATCACATAGTCGTACTCGGGCCAGCGGGTGACGTCGGTGACCACCTGGGCCAGGCGGTAGCGCACCGTTTCCTCGCTGTCCTGGGCGCGCCGGCGCAGGCGTCGCTCGAGCTCCGCCACCGAGGGGGGGAGGATGAACACCGCGACCATGTCCTCGCGGGCGGTGGCCCGGATCTGCTGCGCCCCCTGCCAATCGATGTCGAACAGCACGTCGCGGCCGGCGGCCAGCGCCTCCTCGACCGGCTTTCGGGGCGTTCCGTAGCGATGGCCGTAAACCTCGGCGTGTTCGAGGAGCTCGCCGGCGGCCACCATCTCCTCGAACCGGGCGGCATCGACGAAATGATAGTCGATCCCGTCCACCTCGCCGGGCCGCGGCGGCCGGGTGGTCACCGACACCGACAAGACGAGCTCCGGTTCGCAGTCCAGCAGCGCCCGCGACAGCGAAGTCTTGCCGGCGCCGGAGGGCGAGGAGATCACCAGCATCAGGCCACGGCGCCGGCCGCCCACCAGTCTCGACACCTCGATCCAGGGCCGATCGCCTTTCCCGGCCTCGGCCGTCCCCCGCCGGTCATCGGGCACCGTCTTCCTCCGCCCCGTCGGTTACGCTCGCCGCGGCCGCCGGCCGCGGTACCGGCACCGGGGCGCGTCCACCCACCCGGTCGCGGATCTTCCGCCATTCGCGTACCTTGCGATTGTGCTCGGCCAGGGTGCGCGAGAAGGCGTGCCCACCGGTGCCGTCGGCGACGAAATAGAGGTAGTCCACATCGGCCGGCCGGACCGCCGCGAGCAGCGCGAGTCGCCCGGGATTGGCGATCGGGGTCGGCGGCAGCCCGTCGCGCCGGTAGGTGTTGTAGGGGCTGTCGATCGTCAGATCGGCACGCGTCAGCCGCCGCCCCAGACGTGTCTCGCCGCCGGTCAGCGCATAGATGACGGTGGGATCGGACTGGAGGCGCATCCCCTTGCGCAGCCGGTTGACGAAGACGGCGGCGACGATCGGATACTCTTCCGGCAGCGAGGTTTCCTTCTCGATCAGCGAGGCCAGGATCAGCGCCTCCTCGGGAGTGGCGAGGGGCAGATCGGGTGCCCGCTGTGCCCAGGCCTCGGCCAGCGCCTCCTCCAGCGCCGTTCGCATCCGCCGGACGACGATCCGGCGCGGGGCGTCGCGCGGAAACAGGTAGGTCTCGGGCAGCAGCCGTCCCTCGGGCGGCGGCGGCTGCGGCAGTTCCCCGGTCAGGAAGGGCACTTCCTCCAGGAGTGCGTACACCTCGGCCACGGTGAGCCCCTCGGGGACCGTGATCCGTCGCAACAGCACCTCGCCGCGCTGCATCATGTCGAGGATCTGCGCCGGCGTCATCCGCGCCGTCAGCCGGTATTCGCCGGCCTGCAGGCGACGGTCGCGGCCACTCAGCCGGAGTGCGATCCGGAACAGCCACGGGCGGTCGATGGCCCCGGCCTCGACGAGCCGCCGGGTGATCTCCTCCACGCCGCTGCCCCGCGGCACGTGGACGACGGTCTCGCCCTCGAGGGGACCGGGGGTGTCGAGATAGCGGAGCACGGCCCACCAGGCGCCGCCGGCGGCGATCGTCACGACGGCCAGGAAACCGGCCAGGAGGAGGAGGCGCCCGCGGGTCACGGCGCCGCCGTCAGAAGGCCTCGGGATCGGTGAAGATCACGCTGGCGTTGGTACCCCCGAAGCCGAAGGAATTGCTGAGCGCCGCCCGGACCCGCCGCTCCCGGGCCCGATGCGCCACGAGATCGACATCGTCGCAGCCCTCGCTGGGATGGTCGAGATTGAGGGTCGGCGGGACCACCCCGTCGCGGATGGCGAGGATGCAGAAGATGGCCTCCACCGCTCCCGCGGCCCCGAGGAGATGGCCGATCGCCGATTTGGTGGAGGAGATCGAGAGCGCCGACGCATGGGCGCCGAACAGCCGCTTGATCGCGCCGATCTCGATCTCGTCGCCGAGCGGGGTCGAGGTGCCGTGGGCGTTGATGTAGTCGATGTCCGTCGGCGCCAGCCCGGCGTTGGCGAGGGCGCTGCGCATGCAGCGGAAGGCGCCGTCGCCGTCAGGTGCCGGAGCGGTGATGTGATGGGCATCGCCGCTCAGCCCGTAGCCGCGCACCTCGGCGTAGATCTTCGCCCCGCGGCGGCGGGCGCGCTCGTACTCCTCGAGGACGACGATCCCCGCACCTTCGGCCATCACGAAACCGTCGCGGTCCCGGTCCCACGGACGCGAGGCCTTCTCCGGGGTCTCGTTGTAGCGGGTCGACAGCGCCCGGGCCGCCGCGAACCCGGCGATTCCGAGGCGGCAGACCGCGGCTTCGGCGCCGCCCGCGACCATCAGATCGGCATCGCCGAGGGCGATCAGCCGGGCCGCGTCGCCGATGGCGTGCGCCCCCGTGGAGCAGGCGGTGACGACGCTATGGTTGGGCCCCTTGAGACCGAAGCGGATCGACACGTGGCCGGTGGCGAGATTGATGAGCGCGGCGGGTATGAAAAAGGGGCTGACCCGGCGCGGTCCCGACTTGTCGAGCTGGACCGCGGTATCGGCGATGGTCGAGAGGCCGCCGATGCCGGAGCCGATCAGCACCCCCGCCCGCTCCCGCTCTTCCTCGCTTTCCGGCGCGAAGCCCGAATCGGCGAGGGCCTGGGTGGCGGCGGCGATGGCGTAGACGATGAACAGGTCGTTGCGGCGCAGCTCGCGCGGCTCGACATAGTCGGTGGCGACGAAGCCGTCGGGCTCGTCCCCGGAAGGGACCAGCCCGGCGATCCGGGCGGGCAGGTCGGAAACGTCGAAGCGATCGATGGCGCGGATGCCGGAACGTCCTTCGAGAAGCCTCGTCCAGCTCGCCTCGACACCCGCCCCCAAAGGCGTCACCAGCCCGAGTCCCGTGACCACGACCCGTCGCATCACCCGTGCTCCTCGATCAGGCGGGCCGTCGCGGCCCGGATCCGCTATCCGGAATGCTGCTGGATGTAGGCGATCGCATCCTTGACGGTGACGATCTTTTCCGCGGCGTCGTCGGGAATCTCGATGCCGAACTCTTCCTCGAACGCCATGACGAGCTCGACCGTGTCGAGACTGTCGGCCCCGAGATCGTCGACGAAGCTGGCGTCCTCCGTGACCTTGCCTTCGTCGACACCGAGATGCTCGACGACGATCTTCTTCACTCGTTCGGCGATATCACTCATCGTCCTCTCACTCCGCCCCAGTCATGCCGCGCGATCTCCGGCCGGGGGACGAAAACCCCGGCTCGAATGCGGCGGCTTTTACACAATCGCACGAGGCTTGCCTAGGTCTCCACGACCACAGCGCCGCACCCTCCCGGCCCTTTCAGAACATGGCCATGCCACCGTTGACATGGAGGGTGTGGCCGGTGACGTAGGCGGCTTCCTCGCTGGCCAGATAGACCACCGCGGCCGCGATTTCCGCCGGCTCCCCGAAGCGCCCCGCGGGGATCCGCTCGGCCAGGGCCCGGCGTTGCTTCTCGTCGAGCCCGTCGGTCATGGCGGTGACGACGAAACCCGGAGCCACGCAGTTGACGGTGATTCCGCGGCCGGCGACCTCGGCGGCCAGGGCCTTGGTGAGGCCGACCAGCCCGGCCTTGGCGGCGGCGTAGTTGGCCTGTCCCGGATTGCCGGTGGCGCCGACGATCGAGCCGATGTTGACGATCCGCCCGAAACGCCGGCGCATCATCCCCCGCAGGGCCGACCGGCAGAGCCTGAAGGCGGCGGTGAGATTGGTGTCCAGCACCGCCTGCCAGTCCTCGTCCTTCATCCTGAGCGCGAGGCCGTCACGGGTGATCCCCGCGTTGTTGACGAGAATGTCGAGCCCGCCGGCGGCCTCCGCCGCCGCCACCAGACGCTCGATGGTGGCCGGCTCGGTGACGTCGCCGAGGACGATCTCGACACCCTCCCCGAGCTCCTCCGCGAGGGCCGCGAGCGGCGCCTCGCGGCGGCCGGCGATCACCACCGCCGCACCGCGGCGATGCAGGGCCCGGGCGATCGCCGCGCCGATCCCCCCGGACGCTCCGGTGACCACCGCACGCCTACCTTCGAGACGGAACATCGCTGTCTTCCTCCTCGGCGGCCAGGACCTCCGCCAGCCGCGCCACCTCTTCCGGCCCCTGCAGGGCGAACAGGGCCGCTCCCGGCACGCCCCTCCTGGCGAGCCCGGTGAGCACCCTGCCGGCCCCCAGTTCGATCACCCGGTCGACACCCAGCTCGACCATCCGGGCCATGGTTTCACGCCAACGGACGCGGGCCGTCGCCTGACGCCGGAGCAGATCCACGATCCGCACCGGATCCCTTTCCGGGGCGGCGGTGACGTTGGCGATCACCGGCACCGCCGGAGGGGTGAGGTCGGTCGCCGCCAGGGCCGCCGCCAGACGCTCCGCCGCCGGTGCCATCAACCGGCAATGGAAGGGTGCGCTGACCTCGAGCATCATCGCCCTTCTGGCGCCACGTTCCCGGGCCAGGACCACGGCCCGTTCGACGGCGGCCCGGTGTCCGGAAACCACGGCCTGCCCTTCGGCATTGTCGTTGGCGAGCTCGCAGACCTCGTCCCCGGACGCCGCCGCGGCGAGGGCTTCCACGCTCTCCGGATCGAGGCCGAGGATCGCCGCCATCGCCCCCTCGCCCACCGGCACCGCGTCCTGCATGACCTCGCCGCGCAGGCGCAGCAGCCGCGCCGCATCGGCCAGGGTCAGGGCACCGGCGGCGGCGAGGGCCGAATACTCGCCCAGGGAATGCCCGGCGACCCAGCCGACGATGTCGGTGAGCGGCCGGCCCGTCGCCGCCTCGAGCGCCCGTACCGCCGCCAGCGAGGTGGCCATCAGCGCCGGCTGGGCGTTGCGGGTCAGGGTCAGTTCCTCGGCGGGGCCCTCGAAAATCAGGCGGGAAAGGCTTTCGCCCAAGGCCTCGTCGACCTCGGCGAACACCGCCCGCGCCTCGGTGAAGCTCTCGGCGAGCGCCCGGCCCATCCCGGGGGTCTGCGCCCCCTGTCCGGGAAACACTGCGATGGTCGGCATCGGTCTCGATCAGGTGAAGGAGGGTGTCGGCCGCCGGCCGACGGTGCCCGGGTGATAGCGCGCGGACCCGGTCTGTCAAGCGAGGCCGAGGTCCCGCTGCGGCGACACGCCGCCGGTCAGGCCCGGAGCGCCCGGTTCTCCGGATCGTAGGGGCTGTCGGCGACGATCCGGGCCGGCAGCATCCGGTCGAGGATCCGGACCTCGCATTCCCGCCCGATCCCGGCCACCGCGCTTTCCACGTAGCCCAGCATCAGCGACTTGCCGAGATGATGGCCGTAACCGCCGGCGGTCCCCCGACCCACCACCCGGCCGTCCACGAACACCGGTTCGTTGCCGAAGGGATCGGCATCCTCGGCGGCGATCTCGATGGTCCGGAAACGCCGGGGGATTCCCTCCTCCCGCTGCTCGAGGAGCGCCTCGCGACCGACGAAGGGCCCCTTGTCGAACTTGACGAAGCGCTCCATCCCCGCCTCGAGGATGCTGTTCTCGGCGTTGAGATCGGTACCCCACAGGCGATAGCTCTTCTCGAGCCGCATCGAATCCATCGCCCGCAGTCCGACGAGACCGATCCCGTACTCCTTTCCGGCCTCCATCAGGGCGTCGAAGAGATGGATCTGGAACTCGATCGGGTGGTGCAGCTCCCATCCCAGCGAACCGACGAAGTTGACCCGCAGCGCGCGGACCTCGCGACAGAAGCCGACCGGGATCTCGGCCCCGGTGAGCCAGGGGAAGGCGGCATTGGAAAGATCGGCGTCGGCCAGCTTTTCGAGCACCCGGCGGCTGTCCGGCCCGGCGAGGAGGAACACCCCGTAACGGTTGGTGACGTCGGTGAGGATCACCGAGCCGTCGCGGGGCAGGGATTTGGTGAGATGGTCCCAGTCGATGTCGTGGGCGGCCCCCGGCCCGACGAGATAGAAGCGCTCGCCGTAGAGCCCGTCCGGCAGTCGCAGGATGGTGAACTCGCTGCGTACCGAGCCCGAGGGGTTGAGCGCATGGCAGAGATGGATGCGACCGACCTTCTCCGGGATCGTATTGGCCACCATCCGGTCGAGCCAGGCCCGCGCCCCCGGCCCCTCCACCTCGAATTTGGCGAAGGAGCTCAGCTCCATCAGCCCCACCCGCTCGCGCATGGTACGGACTTCCTCGCCGACGTGGGGGAACCAGTTGGAGCGGCGGAAGGAGAAGACGTCCCGGGGTTCCACCCCTTGCGGAGCGAACCAGTTGGGACGCTCCCAGCCGAATCGCTGCCCGAAGACCGCCCCCCGGGCCTTCAGCCGGTCGTAGACCGGCGGTGTGCGTGCCGGCCGCCCCGCCGGGCGGTTCTCGTATTCCATCGGATAGTGGTTGAAGAAGACGTGGGCGTAGGCCTCCTCGTTCTTGAGCTTGGCGAAGCGTTTGGTGACGACACCGAAGCGCCGCGGATCGACCCCCAGCATGTCCACCGTCGGTTCGCCGTCGATGATCCAGTTGGCGAGTTGCCAGCCGGCGCCGCCGGCGGCGGTGACCCCGAAGCTGTGCCCTTCGCTGAGCCAGAAGTTGGGCAGGCCGAAGGCCGGACCGACCATCGGATTGCCGTCCGGCGTGTAGGCGATGGGGCCGTTGACGATATCCTTGATGCCGGCGTTCTCGAAGGAGGGGACACGCTTGATGCAGGCCTCGACATGGGGCAGCAGACGGTCGAGATCGCCGGGGAAGAGGTCCTTGTCGAATCCCGGCGGCACGCCGTCGACGAAACAGGCCGGCGCCCCCTTCTCGTAGGGGCCGAGGATCCAGCCCAGCCGTTCCTCCCGGAGATAGTAGGAGGCATCGGATTCGCGGAGGATCGGCAGCTCCGGATTGCCCGCCTCGCGGTACGCGCGGAGCACCGGATCGACGTCGGTGACGATGTACTGATGCTCGACCGGAACGACCGGGATCTCGAGCCCCACCATGCGGGCGGTTTCGCGGGCATGGTTGCCGGTGGCACAGACCACGTGCTCGCAGCGGATGGTTCCGCGGTCGGTCCGGACGAGCCATTCGAGACTGTCGCTGCGCTCGATGCCGACCACCTTCACGCCCTGGCGGATCGTCGCCCCGTGCATCCGTGCCCCCTTGGCGAGGGCCATGGTCACGTCGACCGGGGCGATGTGCCCGTCGGTGGGATGCCAGAGGGCGCCGACCAGCCCCTCGGGATCGATCAGCGGCCACAGCCGCCGGATCTCCTCCACCCCGATGATGTGGCATTCGACGCCGATCGTTTCGGCGGTGCACTGATAGTTGCGGTATTCGTCCATCCGGTCGCGGTTGGTGGCGAGCCGCAGGTTGCCGGTCGGATGGAATCCCACCTCCTGGCCGGTTTCGGCCTCCAGGGTCTTGTAGAGTTCGACCGAGTACTTGTGGAGCTGGCCGACCGAGTAGCTCATGTTGAACAGCGGCAGCAGCCCGGCCGCGTGCCAGGTGGATCCGGCGGTGAGTTCGCTCCGTTCCAGCAGCACGACGTCCCGCCAGCCGCGCTTGGCGAGATGATAGAGGGTGCTGACGCCGACCACGCCGCCGCCGATCACCACCACCCGCGCCTGTTCGCTCATCGCTCCCGCGTCCTCCTCCCGCTGCGATCCGCCCGCTGCCAGACTGCCCCAGCGAGCCGCGGGCGGCAGGCCTTTTCCGGACCTCTTCTTCTCTTTCCGCGGCACGTCCCGTGCCGCGGCGGCGAGCGGTCGTCGTCGGCGCGGCGCCCGGACTTGGAGCAGGAGCCCGTCGCCCCTATAGTTTTCCGGCGAACCCTTCGACATCGACAACGAGGGCGGTAATCATGCATCCTTTCGCGCCGTGGCGCTACGGAGCCCTCCTCCTGCTGCCGCTCCTCCCGTTGGCCGCCGGGCCGGCGCGGGCGGCGGAGAACCGGTCGAACGCGCCGGTCCGGGCCGCCACCCTCTATCCCGAAGGTGCGGAAGTGGTGCGCAACCTCCGGGTCGAGCTTCCCGCCGGCCGCCGGGAAGTGATCATCGAGGGCCTGCCCGCCGACCTCGACACGGCCTCGATCCGGATCGTCGTCAAGCCCGGGGATCTGTTCGATCTGCGCGGCTTCACCAGCCGCCTGCGCCCGGCCGCCGCCTATGTCGGACCGCGCGAGCGGGAGCTCCAGAGGGAAATCGAGCGCCTCGGGGACGAGATCCGCCTGCGCGAGGATCGCGTGCGCGCCGCCCGCATCCAGCTCCGGCTGGTCGAGCGGATCGGCGAGGCGGCGGCCGATCTCGCCAGCAGGGAGCTGGCCGCGGGTCGGCCGGAACCGGGGGCCTGGCGCAAGAGCTGGGAGGCGGTGGGCAGCGGAGCCATCGAAATCCTCGAGGTGATCCGCCAGAACGAGCGCGAGACGCGCGAGCTGCAGCGGCGGCTCGATGCCAAGAGGCGCGAACTGGAGCAGCTTCGCACGGGGGCCCGGGCGACCACCGAGCTGGTGCTCGATCTGGAGGCCGAGGAGGATGCGACGGCGTCCATCGAGCTGCGCCACGCGGTCGAGCAGGCGGGCTGGTCCCCGTTCTACGAGGCGCGGCTGCGCAGCCGCCGGGGCGAGATCAGTCTGGTGCGCCGGGCGCGTGCCTGGCAGAAGACCGGCGAGGACTGGCGCGGCATCGCCCTGCGTCTGTCGACCACCCGGCCGCGGAACACGGTGGTGGCGCCGGAGCTCGATCCCTGGTTCGTGGATATCGTGGAAATCGGCCCGATGGCCCGCGATCGCGCCTTCCGGCCGGGCGGCGTCCCCGAAGCGGAGATGGCGCTTTCGGCCGCCGCCCCGGCGCCGCCCGTGGTCCGCCGGATCGGCGAATTCCACACCACCTTCACCGTCTCCAAGCCGCTCGATCTGCTGGCCGACGGCAGCGAGCGGATGCTCACCCTCACCCGCGACAAGCTGCCGGCGGATCTGCTCGTCGAAATCGTGCCGAAGGTGGATCCGGCACCCTATCTCACCGCCCGTTTCACCTACGAGGAGGCCGATCCGCTGCTGCCCGGCCCGATCCGGCTGGTACGCGACGGCGCCTATGTCGGGGAGACCGACCTCGAATTCGTCGTCGCCGGTCAGGAGATCCGCCTCGGCTTCGGCCGGGACGACAAGGTGGAGGTGAACCATCGTCTGGATACCGATTTCAAGTCCGAGGAAGGCATCATCCAGAGCTACCGGCGCATCGAGCGCCGTTGGGTGACCCGGGTCCGCAACCGTCACAAGCGGTCGCTACCGATCGTCGTCTACGACCGGCTGCCGATCCCCCGCGACGAGCGCATCACCGTCGAGCTGCTCGCCGACGGCACGCCGCCCACCGAGCGCGAGGTGGACGGCAAGCCGGGCGTTCTCGGCTGGCGGTACGAGTACGAGCCGGGCGAGGTCCGCGAAATCCGCTTCGGCTTCGCGGTGACCTTCCCGAAGGATCTGCGGGTGACGGATTTCTAGGCGCGCGACGATGTTCGACCGGTTCGGAAAAGGCCGTGATCTTCCGTCGCCCGGAGAGGCGCTCCCGGGTCGGCCGGAGCCGGCCTTTCCCCTCCCCGAACGCCATCGGGTGAACGGCCGCCCGCTGCAGCCGCCCTGGCCCGGACACTGCCGCCGGGCCATGTTCGCGATGGGTTGCTTCTGGGGTGCGGAACGGCTGTTCTGGCGCCAGCCCGGCGTCTGGGTGACGGCGGTCGGCTACGCCGGCGGCACCACCCCCAATCCGCTCTATGCCGAGGTGTGCTCGGGCCGGACCGGTCATGCCGAGGCGGTGCTGGTGGTGTTCGATCCGCGCGTCCTGCCCTATGCACGGCTGCTGGCCCTCTTCTTCTCGGAGCACGATCCGACCCAGGGCCTGCGCCAGGGGAACGACGTCGGCAGCCAGTACCGGAGCGTCGTCTTCACCTTCGACGAGCGGCAACGCGCCCTCGCCGAGGCCGCCGTGGCGCTCTACGGCGCCGCCCTCCGGGCCCACGGCCGGCGGCGGCCGATCACCACCGAAATCCTGCCGGCCGGTCCGTTCTACTACGCCGAACCCGAACATCAGCAGTACCTCGCCGCCCATCCGCGGGGCTACTGCGGCCTCGCCGGCACCGGCGTTCCCTTCCCTCTCGCCGAGCTGGAGGCGGCGGTCCCGGCCGCCCACGCCGGTCAGAGCCCGGGATAGTAGAGCTTGGCCGCGACCAGCGCGGTGGCCACGGCACCGATGACGGCCCAGGCCGCCCATTTCCACATGGCACCTCCCCGGTTGCGCGGGATCACACAGGCTCCACGATAGCATGCCCGTCGCGACGGCGGAAACCCGCCGGCCACGATCCGATTCCGGCGCGCAAGGCGCAAATTGCCGCAGTGCGTGCAAGGAAGGGGTGGCGTTTCACCTCCTGCGAGACTAAATAATAGAATGCTTGCGTCGTGGAGGCGCACGTCTGGGGGGATGTACGAATGCTCACGACCTTGGAAAGAAGCCGGGCGCGCGAGGGCTTCGAACTGTTCCCTCACGAAGCCGACATCGGCCTGCGGGGCTGGGGGGCGACCCGGGAGAAGGCGTTCGAGGAGATCGCCCTCGCCCTCACTTCGGCGATCACCGATCCGCGCCATGTGGAACCGCGCGAGCCGGTGAGCATCCGCTGCGAGGCGCCCGACGATCAGCTCCTGCTCGTCGACTGGCTGAACGCCCTCATCTACGAAATGGCCACCCTGCGCATGCTGTTCAGCCGCTTCACCGTCCATCTCGGGGACGGGGTGCTGCAGGCGACCGCCTGGGGCGAGCCTCTGGACACCGAACGCCACGCCCCGGCGGTGGAACCCAAGGGGGCCACCTTCACCGATCTCCGGCTGGAAAGGGAACGCGACGGCCGCTGGCTGGCGCAGTGCGTGGTGGACGTCTGACCGACCTCCAGGGACCGGACCATGGATCCGGGTAGCCTGACGAGGATCGACGAGACCTGCTGGCAGATCGAGCCCCGGGGGCGGATGCGCGTTCCCGCCCTGATCTTCGCCGACCGCGAGCTGCTGTCGGCGATGGACGAGAAGGTTCGCGAACAGCTCTGCAACGTGGCCTGTCTTCCGGGCATCGTCGAGGCCGCCTACGCCATGCCCGATGCCCACTGGGGCTACGGTTTTCCGATCGGCGGGGTGGCGGCCTTCGATCCCGAAGCCGGGGGCGTCGTCTCCGCGGGCGGTGTCGGCTTCGACATCTCCTGCGGGGTGCGGACCATGCTCACCGGCCTGCGGCGGGCGGAAGTGGAGCCGATCGGGGACCGGCTCGCCGACGCGCTGTTCCGGGCGATCCCGGCGGGGCTCGGGCGGCGCGGCGAGATCCGTCTTTCCGACGCCGAACTCGAAGCGATGCTCGCTGGCGGCGCGGCCTGGGCGGTGGCGCGGGGCTGGGGTCTCGCGGAGGATCTCGAACGGATCGAGGAGGGAGGTCGGGCCGAAGGCGCCGATCCGGGGGCCGTCTCGCCGCGGGCACGGGAACGGCAGCGGGCCGAGATGGGCACCCTCGGCTCCGGCAATCACTATCTCGAGCTCCAGGAGGTGGCGGAGATCCACGATCCCGTGATCGCCCGCGGCTACGGGCTGGCGTCCGGGGAGCTCCTGGTCACCATCCATTGCGGTTCGCGCGGGCTCGGGCACCAGATCGGCACCGAATATCTGCGGGAGATGGTGATCGCCGCCGGCGGGGCGGGCATCGAGCTCCCCGACCGCGAGCTCGCCTGCGCGCCGATCCGCTCGCCGGTGGGGCGTCGCTATCTCGGTGCCATGCGGGCCGCGATCAATTGCGCGCTTGCCAACCGCCAGATCATCGGCCATCTCGCGCGGCGGGTGTTCGCACGCTTCTTTCCCGGGAATCCGCTGCGTCTCCTTTACGACGTGTCCCACAACACCTGCAAAGAGGAGCGCCACCGCGTGGGCGATCGCTGCCTCGATCTCTTCGTCCATCGCAAGGGGGCGACCCGCGCCCTGCCGCCGGGAGATCCGGCCCTGCCCGAACCGCTCCGGCCCTACGGCCAGCCGGTGCTGATCGGCGGCAGCATGGGCACCGGCTCCTGGATCCTCGCCGGCACCCGGCCGGACGGTCCGCGCGCCTTCGCCTCCGCCGTCCACGGCGCCGGCCGGGCGATGAGCCGCCATCAGGCGAAGAAACGCTGGCGCGGCGAGGAGATCGTCGCCCGGCTCGCCGAGCGGGGCGTGCTCGTGCGCAGCGTGTCGATGCGGGGTGTCGCGGAGGAGGCGCCGGGAGCCTACAAGGACATCGACGCGGTGGTGGACGCGGCGCATCGTGCCGGGCTGGCACGCAAGGTGGCCCGCCTCAGGCCGCTGATCGTGATCAAGGGATAACCTCAGCAACGGGGACGGTCATGGACAAGCCTCTCGAGATTCGGTTCCACGACGTGCCGCATTCCGATTTCATCGAGGCGCGGATCCGCGAGAAAGTCGACGAGCTCGAAAAGTATTTCGATCACATCTCGAGCGTGCGCGTCGTGGTCGACAAGGAGAGCAAGCGTCACAACAAGGGCAACGCCTACCGCATCCGCCTGTTCATCCACGTTCCCGGCAAGGAGATCGTGATCAACCACAACCAGCGCGCCGATCCCGCCCGGGAGGATTTCCGCTTCGCCCTGCGCGAGGCGTTCGATGCCGCCTTCCGGGAGCTCAAGGAACACAAGCAGAAGATCCGCGGCGAGGTGAAGGCCCATCTCGAGCCGCCCCAGGGACGGGTGATCAAGCTGTTCAGGGACCAGGGCTACGGCTTCATCGAGCTCACCGACGGCCAGGAGATCTACTTCCACCGCAACGCCGTCGTGAACGGCGATTTCGACAAGCTCGAGGTCGGTGCCCGGGTCCGTGTCCACGTCGCCGAGAACGAAAGCCCGTTCGGGCCCCAGGCCAGCACCGTTCGGGTGCTCGACTGAACGCCCCGGGGCGCCGATCTTGAACCGGCCATCGGTGGCGGAGCTGCAGCGACGGGTGGCGCAGGCGCGCGGTCGTTCTCCGGCCGATCTCGTGATCCGCGACTGCCGCCTGCTCGACACCGCCACCGGCGGCCTGCGCCGGACCGACATCGCGGTCTGCGGCGACACCGTGGTCGGCCTCGGCGAGGGGCTCCGCGGCGCGCGGGTGATCGAGGCCCGGGGACGTTTCGCGGTCCCGGGCTTCCTCGACGCCCATGTGCATGTCGAAAGCTCCATGGTCACCCCCGACGCCTTCGAGCGGGGGGTGCTGCCGCGCGGCACGACGACCGCCGTCTGCGATCCGCACGAGATCGCCAACGTCCTCGGTGCCGCCGGCATCCGCTATTTCCAGCGGGCTGCCGAAAGTCTGCGGATGACGCTTTTCGTCAATCTCAGCTCCTGTGTCCCGGCCACGGAACTGGAGACCGCCGGCGCCCGGCTGGAAGCGGAGGATCTCCTCACCCTCGCCGATCATCCCTCGGTGATCGGCCTCGCCGAGCTCATGAACTTCCCCGGCGTGCTGGCCGGCGATGCGCCCCTCCTCGCCAAGGTCGCGGCCTTCGCCGACCGGCATCTCGACGGTCACGCGCCTCTCCTGCGGGGCCGTGACCTCGACGCCTATCTCTCGGTGGGCGTGCGCACCGACCACGAGGTGACGGGCCTCGAGGAAGGCCGCGAGAAGCTCGAAAAGGGCATGCATCTGCTGCTGCGCGAAGGCTCCATCGCCCGCAACGTCCGCGATCTCGCACCGCTGATCGAGGAGGCGAGCTGGATGCGTCTCGCCTTCTGCACCGACGATCGCAACCCGCTCGAGATCCGCCGCGAAGGCCACATCGACCAGGCGCTGCGCCGGGCCATCGCCGCCGGCGCGCCGCCGATCCCCACCTACCGGGCCGCCACCCTCGGCGCGGCGCTCGCCTTCGGCCTCCGCGACCGCGGGGTGATCGCCCCGGGCTTCCGGGCCGACATCCTGCTGCTCGAGGATCTCGAGACGGTGGCGGTCTCGGAGGTGATCTGCGGCGGCACGCCGGTGGACGCGGCGTTCTTCGAGGGACGGGCGCATCCGACGCCCGAGGGCTACGGTTCGGTCCGGCGCCGGCCGGTCGGCGCCGACGATTTCGCGGTTCCCGCCGCCGGGCCGACGACGCCGGTGATCGGCGTTCTCCCGTTTTCGCTGATCACCGAACATCTGACCCTCGAACTTCCCTTCGCCGGAGGCCGGCGGCATCCGGACCCCGAGCGCGGCATCGCGAAGCTCTGCGTGCTCGAGCGCCACGGCCGCAACGGCAACATCGCGCGGGGCTTCGTCCGCGGCTTCGGGCCGATCACCGGGGCCATCGCCAGCAGCATCGGCCACGACAGCCACAATCTGATCGTCCTCGGCAGCGACGACGCCGACATGGCGCTCGCGGTCAACCGGCTGATCGAACTCCAGGGAGGGGCGGCGGTGGCGGCCGGGGGGCGGGTGCTGGCCGAGCTGCCGCTGCCGGTGGCGGGACTGATGTCGGACCGCGGCCTCGATTTCGTCGAAACGCGCCTCCTCGCCCTGCGGGAGGCGGCGGCGGGGATCGGCTGCACGCTCGAGGAGCCGCTGCTGCAGCTCGCCTTCCTGCCGCTGCCGGTGATCCCTCATCTCAAGCTCACCGACATGGGATACGTGGCGGCGGGGCCCGACGGGCTCCGCCTGCTGACGGGCTGAGCCCGGGCGCCACCGCCCCGATCCGCGAGGTGGCACCGCCGGGGCCGTTCGGCTATCACCTCCCCCGTTCGAGGAGCGAGGACGGAAGATGAGCGGCTGGCATTTCATCACCGACACCGGCCAGATCGGTCCGCTGGAACTCGAGGACGCGCGGCGGTTCGCACGCCGCCGTCCGGAATCCCTCTGCTGGCGCCCGGGCTTCTCCGAATGGCGGCCGGCGTCCGAGGTCCCGGAGCTGATGCAGAGCCGGACGGCCGACATCCGGGCCGCTCCGCCGCCACCCCCGAAGGGATCGCGCGACCGCCCGCGGGGCGCCGACGAGATCGACTACCGGCTCTACGGTACCGACATGCAGTTCGTGGAGATCGAGCTCGATCCGGGCGAGAGCGCGGTGGCCGAGGCCGGGGCCATGATGTACAAGGACGCGGTGGTGGAAATGCACACCGTCTTCGGCGACGGCTCGGCCGCGGAGGGCGGCTTCCTCGACCGGCTGGTGGGGGCCGGCAAGCGGCTGATCACCGGCGAAAGCCTCTTCACCACCGTGTTCACCCACGCCGGCCGCGACGGCAAGGCCCACGTCGCCTTCGGGGCTCCCTATCCGGGTACGATCTTGCCGCTCAAGCTCTCCGACTACGGCGGCCGGCTGATCTGTCAGAAGGACAGCTTCCTCTGTGCCGCCAAGGGGGTCTCCATCGGTGTCCATTTCCAGCGCCGGATCCTCACCGGTCTGTTCGGCGGCGAGGGTTTCATCATGCAGAAGCTGGAGGGTGACGGCTGGGTGTTCGTCCATGCCGGCGGCACCCTCTTCGAGCGGGAGCTCGAGGCCGGTGAACTGCTGCACGTGGACACCGGCTGTCTCGCCGCCCTGACCGAGACCGTGGACTACGACATCGAACAGGTCGGCGGCATCAAGAGCATGCTGTTCGGCGGTGAGGGGCTGTTCCTCGCGCGGTTGCGCGGTCCCGGCCACGTCTGGCTGCAGAGCCTGCCCTTTTCCCGTCTCGCCGGCCGGATGCTCAGTGCCGCCGTCGAGCCCGGCGGCAAGGGCGAGGGCTCGGTCCTCGGACCGCTCGGCGATCTCTTCGGCGACCGCCGGCGGTGAGCGCGGAACGGCCGGTCCGGGTCCGCGAGGCGACCGCGGCCGACGAGAGCGCCCTGCTGGCGCTGGTAGCCGCCCTGCGGGAACACGAACGTCGCCTCGCGCCCTGGCTGTGCCCCGGCCCGGACATGGCGGAACGGCATCTGGCTCATCTGCGGCGACGGGCCGAGGAGCGGGACGGCCGGATCTTCGTCGCCACCGCCGAGGATCCGGCGCTGGGAGCCGCACTGCTGGGGTTCGTCGCCTGCCATGTCGAAGAGGAGCAGGCGGAAGCCGGTGCCCGGCGCTACGGCTGGATCGCCGAGCTCTACGTCGTGCCGGAGGCGCGCCGGCGGGGCATCGCCCGCATTCTCGTCGAGCGGGCCTGCGCCCATTTCCTGCGGCGCGGCATCGGCCGGGTGGACGTCGCCTATCTCGACGCCAATCGGGACGCCCACCGGACCTACCGGCAACTCGGATTCGCGCCTCGCTACCGGATCGTCACGCGGAAACTGGGATAGAACCGATGGGCGAACAGGCATCGGCTCGCGATCTCGAAGGACTCCTGGTGGTGACCGTCGAACAGGCGGTGGCGGCCCCCCTCGCCTCCCGCCTGCTCGCCGATGGCGGGGCACGGGTGATCAAGGTGGAACGCCCCGAGGGCGATTTCGCCCGCGACTACGACCGCCATGTCGAGGGCGAGAGCGCCCATTTCGTCTGGCTCAACCGCGGCAAGGAATCGATCGCCCTGGATCTGAAGACCCCGGCCGATCGCGACCTTCTGCTGCGGATCCTGGAGCGGGCCGATGTCTTCATCCAGAACCTCGCGCCGGGAGTGGCGGAGCGGCTGGGCTTCGGTTCGTCCCTGCTGCGCCGGCGCTTTCCCCGGCTCGTGATCTGCGAGATCTCGGGCTACGGCAGCAGCGGCCCCTATCGCGAGATGAAGGCCTACGATCTGCTGGTGCAGGCGGAAAGCGGGATCGCCCATGTCACCGGCATCGGCGACCGATGCACCCGGGTGGGGGTTTCGGTCTGCGACATCGCCGCCGGGATGAACGCCTACGCCGCCATCCTGCGCGCCCTCCTCGGCCGGGCGCGGAGCGGCCGCGGCCGGCTGGTCGAAGTCTCGCTGTTCCACAGCATGGGGGAATGGATGAACGTACCCTACCTCTCCTACGTCTTCGGCGGCACCGAGCCGCCCAGGCTCGGCCTCCACCACCCGGGGATCGCCCCCTACGGGGCCTATCCCTGCGGCGACGGCAGGAGCATTCTGCTGGGCATCCAGAACGCCCGCGAGTGGAAGCGGTTCTGCGCCGAGGTGCTGGGGGACGCGGGTCTGGCCGAGGATCCGCGCTTCCGCGGCAATCCCGAGCGGGTCGCCAACCGGGCCGAGCTCGATCGGCTGATCACCGCCCGCTTCACCGCCATCTCCCGTGACGAGGCGGCGGCCCTCCTGCAGCAGGCGGGAATCGCCTGGAGCCGTCTTTCCACCCTCGAGGATCTGCGCGATCATCCCCAGACCCGTCGTGTCGCGGTGCAACTCGAGCAGGGAACGACGGTCGAACTCCTGGCACCGGCGGCGGTCTTCGACGGGGAGGAAACCGGTCCCGGGGGAGCGGTGCCCCGGCTCGATCAGCACGGCGCCGCCATCCGCGCCGAGTTCGGCGGGGCCGGAACATCGGATTGAAGGGGAGGAAGGAACCATGCGTCTGGCCGGCAAGATCGCCATCGTCACGGGCGGAGGCTCGGGTTTCGGCCGCGGCATCTGCGAACGCTTCGTCGCCGAAGGGGCCGCGGTCGGGGTGCTCGACATCGACGGCGGGGCGGCGGACGCCGTCGCCGCGGCCCTCGGGGAGAAGGCGCTCGCGGTGACCTGCGACGTCAGCCGGGCGGCCGAGGTGGAGGCGGCCGTCACCCGGGTCGCCGAGCATTTCGGCGGCCTCGACATCCTCGTCAACAACGCCGGCATCAGTCATCGCAACCGGCCGATGCTGGAAGTCTCCGAGGAAGAATTCGACCGGTTGTTCGCGGTCAATGTCAAATCCATCTATCTGACGGCGAAGGCGGCGGTGCCGCGGTTGCGGGCGCGCGGTGGCGGGGTGATCCTCAACATCGGCTCCACCGCCGGGATCCGTCCGCGGCCCGGCCTCACCTGGTACAACGGCTCCAAGGGCGCGGTGAACACCCTCTCGAAATCGATGGCGGTGGAGCTGGCGCCCGACCGGATCCGGGTCTGCTGCATCGCCCCGGTGGCCGGGGACACGCCGCTGCTCGCCACCTTCCTCGGCGAGGACACGCCGGAACGGCGCGCCCAGTTCGTGGCGACCATTCCCTGGGGGCGGCTCAGCACCCCCCGGGACATCGCCGCCGCCGCCGTGTTCCTGGCTTCGGAGGAAGCGGAGATGCTCACCGGAACGGTTCTGGAGGTGGATGGTGGACGCTGCATCTGAGGTCACGGGGCTGGCCCCGCTCTTCGAGCTCGGTCCGGACCCGACCGAATACCGCCGCCTCGAGATCGCGGGCGTGCGGTGTCAACGGCTGGGCGACCGCGATTTCCTGATCGTGCCGCCGGAGGTGTTGACCCGGCTCGCCGCCGAGGCCTTCTTCGACGTCCATCACCTCTTCCGCGCCTCCCATCTCCGGCAGCTCCGGAACATCCTCGAGGATCCCGAAGCAGCCCCGAGCGACCGCTTCGTGGCGCTGGAGCTGCTCAAGAACGCGGTGATTTCGGCGGCCCGCGAATTCCCGAGCTGCCAGGACACCGGCACCGCCATCGTCGTCGCCAAGAAGGGCCAGCGGGTGCTCACCGATGGCGATGACGCGGCGGCACTGGCGCGGGGCATCGCCGACACCTATCGGACGCGCAATCTCCGCTATTCGCAGCTCGCCCCGCTCTCCATGTTCGAGGAGAAGAACACCGGCACCAACCTGCCGGCGCAGATCGAGATCGAGGCGGTGCCGGGCGCGGAATACAGGTTCCTGTTCATCGCCAAGGGCGGTGGCTCGGCCAACAAGACCTTCCTCCATCAGCAGACGCCGCGGCTGCTCGATCCCGAGCGGCTGATGGCCTTTCTCGAGGAGGAAGTGGCGAAGATCGGCACCACCGCCTGCCCGCCCTACCATCTGGCGATCGTCGTCGGCGGCCTGTCGGCGGAACAGACCCTGAAGACGGTCAAGCTCGCGAGCTGCCGCTGGCTCGACGATCTGCCCACCAGCGGCAGCCCCCACGGCCGCGCCTTCCGCGATCTCGCGCTCGAGGAGAAGGTGCTGGAGATGACCCGCACCCTCGGCATCGGCGCCCAGTTCGGCGGCAAGTACTACTGCCACGACGTGCGGGTGATCCGCCTGCCGCGGCACGGCGCCTCGCTGCCGATCGGCATCGGCGTCTCCTGTTCGGCCGACCGCCAGGTGAAGGCGAAGATCACCGCCGAAGGGGTCTTCCTCGAGCGGCTGGAGACCGATCCCGCGCAATATCTGCCGGATATCGAGGTGGATATCGGCGAAGCGGTGCCGATCGATCTGACCCGGCCGATGGAGGAGATCCGGGCCGCCCTCTCGAAGCTGCCGGTGGGCGCGCCGGTGCTGCTTTCGGGCCCGATGATCGTCGCCCGCGATCTCGCCCACAAGCGCATCGCCGAGATCCTGAAGACGGGCGGCGAGATGCCGGACTATTTCAGGAATCACCCGATCTATTACGCGGGGCCGGCCAAGACCCCCGAGGGCCGCGCTTCGGGCTCCTTCGGCCCCACCACCGCGGCACGGATGGATCCCTATGTGCCGGAGTTCCAAGCCCTCGGCGGCTCCCTGGTGACCCTCGCCAAGGGCAACCGCACCCGCCAGGTGCTGGAGGCCTGCAAGAAATACGGGGGGTTCTATCTGGCCACCATCGGCGGCGCCGCGGCGCGGGTCGGGCGCGACATGATCACCAGGGTCGAGGTGCTCGACTTCCCCGAATTCGGCATGGAGGCGGTCTGGCGCATCGAGGTCCGCGACATGCCCGCCTTCGTCGTCTTCGACGACAAGGGCAACGATTTCTGGAGCAGCCGGGTGAAAAGGCGCCCGGCGCAACGGGCCTGAAACCTCAACCGGAAGCCCCGTCGAGGCTCCGGATCGCCGCCTCCACACCGCCCGGTGCGTGATCGATGCCGAAGCGCCGGAAGGCGAGCTCCAGCGCCGCCAGAGCACCGAGGATCATCGGCTCGTTGAGATCGCCCAGATGGCCGATCCGGATCATCCTGCCTTCGAAGGGCGGCAGCCCGCCGCCGAAGGCCACCGAAAGACGATCCCGGCAGAAGGCCCGGATCGCATCCGCGCCCGCCTCTTCGGGAAGACGCAGGGCGGTGACCGCATCGCAACGCTCGGCCGGCTCGCGGGCGTGAAACGCGACCGTGCCCGCCTCGCTCCAGCGGGCGACCGCAGCGCGCACCGCATCCGCCAGCCGGCGGTGGCGCGCCAGCACCTGGTCGAGCCCCTCCTCGAACAGCATGTCGAGGGCTTCCCTGAGCCCGTACATCATCTGCACGGGCGGGGTGCCGTTGAACCATTGGTAGCTCTCGGGCCCGCGGCGGATGCGCCAGTCCCAGTAGCGACGCGGCGCCCCGCCCTTTTCGGCGCGCTCCGCGGCACGCGGCCCGACGGCGAGGAAGCCGAGTCCGGGCGGCATCATCAGCCCCTTCTGCGAGGCGGCAACCGCCAGATCGACGCCCCAGCGGTCCATCCGCAGCTCGCACACCGCCAGGGATGCCACCGCATCGACCAGCAGCAGGGCCGGATGCCCGGTGGCGTCGATGGCCCGGCGGATGGCCGGAATGTCGTTGACGATCCCGGTCGAGGTCTCGATCTGGACCACCATCACCGCCCGGATGCGCCGCTCCCGGTCGGCCTCCAGAGCGGCGGCGACGGCCGCGGGGTCGACCGCCCGCCGCAGATCCCCCCCGACCGTCACCACCTCGGCGCCGATCGCCTCGGCGACCATCCGCCAGCCGCGGGCGAAGCGTCCGGAATCGGCGACCAGCACCGTCTCGCCGGGAGCGACGAGGTTGGCCAGAGCCGCCTCCCAGACGCCGTGGCCGAGGGCGACGAAGGCGAACACCTCGCCCGTGGTGCCGAAGACGGTGCGCAGATCGTCGATCGCCGAGCGGGCGAGTTCGACGAACTCCGGGCCGGCGAAATCGGTGGCCGGCCGGCTCATGGCCCGCAGCACCCGCTCCGGCACGTTGCTCGGCCCCGGCAACTGCACGAATTCCCTTCCCCTGCGGATCATCGCCCCTCCCCCGCAACTCCACGACGGCCCGGCAATCTCGACGCGGGGCTTGAATCCGTCAACCACGCTCCCCACCTGTGCAATGTCGGGTGCCACAGGGGCCCGACGCCCGGAAATCCGTACATCGCTGTCGGGTCGTGGACAGGCGGCGATGTTCGTCGCTCAATGGAGGACAGAGGATGCGCAATTTCGATCTCACGCCGCTGATGCGTTCCACCATCGGCTTCGATCAACTCGACAAGCTGTTCGATGCGGCCTTCCGCGAGACCACGCGGGACACCTCCTATCCGCCCTACAACATCGTCAAGCTGGACCAGGACAAGTACCGCATCACCATGGCGGTGGCCGGCTTCGCCGAGGAGGATCTGGACATCACCGTCCAGGACAACGTGCTGATCGTCAAAGGTCAGATCAAGAACCGCGACGAAGGGGTGGAGTATCTCCACCGCGGCATCGCCCAGCGCGCCTTCGAGCACCGTTTCCAGCTCGCCGATCATGTGCGGGTGGTGGGCGCGAGCCTCGAAAACGGTCTCCTGAACATCGACCTCGAACGGGTCGTTCCGGAACAGTCGCGACCGCGCAAGATCGCCATCAAGGCGAGCGCCTGAACCTCGGGGCCGGCCATGGGCCGGCCCTTTCGCATTGGCGGGCGGCTTGCTCCGCCCGCCGCCCCGCGATAGACCATCGCCATGACCCACGACCCCGCCATTCCCGTCATCGGCGTCACCTGCTGCCGCAAGCCGGCGGAATTCGGCACCGTCCACCAGGTGGGCGACAAATACGTCGATTCGGTGGTTCTCGGCGCCGGGGCGATGCCGCTGCTGATCCCGGCGCTGGGCGAGAGGCTGGCCCTCGATCCGCTGCTCGAGCGGCTCGACGGGGTGCTGGTCACCGGCAGTCCTTCCAATGTCGAGCCGCACCATTACGGCGGGCCGCCGGCCCGCGAGGGCAATCTCGCCGATCCGGCGCGTGATGCCACGACGTTGCCCCTCATACGCCGCGTGATCGAGCTCGGAATCCCGCTGCTCGCGATCTGCCGCGGCATCCAGGAACTCAATGTCGCCCTCGGCGGCACCCTCCATCAGCATGTGCACGAGCTGCCCGGCCGCCGCGACCATCGCTCCGACAAGAGCAAACCCCATGCCGAGCGCTACGAGCCGGTGCACCGCATCCAGCTCACCCCCGGCGGGGAGCTCCAGCGGATCTTCGAGGGTGCCGAGAGCATCCCGGTCAACTCGCTCCACGCCCAGGGGATCGACCGGCTGGCGGAGCGGCTCGCCGTCGAGGCGGTGGCCGAGGACGGCACCATCGAGGCGGTGCGGGTGCGCGATGCCCGGGCCTTCGCTCTGGGAGTCCAGTGGCATCCCGAATGGCGGGTTCTGGACAATCCCTGGTCACGCCGGCTCTACGCCGCCTTCGGCACGGCGGCGCGGGAACGGGCGGCAGCGAGGTGGAGGCATGGAAGCCCTGCACACCTTCCAGCGCTGGCTTGAGGAGCAGCGGATCACCGAGGTCGAGTGCATCATCGCCGACATCAACGGCGTGGCACGCGGCAAGATCCTGCCGGGATACAAGTTCCTGACCTCGGTCCGCGACGATACCCTGCGGCTGCCGGAAAGCATCTTCGTCCAGACCATCACCGGCGAAGATCCGGAGGAAGGGATCATCGATCCCGTCGACCGCGACGTGCGTCTCCACCCCGATCCCGCCTCGATCCGCCTCGTGCCCTGGTACGAGGAACCCACCGCCCAGGTGATCGCCGACAGCGTTCATCACGACGGCGCTCCGGTGACCATCTCGGTGCGCCACGTGCTGCGGCGGGTCCTCGCGCTCTACGCGGAACGCGGCTGGCGGCCGGTGGTGGCGCCGGAACTCGAATTCTTCCTGACCAAGGTCAACACCGATCCCGACTATCCGCTGGAGCCGCCGATCGGCCGCTCGCGCCGGCCGGAAACCGCCCGCCAGAGTTTCGGCATCGACGCGGTCAACGAATTCGATCCGGTGTTCGAGGATGTCTACGACTGGTGCGAAGCCCAGAACATCGACATCGACACCCTGAACCACGAGGCCGGCGCCGCCCAGATGGAGATCAACTTCAACCACGGCGATCCGCTGGAGCTGGCCGATCAGGCCTTCCTGTTCAAGCGCACCGTCCGCCAGGCGGCCCTCAAGCACGGCATCTACGCCACCTTCATGGCCAAGCCCATCGCCAGCGAGCCGGGCAGCGCCATGCACATCCACGTCAGCCTCTACGAGGGCGAGCGCAATCTGTTCGCCGGCGAGCGGGAGGAACCCTTCTCGCCGCTCTTCCTCCACTTCATCGGCGGTCTGCAGAAATACCTACCGCCGGCGATGCTGCTGTTCGCTCCCAACGTCAATTCCTACCGGCGTCTGCGGCGCTACTCGACGGCCCCCATCAACGTCCACTGGGGCATCGAGAACCGCACCGTTGGATTGCGGGTGCCGGATGCCAAGCCCTTCTCGCGCCGGGTGGAGAACCGGGTGGCGGGGGCCGATGCCAATCCCTATCTCGCCATCGCCGCCACCCTGGCCTGCGGCTGGCTGGGGATCGAGCAGGAGCTCGAACCCAGTGATCCCATCAAGGGGAGCGCCTACCGCCTCGCCCAGACCCTGCCCCAGCAGATGCCGGAGGCGATGCGCAAGCTGGCCACCTGCCCGCCCCTCAAGGAAGTGCTGGGCGAGGAATTCGTGGCCGTGCTATTGGCCGTCAAGCAGACCGAGCACGACGCCTATCAGCGGGTCATCAGCTCCTGGGAACGCGAGCACCTGCTGCTCAACGTCTGAGGACGTCCGAGGCGACGGGCCATCGCGGAAAGAGGGCTTCATGGGGCAGCACGAGCCGGTCGATGCGCGCAGACTGCGCGAACTCGACATCCGGCACCATCTCCATCCCTTCACCACCTTCGCCGAGCTGGCGAAGACCGGCAGCCGCATCATCACCGGCGCCGAGGGCTGCCATCTCCGGGACGCCGAAGGCAACCGCATCCTCGACGGCATGGCCGGCCTGTGGTGCGTCAATGTCGGCTACGGCCGCGAACGGCTGGCCCGGGTGGCCTTCGAGCAGATGCGCGAATTGCCCTACTACAACACCTTCTTCCAGACGGCGACACCGCCGGCGATCGAGCTCGCCGCCGAACTCGCCCGGCTCCTGCCCGAAGGGATCGACCGCATCTTCTACGCGAGCTCGGGCTCGGAGGCCAACGACACCATCGTCAAGACCATCTGGTACTACTGGAACCTGATGGGACGGCCGGAGAAGAAGACCATCATCTCCCGCACCCTCGCCTATCACGGCGTGGGTCTCGGCTCCGGCAGCCTCACCGGCATGGCCTTCATGCACGAGCCCTTCGATCTGCCGCTGCCGCGCTTCGTCCATATCGGCGATCCCTACTGGTTCGCCGAGGGCGGCGATCTGGACCCCGAGGAATTCGGGCGGGTGGCGGCGGGATGGCTGGAGGAGAAGATCCTGGAGATCGGCCCCGACAAGGTGGCGGCCTTCGTCGGCGAGCCGGTGCAGGGTGCCGGCGGCGTCATCGTTCCGCCGCCGACCTACTGGCCGGAAATCCAGCGCATCTGCCGCCAATACGACATCCTCCTGGTGGCCGACGAGGTGATCTGCGGCTTCGGCCGCACCGGCCGGACCTGGGGCTCGGAGACCTTCGGCATCGAACCCGACATGGTGGCCATGGCCAAGGGTCTGTCCTCGGGCTACCAGCCGATCGCCGCCGTCGGCATCGGCCGCCGGGTGGGCGATGTGATCTTCGCCGCCGAGAAGGAATACGCCCACGGGGTGACCTATGCCGGCCATCCGGTGGCCTGCCGGGTGGCCCTCGAGAATCTGCGCATCATGCGCGAGGAGGGGCTGTTCGAGCGGGCGAGCGGGCCCGTCGGGCGCCATTTCGCCGAGCGTCTGGCCGAATTCCGGGACCATCCGCTCATCGGCGAGGTGCGTACTTGTGGTTTTCTCGCCGCCATGGAGATCGTCGAGGACAAGGAAGCGCGGCGGCCGTATCCGCCCGACCGCAAGGTGGGTCTCGCCTGCCGCGAGATCAGCATCGCCAACGGTCTCGTCATGCGGGCCATCCGCGATGCCATGGTGCTGGCCCCGCCGCTCACCATCACCGAGACGGAGATCGACGAGATGGTGGACAAGGCCCGCCGCAGTTTCGACGAACTCGCCCGCCGCCTGGGGCGCTGAGATCACGGGCGAGGTCGGGCGCGCGGGGTGACCACCGACCAGATCCTGCTGTTCGCCATCCTGGGGGCGGTGTTCGGGCTCCTGCTCTGGGGGCGCTGGCGCTACGATCTGGTCGCCTTCGCCGCCCTCACCGCGGCGGTGCTGCTGGGCGTGGTGCCCACCGACCGCGCCTTTTCCGGCTTCGGCCATCCGGCCACCGTGGTGGTGGCCCTGGTGCTGGTCATCAGCCGCGGCCTCGTGCAGTCGGGGGTGGTCGAGCTGATCGCCCGCCATCTGGTCGATCCCGAACGCCCGCTGGCGCGCCACATCGCCATCATGGCCGGCCTCGCCGCATCCCTTTCGGCGGTGATGAACAATGTGGCGGCCCTGGCGCTCTTGATGCCGCTCGATCTGGAAGCCGCCCGCCGGGCCGGCCGCCATCCGGGAACCACCCTGATGCCGCTCGCCTTCGCCTCCATTCTGGGCGGCATGATCACCCTCATCGGCACCCCGCCCAACATCGTCGTCGCCGCCTATCGCGAAACCGCCCTGGGAACACCTTTCGGCATGTTCGCCTTCGGCCCCGTGGGCCTCGCCGTCACCCTCCTCGGCCTCGCCTTCGTGGCCCTCGTGGGATGGCGCCTGATCCCCACCGGCGGACGCGAACGGGCGGCGCCCGAGGACGGCTTCGAGATCGGGGACTATCTGGCCGAGCTCCGCCTCGAGGAGGATTCGAAAGCTGCCGGAAACACGCCGGCCGAGCTCGCCGCCATCTTCGAGGAGGCCGATGCCGAGCCGGTGGCGGTCCTGCGGCGCGGTCGCAGACTGTCCCTGCGCAGCCGTCTCGAGCCCGGCGACATGCTCCTGGTGCAGGCCGGTCCCGAAGCGCTCGAACGGCTGATCGGGGCCCTCGGCCTCGAATATGCGGGCACCGGCGAGAAGGAAAAGCTGGCCGGGACCGAGGATCTCACCCTGATCGAGGCGGTGGTGCCGGAGGGCGCCCGCATCGTCGGCCGCAGCGCCCGCAGTCTCCGCCTGCTGGCCCGTCACGGGGTCGCGCTGGTCGGCGTTTCCCGTCAGGGCCGGAAATTGCGCCAGCACCTCCGCAACCTGACGGTCCGGCCCGGTGACGTTCTCCTGCTTCTGGGGCCCGAGGAGCGCCTCGCCGAGGTCGCCGGCTGGCTCGGCTGCCTGCCGCTGGCCGACCGCGGCCTGACCGTGATCCGCCGCGAGCGGGCCGGCCTCGCCACCCTGCTCTTCGGCGGGGCCATCCTCCTGGCCGGCTTCGGTCTCGTCTATCTGCCGGTCGCCCTGGCAGCCACCGCCATCCTCATGGTCCTGTGCAGCATCGTGCCGCTCAGAAGCGTCTACGAATCGATCGAATGGCCGGTGATCGTGCTGCTGGGTGCGATGATCCCCATCGGCGAGGCCTTGCAGAGCTCCGGCGGAACGGCCCTGATCGCCGGTTCGCTGGTCGAGATCACCGGCGGATGGTCGCCCCTTCTCGTGCTGGGGCTCTTGATGGTCGTCACCATGACCCTTTCCGATGTCATGAACAACACGGCCACGGCGGTGATCGCGGCGCCGATCGCGGTCGAGATCGCGGCCCGCCTCGGGACCAGCCCCGATCCCTTCCTGATGGCGGTGGCGGTGGGCGCCTCCTGCGCCTTCCTGACCCCCATCGGCCACAAGAACAACACCCTGATCATGGGACCGGGCGGCTACCGTTTCGGTGATTACTGGCGGATGGGGCTGCCGCTGGAGATCCTGGTGCTGGCGGTCGCGGTGCCGATGATCGCCCTGGTCTGGCCCTTCTGATCAGCCCGCGGCCGCCGGCGGCCGGCCGCGGGCCACCGCCGTCACCCGGGCTTCGAGAACCATCTCCTCCCCCTCCCCCAACCGCGCCCGGTCGCAGGCCCGCTCGATCTCGACCACCATCTCCGCCACACCCTCCCGCCGCAGAAGGGCCCGGGCGCGCCGACGGGCCGCCCGCTCGGCCGCCGCCACCGCGGCCGCGAAATCCGCGAAGCGACGCGGCGGATCGCCGAGATGCAGGAGGTAGTCGCCCTCGGCGCCGCGGGTGACGGTGATCGTCACCCTCCTCGCCAGCTCGCCCACCACCGCCCCGATCGCGTTGCACACCGCATGGGCCTCGGGCACCAGCAGAGCGGTGTCGAGATAGACCGCCGGCCGCGGGAAGAACAGCGGGGCCGGCGCCCCGACGGCCACCAGCGGCCGCATCAGGCGGAACCGCATCTCCAGGAGATTGCGGGCGGGCGGCGGGATGGCGGGGTTGAGCGCCCGACCCAGGATCCCTTCCGGACCCGCCGCCAGCCAATCCGGCTCTTCCTCCATGCCGCGCAGAGCCGCCGCCGCGACGGCCCGGGCGGTGGCCTGCTCGCAGAGCTCGAACACCCACCGCGCGAACAGTTCCACCGGCTGCACGGCCGGCGTCCCACCGCCCACCGGCCGCCGCGCCTCGAGGGCGGCGCCCAGCCGCGCCGCCTCCACGCAACCCGTCCGCTGCCGCCCCAGCACATGGGCCGCATCGCTCGGCGTGAAGCCGGCGACCCGCACCCGGCCCCGCTTCGCCAGCCCCTCGAAGCAGCTCCGCAGCCCGTGCCGGTCGAAGATTTCGGTCAGCGGCACCGGCCCCCGTTCGAGCAGGCTCAGCAGCCGGGCCTCCTCGCGACCGTCGGCCGCCCACCGGCCCTCCCGGAGCCCGAACAGCCCGTCGAACTCCCGCGGCGGCGCCGCGAGCTGCGAACGCAGGGCCTCGACGGCCTGCGGATGGCAGGCTCCCAGCACCGCGAGGGGCACCCGACGCCGCGGACCGATCACCAGCCTTCCGTCCGGCCGGCGGCGGATCTCGCTGTCGCCGCCGAGCGGCACCGTCTCCAGCTCGATCGCCCGGACCATGGTCTCGAAACCGGCGATCCGGGCCCCGCGGGCGGAAAGCCGGGGCCGTCCCCGCTCCAGCACAACGATGTCGGTGGTGGTCCCGCCCATGTCGGCGATCACGGCGTCGGGCAGGCCGGCGAGCCGGGCCGCCCCGACGGCGCTGGCGGCGGGGCCGGAGAGCAGGGTCTCGACCGGCCGCTCCAACGCGGTCTCGACCCGCATCAGCGCCCCGTCGCCACGCACCACGAGGAGTGGCGCCGCGATGCCGCGCCCGCGCAGATAGGCCCGCACGGCATCCAGGAGCCGCCGGATTTCCGGCAGCAGGCGGGCGTTGAGGAGGGTGGTGACGGCGCGACGGGCGGCGTCCAGGGCCCCGCTCAGCTCGTGCGAACAGGTCACCGGCAGCCCGAGCCGTCGGCGCAGGATGCGGGCCACCAGCCGCTCGTGGGCCGGGTTGCGCACCGCGAACCGGCCGACCACCGCGACCGCTTCCACCCTGCCGGCGAGGGACGCGAGTCGCGCCGCGATCTCGGCCGGGTCCGGCTCCTCCGACGCCCGGCCATGGGCATCGTGCCCGCCCGGCAGGAGAACCAGCGGATCGCCACCGAGGATCTCGCCGAGACGCCCCCGGCGCAGCAGACCGCGGTCGAAGCCGATCAAGACCAACGCCGCCCGACCGCCCCTTCCCTCGACGACGGCGTTGGTGGCGAGGGTCGTCGACAGGCCGACGAAACGGATGGCGTCACCGGAATCGAGAGTCGCGAGCACGCCCTCGGCCGCCCCGGTGATGCCGCGCAGCAGATCCCCGTGCGTCGTCTCGACCTTGGCCCGCGCCACCAGCCGGTCGCGTTCATCCAGCAGGACGGCGTCGGTGAAGGTCCCGCCGGTGTCGATCCCGAGCCGCAGCCCGCCCGTCTCTTCGCCCGCTTCCGGCACGCCGTTCCCGTCCTCCAGCACGGTGGTGTCGCACCGACGACGGCGGTGCCGCTTCGCCACAGGAAAGGCAAGGGAATTCTGTTACCCGAGGGGCTCTGGAAGGTTGGTGCGCCCCGCTCCGGAGTCCCGCCCGTGCTGGCCCTGCTGCGATCCAATCTGGCGCTGCTGTTCGGCATCGCCCTGCTGATGACCGGCCACGGGCTGCAGGGCACGCTCCTGGGCCTGCGCACGGCGATCGAACAGTTCTCGACCATCACCTCCGGTCTCGTCCTGGCTGGCTATTTCCTGGGCCTCCTGCTCGGCTCCCTGCAGGCCCCGGCGCTGATCGTCCGGGTCGGTCACGTGCGGGTGTTCGCGGCGATGGCGGCGATAGCCTCCACCACCATCCTCTTCCATCTGCTGCTGGTCGAGCCGGTGAGCTGGTTCCTGTTCCGCTTCGTCACCGGCTTCTGCCTCGCCGGCGTCTACGTGGTCGCCGAAAGCTGGCTCAACGCCGGCACCCCGAACGCCATGCGGGGCCGTTTGCTGTCGGTCTATCTGGTCCTGCAGTACACCGGTCTCGCGGCCGGGCCGCTGCTTCTCAATCTGACGGCGCCGGAGGATTTCCGGCCCTTCGTGCTGGTCTCGGTGCTGCTCTCGCTGGCGGTGGTGCCGATGCTCCTTTCGGCGGTCCCGACGCCCCCGATCGCCGCCGGCCGACGGTTCACCCCGCGCGATCTCTGGCATGTTTCGCCACTCGGCTTCGTCGGCATCTGCGGCATCGGCATCGTCCAGGGGGCACTCTGGAGCCTGGGGCCCGTCTTCGCCAGCGGGATCGGTCTCGATCTCGCCGGCGTCACCGGCCTGATGGCCGTCGTCGCCGTCGGCGGGATCGCCCTGCAATGGCCCTTCGGGCGGCTGTCGGACCAGTTCGACCGCCGGCGGGTGCTGGTCGGCGCCGGCCTCGCCGCCGCCGCCGTCCTGCTGCCCCTGCCGCTTCTCGCCGATACCGGCACCGCCGCCGTCTTCGCCGGATTCTTCCTGTTCGCCGGCCTCGCCCTGCCCGTCTATTCGATCTGCATCGCCCACATCAACGATTTCCTCGAGGTCGAGGACGCGGTGGCGGCGAGCGGGGCCCTGCTGCTCGCCAACGGTGCCGGCGCGGTCGCCGGCCCCCTGCTCGCGGCGGTGGCGATGAACCTGTTCGGGCCCTGGGGCTTTCCCCTGCTCCTCGCCCTCGTCATGCTGGCGATCGGCGGCTTCGCCCTCTACCGCCTCGCCGCGCGGCCGCCGGTTCCGAGCGCCGAGCGGACCCAGTTCGTGGCCCTGCCGCAGCTTTCCTCGGTGGCCCTCGAGCTGGCCCAGGAACAGGTCTCGGAGCCGGATGCCGAGGGGTCGGAGACGGCGGTCGGCGCAAGGGCCCGCGACACCGGCTGACCCGGCGCAACCGATTTTTTTTCTCGCTCCCCGGGGTGGTGCGCCCTATAGTCGTTCCTGGTCGTCTTCGTGGGGGTTCGGCGTCGGGGCTCGTCCGTCGTGTTCGCGTTGGCAAATCTCCTGCCGATTTCTCGTTGGTTCCTCGGGTGTGAAGCAGCCGGCGTCGATCTCCGTCCCGGGGGCGCCGCGTGTTCGACGCCGCCAGGGCCGAAGCGGGCGGGGTTCGCCGTTCCTCCCGGAGGAACGGCCGGTTCGTGATCCGCTTGTCCCCTGGAGTCTTTCTCATGACGCGCAAGATCTTCGTCGCCAACTTCCCGTACCAGACCACGGTGGAGGAGTTGTCGACCCTGTTCGAGGAACACGGCGAAGTGGTCTCGGCCAAGATCGCCACCGATCGTGACACCGGCCGCTCCCGCGGTTTCGGCTTCGTCGAGATGGGCAGCGAGGAGCAGGCGGCGGAAGCGATCCGCAGCCTCAACGGCTACGAGCTGGGCGGACGCCCGCTGGCGGTTCGCGAGGCCGAGGAGCGGGGACCGCGTCGCAGCGGACCGGGCGGCTTCCGTGGCGGCGGCGGACGGCGCTATCCGGGCGGCGGCGGCCCGCGATACTGAGCCGGCCGGATCGCGGTCGGGGCCGCGGCGGCGGGGCCGTCGCGGCCTTTTTTCCGGGCCACGCGGCCGCCCCCGCTTCGCGTTGACGCGGCATCGGTGCATCCCTACATCAGGCCTGCCCGATCGTCGCAGTGCAGCAAGGGTGGATGATCGTCGAACTCAACGCGCGTTCCCGGGAAATCTTCCGTCAGATCGTCGATGCCTATGTGGCGACCGGCGAACCGGTCGGCTCGCGGACCGTCGCCCGCAAGCTCGAGGAACGCATCTCGCCCGCCACCGTACGCAACGTGATGGCCGATCTCGAGGATCTCGGCCTCCTCTTCGCCCCCCACACCTCGGCCGGACGGATCCCCACCGAGGCCGGGCTCCGCCTCTACGTCGACGGGCTGCTCGAGATCGGCGGGCTGAGCGAGGAGGAGCAGCGGGAGATCGAGGCCCATTGCGTGGCCAGCGGGCGCAGCATCGAGGCGGTGCTGAGCGACGCCTCGGAGGCGCTCTCGGGGCTTTCCCAGCATGCCGGCATCGTCGTCGCCCCGACCCACGAGCGGCCCTTCAAGCACATCGAATTCGTCCCCCTGAGTCCCGGCCGGGCCCTGGTGGTCGTGGTGGCGGACAACGGCCTCGTCGAGAACCGGGTGATCGACATTCCGATCGGGATGTCGCCCTCGATCCTGATCGAGGCGGGCAACTATCTGACGACCCGCCTCGCCGGCCGGAATTTCGAGGAGGCGCTCGAGCAGATCCGCGGCGAGATCGAACAGCAGAAGGTGGAACTCGACGCCCTCGCCCGGCAGGTGGTGGAGGCCGGCCTCGCCACCTGGGCCGAGGATCAGGACCGCGATGGCGGCTTCCTGATCGTGCGCGGCCACGCCAAGCTCCTCGAAGACGTCACCAATCTCGCCCAGCTCGAGCGCATCCGGGCGCTGTTCGAGCTGCTCGAACGACGCAAGAGCCTGCTCAAGCTCCTGGAGCTCACCCGCAGTGCCGAAGGCGTGCAGATCTTCATCGGCGCGGAGAACGAGCTGTTCGGCCTGTCCGGCTGTTCGATGATCGTCGCTCCCTATCGGGCCGCCGGCGAGGGCGGCGGCAGCCGGGTGGTCGGAGCGATCGGCGTCATCGGCCCCACCCGCATGAATTACGCCCGCATCATTCCCATGGTCGACTACACGGCCCGGGTCGTCAGTCGCATCCTCGGAGCATCGGACACAGAGAGCGAAGCATGACCAAGGATACCGAGAAACCGAACGAAGCCCCCGCCCCCACCGAGGAGGAGGTCCGTCAGCCGGCCGAGGACGCCGGGCAGCCGGCGGCGGAAGCCGAACTCGCGGAGCTCAAGGAGCGCCATCTGCGGACCCTCGCCGAGCTCGAGAACCTCCACCGGCGGCACGCCCGGGAGCTCGAGGAGATGCGCAAATACGCGATGACCGGCTTCGCCCGGGATCTCCTCGAGGTCGCCGACAATCTGCGGCGGGCGCTGGAGAGCGTTCCCCGGGAGGCGCTGGAAACCGAGGAGCTCCTGCGCAACCTCGTGACCGGCGTGGAGATGACCGAACGCCAGCTCCTGAGCGTTTTCGAGAAGTACGACATCCGCCGCATCGAGCCCGAACCCGGCGAAGCCTTCAGCCACGAGCTGCATCACGCCATGTACGAGGTCGAGACCGCCGAACACCGTCCGGGCGCCGTTGCCGAAGTGATGCAGGTGGGATATCGGATGGGCGACCGGCTGCTGCGGCCAGCGCGGGTGGGTATCGCCAAACTGCCCGTTCCCGCCCCGCAGGAGGCGGCGGGGGGCACGGAGGAGGCGTCCCCCGAGGCCCGCGGCCGGCGCATCGACACCAAGGCGTAGGAACCGGGCGGACACCGGCCGCCGGCTTCCGTCCCGCCCGGCGGGGCGGATCGGCGCCTGCCGGGAGGCGGGAGGACGATGAAGAAGGGCGTGAAGAAGGTCGTGCTGGCCTATTCGGGCGGCCTCGACACCTCGGTGATCCTGCGCTGGCTGCAGGAGGAATACGGCTGCGAGGTGGTGACCTTCACCGCCGATCTCGGCCAGGGCGAGGAACTCGAACCGGCCCGTGCCAAGGCGGAGATGATGGGGGTCCGGGAGATCCACGTCGAGGATCTCCGGGAAGAGTTCGTGCGCGATTACGTCTTTCCGATGTTCCGCGCCAACGCCCTCTACGAGGGCGTCTATCTGCTCGGCACCGCGATCGCCCGGCCGCTGATCGCCAAGCGGCTGATCGAGATCGCCCACGAGACGGGAGCCGACGCGGTGGCCCACGGGGCCACCGGCAAGGGCAACGATCAGGTCCGCTTCGAACTCTCCTGCTACGCCCTCGATCCCGACATCCGGATCATCGCCCCCTGGCGGGAATGGGATCTGGTCTCGCGCGAGAAGCTGATCGCCTACGCCGAGAGCCGGCAGATCCCGATCCCGCGCGGCAAGCGCGGCGAGCCGCCCTATTCGACCGACGCCAATCTGCTGCACATCTCCTACGAGGGCCGGGCGCTCGAGGATCCCTGGATCGAGCCCGAGGAGGAGATGTTCACCCGCACCGTCGATCCGCGGCTCGCGCCCGACGAGCCGGAATACGTGGAGATCGACTTCGAGCGTGGCGATCCGGTGGCGGTCGACGGCGAATCCCTGTCGCCGGCGCGGCTCCTCGCACGCCTCAACGAGATCGCCGGGCGGCACGGCATCGGCCGGGTCGATCTGGTGGAGAACCGCTACGTCGGCATGAAATCGCGGGGCGTCTACGAGACGCCGGGTGGCACGCTGCTGCTGGCGGCGCATCGGGCGATCGAGAGCATCACCCTCGACCGGGGCGCGGCCCATCTCAAGGACGAACTGATGCCGCGCTACGCCGAACTCGTGTACAACGGCTACTGGTTCGCGCCCGAGCGGGAGATGCTGCAAGCCCTGATCGACCGCAGCCAGGAAGAGGTCGCCGGCAGGGTGCGGCTCAAGCTCTACAAGGGCGGGCTCCAGGTGGTCGGGCGCCGGAGCCCGCGGAGCCTGTACAGCGAGGAACATGCCACCTTCGAGCAGGACACGGTCTACGACCAGCGCGACGCGGAAGGCTTCATCAAGCTCAACGCCCTCCGCCTGCGGATCCGCGGTCTCGTCCAGGATCCCTACGGGCGCCGCCGCTGAGACCGCGGATTTCCTGCTGGCGCGCCTGCTCTACCGTGACGGGCTGATCCTCGTCCTGGACAAGCCGGCGGGGCTCCCGGTCCACGCCGGACCCGGCGGTGGCCCCAATCTGGAGGACTATCTCGACGGCCTCCGCTTCGGTCTGCCGAAACCGCCGGCCCTCGCCCACAGGCTCGATCGCGATACCAGCGGCTGCCTGATCCTCGGCCGCCACCGCAAGGCCCTCGCGCGCCTCGGGCGGCTGTTCGCCGGCGGCCGCATCGGCAAGACCTACTGGGCGGTGGTCCGCGGCGCCCCGCCGGAGAAGGCGGGACGCGTCGCCCTGCCGCTAGCCAAGGTCACCGCCGACCGTCGGAGCTGGCGGATGCGGGTCGATCCCACCGGCCGGCCGGCGGTCACCGATTATCGGGTGCGCGGCGGTGATGGCCGCTTCACCTGGCTCGAACTCTTCCCCCGGACGGGACGTACCCACCAGCTTCGCGTCCATCTCGCCGCTCTCGGCTGTCCGATCCTCGGCGATGCGGTCTACGGCCGACCCGCGGAGGACGGGCTGGCACCCCTTCATCTGCACGCGCGGGCGGTGACGATCCCCCTCTATCCGGGCCGCGATCCGATCCGCGTCGAAGCGCCCCCGCCCGGGCATCTGCTGGACTTGCTCGAAGCCTGTGGCTACGGTGCTTCGAATCGCCGATCCGAACCGAGGAGCCCCGTCGCATGAAGGGTGACCCCGCGGTCCTCGACGCCCTCGACGGCGCGCTCGCCATCGAGATCGCCGCCTCCGAGCAGTTCCTGCCGCAGCCGCGGATGACGAAGCATCGGGGGTTTCCCGGCCATGGTCGGCGGGAGACCGAGGAAGCGATCGAGGAGATGGCACACGCCGATCGGCTGATCCGGCGGATCCTGCTCCTCGAAGGCGCGCCGCGGCTGGACACTGCCGGCCGGATGCGGATCGGCCGCGATCCCGAGAGCGCCATCGCGGGCGAGCTCGAGCGCGAGGCCATGACCTTCTGCCGCGAGCTCGTCGCAATCCAGGAGAAGGCCGGGAACCATGTCGGCCGTGACATGATGCTCCGCCTCCTGGCCGAGGAGGAAGAACAGGCGCATCATCCGCAGACCGAGCTCGCGTTCGTCGCAGGGCTCGGCATCGGGCGCTGCGAGGCGGCGAGGACGCGCGACCGGCGGCGGGAAGAAGACGACTGAGTGGAGCCGGCGATGGGGGCCGACATCGGATCGACGGTGGCCGTTCTGCTCCTGGGAGTGGTGCTCGGTGGCACCCTCGTCTGGTGGTGGACGGTACGGCCGCTGCGGACCACGGCGGTGGCGCTCCGGGAGGAGAAGGAGCGTCTCGCCCTCGAAGGCGCCGAACTCCGCACTCGCCTCGAAGCCGAGGAACGCAACCATCGCGAGAAGCTCGAGGAGCTGGAAACCCGCTTCAAGACCCTCGCCAACGATATCCTGAGCAGCAACAGCCGCACCTTTCTCCAGCTCGTCTCCGAACGGTTCGACGCCCATCGGAGCGAGGCGGAAAAGACCCTCGAAGCGCGCAAGAAGGAAATCGAGAACCTGCTCGCACCGATCCGCGAGAACCTGGAGAAGTTCGAGCGCACCGTGGGCGACATCGAAAAGGCCCGTGAAGGTGCCTACAAGGCCCTGCTCGAGCAGGTGCGGATGCTCGCCGACGGCCAGCGGCACCTCAGACAAGAAACCCTCAGGCTGGTGCAGGCCCTGCGCCAGCCCAAGACCCGCGGACGCTGGGGCGAGATGCAGCTCCGGCGGGTGTTCGAGCTCGCCGGCATGAGCGAGCACGTGGATTTCGTCACCGAGACCACGGTGGCGGGCGAGGCGGGCAGGCTGCGGCCCGATGCCATCGTCCGCCTGCCCGGCGGCAAATCGGTGGTGGTCGACGCCAAGACGCCCCTCGAGGCCTATCTGGACGCGGTGGAGACGACCGACGAGGCGGTCCGTGCGGAACGGTTGCGCCGGCATGCCCGCCAGCTCCGCGAGCATGTGCGCGAGCTCGGTGGCAAGGACTACTGGAACGCCCTTCCCGAGGCGCCCGATTTCGTGGTCATGTTCGTGCCGGGCGAGGCCTTCTATGCCGCCGCCCTCGAAGCCGAGCCCGATCTCTTCGAGCAGGCGCTGCGGCAGAAGGTGCTGATCACCACCCCGGCGACCCTGATCGCCCTCGTCAAGGCGATCGCCTACGGCTGGCAGCAGGAGAAGATCGCCGAAAACGCGCAGAAGATCGCCGAAAACGCCCGCGAGCTCTACGACCGCCTCAAGACCTTCGGCGAGCACATGGATGGGGTCGGCCGGAGCCTCGGCCGGGCGGTGGAGCACTACAACCGGGCGGTGGGATCGCTGGAATCCCGGGTGCTGCCGGCGGCCCGCCGCTTCGAGGGGCTCGAGGTCACTCCCCGGGCCGCCGAACTGCCCGCCGTCGCCACCGTCGAAAACCGGCCGCGCGCCCTCCAGGCGCCGGAGTTCGGCAGCGGCGAGTAGGCCGCGCCGGTCTCAGACCAGGGTTTCGATGTCGCCGGTCAGGGCGGCGATGGCGGGAGCGAACTGCGGTCCGCCGAAGACCGCGAAGGCGGTACCGGCTTCCTCGCCGCCGGGTGTCGCCGGAGCACCGATCACCAGATCGTCGAAACCGTCGCCGTCGATGTCCCCCGGTCCGCCGAAGCTGAAACCGGCGTAGGCCTCGCCCGCCGTGCCGATGAGCCGGCAGCCCGCCCCATCTTCCTCCAGTGAGCCGAGATCGAGCACCGCATCGAAGGGTTCGGGGCGGCCGTAGATCAGATAGACCTCACCGGCACCCCCCACACCTTCGGGATCGGCGTAGCGGGCGCCGACCACGAAATCGTCGAAGCCGTCGCCGTTGACATCGCCCGCGCCGGCCACCGCCCGGCCCGTACCGCTCATCGCCGAGAGGCCGAACATGGCGAAGCCGTTGCTGCCGTCGAGATCGCCGAGATCGAGACCGTCCGGATGACCCTCGGCGCTGCCGAAGACCAGATAGGCGGCCCCGGCCGCCTCACCGCCGCCGGTGTCCCGGGCATAGGCGCCGATCACGAAATCGTCGAAGCCGTCGCCGTTGACGTCACCCGCGCCGGCCACCGCGAAACCGGCGAAATCGAAGGGATCGGCACCCGAGACGAGGAAACCGCCGCCGCCCATCGTCGAAGGATCGAGCTCCGCCGGAAAGCCGTCTTCGGCACCGTAGACCACGTAGATCTCGCCGGCGTTGGTGCGTCCAGCCGGATCGGCGTCCGGAGCCCCGACCGCGAGATCGTCGAAACCGTCACCGTTGACATCGCCGAGCACCGCCACCGCCCGGCCCGACTGGTCGAAGCGGGCGACTCCGGTGATCCGCATGCCGTCGGTGCCGTCGAGGGCGGCGAGATCGCCGGTCACCCCGTCCGGCCCCCCGAACAGGAGATAGGAGAGACCGCCGCTGTAGCGGGCGTAGTCGGCCTCGGCGAGGCGGGCGCCGATCAGGATGTCGTCGAAGCCGTCGCCGTCGATGTCGCCGCCGCCGGCCACCGCGATGCCGAGCTCGTCACCGGTCGCCAGCCCGTCGATGCGGATCAGCCGCCCGGGATCCAGTGCCTCGATGCCGCCGGAGCCGGGACGCAACCCGCCGAGCAGAAGATAGGCGCCGCCGCTGTCCGGCGCGAGGCCGTCGAGACCGACGGCACCGATCAGGAGATCGTCGAAACCGTCGCCGTCGACGTCACCGGCGGCGGCCAGCGAGCTGCCGAGAAGATCGCCGGCGGCGGCACCGAACAGCACGCTCATCGCTCCACCACCCGCGCCACCGAGCTGGACGGTGTCGGGGATGTCCGCGTCGCGGCCGAACAGGAGGTAGACCGCCCCCTGCCCCTCCGGACCGGCGTGGGGGGCGGCGATCGCGACATCGCCGAAACCGTCGCCGTCGAAATCACCGATCGCGGCGACGGCGTAGCCGGCCCGATCGCCTGCGTTCTCGCCCTCGGCCAGCACGCCGCGGCCGCCAGCGAGCCCGGTCGCGTCGAGGCGGACGGGACAGGGCCCGAGGGGATCCGGATCGGTGTCGATCAGCAGCTTGAGATCGTTGTAGTCGCCCCGCCGCCGGACAAGGTCCTCGAAATAGAGTTCGGTTTGTCCCTCCTCCTCGCCGGGGCGGGAGAGAACATGTTCCCGACCGCCCGGATTGAGCGGATTGCGCCAGCCGCCGTCGTCCCGGGGATCGGTGGTGAACAGGAGCTTGCCGCGGACCGCGGTATCGCCCTCCTCACCTTCGTGGACGAGCCGGATCCGCCATCGCGGGGTATCGAGATCGGCCGTCTCGCCGGTCCGCCGGTCGATCAGGCGGAAACCCTCGGCATCCTCGAAGATGCCGGCGGGGTTGCGATTGTAGCCGTCGGGCAGCAGCAGCAGACCGAATTCCTGGCCGGGTGCGATCTGTCCGGGGTCGTAGAGCTCGCTCAAACGGATGCTGTCGCCGACCTCCAGCGGCCCGTCACGCTGCGGGCCTTTCGACCGGCCGCCGATCCCGATCTTCTCGCTGGTGTCGGCCCAGAGGAGACGGACATCCTCGAACGTCCCGCCGTCACCGATGCGGTAGACGAAGAGGCTGTTGCGGTAGCCCGCCTCCTCGCCCAGGAAGGTGATGGTGACGTCGCCCGCCTCCCCGACCTCCATCCGCTCGCGCGGGACGCCATCGACCTTCTTGCGGGAAACCGTCCGCCAGCTCCGCCAGCTTTCCCACCAATCCTCGTCGCGATGCATGTCTGCCCTGCCGTTCCGGCCCCCTCGCCGCGAGCATACAACCGTTGGTTATCCATGCCAACGGTTCGCCAACGCGCAAGGTGTATAACCCGGCGAGGTTAACGATCGGTTAGCGGGTCCGTCGAGGGCCGGTCGAGGCGGACGAGACCGTCGCGATAGCGTCGCCCGTTGGCGACGTATTTGGCGGTGCCGGCGGCGATGCGGGCGATCTGCTCGGGTCGGACCTCGCCCACCACCTTGCCCGGGATGCCCATCACCAGGGAGCCGTCGGGAATCTCCCGGCCCTCCGGCACCAGCGCCTTGGCCCCGATCAGGCAGTTGCGGCCGATCCGGGCACCGTTGAGAACCACCGCCCCGATCCCGATCAGCGAGCCTTCGCCGATCTCGCAGCCATGGAGCATGGCCATGTGGCCGACGGTCACCGCGGGGCCGACGGTCAACGGAAAACCGGGATCGGTGTGCATCACGCAGCCGTCCTGGACATTGCTGCCGGCGCCGACGGTGATCGGCTCGTTGTCGCCCCGCAGCACCGCCCCCCACCAGATGCTGGCGCCCGGTCCGAGAACGACGCGGCCGACGAGAACCGCGGTCGGGGCCACCCAGCAGTCGGCGGCGAGCTCCGGTCGGACGCCGTCGAGCTCGTAGATCATTCCCCGTCCCTCACGCCTTTTCGTGCCGACGATAGAGCTCCGCGAAACGTTCCCGGAGATCGCGCTTCTGGATCTTGCCCATGCTGTTGCGGGGCAGTTCCGGCACGAACAGCACGCGTTTGGGAACCTTGAAACCGGCGAGCACCTTCCGCACCGCGGCGATGATCGCCGTCTCGTCCGGCTCGCTCCCCGGTTCCGGAACCACGACCGCGGTCACCGCTTCGCCGAAATCGGGATGGGGCAGACCGATCACCGCACTCTCCCGGACCGTCGGCAGGGCGTCGATGACGTCTTCGACTTCCTTCGGATAGACGTTGAGGCCGCCGGTGATGATCAGATCCTTGGCCCGGCCGACGAGGGTCAGATAGCCGTCGGCGCCGAGCTCCCCCATGTCACCGGTGCGGAACCATCCGTCTTCGGTGAACTCCTCCGCGTTCTTCTCGGGCCGGCGCCAGTAGCCCCTGAAGACGTTGGGCCCCCGTACCTGGACGTGACCGATCTCGCCGGGGCCTAGAACACGGTCGGCATCGTCGACGATCCGGACCTCGGACCCCGGAAAGGGCCGGCCCACCGAGCCCGGCCGCCGATCGCCGACCAGCGGATTGGAGGTGTGCATGAGGATCTCGCTCATGCCGTACCGTTCCAGGATCTCGTGGCCGGTCCGGGCCTCGAAGGCCCTCCAGGCTTCGGCGCCGAGCGGGGCCGAGCCGGAGACGAAAAGCCGGATGTTTCGGCAGGTCTCGGGGCCGAAGGCCGGATCCTCGAGGAGCCGGACGTAGAAGGTCGGCACCCCCATCATCACCGTCGCCCGGGGCAGGAGTTCGATCACCCGGGCCCGATCGAACTTCGCGAGCCACAGCATCCCGGCGCCCGAAAGAAGCACGCAGTGACAGGCCACGAACAGCCCGTGAGCGTGATAGACGGGCAGCGCGTGCAGCAGCACGTCCTCCGCGGTGAACCCCCAGCTCTCCACCAGCACCCGGGCGTTGCTCGCGAGATTGCCGTGGCTCAGCGGCGCGCCCTTGGGTCGTCCCGTGGTCCCGGAGGTGTAGAGCATCGCCGCGTAGTCCTCGGCGGAAACCGCCACCGGCGGGAAGTCGGCCGGCAGATCGCGGGCCCGTTCGGTCAGGCTGCCCTCGCCCCTGCCGTCGAGGGTGAGGAGGTGCGGGACACCGGCACCGGCGGCGATCATCGACAGCTCGCCCACCCGCCCCGGATCGCAGACGAACAGCGCGGGCTCCGCGTCGCGCAGCATGTATTCGACCTCGCCCGCCCGATAGGCGGGGTTCATCGGCAGAAAGACGAGCCCGGCCCGCAGACAGGCGAGATAGAGCGCCAGCGCCTCCGGGGATTTGGCCACCTGGGCCGCCACCCGGTCGCCCCTGCGCAGCCCGAGTTCGGTGGCGAGACGCGCGAAACGCGCGCTGATCCGATCGAGATCGCGGTAGGTGAGCGCCGTACCACGATCGACCTCCTCGAGCACGGTCTTGTCCGGGTACCGTTCGATGCTGCGCGCGATCAGCGCGAAAAAGGACTGCTCCATGTTCTCCCCTTGCGACGCCCCGTCGACCACGTCAAAAGCCTAGCAGCCACGCCGCACTTGTCCATTGTGGCAGAGGGAGCAGCATCGCATGACCGCGGACGGGGAGGAGCGGATCGCGTTGGCCCTGGGGGCCGACTGGCCGGAGCTGCGCGAGGCGGTGGCCCGGCTCTGTGCCGGCTTCGACGGCGCCTACTGGCGGGCCTGCGACGGCGAGGGGCGGTATCCCGAGGCCTTCGTCGCCACGCTCGCGGAGGCCGGCTATCTCGGCATCCTCGTGCCCGAGGCCTACGGTGGAGCCGGGCTGCCGCTGCGGGCCGCGAGCGTCGTCCTCGAGACGATCCACGCCTGCGGCTGCAACGCCGCCGCCTGCCACGCCCAGATGTACATCATGGGCACCCTCCTGCGTCACGGCAGCGAGGCCCAGAAACGCCGCTGGCTGCCGGCCATCGCCCGCGGTGAGCTGCGGCTGCAGGCGTTCGGCGTCACCGAACCGGAGAGCGGCAGCGACACCCCGGCGCTTCGCACCCGGGCACGGCGGGTGGGCGACCGCTGGGTGGTCCACGGTCGGAAGATCTGGACCAGCCGCGCGCTCCATTCCGATCTCATGCTGCTCCTGGCCCGCACCACCCCGCTGGAGCGGGTCCAACGGCGCACCGACGGGCTCTCGGTGTTCCTCGTCGATCTCCGCGAGGCGGTCGGCAAGTCGATCGAGATCCGCCCCGTCCGCACGATGATCAACCATCACACGACCCAGATCTTCATCGACGGTCTCGAACTCCCCGCCGAGGCGCTGATCGGCGAGGAAGGGCGTGGGTTCCGCTACATTCTCGACGGGATGAACGCCGAGCGCATCCTGATCGCCTCGGAATGCATCGGCGATGCCCGCTGGTTCCTGGACAGGGCCTGCCAGTACGCCCGCGAAAGGGTCGTCTTCGATCACCCCATCGGACGCAACCAGGGAATCCAGTTCCCGCTGGCCCGGGCCCTGGCCGAGACCGAGGCGGCCGAGCTCATGGTCCGCAAGGCCTGTGCCCTGTTCGACGCCGAACACCCCTGCGGCCCCGAGGCGAACATGGCCAAGCTGCTGGCCGCCGATGCCTCCTGGCGGGCCGGCGAGGCGGCGATGCAGACCCACGGCGGCTTCGCCTTCGCCTGCGAATACGATATCGAGCGCAAGTGGCGGGAAACCCGCCTCTATCGCATCGCCCCGGTTTCCACCAACCTGGTTCTCGCCTATCTGGCGCACCGGGTGCTGGGCCTGCCCAAGAGCTATTGAGACCGCCGAGGGAGGACCGTCATGACGGACCACGCCGCGCCGTCCGAAGGCCCCGTCGCCCGGTTGCTCCGGGAACGGCTGGAGGCGGCCTTCGCACCCCGCATCCTCGAGATCGAGAACCAGTCCGAGCGGCATCGCGGGCACGCCGGCTGGGATCCCTCCGGCGAGTCCCATTTCGCGGTGACCATCGTCAGCCCCCTGTTCGCCGGCATGTCGCGCATCGAGCGCCAGCGGCGCATCCATGCCGCGCTCGGGGAGCTGCTCGAACGGCGCATCCATGCGCTGAGCATCCGTGCCCTCGCTCCCTCGGAGACGGAACGGGATGGCGCCGGCGGCCGAGACTGAAGACGGGGATCAGCCGGAGGTCCCGTAGGCCTCGCCCTGGATGAAGCTCGCGGCGTTCTGCAGATCCTCCTCGAGGCTGGCACGCACCGCTTCGTAGAGATCGCGCAGCGACACCATGCCGACCACCCGGCCGTTCTCGACCACCGGCAGATGCCGGAAGTGGCCATCGCGCATGAGCTGCAGCGCCTCCCCGGCGGTATCTCCGGGGCCGATGGTTCGCGGATCGTCGGTCATGATCTCCCGGACCCGCACCCGACGGGGGTCGCGATCCTCGGCCGTCACCCGGTAGGTCACGTCGCGCTCGGTGACGATCCCGACGAGCCTGTCGCCTTCGGTGACCAGCACCGCCGCCACGTGACGCGCGCGCAGCAGCTTCGCCGCCTCGCTGACGGTGGCGTCGGGAGCGATGCAGCACAGTTCCTGCTTCCCATCGATCACACCGGGGATGATGCGTCTCTGCATGGCCGGCCTCCACCGCGTTCGATGCCCTTCTGGATGTCGACGATGTTCGGGGCGAGTGTAGGAACGGTGCCCGAGCTCCCGGCTCCCGTCAAGCGACAACCGGAAAGCGGGAACTTCAATCGCGGGCCGGCGGCGGCGCGGCCTTCAGGGCCAGGCCACCAGCGGAGGCAGCGACATCAGCACCGCCTCGGGATTGCCGCCGGTCATCAGCCCGAAACGCGTGCCACGATCGTAGAGGAGATTGAATTCCACGTAACGGCCGCGGCGTTCGAGCTGATGGGCCCGCTCGGCGTCGCTCCAGGGATCGTTCATCCGACGCGCGACGAGCCCGGGATAGATGTCGAGAAAGGCCTCGCCGACGGCCCGGGTGAAGGCGAAGCCCCGTTCGAACTCCTCCTCGAGATAATCGTAGAAGATGCCCCCCACGCCGCGCGGCTCGTTCCGGTGAGGAATGAAGAAATACTCGTCCGCCCATTTCTTGAAGCGGGGGTACCATTCCGGATCGAAGGCGTCACAGGCCCGCCGCAGCCGATCGTGGAAGTCGCGGGTGTCCTCCTCCAGCGGATAGATCGGATTGAGATCCGCGCCGCCGCCGAACCAGGCCCTGGTCGTCCGGATGTGACGGGTGTTCATGTGCGCCGGCGGGACCCGCGGTGAACGCGGGTGCGCGACCAGCGATATCCCGCTCGCCCAGAAGCGCGGATCCTCTTCGGCTCCCGGGATCTGGCGGGCGAACTCCGGCGAGAACTCGCCCCAGACGGTGGAGACGTTGACCCCCACCTTCTCGAAGACCCGGCCGCGCATGATCGCCATCACTCCGCCGCCGCCACCCGGTCGCTGCCAGGCCTTGCGCACGAAGCACCCGGGCTTCGACGCCGCCGCGTCCGGCCCGGCGTAGCACCGTTCGAGCGCCTCGAAGGCTTCGCACAGCCGGTCCCGCAGGCTCTCGAACCAGCCCCGGATCCGCACCCGTCCGTCGGCCGGGTCCCCCGCCGACCTCGTCTCAGACCTCTCCGTCATCGAAGGCTCCCTGCTGACGCAACGCTTCGCCGAGCACGATCGCGGCCGCGGTCACGAGGTTGAGCGACCGAACCGCCGGCCGCATCGGAATCCGTACCGCGAGATCCGCCCGTTCGCGGACGATGTCCGGAACGCCGCGGCTTTCCCGGCCGAGGAGAAGCACGTCCCCGGCCTCGTAGGAGACCCGGTGATAGGCGAGCGCGGCATGCCGGCTGAGGAGCACCAGCCGCCGCCCGTCCTCCGCCAGCCAGGCGCGGAAGGCGCCCCAGTCGAGATGGCGTCGGTAGCGGACGTGCTCGAGGTAGTCCATGCCGCTGCGGCGAATCCGACGGTCGTCGAGGGGGAAACCGCAGGGCTCGACGATTTCGACATCGACCCCGAGACAGGCACAGAGGCGCAGCATGGCACCGAAGTTCGGGGCGAGTTCCGGCTGGTACAGGGCGATGCGAATATTACCAGTGTGCACGAGGCAATTCCCGGCTTTCCTCGGGTCACCGTGGCACCGATGCCACGCCCCCGAATTATGCGACCAAAGGCCCCTTGCCCAGTCTCCGGGCCGTCCATAAAGTCCGCGCCGGTTTTGCCGCGCTTTTCTGCAGAGGGGATGGGCATCCATGGCCGACAGTGCGGTCCCGCACGACCAGCCTGCGGGCAGCAGCAGGCGTGATTTTCTCGAACTCGTGGCCTGGTCGACCTTCGGCGTCGGAACGCTCGCCGCCATCTGGCCCCTGATCGACAGCCTCAACCCGTCGGCGGCGGTCCTCGCCGTGGCCACGACGGAGGTCGATCTGGAGCCGATCGAGGTCGGTCAGCGGGTGACCGTGATGTGGCGGGGCAAACCGGTCTTCATCGGCCGCCGCACCGAGGAGGAAATCGAGATGGCGCGGGCGGTCTCGCTGGACGAACTCCGCGATCCGGAGCCGGACGAGGCGCGGGTCCAGAAGCCGGAGTGGCTGATCGTGATCGGCATCTGCACCCATCTCGGTTGTGTGCCCCTCGGCAACCGTTCCGGCGAGCCGCGCGGCCAGTGGGCCGGATGGTTCTGTCCCTGTCACGGCTCCCATTACGATACCGCCGGCCGCATCCGCAAGGGCCCGGCACCGCGGAACCTCGACCTCCCCCCCTACCGGTTCGTGAGCGACACGCAGGTTTTGATCGGCTGACCCGAAGGGTCTATCCGAGGGCCACGACACGCGCAGCAGACGGGATCGGCGCATGAGCACGGAATTGCAGCAGCCGCCTTTCAAGAGCGGGGTCTTGCGGTGGATCGACGAGCGCCTGCCGGTGCTCACATGGGCGTACAACGAACTCGTCGTCTATCCGGCACCCAAGAACCTGAACTACTGGTGGAACTTCGGCTCGCTCGCCGGCATCATCCTGGTGGTGCAGATCGTCACCGGCGTCATCCTGGTGATGTCCTACACGCCGCACGCCGATCTCGCCTTCGATTCGGTCGAAGGCTACATCATGCGCGACGTCAACTGGGGCTGGCTGATCCGCTATCTGCACGCGAACGGCGCCTCGATGTTCTTCGCCCTCGTCTACATCCACATGTTCCGCGGCCTCTACTACGGCTCCTACAAGAAGCCGCGCGAGCTGCTGTGGATCCTGGGCGTCATCATTCTCCTCCTGATGATGGCCACCGCCTTCATGGGCTACGTGCTTCCCTGGGGGAACATGAGCTACTGGGCGGCGACGGTGATCACCAACCTGTTCTCGGCCATCCCGCTCGTCGGTGAGCCGCTCGTGACCTGGCTGTGGGGCGGCTTCACGGTCGCCAATCCGACCCTGCAGCGCTTCTTCTCGCTGCATTATCTGCTGCCCTTCGTGATCTTCGCGGTGGTCTTCCTGCACATCCTGGCCCTGCACCAGTTCGGATCGAACAACCCGCTGGGCATCGACCTCTCGAAGAAGGACAAGATCCCCTTCCACCCCTACTACACCGTCAAGGACGTGTTCGGGCTGTGCGTGTTCCTGCTGGTTTACGGCTACTTCGTCTTCTATGCCCCGACCGCCTTCATCTCGCCGACCAACTTCATACCCGCCGATCCGCTGCAGACGCCGACCCATATCGTCCCCGAATGGTATTTCCTGCCCTTCTACGCGATCCTGCGGGCCATCACCTTCGATTTCCTGTGGATCGTTCCGGCCAAGCTCGGCGGTGTGATCGCCATGTTCGCCGCGATCGGCGTGCTGTTCTTCGTCCCCTGGCTCGACACCTCGAAGGTGCGGAGCGCCCGCTTCCGGCCGATCTACAAATGGTTCTTCTGGCTGCTGGTGATCGATGTGCTCGTGCTCGGTTGGGCCGGCGCCAATCCACCGGAGGGCTGGTATCTGGTGGCGGCGCAGCTCGGCACCCTGTACTACTTCGCCCATTTCCTCGTGATCATGCCCGTCCTGGGCAAGATCGAACGTCCCCTGCCGCTGCCCACCAGCCTGAGCGACCCGGTGCTCCGGGGCACCCGCTCGCAGACGGCGAACTGAGGGAGAAGAGCGATGCGTAAGATGCTGATCGCCTCCCTCGTCGCCGCCGTTCTCGCCGGCTCGCCGGGTGGCCTCTTCGCCGCCGAGGGCAAGCATCCGGAGGACCGCGACTGGCCGCAGGAAGGGATTTTCGGAACCTTCGACAAGGCCGCCTTGCAGCGGGGGTTCCAAGTCTACAAGGAGGTCTGTGCCGCCTGCCATTCGGTCAGATACCTGCGCTTCCGCGATCTGCTGGGAATCGGCCTCGACGAGGAGACGATCAAGGCGGTGGCCGGTGAGTACACGGTGATCGACGGCCCCGACGACAGCGGCGAAATGTTCGAACGGCCGGCCAAGCCCTTCGACGTGTTCCCGTCGCCCTTCCCCAATCCGCAAGCGGCGCGGGCTGCCAACGGCGGCGCCCTCCCCGTCGATCTGTCGCTGATCGTCAAGGCCCGGGAAGGCGGGGAAGACTATCTCTACAGCCTGCTCGTGGGATACACGGATCCGCCGGCGGACGAGGAAGGGCTGCCGGGTGCCTACTACAACCCCTATTTCCCCGGCGGCTGGATCGCGATGCCACCGCCGCTGTCCGAAGACATGATCGAATATGCCGACGGTACCCCGGCGACCGTCGAACAGATGGCCGCCGACGTCACCCAGTTCCTCTCCTGGCTCGCCGAGCCGGAGCTCGAGGAGCGCAAGCGCGTCGGCCTCAAGTTCATGCTGTTCGTGCTGGTGATGACCGGCATCTTCTACGCCTACAAGCGCAAGGTCTGGGCCCGTCTGCACTGAGGGCCACCAGCCTCGCCGCCACGGAACGCCGGCCCGGGAGGGTCGGCGTCTTCGCATCCACGGGCGGCCGGCGGCGCGCACCGCCGCTTGCGGACCGATCGAACAATGCGGCACTCTGCTCCATATTCCTCTCACCGGTCGTCTTCCATGGGAGCGCTACGATGTGCGGAATCGTCGGTGTCGTCGGGGTCGAGGAAGCGGCTCCCCTGCTGCTCGACGCCCTGCGCCGCCTCGAATACCGTGGCTACGACAGCGCCGGCATCGCCACTCTGATCGACGGCCGGGTGGAACGGCGGCGGGCGGCGGGCAAGCTCGACAATCTCGCCCGGGCGCTTCGCGCCGAACCCCTTCGCGGGACCATCGGCGTCGGTCACACCCGCTGGGCGACCCACGGGCGCGCCACACGCGCCAACGCCCATCCCCATGTGAGCGGCGGCGTGGCGGTGGTGCACAACGGCATCATCGAAAATTTCCAGGAGCTGCGGACGGAACTCGAAGCGGAGGGGCGGCGCTTCGAGACCGAAACCGATACCGAGGTGGTGCCCCATCTCGTCGCCCATCATCTCGCGGCCGGCGCCGATCCCGTGGAAGCGGCCCGACGTGCGGTCCACCGGCTCGAGGGCGCGTTCGCCTTGGCGATGCTGATCGCCGGCGAGGAAGATTTCCTGCTGATCGCCCGCCGCGGCAGCCCGCTCGCCGTCGGTTACGGCGACGGCGAGATGTACGTCGGCTCGGACGCGCTGGCTCTCGCTCCCCTGACCGCCCGCATCCAGTATCTGGAGGAGGGGGATTTCGCGGTCGTCGATCGCACCGGGGCGCGGATCCTCGATGCCGACGGCCGGCGCGTCGATCGCCCGATCGTGCGGACCGCCCTCTCCGGGGCGATGATCGGCAAGGGCAATCACCGCCATTTCATGGAGAAGGAGATCTTCGAACAGCCTTCGGTCCTGGGCGATACCCTGCGTGCCTTCGCCGATCCGGCCGATCATCGCATTCTCGTGCCGGAGCTGCCCTTCGCCCTCGACCGCATCCCGCGGCTCGCGGCGATCGCCTGCGGCACCGCCTCCTACGCCTGTCTGATCGCCAAATACTGGTTCGAGGGCCTCGCCGGTCTGCCGGTGGACTGGGACATCGGCTCGGAGTTCCGCTACCGTTCCCCACCGCTGCTGCCGGAACAGGGCGGCATCTTCGTCTCGCAATCGGGCGAGACCGCCGACACCCTGGCGGCGCTGCGCTACATGAAGGAGCGCGGACACCCGACCCTCGCCCTGGTCAACGTGCCGGAAAGCACCCTCGCCCGGGAGGCCGATGCCGTTCTCCGCACCTTGGCGGGACCCGAGATCGGGGTCGCTTCCACCAAGGCCTTCACCACCCAGCTCGCCACCCTGGCCTGCCTCGCCATCGGCGCCGCCCGCGTTCGCGGACGGCTGGACCGGAAACGGGAGGCGGCGCTCACCCAGGCCCTCGACGAGGTTCCGGCCCGGGTGCTGCAGATCCTCCAACGGCAGCGGATTTTCCGGGAGATCGCCGAGGAGCTGGCGGCGGCCCGCGACGTTCTCTACATCGGCCGCGGGACCTCCCACGCGATCGCCATGGAAGGGGCGCTGAAACTCAAGGAGATCAGCTACATCCACGCCGAAGCCTACGCCGCCGGCGAGCTCAAGCACGGCCCGATCGCCCTGATCGACGAGAAGGTACCGGTGATCGTCGTCGCGCCACGGGACGGGCTTTTCGAGAAGACCGTCGGCAATCTCCAGGAAGTGGCGGCGCGGGGCGGCCGGATCGTCCTGTTTTCCGATTCCCGTGGCTGCGAGGAGCTGGCTTCCTGCTGCTGGCGCTGTGTGGCGCTGCCCGACTGCGATCCCTTCGTGGCCCCGATCCTCTACGCCGTTCCGGTCCAGCTCCTCGCCTACTACACCGCCGTCGCCAAGGGGACCGACGTGGACCAGCCCCGCAATCTCGCCAAATCCGTTACTGTCGAGTGAAGCCCATGGCACGACTGCTCGCCGCCCATGCTCTGCTGGCCGACGGCTGGGCCGAACGGGTGGCCATCGACATCGCCGCCGACGGCAACATCACCGAAGTGACGGTGGGCGCCACCGACGAGGAGGCCGAATATCTTCCCGGCCACCTGGTTCCCGGGATGATCGATCTCCACAGCCACGCCTTCCAGCGGGCGATGGCCGGGCTCGCCCAGGACAGGCCTCCGGGGAGGGCCGATTTCTGGAGCTGGCGGCAGCGGATGTACGGGCTCGCCACGACTCTCGGCCCGGAAGACCTCTGGGCGATCGCCGCCGCCCTCTACATCGATCTCCTCAAGGGCGGCTATACCACCGTCGTCGAGTTCCACTATCTGCACGGCTCCCCGGAGGGCGGCAGCTACGAGGATCCGGCGGTGATGTCCCTGGCCCTCCACGAGGCGGCCCAGGAGGCGGGCATCGCCCTCACCCTCGCACCGGTCTGGTACGCCCGGGCCGGAATCGACGAGGAGGAGCCGAGCCCGGCGCAGCGCCGCTTCATCCGCCCACTCGACGGTTACGGCGAGATTCTCGCCCGGGTGGAGCGCCTGTTCCGCGACGATCGCGACCGCCGCATCGCCGCCGCCGTCCATTCCCTGCGCGCCGTCCCCCCGGAGCGGCTGGCCGATTTCCTGGCCGAGGTCGACCGCCGCGATCCCCAGGCTCCCCTGCACATCCACGTCGCCGAACAGCCGCGGGAAGTGGAAGCCTGCCTCGCGGCCTACGGCGCCCGGCCGGTGGAACTGCTGGCCGACCGGGTGGACCTCGGCCCCCGCTGGTGTCTCGTCCACGCCACCCATGTGGAGGAGCGGGAACGCGCCCGCATCGCCACCTCGGGCGCCGTCGCCGGTCTCTGCCCGACCACCGAGGCGGATCTCGGCGACGGCCTGTTCCCCTTCGCCGAATACTGGCACCAGCGGGGAATCTGGGGCGTCGGCTCGGATGCCAATCTGTTCACCGCCGCCGCCGAGGAACTGCGTCTGCTCGAGTACGGACAGCGGCTGCAGCGGGGACGGCGGCTGATCGCCACCCGGACCGAGGAGCCGCATTGCGGCGCGGCCCTCTATCGCGCGGCTCTCGCCGGGGGGGCACGCGCCGCGGGGCGGCCGGTGGGCCGGATCGCGCCCGGGTTCCGAGCCGATCTCGTCCATCTCGACGGCGACCATCCGCTGCTGGCGGGACGCGCGGGCGATGCGGTGCTCGACACCCTGGTCTTCGCCGGCGGCGCGGGCGGTTTCGTCCGCGATGTGATGGTCGGCGGTCTCTGGCGGGTGCGGGGCGGGTTTCATGCCGACGAGGAGCGGGCGCGGGAGGGCCTCGCCGCGGTCGTACGACGGCTCCAGACGTGAGAGCGGGTCGTGCCGGCGCCCGCCACCAGTCCCACCGGCGAACGCTGTCCCTGGTGCGGCCGCCCGCTGCGGCTCCTGTCCGTCCACGGCCACGAGCAGTGCGCCTGGTGCGGCGCCCCGGTGCTGCCCTGCTGCGAGGGCATGCCGCTCGGACCGGGTGACACCTGTCCGCCGCCGGAAACGCCGCCACCCTCTCCACCGCCGAAACCGGGCGGGACGGCGGCCGTCGAACCTTCGCGCCCCCCTTCCCGCAGGGGTGCCCGCACCGCCCGTCGCCGGAAACGGGGCTCTTCGGCCTGATGCCGCGGCCCGGTTTCAGTCGGCGATACGCTGGCCCGTCCGCCGGTCGAACAGATGCAGGCGCCCGAGATCGGGCATCAGGCGGACCGTCTCGCCGGGTCGGAACTCGTGCCGTTCGCGGAACACCGCGTGCGCCGGACCGCCGGCCATGTTCATGACCAGCAGCGTCTCCGCCCCCGTCGGCTCCACCACCACCACTTCCGCCGGCACGCCGGCGCTGTCGCCGACCAGGGTGAGATGCTCGGGACGAATTCCGTAGACGAGCTCCCGTCCCTCCTCGATCCCGATGCCCTCGGGCAAGGGCAGCACCGTACCGTCCCGGCTCACCGCCACCGGATGGGCGTTCTCGCGCCGCACCGTGGCTTCGAAGAAATTCATCGCCGGCGAGCCGATGAAGCCGGCCACGAACAGATTGACCGGGCGATCGTAGAGCTCGAGCGGGGCACCGACCTGCTCCACCCGTCCGTCCTGCATGACGACGATGCGGTCGGCCATGGTCATCGCCTCGATCTGGTCGTGGGTGACGTAGATCGAAGTGGTCTTGAGGCGCTGGTGCAGGGCCTTGATCTCGGTCCGCATCTGGACCCGGAGCTTGGCGTCGAGATTGGACAGCGGTTCGTCGAACAGGAACACCTGCGGATCACGGACGATCGCCCGGCCCATCGCCACCCGCTGCCGCTGGCCGCCGGAAAGCTGGCGCGGATAGCGGTCGAAGTATTCGGTCAGGCCGAGGATCCGGGCGGCGCGATCGACGCGCTCCTCGATCACCTGGCGCGGCGCCTTGGCGAGCTTGAGCGAAAAGGCCATGTTCTCGCGCACCGTCATGTGCGGGTAGAGGGCGTAATTCTGGAACACCATGGCGATGTCGCGATCACGCGGCGGCACGTCGTTGACGACCCGGCCACCGATCAGGATCTCGCCGCGGGTGATCTCCTCCAGCCCGGCGATCATCCGCAGCAGAGTCGACTTGCCGCAGCCCGACGGCCCCACGAGCACCACGAATTCGCCGTCGGCGATATCGATGCTCACCCCGAACAGCACCTGGGTCGAGCCGAAAACCTTGTCGACCTCCCGGATTTCCACCGACGCCATCGCGCTCCCCCTCCCCTGCTCGGCTCCCGGCACGGCACGTTGTTCATTCTCGTGCGGACGGCCGTGAACCGGAGCCCTCTCCGGTGATCATGGCGCGGTTCGCGAACGAGAGCAACACGGCGCCGGCGACGGTGCCCCGCCGCTTTCCCTCTTTCCATGCCGGCCACCGTCGGGTTATCTAGGAGGGTGGACGTGGTCGTGTCCCGAACCACGCGCGTCGGCCACCGGTTCCGACGACCACGAATGCAGGGGAGGCAAGGAAATGACCGAGTTCGGCCAGACCAGGCGGCGTTTTCTGGCGACCACCGCCGCCACCGGAGCACTCGCCGTCGCCGCACCTTTCGTCCACACGGCCCGGGCCGGCGGACGCGTCACCCTCGGTCTCTGGGATCACTGGGTGCCCGGTGCCAACGAGGTGCTGCGGGAGATCGCGCTGGCCTGGGGCGAGAAGAACAAGGTCGAGGTGGTCATCGACTTCATCACCTCCATCGGCGAGAAGGATCTGCTGACCGCCGCCGCCGAGGCCCGCGCCGGGGTCGGCCACGACATCTTCGTCCACCGCACCTGGCAGGTGGCGGTGTACGAGAACCAGCTCGAGCCGCTCGACGATTTGGTGGCGGAAATCGAGAAGAACGAGGGGGCGTACAACGACATCGCCCGCTATCTCGCCCGCCCCAACGGGACTTGGCGGGCGATCGTGGCACCGACCGGATCCCATTCCTACCCGATGGTCTCCCGGCTCGACCTGTGGAAGGAACATGCGGGCATCGATCTTCTCGAACTGTTCCCCGCCGGCCCGCGCGATCAGGCCCGGATCGACGCCGAATGGACCTACGACACCTTCCTCGAAGGTGCCAGGAAGCTGCACGCGGCGGGCTTCCCCTTCGGCAATCCGATCGGCCAGACCAGCGACTCGCAGGACTGGCTGGGCTCGCTGTTCCTCTCCTTCGGCTCGCAGCCGATGAACGCCGACGGCGAGATCACGATCGATTCCGACGGCACCCGGGCGGCGCTCGAGTTCATGAAGGAACTCACCCGCTACATGCCCGACGACGTCTATGCCTGGGACGATGCCGCCAACAATCGCTGGATCATTTCGGGCCGGGGCTCGGCCATCCAGAACCCGCCGAGCGCCTGGGCGGTGGCCAAGCGCGATGCTCCCGAGGTGGCGGCCCAGCTCTGGCATCACGACACGCCGAGCGGGCCCGCCGGTCGGTTCCGCGGCAGCCTGCCCTTCTTCTGGGGACTGTGGGACTTCTCCACCAACAAATCGGCGGCCAAGGAACTCCTCTACCATCTCGCCTCCAAGGAGCAGGTGGCGAAGCTGCTGTGGGCCTCCCAGGGCTACGATCTGCCGCTCCAGCCCGACTATTACGATCACGAGGTCTGGCTCAAGGAATCGCCGCCTCCGGGCACCCTCTACAACTATCCCGGTCGCGGCAGCGAGCAGGTCGTGGTCACCGGCTTCCCCGCCCCGCCGGCGGTCGGTGCGCGGATCTACAACGAAGGGCTGCTGGCGGTGCTCGTCGCCCGGGTGACCCAGGGCGGCGAAAGCGTGGAGGATGCCATCGCCTGGGCCGCCGAGGAGCTCGAAGGCTACCAGCGCGGCTGAACGGCACGGCACGGGGCGGTCGTCGCCGCTCGCGGCGGCCGCCGCCGGCCGCCCGTCCCGCCCCGGCCGAGCGGAGCCCGCACGGATGGCACGGAAGCAGGTCACGGGGATCCCCGCAGCCGGCCCACGGGTCGGGCGCGGCGTGGTGGCCCGGCGCTGGACCGGGCTGCGGCGATCGCGGGCGACCCTCGCCTTCCTGCTCTGTCTTCCGCTGGTGCTCCTGGTGGTCGGGCTGATCGTCTACCCGTTCTTCTACGCCATCTATCTCTCCATGCTGAACAAGGCGGAGACCGCCTTCGTCGGGCTCGGCAACTTCGCCTTCCTGTTCGAGCGCTCGACCTTCTGGATGGTGGTCCGCCAGTCGATCCTGTTCACCCTCACGGCGGTCTTCTTCAAGGCGCTGATCGGCTTCGTCTGCGCTCATCTCATCCACAACGTACCGCCGCGCGGGCAGCGCCTGTGGCGGGGGCTTTCGCTGGTGCCCTGGGTGATCCCCCCGGCTCTCAGCACCCTGGGCTGGTGGTGGCTGTTCGATCCCACCTACAGCGCCGTGAACTGGCTGCTCACGAGTTTCGGCGCCGCCGCCGTCCCCTGGCTCAGCGACGTGTTCTGGGCCCGGTTCTCGGTCATTCTCGTCAACATCTGGTACGGCGCCCCCTTCTTCCTGATCATGTATCTGGCGGCGCTCAAATCGATTCCCGAGGAGCTCTACGACGCGGCCAAGGTCGACGGGGCCAGCGCCTGGCAGCGGCTGGTCCACATCACCCTGCCGATGATGCGGAACATCATCGCCATCACCATGCTGTTCTCGACCATCGTCACCTTCGCCAATTTCGACATCGTCCGGGTGCTCACCCAAGGGGGCCCCCGCAACACCACCCATCTGTTCGCGACCTACGCCTTCAAGCTCGGCATCCAGTCGGGTGACATCCCGCTGGGGGCCGCTGTCTCCCTGTTCATGTTCCCGATCCTGGCGCTGTTCGCGATGTTCATCCTGCGCGACGTGCGCGAGCGGACGAAGAGGCTCTGATGGCTCTGGCGGCGACGTCCCGGGATTCCACGCGCTCCCGGTGGGCGGATGTCTTCGATCAGCGCCGCTGGGCG
>Ga0256839_1000119_pt1 | contig 102735 bp, 82 predicted proteins | sample 354166metaG_FD_185968 | JGI IMG/M metagenome (GOLD analysis project Ga0256839, IMG submission 185968) | Hydrothermal vent microbial communities from Mid Atlantic Ridge, Atlantic Ocean - 354-166 | ecosystem: Environmental > Aquatic > Marine > Hydrothermal vents | place: Atlantic Ocean: Mid...
CCCCCGCCCGCCGAGCCCGTAGACACCCCAGGCCACCCCGGGAAGCCAGCCCCCCTTCTCGAAGGGCAGAGGCGTTGCCCCCCCTGGACCTGTTGGACCCGGACGGGGGCCGCTACGGGAGCCGGGACGTGGAGGCCATGGCCGAGCTCATCCAACAGACCCTGGCCGACTTCGACGTGCCGGTGGAGATGGTGAACGTGGAGAGCGGGCCCACCGTGACCCAGTTCGGGGTGAAACCCCTGTACGTGGAGCGGGGCGGCCAACTGCGGAAGATCCGGGTGAGCCGGATCGTGCGCCTGGCCGACGACCTGGCCCTGGCCCTGGCGGTGCCCAGCGTGCGCATCGAGGCCCCTGTGCCGGGCCGCCCCTACGTGGGCATCGAGGTGCCCAACCCGGACAAGACCCTGGTGGGCATGCGGGGGATCCTGGAGAGCTCGGCCATGAAGCGCCGCGGAGGGATGTTGCCCCTGGCCCTGGGGCGGGACACGGGGGGCGGGCCGGTGGTGATGGACCTGACCCGGGCCCCTCATCTGCTCATCGCGGGGGCCACCGGATCCGGCAAGTCGGTCTGCATCAACGCCATCATCGTGAGCCTGCTCATGCACCACGGCCCCGAGAGCCTGCGCCTGATCATGGTGGACCCCAAGATGGTGGAGCTGCCCGGCTACAACGGGATCCCGCACCTGATCGGGAACGTGGTGACCCAGGTGGACGAGGTGCCCGGGGCCCTCACGTGGCTCCTGCTGCAGATGGACGACCGCTATCGCCTCTTCCGGGAGCTCGGGGTGCGGGACATCGTCCGCTACAACGCCCGAGCCCGCCGCCAGGACGGGATGGCGCCCCTGCCCTACCTGGTGTTGGTGGTGGACGAACTGGCCGACCTGATGATGACCGCGCCGGAGGAGATCGAGCGGCAACTGGTCCGCCTGGCCCAGATGTCCCGGGCAGTGGGGATCCACCTGATCCTGGCCACCCAGCGGCCCAGCACAGACGTGGTGACCGGCCTGATCAAGGCCAACTTCCCCACCCGGATCGCGTTCGCGGTGACCAGCCAGGTGGACAGTCGGGTCATCCTGGACGCCCCGGGCGCGGAGAAGCTCCTGGGCCAGGGAGACATGCTCCTGCTGCGGCCGGACGCGTCCAAGCTGCTGCGGGTCCAGGGAGCGTACGTGTCGGACGTGGAGATCGAGCGGGTGGTGGGCTGGTGGAAGGCCCGGGACCGGGAGGAACACCCGGAGGGGCCGGCGGTGCGGGTGGCCCCTTGGTTGGGCCTGTTGGAGCGGATGGAGGACGAGGACGAGCTCCTCCAGGAGGCCCTGGACCTGATCCGGGGGATGGAGAGCTGCACCACCAGCTATCTCCAGCGCAAGCTGCGCATCGGCTATCCCCGGGCCGCGCGGCTGATGGAACGGCTGGAGGCCCAGGGCTATGTGGGCCCGCCGCTGCCGGGCGGCCAGGGGCGGCCGGTGTGGGTCGCGGAGGGAGAGGAGCCCCGGGAGGACGCAGGGGAGGAGCCCCATGGGCTTTGACAAGGCCATGGGCTCGCGGTACACTTAAACTCGAGATGCTCTGCCCGACCATGCAACGGTGGCCACCTCTTCGTCGTACCGTCGACGCGCTCCGTAGCTCCAACCCTCGTGGGCGGATAGCTCAGCTGGTCAGAGCGCCTCCCTTACAAGGAGGAGGTCACAGGTTCGAGTCCTGTTCCGCCCACCTGCCTGCCTTCCACGTCGCCCTCGCAGAGCGAACCCGTCCCACGGAGGTCGGTGGATACCCGGATGTGCCATGCCTCCCCCTGAAGTGGACCGGCCGGCCCCTGTCGGCCCAGAGAACCTGAACGCCTGAAGCCCGTGAGCCGGTGCCCCGGGGCACCGCGGTCGCACGGGGTCAGGGGTTGCACGGAGTAAGGAGAGCCCATGGTGGACCGCAAGGAACTACTCTTTCAGCTCCAACAGGTGGACATCACCTGGACCAAAGTGCAGCGTCGTCTGGTGCGGTTGCAGCAGCTCACCTATGGCCAGGAGAAGTTGGCGGAGGCCCGGCAGGAGCTGGAGGAGAGGGAGGCCGAGCTCCAACAGTTGCAGGGCGCCCGGGCCGACGCGGAGCTGGAGATCCGCGCGCTGGACGAGCGCATCGCCGAGGCCGACAAGCGGCTCATGAGCGGCGCCATCACCAATCCCAAGGAGCTGGAAAACCTGGAGGCCAGCATTGGGGCCATGCGGCGCCAGCGCAACATGATCGCGGACCGCACCGCCGAGATCCTGCGCCAGATGGACGAGCTGGGCGAGACGGTGGCCCGGCTCCAGGAGATGTTGGCCCGGTTGGAGGAGGAATGCGCCAGCCGCCGACAGAGCCGGGACGAAGAGCTCCTCCAGCGCAAGAAGGAGTACGTCTACCTGAAGAAACTGCGGACCGAGCTCGCGTCGCGGCTGCCCTCGAGCCTGCTGGAGGAGTACGAACAGCTCCGCAAGCGCAAGCGGGGGGTCGCGGTGGCCCGCCTCCAGGAGGACGTGTGCGGCGTGTGCAACATGCAGGTCCCCGTAGGGTTGGTGGGCACGGTCCGCTACGGCGATGACCTGATCTACTGCCCTTCCTGTGGGCGTATCCTGGTGGCCTTCTAGGAGGCCACCAGGCCTTCTGCGTCCGGCCCCGGTGAGACACCGGCACCCGGTCCACTTCCGCAAACGGGGCATGGCATCCCTGGCTTCACAGCGGTCCCGGGGGATCAGGCCCGCCGAGGCAACGTCTGCCCTCGGCGGGCTTTTTTTGCGCGGCGTTGGCTCCGGGGCCCCGAGATCAGGGGCGCGTGATCCAGGGCAGGTAGACCGGCCAGCGAGCCCGGACCGGGAGGGTCTGGGCCCGGGCCTCGGCACGGTTGAAGTGGTGGAGCAGGAGAAGGCCTCGGCTCCCGTTGTGCTGCATGCCGGCCCGGTCCACGGTCACCTGGATGGCCGTCTGGGGCAGATCGGGGAAGATGGGGAAGTCGCTCAGGGCCGGGTTGGCGGCCCACAGTCCGGGGCGCTCCAGATCGTAGTGGAGCCAGCCGGTCTGGTCCACCGGCGTCTCCTCCTCCAGGCTGCCCCGGCTGAAGGTCACCACCCGATAGTTCAGGTCTGGATTGTTCCGGTCCAGCCCCACGGCCTGGGCGTCCACGGCCATGAGGAGGACGTTGCTGTCGAAGAGGGCGGTCTCCATCTCCTGGGCCGAGACCAGGTTCAGGAAATAGGTGAGCTCTCGGGCGCCTGGAGAGGCCTGGTCCTCCAGGATCGCGAGGAACTCGTCCGTGGGGGGGAGGTGGCGGAAGCTCCCGTAGTCCCCGTTCTCCAGCCGGTAGTCCACCTGGCCGTCCTCGTCCGTGTCCAGTTCGATACGGAAGATGAGCTGGTTGGGGGTGGCCCATTCGCCGTAGGTGGCCAGGCCGAAGAGCAGCCGGGAGGCGGCCACCGGATCCCGGGCGCTGCGCACGCGGGCGGTGCGGCGATCCGTGGCCACGCCCACGTACTTCAGGTCCGCGTGGTCCAGCCAAGGTGGGCTGGAGGCCTCGTTGGGGCTGCGGAGCTGGAGCTCCAACAGGCTGACCAAGGAGACCGTGTCCGTGGGGAACGCGGCCTGGTCCAAGGAGGGGGCAGTGAGGAGTCCCCGCCCTGCCAGGGTGAGGGTGAAGGTGCCGGTGGGGCGGGTGCCCAGGTCCAGGACGGTCTCCTCGGTCCCCATGGCAGAGACCGGACGGGGGATCGCGTGGAGGGGCAGGCGCAGCAGGGGCCCCAGTGGTCGAAGCTGCCCTCGGGCCGCGCCCTGGGGCCAGCGTTCGGTGTGGAGATCGACGTAGAGGAAACCGCCGGCCAGATCCCGGCGCAGTGCCCGATCCAGGACCACCGGCACGGTGAAGGTGAGGGAACGGACCGAGGACAGGACCTGGGTGACCAAGGGCCGAGCGGTCGGCCCGTTGACGGTGGCGTGTCCCCGATGGAGGTGGATGGCCGTCACGGTCACCGGGGTGCGGCTGGTAAGGGTCCCGGTGGCCCAGGCCTGGCCCGTGCGGGGCTCCAGCTCCAGGGTCAAGGTGGCCGAGAGCCCGGAGGAGACCGGCGGCACCGAGTGTTGGCCGTCCAGGGTGGCCTGGAAACGGGCGGGGAGGGGCCAGGCGACCAGGGCACCGCTCTCCTCGTTGAGGCGATGGCGGGGGAAGGTGAGCAGGGGCCGGACCGTGGGATCGGGGGTTCGACGCAGGGCGTCGCCGTCCACCTCCAGAGCCACGGCCAGGTTGGCCGCGGCGTAGGGGGAGAGGGTGATGGGCCCGGTGGGTGTCAGCTCCACCCGGGCGCTGGGCATGTCCACCGTGGGCATGTACTCCAGGAGGTAGGTGCGGGTGAAGGGTCCCTTGTTCGCCAGGCGTACGGTCCGGGTGGCCCGGGTCGGTCCCAGGGCCTCCACGCGGCCGAAGGAGAGGGAGACCTGGCCAGGCGCCTGGACCGTGTACAACAGCACGTCCGTTCGAGCTGCCTGGACCACGTCCAGCCGCCCCGCCCCGGCTCGCGCGGGTCCGTAGTAGAGCAGGGGGAAGGTGTGGCCGGCCGGTGCCTGAGGCAGCGCGCTGTTCATCACCAGGGCCTTCAGCTCCTCCACACGCCAGGAGGGATATCGGGCGCGCAGCAGTGCCATGGCTCCGCTGACAAAGGGGGCCGCCATGGAGGTGCCTGCCTGGACGGCCGTGCCGTTGCCGCTGCCGCCCCGGGCCGAGACGATGGAGTGCCCTGGGGCCAGGATGTCCGGTTTGAGGGCGGCATCCCCGCGACGGGGGCCGCGGGCAGAGAAGCCGACCACCACATCCACGCTGCTCACGCTGGGCGGGAGGTCCTCCTGGCCGGGGAAGGGGAGCCCTTCCAGGGAGGTGGCCCCCACGCTGAGGACCCGATCGGCGTCTCCGGGGGACATGACGGAGTAGTAGGTGTCGCCGCTGTTGCCCGCTGCGGCCACGACCACGATGCCGGCCTGCGCCGCGTTGTCGCTGGCCTCCGTGGCCGGGTCCTGGGGGTGGCCGAAGCTGGAGCCGATGGAGAGGTTCACCACGTCCAGACGATCCGAGAAATCGCCGTCGCCGTCTGGGTCCACTGCCCACTCCAGGGCCAGGTTCAGGAGGTGGGAGACGCCCTGGCAGCCGAAGATCTTCAGGGCCACCAGAGAGGCCTCGGGAGCCACTCCGGGGCCAAGGGCCATCTCCTCCCAGGGGATGGGACCGGTGTAGGGGCCCGGGTAGGTGGAACCATCGGACCGAACGCCGTAGCCCGCGGCGATGCCGGCCACGTGGGTGCCATGGCCCCAGCAGTCCATGGGGTCGGGATCGGGTTGGGGGACCAGTCGGTCCAGGCCGTTGTACTCGTCGCCGGCGAAGTCGTATCCACCGACGACCTTGGTCGTGGGGAAGGTGATGCCGCCGACCACGTCGGTGATGACGGTGGGGTCGTTGTCCGCGTAGCCGGTGCCGGGGCCGCCGAAGTCCGTGTGCAGGTAGTCGATCCCCGTATCCACGATGCCGATGGTGATGTCTCGCCCGGTGACACCGAGACCGTCCAGGGCAGTCCAGAGCCGGGGGCTGCCCACCCAGGGCACGCCTCGCGCCCGGGCGGGACGATAGGCCGGCAGGGGCTGCACTCGGTCCACCCCGGACATGCCGGCCAGGAGGGGGAGATCCTCCGGGTGCACCAGGAGCGCGATGCCGTTGTAGATCCGTTGAGTACGGAACAGCAGGGTGGCCCGGCCCGGAACCAGCCGGGCCAGGAATCGGTCCTGGGCCGCCTGGACACGCCGGATCTGGTCCTGGGCCATCTGGACGGCCGCCGGCTCTCCGAGCCGGGCCCGGGCCGCGACGAACACGGGCACCGCGGGAGGGTCCAGCAGGCGGACCATCACCGGGATCCGGGCGTCCAGGCTCGGGGCCGGAGGAGTCTGGGCCACGGCGGTCAGGGTCAGGCCGGCCAGGGTGCAGGCCAGGAGGAGGGCCAGGACGGGCCATCGGGAACGCAGGGGGCGCCTGGAACGGGCGTGGACAGGGCTGGCCCTGGGTCCGGCCGGGGTCGGGGGATCGCGGTCCATGGTCTGGAGTCCGTGGCTCGACAGCAGTCCGTGATGTGTAGTGTAGCGCAAAACCGGCTGACGAGGAGTCGGCCAGAACGCTGGGATGCCCTGGAGCGCCGGAGTCGCCCTCCCCTATTCCCCGGCTCGGCCAAAGGGGGCCGGGGCGGTGCTCCGCTCCGGGGACGGCTCCATCGGGGGCGGGAGCGACGGCGTCCGGGCGGCGCGCCCCCGGGGCGCGGAGGAGGTCTCCTCAGACGGTCCTCTGGACGGAGGGCATGTCCCGACGGCCCCGGGGATTGGAGGCCATGGAGTGGGGCCGGAGCTCCTCCGGGCTGGCCACGGGCCCGTGGAGGGAGGACGACGCCCTGGCCCAGCTCTCTGCGGAGGCGGCCCGCGCGCTGCGGTCGACGGTCTGCAGCGCGCGGTGCAGCTTGGTGAGCTCGAACCGATAGAGCATGTAGCCCGGCACCGCCAGCAGGAGAGGGCCCCAGATGCCGGCCAGCCTGTAGAAGAGGGCCAGCCCCAGCCCGATGACGGCCATGGCCAGGTAGTAGGAGAAGAGGTCGTGGTAGGTCTGGCGCCAGGTGGTGTAGAGGGAACGCCGGCTCCCCATCCCCAGGGCCAGGGTGAGGAGGGCGGTCTCCACCAAGAAGTAGAGCAGCCCTCCGAGCAGGACAAAGGGCACCCAGATCTGGAGGGTCTCCACCGCCAAGGGAACGGGCGCCAGGGAGTAGAGCTTCCAGAGGAGGAACCCCGCGACGAAGTAGACGACCGTACGGACGAGGGTTCGGTGGATCGGAGCCCGCCAACGGAGGGAGTGGACCAGCCCCAGGGCCAGGCTGACCAGGACCAGGCCGGGCACAGGGCTCAGCAGAGCGGCCAGGGGCACCACCCCAGGGCTGAGGGAGATCCGTTCATAGGGCTCGCCCTGGAGGGTGGGCACTCGGAAGATCTGGGTGGCGGCCGCCATCCCCAGCAGCAGGCCCAGTACCTGGGCGTTGGGTGAGAGCCGGGACAGGAACCAGGCCATCCCACTCAGGAGGAGCCCCAGGGCCGCCCACATGGCCAGGCCGTTCCACCTGAGGGCACGGAGGGTCCACCGCTCCAGGGCCGAGCCGGGGTCCCCAGCCCCCTGGAGCGCTCGGGCCCGGGGCTCCGAGTCCCCAGTTCCACGGTGCCTCTCCACCGGCTCCAGGGCGCTGGTGTGGCGGACGTTGTTGCGGTGATCGAGGCGAACCCACGGGGGGACCCCGGCCACCGGAACCACCCGGTTGCGCCCCAGACGTTTGGCGTGGTACAGGGCGATGTCGGCCTCGTGGAGCAGCGCGGTCGCGTCCTGGCCGTCCTGGGGAAATGTGGCCACCCCCAGGCTCAGGGTGACCCGGACAGCGGTGTGGAACTCGGGGAGGGAGATGGCCGCTTTCTCGATGGTCTGTCGAATCTGTTCGGCCACTCGGTACGCGCCGTCCAGGGAGGTCTCGGGCAGGGCGATGGCGAACTCCTCACCGCCGAAACGACAGGCCAGGTCCTGCTCGCGGATGTTGTCGCGGATGATCCGGGCCACCTGTTCCAGGACCACATCCCCGGCCAGATGGCCATAGGTGTTGTTGATGGTGCGGAGGAGGTCCAGATCGGCCATGATGAGGCTGATGGGGCGCCCAAGCTGGGCGGCCTGGGCCAGCTCCTCCTCCAGGCGCATTCGGAAGCGGCGGGCGTTCAGGAGCCCTGTCTTCTCGTCCCTGGCCGCAGCCTGTTTCAGCCCGGGTACCTGGAGCGCCTGGTAGACCAGGACCAGAGGCACCAAGGCCGGCAGGGTCAACCAGGGGTCGATGGTCCACAGCAGGGCCATGGTGTAGCCGATCATGGCCAGGGTGAAGTCGGGCATCAGGGTGTCCAGCTCCAGAAGCTGGGAGTCCTGCCAGTGGATGCCCCGGAGCACCAGCAGGGCTTCGCCGATGATCAGGTGGTTGAGGAGGACGTAGACCATCGCGGCCAGGGTGGCCGCCACCAGCTCGATCTGGAGATCGGGCCCCGGGAGATAGGCGGTCAGGAGGTGATGGGTGCGGACCGCGAAGAGGCCGGCCAGGATATGGGTGCTGATGTTGAAGGGCTGGATATACCAGTCCCGCAGGGCATCGCTCCGCTGCCAGCGTTTCCAGGCCCACTCGATCAGGTGGACCACCACCGTCTGGAGGACGAAAAGAGACGGAGACAGGAGCAGGGTCCCCGCGAAGAGGAAGACCAGGTTGGGGGAGAAGGACTGACGATGGAACCGGACCTCCACCCGTTGGGCGATCAGGGTGAGGACGGTCAACACGGCCCAGGCCTTCCACTGGGCCTCGGAGATGGGCTCGGTGGGCCACGTCTGCACGGCCACCAGAAAACCCAGAGAGAGCACCACAGCGATGAGCAGGACCCCTCGACGGTCGAGGGGGGTGGGCTCGGCTCCCCCGATGGGTTGAGCCTGCTCGGGGAGAGGGCTGGACGGATGCATGGGATGGATGCGTGGATTTTGGGGTTTCTGGATTTCAGACGTTAAGGACCAGACTCCCTCGGGACCTGGCCATATGGCCCCATTGTACTACCCAGGGAGTAAACCACTTTTCGTGTGTTTTGCCGGGGGCTACGTCATAGAGCTTAACAGAAACACCTTAACAAGCCGTCCGGGGGGGGGCCGTATCCCCTCTGGCCGCCGACGGCTGGAGAGCACGTCCCCCAGGGCCGGACACGATCCGGATCGACTTCACTTTACCGAAGCCTCCCCTCCCCTTCCCTGGTGATCCTGTCCCATGACCTCGGGGCCAGGCGGCAGAGGGCCCCTGTCTCGGTCCAGGTCTGGATCGCTCCGGTCGGTGTCCCCGTGGTCTCGCCCCGGCCCCGGGATCTCCGCGTTCCGGGGTGGGCCCGGGCAGAAGCCGCCTGGGCCACTGGGGCCGGCACCGTTCCCCCGGTCGGGCCACGGGGCGAAAAGGCCCGGTCCACTCCGCCGGCTCCCTTCTCGTCGCCTTTTCCTTACCGACTCCCCGGGATGGGCCCTCGAAATGGGCCCTGGGGATTTGACATTCTTCCACTTCTCTTTACAATGGAGGCACCTTCCCCCAGTGAACCGAGCTGTGCAGCATCCCGGAAGTCACCCTCCTTAACCTGTGCCGATCCGTTCGATCTGCCCTGCAGGTCCATCTCACCCATCACTCTCATCTCATCCATCACAAAGGAGTCGAGCTATGGAACGACGACGGTTTCTTGGTCTGGCTGCCAAGGGCGCGCTGGGCGCGGCCGCGCTGGGGCTGGCAGGGTGCCAGCAGGTGCCCGGGGCCGCGCCTGCATCCCAGCTCCAGGCAGAGGCGGCTGCAGACAGCGGGCTGCCGGAGATCAGCTGGCAGATGGCCACCAGCTGGCCCCCCTCCCTGGACACCATCTTCGGCGGTGCCCAGGTCTTCGCGGACCGGGTGGCCGCCATGAGCGGTGGCAAGTTCCGGATCGACGTGCGCGCGGCGGGTGAGCTGGCCCCGGGCCTGGAGGTGCTCAACGTGGTGGAGGAGGGCGCGGTGCCCATCGGCCACACCGCGTCCTACTACTATGTGGGCAAGAGCCCGGTGACGGCCTTCGGCACCGCGCTGCCCTTTGGCCTGACGGCCCGGCAGAACAACGCCTGGTTCTACGAGGGAGGCGGCCTGGCCATGCTCCAGGAGTTCTACCGGGAGCGCTTCGGCGTGATCCAGTTCCCGGCCGGGAACACGGGCGTGCAGATGGGCGGCTGGTTCAACAAGGAGATCCAGTCCCTGGCGGACATGCAGGGGCTGAAGATGCGCATCCCCGGCCTGGGGGCCAAGGTGATGGATCGGCTGGGCGTGTTGGTGCAGGTGCTGCCGGGCGGCGAGATCTTCCAGGCCCTACAGACCGGCGCCATCGACGCCGCGGAATGGGTGGGGCCCTACGACGACCAGAAGCTGAGCTTCCACAAGGCGGCCCAGTTCTACTACTACCCCGGCTGGTGGGAGCCCGGCCCAGCCCTGGAGGTCCAGATCAACCTGCAGGAGTGGGAGGCCCTGCCTGAGATCTACCAGGAGATCATCAAGACCGCCGCGTTCGAGGCCAACATGATCATGCTGGCCCGCTACGACGCGAAGAACCCCGCGGCCCTGAAGCAGCTCCTGGAAGAGGGCGGCATCACCCTGCTCCCCTTCCCGGACGACGTGATGAAGGCGGCCGAGGAGGCGGCCTTCGAGCTCTTCGACGAGTTCTCCGCCCAGGACGCCGACTTCGCGGCCGTCTTCAAGGAGTGGCTGGCCTTCCGAGATGCCATCCAGGGGTGGCACGGCCTGGCCGAGACCGCGTACCTGGAGTACGTGGGACAGGACCGCTGAACCGGCCCCACCCCACACCCGCGGCAAAAAGGGCCTGGGCAAGCCTGCCCAGGCCCTTTTCCATGGGTCTTGCCCGGGACTCCCAGCCCAGACGTGTCGGGCTCAACCGCCGCCCTGCTGTACCAGCCAGGTCACGGTCTGGGGGAAGAGGATCACGATGATCAGGGCCAAGCCCTGAAGGAACATGAACGGGATGGCCCCCTTGTGGATGTCGATGGTCTTGACCTCCGGAGGCGCCACGGACTGGAGGTAGAAGAGGGAGAAGCCCACAGGGGGAGAGATGAAGGCCATGTTCAGATTGATGGCCATCATCACGCCGAACCAGACCAGATCCACGCCCAGGGCCTGGGCCGCGGGGACGAAGAGAGGCATGGCGATGAAGCTGATCTCGATGAACTCCAGGTTGATGCCCAGGAGAAAGATGGCGATGTTGGCCACGATGACGAAGCCCCAGTAACCGCCGGGCAGGTTGATGAGGAGCTGCTGGACGTAGTCCTGGCCACCCAGGCGGTCGAAGACCAGGCCGAAGAAGGTGGAGCAGAAGAGGATCATGATCACCAGGGCCGTGATGTTCGCGGTGGAGCGGGCCGCGTCCTTGATCAGCTTCCAGTTCAGGTTGCGGTTCATGGCCGTCAGCAGACAGGCCCCGATGGAGCCCACCGCGCCGGCCTCGGTGGGGGTGGCGATGCCCTGGAAGATGCTGCCCAAGACCGCGAAGATGAGCAGGACCGGGGGCACCACGGAGACCATGACCTCCCGGACCAGCTGCCAGCCCTGGTGGGTGCGGGCCTCCGGCGGCAGGGGAGGCGCCCAGTCTCGACGGATGAAGGCCACCACCACCACGTAGAGCGCGTAGAGACCCGAGAGGATCAGCCCGGGGATGAGCGCGCCCAGGAAGAGATCGCCCACGCCCACGCCGATCTGATCGCTGAGCACCACCAACACCAGGCTGGGGGGAAGGAGCTGGGCCATGGTGCCCGAGGCCACGATGGCCCCGGTGGCCAGTTGGTGGTTGTAGCCGTAGCGCACCATCACCGGCAGGGAGAGGAGCCCCATGACGATCACCGTCGCGGCCACCACCCCCGTGGCCGCGGCCAACAGGGTGCCCACGATCACCACCGTCAGGGCCAGGCCACCGGGCAGAGGGCCCAGGACGATGCCGATGGTGGTCAACAGCCGCTCGGCCAGGCCGGATTTCTCGAACACCGCGCCCATGAAGACGAAGTAGATGATGGCCAACAGGGTGAAGTCCGACATGGTGCCGAACCAGCGGTTGGGCAGCAGCTTGAGCCAGTTCAGGTTGAAGACGCCCACCAACAGGCCCAGGACCATGAAGAGGAAGGCGGAGCCGGCAAAGGAGAAGGCCACCGGGTAGCCGTAGAGGATCAGCACGAAGAAGAAGACGAACATCGCGATGGCGAGCCACTCAAAGCCCATGGTTCATCTCCGCTGTGGATGGGCGCACTGCAGGACAGGACAGGATGGATCGAATATCGAATGGAGTGGGCCGACGGATGGGCCCAGCGAGAGGGCCTCCCAGAGCCGGCTCCGGGAGAGCCCTATTCCAGGCGGAGAGGCTGCTCACCGCCCAGCTCCTCCACCTGGGCCTCCTCCCCACGGATCACCCGATAGAGCTTGATCTCCTCGGCAATGGCCTGGAGCAACAGGGTGCCGAAGGCCACCAGGATCATGGACTTGATGGGCGCCCGGGGCAGCCCCCCCGGATCCGGGGACATCTCCCAGTAGCGCCAGGAGGTGAGCACCGGGCTGACGGTCACCCAGATCCCGATGATACAGTAGGGGATCAGGAAGATCAGGTGCCCCCAGAAGTCCAACATGGCCTTCCGGCGGACGGGCCAGTGCGCGTAGATGAAGTCCACCCGCACGTTGATCCCGTGCTTCATGATGTAGGCAAAGCCCAGGAAGAAGACCAGGGAGAAGAGATACCACTGGGTCTCGATGAAGACGTTGGAGGAGAGGCGGACACCGAGGAAACGGCCGATGTAGCGCACGAGCACGTTGTAGAAGCCCACGGCCACGGTGAGGACCACCAGGTACATGGAGAGGTTGCCCAGGATCTCCGAGAGGGTGTCCACGAACTGGATGTACGTGTCCGCTATCCGACGCATGGAGGGTCGCTCCCACAGGGCTGGACGGGACAGGAGAAGAGATGGCATGGGGGATGGGCCAATCATAATGCGGATCCAGGGATCGCGCAAACTGCCAGGAAGGCCGGATCCAGGGAAGGAGCGCCCCCAGGGCCCCGGACATCCGTGACCCAGGCCGCCGCCCGAATTCCCGGGCAGATCCCGCCGGAAAGTCCGTTTGGTCAGACCCCATGCCCCTCTGGTATAATGCCCTGCGGTGTGCTCCGGACACAGTTCGCCTCCTGTGGGGGCCGTGCCCCGTTTCCGACGCATCCTGTGTCCTGGGCTTCACGTATCGGGCCCGTCCGCGACCATCCCGCTTCCCGAGGTACCGCTGTGGAGACCATCGTCCGATCCCCGACCCAGGCCGTTGTCATCGGCCCAGACCGCCCCTTTGTGATCATCGGTGAACGGATCAACCCCACGGGACGCAAGAAGCTGGCTGCGGAGATGATGGCCGGCGACTTTCGCCGGGTGGTGCAGGATGCCCTGGCCCAGGTGGAGGCCGGCGCCCAGATCCTGGACATCAACGCCGGCGTCCCCAGCGCGGAGCCGGAGAAGATCGAGCCGGAGCTCATGGCCCGGGCCATCGAAGAGGTCCAGGCCGTCACGGATGTCCCCCTGTGCATCGACAGCAGTGTGGTGCCGGCCCTGATCGCGGGCCTGCAGGTGGCCAAGGGACGCCCCATCGTCAACAGCGTCACCGGGGAGGAGGAACGGCTGGAGGCCATCCTGCCCGTGGTGGCCGAGTACAAGGTGCCGGTGATCGCGATCAGCAACGACGAGTCCGGCATCAGCTACGATCCGCAGGTGCGCTTCCAGGTGGCCAAGAAGATCGTGGAGCGGGCCGAGCGCTACGGCATCCCCCGAGAGGACGTCATCGTCGATCCCCTGGCCATGCCGGTGGGCGCGGTGAACACGGCCGGCCGGGACCTCTTCACCATCGTGCGCCTGGTCCGAGAGGAGCTGGGCTGCAACTGCGTGTGCGGCGCCAGCAACATCAGCTTCGGCATGCCCAACCGCCCCCTGCTCAACGCGGTCTTCCTGGCCATGGCCATGGCCGCGGGCCTGACCTGTGCCATCACCAATCCCCTGGAGCCGGAGATCCGCCGGGCCATCTACGCGGCGGACCTGCTCCTGGGGCACGACGAAGGGGCCATGCGCTACCTCACGGCCATGCGCGAGGCGGTGCCCTCCGGCAGCTCCGCCGGGGGGGACAGCCGCCGACGCGACCGAGAGGCCCGGCGGGCTGCCCGGCGAGCTCGCCGGGGATCGACATAGCCGTGCACACCAGGCCATGTGAAAATTTGCGCAATTTTCCCGGGACGACTATAATGGCGTGGTATCCGCGCCAGAGCGACGCATTGGGACTGGGGAAGGCGGCATGGTCCGCTTGCAGTGGCAACAGATCCTCAGGGCCTACGTGGTGGGGATCGGGATCCCCGTGCTGCTCGGTGCGTTGGCCCAGTGGGCCATGCCCGGCCGGTTCCCTTTCCTGTTCATCGGGGCCCTGGCAGCCATCCCCCTGGCCGTCTTCCTCGGGGTGCGGGCCGTCTGGCCCACGCTCCAGGTGACGGAGGAGGAGGCCGGAAGGGCAGATGGATGCGTGCCGGGCGGATGCGGGGACGAGAGGCCCCGGGCATCCTGAGAGGGACAGCCCCCGTCCTCCAGCCTCCCACGGTCCCCAACGACATCGGCCTGTCTTCGCCCATAGAGGAGGGAGAACCTTGTTCGGGAGAACAGCGGATCGACTGCGGACCTTCTTCTCCGTGCCGCGCAACCGCAACATCACCCTCCTGGTGTTGGTGTTGCTGGTCCTCAGCGCCATCATCCAGGTTCCAGAGCCCCACGTCTCCCTGGCCGCGGAGCCCATCCTCTCCCAGGGGCCCCGGTGGCTCACCAACTCCCTGGTCACCACCCTGGTGGTGGACGTGGTGATCCTGGCCATGGCCCTGGCCGCGGTGATCGGCATGAAGGAGGTGCCCAGCGGCTGGCAGAACGTCATGGAGATGTTGGTGGAGGGGATACACAACCTCACGGAGAACGTCTCGGGCCACGGCACCGTGTGGACCAAGCGGTTCTTCCCCTGGGTGATGACCATCTTCATCTACGTGCTGGTGAGCAACTACATAGGCCTCCTTCCAGGAGTGGGCTCCATCGGCTTCTACCACCCCGCGGAGGGGGCGAAGAAGGAGGCCGTCCTGGTGGAGGAGGTGGCCCAGGATCCGGACATGGGCGATGGGGTGTTGGCGGCCTCCGTGCCGGTGGGGGCCCCGGCCGAGGACAAGGCCAAGGAGGTCTTCATCCCCCTCTTCCGGGCGCCCAGCGCCGATCTGAACATGACCTTTGCCCTGGCCATCATCTCCGTCGTCATGACCCAGGTCTTCGGCTACCAGGCCCTGGGAGGCAAGTACTTCAAGAAGTTCTTCAACTTCGGCGGCAAGGGCTTCCTGGGGGTCATCCAAGCGGTCGTGGGCATCCTGGAGCTGATCCTGGAGTTCGCCAAGATCATCAGCTTCTCCTTCCGACTTTTCGGCAACATCTTCGCGGGCGAAGTGCTCCTGTTCGTCATGGCTTTCCTGGTGACCTTCCTGGTCCCCATCCCCTTCTATGGCCTGGAGCTCTTCGTGGGCTTCATCCAGGCCCTGGTGTTCATGCTGCTCACCCTGGTCTTCTTCACCATGGCCACGGTGAGCCACGACGAACACCATTGAGCCCAGGCCGTCGCGGCGGGGCTCTCCCCGTTGGGCGAGGGGGCCCAGGGCAACATGCCTCGCGCCGCCCGTCCGGTCCTCCCACGCCCCCTTCCGGGGCGATGGGATTGGGGCAGGGCCCTCACCGGCGCAAGCCATGGGGTACAGGGCGCTATCGTTCACACAGGAACACCGTCACGCAGAACTCCGTCGAACTCACCAAAGACAAGGAGAGAAAAGCAATGGATGTCGAGGCTGTGAGGCAACTGGGTGCTGCATTGGCCATCGGTCTGGGCGCCATTGGCCCGGGCATCGGCGTCGGGCTCATCGGTGCCAAGGCCATGGAGGCCATGGGGCGAAATCCGGAGGCGGCCGGCACCGTCCAGGCCAACATGATCCTGGGCATGGCCTTCGCAGAAGCTGTGGCCATCTACGCTCTGGTCATCGCCCTGCTGGTCAAGTTCGTCTGAGGCAGCCCCCCTGGGGCGCAGGCCAGGACGGCAGGACCGGCACGGCACCGGACACGAACGAGAGGAGGTAGGGCCTTGGAAGTTCTAGACCGACTTGGCATCACCTGGCAGCTGTTGCTCTCCCAGATCGTGAACTTCGGCCTCCTGATGTTGTTGCTGCGGATGTTGCTGTACCGTCCGGTGCTCAACATGCTGGAGCAGCGCAAGGAGCGCATCGCCCAGAGCCTCCGGGACGCGGAGCGGGCGGCCCAGGCTGCCGCCGAGGCCGAGAAGGAGAAGGCCGCCATCCTGGAGGAGGCCCGCCGAGAGGCCCAGGAGATCCGGGCCCAGGCTGCCCGGGAGGCGGAGAAGATCGCCCAGGAGATCCGGGCCCGGGCCGAGCAGGAGGCCACCGAGATCCGGGTGAAGGCCCAACAGGAGGCCGAGGCCCAGATGGAGGCCGTCCTCATGGAGGCCAAGAAGCGGATCGCGGACCTGGCCATCGCGGCCGCGGAGCAGATCCTGGGCCGGGAGCTGGCCAACCGGGAGGAGCACGAGCGCTTCGTGGACGAGTTCCTGGCCCAGCAACTGGGAGGCACCCCATGACCACCGACCGCGCCAAGGCCAGCCGCTACGCGCAGGCCATCCTGGAGGCCGTGGTCGAACAGTGGCAGTCCATCCTGGATGCCGTGGCCGAGGCCCTGGCCCAGAACCCCGAGGTCGCGGCCGTGGTGGAGGATCCGGGCAAGGACCTGGAAGCCCGCTTCGGGGCCCTGGAACCGTTCCTGCCCGAGAACACCCCCCCAGAGGTGCGCAACTTCCTGCGGCTGCTCATCCAGTCCCACGACGTGGCGCTGTTGCCCATGGTCTCGGCCGCGCTGAGGGCCGAACTGGTCGGCCAGGAGCGGCCCCTCACCGCGGAGATCATCAGCGCGGTGGAGCTGACCGAGGACCAGAAGGAGCAGATCCGCCAGCGGCTGCAGGCCCAGTACGGCGAGGGCCTCTCCTTCTCCTTCCGGGTGGATCCCTCCCTCCTGGGGGGGCTGCGGATCCGGGTGGGCGACAAGCTCATCGACAACTCCGTGGCCAGCCGCCTGAGCACCCTACGGGAGATGGTGGCCGCGGCCGCGCGTTGAGCGCGGCCCCAGGCGGAACGTGGATGTCTTCGCTGGGATACGGGCGTTGGGACCGACCGCGGAGAGGGCCGGCAGGGCCCTCCGGTGGCCCGGGGGCCGTCCAGGGCACCGGATCTCCTTTGCGGTCCAACGAAAGGGAGAGGCAAGCCGATGGCTGTCCAGACAGAACAGTTCACCCAGGAGTTCACCGAGCTCCTCAAAAAGCAGATCCTCAACTTCCAGCCCGCACCCCGCCAGGTGGACGTGGGCGAGGTGATCCAGGTGGGGGATGGCATCGCCATCTGCGCCGGCCTGGAGGGCGTCATGGCCAGCGAGCTGGTGGAATTCGTCAAGACCGGCACCCTGGGCATCGCCCTGAACCTGGACCCGGACACCGTGGGCATCATCATCATGGGCGAGTACCACGACATCGAGGAGGGCGACCTGGTGCGGAGCACCGGCCGCATCGCGTCGGTGCCGGTGGGCGATGCCCTCATCGGCCGGGTGGTGAACCCCCTGGGCCAGCCCCTGGACGCGAAGGGCCCCATCGAGACGGACAAGTACCGGAATGTGGAGCGCATCGCGCCCAACGTGGTCACCCGGAAGTCCGTGGACACCCCGGTGGAGACGGGCATCACCGTCATCGATGCCCTGATCCCCATCGGCCGGGGCCAGCGGGAGCTGATCATCGGTGACCGCCAGACCGGCAAGACCGCGGTGGCCATCGACACCATCATCAACCAGAAGGGCAAGGACCTGATCTGCATCTACGTGGCCATCGGCCAGAAGCAGTCCACCGTGGCCCAGGTGGTGGCCACCCTGGAGAAGTACGGCGCGATGGAGCACACCATCGTGGTCACCGCGTCCGCGTCCGACCCTGCGGCCCTCCAGTACCTGGCCCCCTACGCGGGCTGCGCCATGGGCGAGGAGTTCATGGAACAGGGCCGGGACGCGCTCATCGTCTACGACGATCTCTCCAAACACGCCCAGGCCTACCGCCAGGTCTCCCTGCTCCTCCGGCGCCCGCCGGGCCGAGAGGCCTACCCCGGGGACGTCTTCTACCTCCACAGCCGCCTGTTGGAACGGGCCGCGAAGCTGGCCCCGGAGTACGGCGGCGGCAGCCTGACCGCCCTGCCCATCATCGAGACCCAGGCCGGCGACGTCTCCGCCTACATCCCCACCAACGTGATCTCCATCACCGACGGCCAGATCTACCTGGAGAGCGACCTGTTCTACGCGGGCATCCGGCCCGCCCTGAACGTGGGTCTCTCCGTGAGCCGGGTGGGGAGCGCCGCGCAGACCCGGGCCATGAAGAAGGTGGCCGGCCGCCTGAAGCTGGAGTTCAGCCAGTTCCGGGAGCTGGCCGCGTTTGCCCAGTTCGGCAGCGAGCTGGACCCGGCCACCCAGCGCCTCCTGAACCGCGGCCAGCGGATCCAGGAGATCCTGAAGCAGCCCCAGTACCAGCCCCTGCCCCTCTACAGGCAGGTGTTGAGCCTCTTCGCGGTGACCAACGGCTACCTGGACGAGATCCCTGTGCGCCAGGTCAAGGCCTGGGAGCAGGCCATGCATGCCTACATGGACGCGAACCACCCGGAGATCGGCCAGACCATCATGCGCACCCGAGACCTGCCGGACGAGGTGGTGGACTCCCTGCGCCTGGCCCTGGAGGCGTTCAACAAGACCTGGCAGCCAGCCGAGGAAGCGTAGGGGAGGGAGCCCTTTGGCCAGCACACGCGAGATCCGACGCCGCATCCGCTCTGTCAAGAACATCGCCCAGGTCACCAAGGCCATGGAGGCCGTGGCCGCCTCCCGCATGCGCCGGGCCCAGCAACAGGTCCAGGCCACCCGGCCCTACGCGCACAAGGCCCAGGAGGTCCTCAGCTACATCGCCCGCCTCCCGGCCCTGGAGGACCAGCTGGATGTGCTCATCCAGCCCCGGCCGGAGATCCGTCGGGTGGGCATCCTCCTGGTCACCGCGGACCGGGGTCTGGCCGGAGGGTTCAACGCCAACGTGATCCGCACAGCGGCCCGCTTCATGCGGGAACGTCGAGCCGCCGGCCAGGAGGTGGAGGTGGTCGCGGTGGGCCGCAAGGGGCGAGACTGGCTCCTGCGCTACGACCCAGTCATCCGGGCCGAGTTCATCCGCCTGCCCGATCCGCCCACCAGCGCAGATGTGGGGCCCATCACCCGGATCCTCATCGACGATTTCTCCTCGGGCCATTTCGACGAGGTCCACATGATCTACACGGACTTCGTCAACACCCTGGTGCAGCGGCCGGTGGTCCGCAAGCTGCTGCCCATCGAGCCCGCGGAGCCATCGGTCTACATGGCCCCGGACTACATCTTCGAGCCCAGCCCCCAGGCGGTCCTGCGCCAGATCCTGTACGGCTTCACCGAGGTGCTGGTGCTCCAGGCCCTCTACGAGTCCCTGGCCAGCGAGCACTCGGCCCGGATGGTGGCCATGCGCAACGCCACCGAGGCGGCCTTCGACCTGGTGGACGAACTCACCCTGACCTACAACAAGGCCCGCCAGGAGGGCATCACCCGGGAGCTCATGGACATCGTGGGCGGCGCGGTGGCCCTGGAGCGGCAGTAGCGGCAGATGTACAGGCGGTAGCCACGAAAGAGCACATTCGGGAGCGGATCTATGGCTGAGAAGAGGAAGATGATCGGCACGGTGGTCACCGTGGTGGGGCCGGTGGTGGACTTCGCCTTCCCCGAGGGCGAGCTGCCGGAGATCTACGACGCGGTCTACGTGGAGATGCCGGACGGCAGCCTGCTCACCTGTGAGGTACAGCAGCACCGGGGCGACCACGTGGTGCGCACGGTGGCCATGAGCAGCACGGACGGCATGCGTCGGGGCATGCAGGGCTACTCCTACGGAGAACCCATCACCGTGCCCGTGGGACCGGCCACCCTGGGCCGGATCTTCGACGTGACCGGAAAGCCCATCGACTCGGACGACCCGGTGGAGACCGACATCCACTACCCCATCCACCGAGAACCCCCGCCCTTCGCGGAGCGCAGCACCCAGGCCGAGATGTTCGAGACCGGGGTCAAGGTCATCGACCTCATCGCCCCCTTCACCAAGGGGGGCAAGACCGGCATCTTCGGCGGCGCGGGCGTGGGCAAGACCGTCATCATCCAGGAGCTGATCCACAACGTGGCCGAGTTCCACAGCGGCTACTCCGTCTTCGCGGGGGTGGGCGAACGGAGCCGAGAGGGCAACGACCTCTGGCACGAGATGCGGGAATCCGGGGTCCTGAAGTCCACGGTGTTGGTCTTCGGCCAGATGAACGAGCCCCCGGGCGCCCGGCTGCGGGTGGGGCTGACCGGCGTGACCATGGCCGAGTACTTCCGGGACGAGGGCCGGGACGTGCTCCTCTTCATCGACAACATCTTCCGCTTTGTCCAGGCCGGCGCCGAAGTCTCCGCGCTGCTGGGCCGCCTGCCCAGCGCGGTGGGCTACGCGCCCACCCTGGGCACGGACATGGGCGAGCTCCAGGAACGGATCACCTCCACCAAACGGGGCTCCATCACCTCCATGCAGGCCGTCTACGTGCCCGCGGACGACTACACGGACCCGGCACCGGCCACCACCTTCGCCCACCTGGACGCGACGGTGACCCTGGAGCGGGCCCTGGCCGACCAAGGCCTCTACCCCGCGGTGGACCCCCTGGGCTCCACCAGCCGGATCCTGGATCCTCTCATCGTGGGCGAGGACCACTACAACGTGGCCCGAGGCGTCCAGCAGACCCTCCAGCGCTACCGGGACCTCCAGGACATCATCGCGATCCTGGGCGTGGAGGAGCTGAGCGAGGACGACAAGCTGACCGTGGCCCGCGCCCGGAAGATCCAGCGCTTCCTCACCCAGCCCTTCTTCGTGGCCGAGGTCTTCACAGGCACCCCCGGGCGCTACGTGAAGATCGAGGACACGGTTCGAGGCTTCAAGAAGATCCTGGACGGCGAGTGCGACGACTGGCCCGAGCAGGCCTTCTACATGGTGGGCACCATCGAAGAGGCCGAGGAGAAGGCGGAGAAGCTGCGGGCCGAGGCGGTGGCCGCCTGAACGGCCTGCCCAGCCACCGAACCCACACAGGGGGGCCGGCATGACCATCCAAGTGGAGATCGTGACCCCTCGCCGCCAGCTCTTCGGCGGCGAGGTCAAGATGGTGATCCTGCCCGGGGTGGAGGGACAGATGGGGATCATGGGCGGCCATGCTCCCCTGCTCACCATCCTGGACATCGGCGAGATCGTCCTCTACCCGGAGGAAGGAGAGCCTATCTACGTGGCCGTCGGCGGCGGAGTGGCCGAGGTCCGGCCCGACAAGGTGATCGTGCTGGCCCGCTCCGCGGAACGGGCCGAGGAGATCGACATCGAGCGGGCCCAGGCCGCGCTGGAACGGGCCCGGGAGCTGCTGAAGACCCGCCCCCCAGAGGAGCGGGCACCGGTGGAGGCCGCGCTGCGGCGCAGCCTGGCCCGCCTGAAGGTGGCCCGACGCCGTCGGGCACCCACCCGACCGGGGGTCTACGTGGAGGACCGAGAGGAGGCCCCCACCCCTTGAGGGGCCGCACCCATGGTCAGGAAGAGGCGCGGGGATGGTCCCCGCGCCTCTTTTCGTTTCGCCCCCCTCCCCCGTGCACGAAACCCGGCCAGGCCCAGGCGGCCGCCATCCACTGTCTCGGTCGGTCCACCCAGGAGCCGGACAGGCCGGAATCCGTGCGACGAGCGAGGAGATCGTCGCCCGTTTGGAAGCATGCCTACCGACAGCTCGGGACCTCCTGGCCTATCCTCTACAAATCCCCCCTCCACCAGCCCTCCCATATCCACCGGGTACGCCCGAGCGGATCCAGGCCCGGGCCGACAACGACGAGCCGGAAAACGAGGCCTTCCCTTCGCCGTCGTGCCCATGCGCTGATCGCCCCCGATGGTGCCGGTGTGCCATGGACCCATGCCCAAACAGCATACGCCGGAGGCCTCCTGTGCCCGGGGAAGTGGGGGACAACGAGGGACAACGCAGGTGGAAACGGGTGAAATTCCCGCGCCCCGCCACGGGCCCGGGCAACGCCATCGGCATGGGAAAGGAGACAGGGTAGACCCACGGGCCTTTCGAGCCATGGCACCATGGAGGAGATCCTGGAATCCCCCGATCGATACACACCCCCCAGTGTCGTAGATGGCCGTGCTTTGCCGCGCAGAAGCCCCCCGAGGAGGGCCCGCGAAAAGAGAAAGCGCCCCGGCCGGAACCCGGTCCAAACAGGTTGCGGCCCGGTGGAGAATATGATACGGTGGCAAGCGCCATGGCTGTCTTCCGTCTGCAGCTCCTGGGCGCTTTCCAGGCCACGGTGGATGGCGCCCCGAGCATCGCTTTTCGCTCCAACAAGGCCCGAGCGCTCCTGGCCTACCTGGCGCTCAACGGCGGACGTGCCCATACCCGCGAGGCGCTGGCCACCCTCCTCTGGGGAGACTCCCCCCAGGCGGCGGCCCGCACCAGCCTGCGCCAGGTCATCGCCAACCTGCGCCAGGTGGCCACTCCCCTGTTGGACGCCCACCCCCCCGCCCTGGCCATCACCCGCCACACCCTGGAACTGGACACCGACCATCCCCAGGTGTGGGTGGATGTGTTGGCCCTGCGCCATCTGCTGGCCCGAGTCCAGGGCCACGAACACCCAAACCTGGCCTGCTGCTCCCAGTGTCGCTGCTGGCTGGAAGGGGCCGTCTCCCTCTACCACGGCGACTTCCTGGCCGGGCTTCAGGTGGAAGACGCGCCCCTCTTCCAGGAGTGGCGCCTGGCCCAGCAGGAATCCCTGCACCAGGAGATCCTGGAGGCCCTTCTGGCCCTCAGTGGCAGCTACAGGGCCGGCGGCGATCTCACCCTCCAGGCCAACATCCTGCGCCGCCTGCTCCACCTGCAGCCCTGGCACGAAGAGGCCCACCGTTGGCTGATGGACGTGCTGGCCCGCACAGGCCAACGGGCCGCCGCGCTGACCCAGTACGAACGCTGCCGGCAGATCCTGGCCGACGAGCTGGGCGTGGAGCCCACCGAGGAGACCACCGCGCTCTACCGCCTCATCCAGGCCGAGCCTGTCCCCGGGGACGCGCTGTCCACTCCCCTCGCCTCGGAGCCCAGACCGACCCACAACCTCCCCCCCGCCACCACACCCTTCATCGGCCGAGACACACTCCTGGCCCAGGTGGTGGACACGCTCCCAGAGACAGGGGTCCGGCTGGTCACCCTGCTGGGCCCCGGCGGCGTGGGCAAGACCCGGTTGGCCCTGGAGGCCGCCCGCCGGCTCCTCCCCTCCTTCCCCGGCGGCGTCTGGTTCGTGCCCCTGGCCGACGCTCCCCGGTCGGCCCCGGAGGCCGACATGCGCCAAGCCCTGGCCGGGGCCGTCCTGGAGCACCTGGGGCTGGCCCTGCAGCAGCCAGAGGACCCATGGGGCACCCTTACCGCCTATCTGCACCGCGGGGAGACCCTGCTGCTCCTGGACAACCTGGAACACCTGCTGCCCCCCGCGGCCGCCTTCGTGGCCGAGCTGCTGGACGCGGCCCCCCGGGCCACCCTCCTGGTCACCTCCCAGGCCCGGCTGCGCATGCACGCCGAACGGGTGATCCCGGTCCCCGGGCTGGATTGGCCCCCCATGGACGGGATCGAGCCGGAAGCGGCCATGCAGAACGACGGCATCGCCCTCTTCGTGGAGCGAGCTGGCCGCACCCTGGCCGGCTTCCATCTGGACGCCGACAACGTCGGGGCCGTGGCCCACATCTGCCGTCTGGTGGAAGGGCTGCCGCTGGCCATCGAACTGGCCGCGGCCCTCGTCGAACACTTCGCGCCAGGGGAGATCGCGGCCACCCTGGACGCAGACATGGGGCTGCTGGCCGAATCGCCGGCCACCACCGACCTGCCCTCCCGTCAGCAGGGGGTGAAGGCCACCTTCGACTATGCCTGGCGGCTGTTGGCGCGCCCCGAGCAGGAGATGCTGGCCCAGCTCAGCCTCTTCCGCGGGGAATTCAGCCGGGACGCCGCGCTGGCCGTCAGCCGGGGCTCCCTGGCCTCCCTGGCCGGGCTGGTGGACCGATCTCTGCTGCGGGTGGTCCGCCCCGGACGATACGCCCTGCACATGTTGGTGCGCCACTTCGCTGCCACAGCCCTGGACGCCCGGCCGGATCTGCGGGCGCGGGCCACGGCCCGCTACAGCCGCTTCTTCGCGGCCTTCCTCCAACAACAGCATCCCCACCTGGAGGGCCCCCGCCAGCCCGAGGCCCTGGCCGCCCTCCACCCGGAGATGGACAACCTCCGTCAGGCCTGGGAGCTGGCCGTGGCCCACGGCCAACTCCACCTGCTGACGGCCATGCTGTCGCCCCTGGTGGCCTTCTTCACCGACAGCGGACGGCTGGCTGCCGGCGCGGCCCTCTTCACCGCCGCCCGAGACGAACTGGCCCCCCTGGCACAGCAGGACCAGGCCGCAGCCCTGCTGGTGGCCCGTTTGGACCTCTGGCGTGGGTTCTTCCTGGGCGAAGGGGGCGATATGGAGGCCGGAGCCTCGCTGCTGGCCTCGGCCCTGCCCCGCCTGGAGCGCCTGGGCGCAGGCGAGGACGTGGCCCAGGCCCAGCGCATCCTGGGCAGCTTCGAGACCCGACTCGGCCAACTGCGGCAGGGCATCGCCCGCCTGAAACAGGCCGGACAGGCCTTCGCGGCCCTGGGGGACAAGGCCGGCCTGGCCAAGAGCCTCTCCGCGCTGGGACATGCCTGGGAGACCCAGGGAGAGTACCACCAGGCCCAGGAGGCCCTGGCCAAGAGCCTGATCATGCTGCGCCAACTGGGCGGAGCCCAGGCCCTGGCCAAAGGGCTGAACCACTACGGCCTGCTCAGCTACCGGCTGGGGAAATACCAGAGGGCAGAGGAGGTCCTGCGAGAGGCTGTGGCGCTGAACGAGGCCGGCAACAACCGGCCCTCTCTGGGCGCGTCTCTGGCCAACCTGGGGCTGACCCTGGCCGCGCAGCGGAGATACGCGGAGGCAGAGGCCACCTTCCGGCAGGCTCTGGCCATCCAACGGGAGGAGGGCAACCCCATCCGGGTGGCCATCCTGCTCAACAACCTGGGAGACGTGGCCAACGCCCAAGGACGGCACGAGGAGGCCCTGGCCCATCTCCAGGAGAGCCTGCTCCTCAAGGCAGAGATGGGCGACGAACGAGGACGGGTCTTCTCCTTGGTCCACCTGGGCCGCACCCATTGGTACCTGGAACAGCCCGATGCCGCGCTGGCCGCCTACCGAGAGGCCCTGACCCTGGCCCACAAGCTGGCCATGAAACCCCTGGCCCTGGCCGCGTTCACCGGCCTGGCCGAGATGGCGCCGGTCTGGGATCGGGCGTCGCTCACGGAGTCGATGCTGAGACTGGCCGCGTACCATCCGGCCGCCTGGCAACGGATCCGGGACGAGGCCCAGGCCCTCGCGACCGCCCTCCGTGTCTCCCTGGCGCCTCTGCCCGACCCACCGCCCCACCCCGATGCGATGCTGGAGTCCCTGGTCCATGCGGTGTTGGAAGCCCTGGACAGGGCATAGGGCCTAGAGGGGCGAGGCCCTCGGAGGAGGGTGTGGGCCCCTCCGGGAAAAAACCGGTGGCCACGGAAGATCCGTGGCCACCTCACATCCGGCTGTAGCTGCCCAGCCCCCAGGAACCTCTACCGGGTGGTGACCAGGGGCAGGAAGAGCGTCTGCTGAGGGGTGGAGGGTCCTCCTCCCACGTCCACCACCACGTTGCCGACCCGGGTGTTGCTGCCATCCGTCACCGTATAGGTGAATGTGTCCTGGCCGGTGAACCCGGTATCCGGCGTGTAGGTGATGTTCCGGGCGGTGAAGGTGGTCTGCCCGTACCGGGGCTGGGAGACCCCCACGATGCGCAACTGGGCGCCCACATCGTTGGAGAGCGGACGGATGGTCACGGGGCGTCCTGGGCTGGCGGTGGCCTGATCCCGGTTGACCTGGATGGTGGAGCCCACCCGGTTGCCGTTCGCGCAGTTGGCCATGGCCTCGGCATCCATGCGCTGCAGCCCGGCGCTGCTGTTGCCCAGGGGATCGGTGGCCGACGCGTCGGGGACGATGTAGTCCAGCACCGGGTAACGGGTCTCCTGGCCGAAGGTGGAGATCTCCACGAGCTCGTAGTAGTAGGGTCGGATCTCGTAGGCACACTTCAGGACCCAGGATTGGCCCTGGTAGTCGGCCGGGAAGCCGTTCATCCGGCCGCCGAACTCCAGGGCATCGGTCCAGGAGGTCTCGATCGTGTACTCCTCGGTGGTGCCGGTGGTGAACTCCCGGCCGTAGCCCATCTGTTTCTCGAAGATCACCCCGGCCGAATAGTCGAACTCCGAGCCGATGCTCGTCTCGAGGCTGAGGGAGCGGGTGGTGAAGGAGCCGCCCTGGCTGTAGCTGCTGTAGGTCCAGTTGACGCCCGCTTCGCCCAGGGAGATCATCTCGCCCTGGAGCGCGCCGTCCGCGTAGCCCGTGCGGTTCCAGAGCAGGTTGCCCCGCACCTCCACCCAGGGCCAGGTGGTCTCCGGCGTGGTCCCCAGGGGGTTGTACATCTGGACCTCGAACACCCCGTCTGTCTCGCTCCCCTTCTCCCGGACGTTCACCGGGTAGCGGTCCGGGTTGACCTGGTTCGTCCCGAAGATCTGCACCTCGCCCAGGGAGAGCTGCGCGTTGGGCAGAACCCGCTGCACCCGCACGAAGCGGCCCTGCACCGGCTGTGGCGGTGCGCTCTCGTCCAGGGTCAGGAAGGTGGCCACCCGGCCCAGGGGATCCCCGGCCTTCACGCCGGGCAGCCGGTCGGCGAGATCCGCCAGGGAGAAGGCATGCACGTCCGGCCGGGCCATCATCGCGGCCGGGTCCCCCTCCTCGGCCATGGTGCGGAAGTCCACAGAGCTGATCAGCACGTAGATGTGGTCCAGCTGGTTGGGGCAGGCGCTCAGGTCGGTGCAGCGCAGCCAGTCGGTGCGGTTCCAGATCCGCACCTTGGAGATGGGCTGCACCTGGCCCAGGTCGATCTGCCACCAGGGGTTGTCCTCCTGGGTGGTGGTGGCCACGGAACCGTTGGCCGGGCTGCTGAACAGCACGCCGTCCACGGCCCGATCCGGGCTGTGATCCTGGAAGGTGGAGGACTGGGCCGTGAAGCCGCCCCGGAAGAGGCCCAGGCTGGCCCAGTCCCGGGCCACCGGGGTCCAGGTCAGGGTCTGGTTGACGCCACCTGCCTGCAGGCCCCAGGTGTTGTCCCAGGCGTCCAGGTCTGTGGCCAGACGGGCGCTGCTGATGTAGCTGCAGTTGCGCAGGGACGTCTCCGGGATGGGAGCGTCGCCCTGGGAGAGGGTGTAGGCGTAGCAGTCGTAGCGGGTGTTCTCGAAGATCACGAAGTCGTCGGCGCCCGTGCGCTGGACGCTCAGGGACTCGCCGAACCCGGCCATCTCGCCGCCCCCCTCGCTGCGGGCCTTGGTCTCGGCCGCGGTGACCTTGGCGCTGGATTGGATATTGGCGACCTCGATGCTGATGCCCATGGAGAAGCCGAGATAGCCCGAGACGGTGTCGCTGCGGTAGTAGCTGAGGGCAGTGGTCTCAGAGGTCTCGGTGGCCAGGGTGCGCCCGATGGCCACGCCCTTGAGGACGTCTCCCTGGATCCGGCTCCAGTAGGGCGGCACGAAACCCACAGCCGTCACCCGCTGCTCGGTCAGCTCCCGACATTCCGCGCTGTAGACGGCCTTGATGGCGTTGTTGTCCCGATCGCCCACGGCCAGGGCTGTCTTTCCCTCCAGCGCTGTGGGGTCCAGGTTCACCCGCTGGCGGGGGGGCAGTTCCGGCGCGTCGGCCATCAGGTCCTCCCAGGTGAGGTAGAGGACCTCCAGGCCGCGGCCGTCGTCCAGCGCGGCCACGATCTCCTGCTGGCCATCGTTGTCCAGGTCGGCCACGGCCAGGGAGAGGGCCTCGGCCTGGCTGCGCTCCTCGTTGGAGGTGGTCCACTGCTCATAGCGCTTCAGCAGGGGATCCGGCGAGTCCATCCCCTCGGCCCGCCAGATGTCCACGCCGAATCCCCCGGGATAGTCGGCATTGCCCACGCTGTTGAAGCCCACCACGATCTCCTCCGGGCTGACGCCCATTCCAGGTTCCAGGTCCCCGTCCACGTTGCCCGCGGCCAGGGCGAAGTCCGTGGTCCGGGCCGAGATGGTGCCGTCCAGCTCGGGCAGGCGGGCCAGGGTCTCCTGGATGGGGTCGTAGGTGTAGAGGAAGAGGCGGATCTGGGAGCTGACGCCGGGGGCGTCGCTGTCGTAGGTGTCGGCAGCGACCACGAACTCGTCCCGGAAGTCGCCGTCCATCCGCACCGGAGCCACCTGCACGTTCCGGAAGCTTCCCGCATGGAAGGAGTGGACCGAGACGATGCGCAGCCGGAAGGTCTGGGTGTCGCCGTCGTCGGTGCTGCCGGCGCTCGGATCGTAGGTCAGCAGGATCGTCTCGATGGTCTCCCGCTTCTCGTCCTGCAGGATGACCACGATGTCGTCCTGGCGGTTGCCGGTGAAGCTGCCCACGGCCACGTCCAGGCTGCTGGCCCGGGCCCAGCTGCCCGCGGTGGAGGTGAAGGAGGCCAGGGGCACGAGGGCCTCGCCGCTGCGGGTGCCATCCCACAGGATGACCTTCAGCGTGCCGGTGCTCTCGTGGACAGCCGCCAACACCACCTGTTCCCGCTGGTCGTCCCCGCCCACCAGGTTCCCTGCGGCCCCGGCCAGACGGCTGTAGCGGGCGTTGCTGAACTGGCTGTAGGTGACCCCGTATGCGGCGTCGAAGGTGGCCACGTAGTAGCCGGGCCGGGTGGGGTTGTCGGTGACGAAACTCTGCACCATCTCGGCCTGGCCGTCGCCGTCCAGGTCCGCGGCCAGGGTTGTCTGTTCCAGGATGCCCTGTCCCCAGGGCTGGCTCTCCTCCAGGAAGGCGTCCTGCTCCAGCAGCATGGTCTCGTCCGGATTCGGCTCCAGATCCAGGGAGGAGTTGGTGAGCCGGCCCTGCCCGGCGAGCCCGCTGTCGATGTAGCCCACGAAGATCTCGCCCTCGCCGAAGAGGTCGTAGACACTGCCGAAGGGGTTCTCGATACAGGCTGGGGCGGCCAGGGCCCGAGACGCTCCCAGCCCACCCAGCCCTTCCCGGCCCGGGATCAGGGCCAAGGCCTGCCAGGCCAGCATCAGGAGAGCCAGCAACACCAACCGCACCCGGTGTCCGTGTGTGGGTCGTCGATAGCTGTTCCCAGTCATGGTGGCATTTCCTCCTGCGGTTCGGATCGTTCGGGAATCTCCCGACGGTCGATGGTCGCCGTCGGTGTCGAGGGTACCCGATCCACCGTGACGAGAACGTGACAGGCCGCCAGAACGAGACCCTTCCCCACGCGAAGGGGCGGCGCCCCCTCTTGGAAGCGCCGCCCCGGAATCGGATCGCTGCGGACGTGGTCGGTCCAATCTCCTGGCTCTACCACCAGTGGACATCGAAGCGGTCCAGGTTCATCACCTTGTTCCAGGCCGCCACGAAGTCCCGCACGAACTTCTCCTGGTTGTCGTCCTGGGCATAGAACTCCGCCTGGGCCCGAAGCTGGGAGTTGGCCCCGAAGACCAGGTCCACCCGGGTGGCGGTCCACCTGCGCTCCCCGCTGGCCCGGTCGTATCCCTCGAAGAGCTGGCCATCCTGTCCATTGGGCCGCCACTCGATGCCCATGTCCAACAGGTTGACGAAGAAGTCGTTGGTGAGGACGCCCGGCCGCTCGGTGAAGACACCATGGGATGTCCCCCCGTAGTTCGCGCCCAGCACCCGCATGCCGCCTACCAGGACGGTCATCTCCGGCACGGTCAGGGTGAGAAGCTGGGCCCGGTCGATGAGCAGATGCTCCGCGGGCAGGTCGCAGCCGCTCTTCAGGTAGTTGCGGAAGCCGTCCGCGACGGGCTCCAGATAGGAGAAGGACTCCACGTCGGTCTGCTCTTGGCTGGCGTCGGTGCGGCCGGGCACGAAGGGCACCTCCACATGGAAGCCGGCCCGACGGGCGGCCTCCTCCACCGCGGCCACACCCCCCAGGACGATCAGGTCGGCCAGGGAGATCCGCTTGTTGCCCTTCTGCGAGCGGTTGAACCGGGCCCGGATCTCCTCCAACACGCCCAACACCCTGGCCAACTGCTCCGGCTGGTTCACCTCCCAGTCCTTCTGAGGGGCCAGGCGGATGCGGGCCCCGTTCGCGCCGCCCCGCTTGTCCGAGCCCCGGAAGGTGGCCGCGGCCGACCAGGCCGTGTAGACCAGCTCGGAGATGGTGAGACCCGAGGCCAGAAGCTGCTGCTTCAGCTCGGCGATGTCCCCCTCGTCGACGAGCTCGTGGTCCACCGGCGGAACCGGATCCTGCCAGATCAGGTCCTCCTCCGGCGTCTCGGGCCCCAGGTACCGGGACTTGGGCCCCATGTCCCGGTGGGTCAACTTGAACCAGGCCCGGGCAAAGGCATCTGCGAACTCGTCGGGGTTCTCCAGGAAACGGCGGGCAATGGGACCGTAGATGGGGTCCATGCGCAGGGCCAGGTCGGTGGTGAGCATGATGGGCTTGTGCCGCTTGTTCGGGTCGAAGGCATCGGGGACCATGTCCTCAGGCTCGGGGTCCACGGCCTCCCACTGCCAGGCACCGCCCGGGCTCTTGACCAGGTTCCACTCGTACTTGAAGAGGAGCTCCAGGAAGCGGGTGTCCCACTGGGTGGGCGTGGGGGTCCAGGCCCCCTCCAGGCCGCTGGTGATGGTATCCGGCCCCTTGCCGGTGCCGTAGCGGTTCTTCCAGCCCAGGCCCTGTTCCTCCAGGGGAGCGGCTTCCGGCTCCGGGCCCAGGTGGCTGACGTCGGCCGCGCCATGGGTCTTGCCGAAGGCATGGCCGCCCGCGATGAGCGCGACCGTCTCCTCGTCGTCCATGCCCATGCGCTTGAAGCTCTCCCGGATGTGTTCCGCAGCCTTGAGCACATTGGGCTCGCCGCCCGGGCCCTCGGGGTTCACGTAGATCAGGCCCATGTGGTCCGCGGCCAGGGGCTTCAGCAGCTCGCCCTCGGGATGGCGCTCGTCGCCCAACCACTCGGACTCGGGCCCCCAGTTGATGTCCTCCTCGGGCTCCCAGATGTCCACCCGGCCGCCGCTGAAGCCGAAGGTCTTGAACCCCATGGACTCCAGCGCGACGTTGCCGGCCAGAATCATCAGATCCGCCCAGGAGATCTTGTTGCCATACTTCTTCTTGATGGGCCAGAGCAGTCGGCGGGCCCTGTCCAAGTTCACGTTGTCCGGCCAGCTGTTCACCGGCGCGAAGCGCTGGTTGCCGGTGGAGCCGCCGCCCCGGCCGTCGAAGACCCGATAGGTGCCTGCGCTGTGCCAGGCCATCCGGATGAGGAGAGGGCCGTAGTGGCCGTAGTCCGCGGGCCACCAGTCCTGGGAATCGGTCATCAAGCGCCGGAGGTCCTCCTTCAAGGCCTGGTAGTCCAGCGCCGCGAAGGCCTCCGCGTAGTTGAAGCCCTCCCCCGTGGGCTTCAGGCTGGATGGATTCTGGTAGAGAAGACGGAGATTCAACTGGTTGGGCCACCATTCCCGAAGCTGGTTGCCGCCCAGGAAGGTGTGCTTATACGCATCCACGGTGACGGGGCACTTGCCGTTGGCGTCCCGGCCGTTGTCCATCGCTGTCCTCCTTTCAGTCCGGGCAGTCTTTGTCCACGGGGCTCGAGGAGCATGCCTGCAGGCAACCACAGAGGAGGGGGGGCCTCGAGGTTGCAAGACAGGTCTTGGACGCTACCTGGGGGACGTCCGGGCCCCAGAAGCCCCTGAAAATACCGACAAAACCCTCAGAAACGTAAGTGAATATATCACGCGTCCCCCGGCCTGTCAAGTTTGGATGCCTGTGTCGGTTTTCCCGCACGCCCCTTCCAGAGACACCGCGCGCCGTCTCCACAGGGGCGACAGGTGTTTCCCCGGCAGACCCAGGGCGGCGCCCATGGACGCATGGCCCGGGAGCGGTCCGCACCCCTCCCTCTCTCCAGCAAGGCGGGGCCGCGGCCATCCTCCGGGCGATCCTGCAGGGCACGATGGCATTGGGACGAGATCGTCATGGGGCCGGCGCAGGGGAGTACGCTCCTGGAAAGCCGGGCCCGAAGGGGGGCGCTGCCCCACGCGGCCTCAGGGGGCGAGAGGTGGATCTGTGCCCCAGACCAGCAGAGCGCTTCTGGGCGCTCACGGCCCGGGGCACAGGGCCGATCGTGGGCGGGGGACGGTCAGGAACGGCCGAGGGAGCGGCTCGGCGACGGACGCGATGTGGGGGCCGAGGAGGGCTCTGCCTGGACGCCGGAGGCTGCCTGGAGCCGTCGCACCACGGCCAGCACGTTGCCCAGGCAACAGCTTCCCTGGGGATTTCGGATCTCGCAGGCGCACTGGCCCTCCTCGATGCCGGCCTGGATCTCCTCGACCACGGTGCTTCGGCCGGTGGTGGCCAGCTCGGCCTGGATCTCCCCAGGGGTGTAGCGAAAGCAGTAGCACACGAAGACCTGGGGATCGTCCGGATGTTTCTGGTGGACCCGCTCCCGCAGCTCCTCCTCAGTGTACTGCTCCGAGCCGTCCACCGCGAAGTAGACCACGGCACAGTGCGGTGTGGGGCAGAAACGATACGCCGATGCGCGCAGCCGACGCAGGCTGACCCCGAGCAGGGCCTTGACTGTCTGCACCTCCACGGACCTGCCCCGGGCCCCACAGGCCGGACAGCGGATGGCCCGAGGCCGGGAAGCCGGCTCCGACGCAGCCTCGGGGGCCGGGCAGCCGGCCTCCGGGAGCTCACCTGTCCCCGGGACCGTGGTGGAGGGAACGTCGCAGCAATCGTTCATGGCACACTCCTGTGTACAGAGGCACCGGGACAAAGTACTCCGTACTCCAGGCCCGGTTGGATGGCCCACGCGAGCACGACAGGCCGCGGGGCATGAAGAGACAGAGAGTGAATTCGGCATCCGGTCACGGCCGCCCCTGAGCCCGACGCCGGTTCTCCCACTCGTCCAGAGCGGTGAGCCCACCCACTCAGGTGTGCTCATCCACCTCCCGTCCGCGGAGGCGCCCCAGCACGTGGGGCACGGCCCGCATCTCTCATCCAGGCACAGCCGCCAACCCGGCCAAGAGGAAGGAAAGGCCGGCCACCCCGGTGAAGTAGATGAGCAGTCCTCCGTTCAACCAGGCCATTCCCCGGCCGGGCACCTGCCCGGTCGCGGCCCAGTCCACGGCTGCCAGGCCCCCGGCCAGGATGATGCCGGCAAGCTGAAGCCAACGCCCCAGCCGACGACCGAAGGGGATGTCCACCACAAAGGGCAAGCCGTAGAGGGCCAGGGCACCGCCCAGCCAGTAGAGCCCCCCGGAAGGGACCCGACCCAGCCACATCCCCGGCAGCACACCCACTGCCTGCACGAAGAAGTACAGGAACAGCAGCCCCGCCCCCACGCGGACGGTTCGGCCGATGGGGCCGGGAGAGGGAAAGGTGCCCGGAGGGACAGCTCCGGTGTTCTCCGGGTATGGCATCGGACATTCCTCTCAGGGATACTCGCCCGTCCCTGGACGGCCGGCACGCCGCCCCGGGGTCATCGGGCCGCCCGGGCTGCGGCCTTCACCAGCTCGCTCAGGGTCGGATGCACGTGGATGGAACGGGCGATGCGGTCCACGGTGCCGTGGTCGTACATGGCCACCACCGCCTCGTGGAGCAGGTCGTCCCCATGGGGCGCCAGGATGTGGAAGCCCAGGATCTCCCCGTTGTCGGCCCTGACCACGGCCTTGAGCCGTCCCCGGGTGTCGCCGATGGCCTTGCTGCGTGCGCCCACCGCGTCCACCGCGCCCACCCGGATCTCCAGGCCCTGTTCTCGGGCCTGGGCCTCGGTCAGCCCCACCGCGGCCAGGGTGGGGGAGGTGAAGATGGTTCGGGGCACCACCCGGTAGTCCACGGTCCGCCCCACCCCCTTCACCGCGTTCAGGGCCGCGATGGGGCCATCGTAGGTGGCCACGTGGGTGAACATCCAGCCTCCCTTCACGTCGCCGATGGCCCAGATGTGGGGCTGGCTGGTGCGCAACCGATCGTCCACCACCACAGCGCCCCGGCCATCGGTCTCCACCCCGGCCGCGGCCAGATCCAGGGAGGCGGTGTTGGGCACCCGCCCTGTGGCCACCAGGAGGGCATCCCCGCGAAAGGAACGAGGCCGCCCATCCACCTGGGCGGTGACCACGTAGTCCGACCCCTTCCGGGCCACCTGGGTCACGGGGGCGGCCGTGTGGACCCGGATGCCCTCCTCCCGGAGGCAGTCCGCCAGGAGCTCGGCCAGCTCCCGGTCCTCCCCGGGAGCCAGTTGGGCGTTGCGGCCCAACAGGGTGACCCGAACGCCGAAGCGCGCCATCATCTGGGCGAACTCGATGCCCACGTAGCCGCCCCCGACGACGATCAGGTGCTCCGGCAGCGTCCGCAGCTCCAGCGCGCTGCGGTGGGTCCAGTAGTCCAGGCCCTCCAGGCCCGGGATGGTGGGATGGGCGTTGCAGGCCCCGGTGGCGATGATGGCCTTGGCAAAGTGCAGACGGCCCTCCCCGGTGTCCACCGTGTGCTCGTCCAGGAAACGGGCCCGACCGGGCAGGAAGGTGATGGCCTCTCGACGTCGCGCCAGGGCCCGGTGGATCTCCTGCCGGATGCCGTCCACGATGGCGTCCTTGCGGGCCACGGCCCGGTCCACATGGAAGCGAACGGTCCCTTGGATCTCCACGCCGAACTCCGCTGCCCGCCGGGCAACCAGGTGCATGACCTCCGCCGACCGGATCAGGGTCTTGGTGGGGACGCACCCTTCGTTGACTCAGGTGCCGCCCACCTGCCGCTCCTCGATGAGGGCCACCCGGGCCCCCAGGTTGGCAGCCATGTGGGCCGCCGGCAGCCCTCCCTGGCCGGCGCCGATGACCAGAAGATCGTAGTCGAAGGAAGCCATCCTCTCCGCTCCTTTCCCGGGACAGCCCGGCGATTCCCGTGGGCGGCCGGTGGGCCGTCTCTGCCCAGGAGTGTACACCTTGTACTTGGGTACAAGGTCAAGCCCTCCGGAGTCCCAGGCCCTGGGGAAACGGGCCTGCCGGTCCCCCCTTGACAAGGAGTGGGACACTCCGGGGGCCGGACAGGGGAGCCCCGTGTCGTACGCGCGGTAGGGCCCGCACGACACGGCCGGGAGCACGTGGATGTGGACCGGGGGCGCGGCTGAGGAGACCTCGCCCCCCGACCCATCCGTAGGCCTGGGGTGTCCTCAAGATATGGCCGGAAGTTTGCGGCGGCGAAAGGGGTATGCTATATTTAGCCCGTCCCCCAAGACGTCCCGAACACGTCGCGTGGACCTGCACAACCGACCATCGGCAACGGCGTAGAGATATCCTCTGGCCTCTCTGCCTACACCCGCTCCCACACAGTCTGCGATCCATGGCCGAACCCGAGAACCTGCTCGAGGTCCAGGATGTTTCCTTGAGTTTTGGCGGCAACCTAGCCCTGAACGACGTGAGCTTCCACGTGCGCCGCGGCGAGATCCTGGCCATCATTGGCCCCAACGGCGCGGGCAAGACCTCTATGCTCAACTGCATCAGCGGGTTCTATCGCCCGGACCAGGGCCGTATCCTCCTTCAGGGCCGGGACGGTCCGAAGGATCTCACCCGGATCCCCACCCACCGGATCGCGGGCCTGGGCATTGCCCGCACCTTCCAGAACATCGCCCTCTACACCGGCCTGAGCACCCTGGACAACCTGATGGCCGCCCGGCACATCCACATGCGCCAGAGCAGCCTGGCCAGCGCGCTCTACTGGGGCAGGGCCCAACGCGAGGAGGTCCACCATCGCCGGGTGGTGGAGGAGATCATCGACTTCCTGGAGATCCAGCACATCCGCAAGGCGGTGGTGGGGGCCCTGCCCTACGGCCTGCGCAAGCGGGTGGAGCTGGGACGGGCCCTGGCCTTGGAACCTGAGCTGCTCCTCCTGGACGAGCCCATGGCGGGCATGAACGTGGAGGAGAAGGAGGACATGGCCCGTTTCATCCTGGACGTCCACGAGCTGCGGGGGACCACCATCATCCTCATCGAACACGACATGGGCCTGGTGATGGACATCAGCGACCGGGTGGTGGTGTTGGACTTCGGCGTCAAGATCGCGGAGGGCACCCCCGACGAGATCCGGGACCATCCCGAGGTGATCCGGGCCTACCTGGGCCAGACGGCCTGACCGCCGGAGATCCCCCTGGCCTGGGGCCGTTTCCATGTGCACCCAGCGCCCCCATGTGCATCCAGCGCCTATGAAGCGAGAACACGAGCGAGAACACGAGACCATTCTCCAGTACTTCCTGGCCAACGTGCGCCGATACGGGGACCGGAAGGTGGCCCTGCGCCAGAAGGAGTACGGCATCTGGCAGGAGTACAGTTGGCAGCGATCCTACGAGGAGATCCGGGATTTCGGCCTGGGGATGCTGGCCCTGGGGCTCCGACGGGGCGACCGGGTAGCCACCGTAGGGGACAACGATCGGTTCTACCTGTGGGGATACCTGGGCCTGGTAGGCGTGGGCGGCGTCCAGGTGGGGCTCTTCACCGACGCCACGGCCCAGGAGGCGGCCTATGTGGTGGACCACAGCGACGCCCGCTTCGTCCTGGCCAAGGACCAGGAACAGGTGGACAAGATGTTGGAGATCCGGGACCGGATCCCCAAGGTGGAGCGGGTGATCTACTGGGACGAGCGGGGGCTGTGGAACTACGACGACCCCTGGCTCATGCGGTTCCAGGAGGTCCAGGAGTTGGGACGGCGGCTGGCCCAGGAGGAGCCCCGCCGCTTCGAGGAGGAGGTGGCCCAGGGCCAGGCCCAGGAGCTGGTGATCCAGTGCTACACCTCGGGGACCACGGGCCTGCCCAAGGGGGCCATGATCAGCCACGGCAACCTGGTGGATGCCACCCTCATCTTCGCCCAGGTGGATCCCCGCTACGACACGGACAACCACGTGAGCCTGCTCCCCCTGGGCTGGATCGCGGAGCATGTCCTGGGCGTGGCCCCCCACTGCATCTTCGGCATCGTCCTCAACTTCCCCGAGGAGCCGGAGACCGTGCGGGAGAACGTCCGGGAGATCGCGCCGGAGGGGATCCTGTACAACTCCCGCCTGTGGGATGTCCTGGTGGGCGAGATCCAGGTGCGCATCAACGATGCCTCCTGGATCAACCGCAAGCTCTACCAGCTCTTCCTGCCCATCGGCTATCGGGTCGCGGACCGACGGATGACCGGCGAGCGGATCGGCCTGGGGCTGCGGCTGCTCTACGCCCTGGGCGACCTCGCGGTCTTCGGCCCCATCCGGGACAAGCTGGGCTTCACCCGGCTGCGCTCGGCCTACACCGCGGGCGCGGCCCTGAGCCCGGACGCGGTGCGTTTCTTCCACGCCCTGGGGGTCAACCTGAAACAGATCTACGGCTCCACCGAGGTCACAGGGGGTGCGACCCTCCACCGGGACGGGGACATCAAGTTCCACACGGTGGGCAAGCCCGCCCCCCAGGTCCACATCCGGATCGCGGAGGACGGGGAGATCTGGGTCGGTGGCTCCACCGTCTTCCAGGGGTACTACAAGAATCCGGAGGCCACGGCCGAGGCCATCGTGGAGGAGGATGGGATCCGCTACTTCCGCACCGGAGACGCGGGCTACCTGGACGAGGACGGCCACCTGGTCTACCTGGATCGGGTGAAGGACATGATCACCCTGGCCACCGGCGAGCGTTTCTCGCCCCAGTTCATCGAGGGCCGCCTCAAGTTCAGCCCCTACATCCGGGATGTGATGGCCATCGGCGATCCCTCCCGGGAGTTCGTCACCGCGCTGGTGGTCATGGACTTCGGCAACGTGAGCCTGTGGGCCGAACGCCGGGGTCTGGCCTTCACCACCTTCACCGACCTCTCCCAGCGGCCCGAGGTCTACGACCTGGTCCGCCAGGCGGTGGAGGAGGTCAACCAGACCCTGCCGCCGGGGGCCCGGGTGCGGCGCTTCGTCCTGATGCACAAGGAATTCGACGCGGACGAGGGGGAGATGACCCGCTCCCGCAAGCTCCGCCGCAACGTCCTCTACGACCGCTACGGCGAGATCGTCGAGGCCATGTACTGCGGCCGAGACCGGGTCCACGTGCGCACGCCGGTCCGCTACCAGGACGGCACCGAGGGGGTCATCCAGGCGGACCTCCACATCGCTTCCCTCTACTGAGGGGGGCCGTGGGCGCTCGGCCGGATCCGGGGATACCCGACTCCACGGCCGGCTTCGGTCGGCACAGGGTTCTCGGCGGCCGCGGCCCCTGTCCAAGACACATTCTCGGCACATTCTCGACTGAGGTGACGTCCATGAACTGGCCATTGGTCCCCCAACAGCTCATCACCGGGATCCTGAACGGCGGCGTGATCGGCCTGATCGCGCTGGGGATCGTGCTGATCTACAAGTCCTCGGAGGTCTTCAACTTCGCCCACGGCCACATGGTCATGTGGGGCGCGTTCCTGACCTGGTGGTTCGCGGGCGCCGCGGAGACCGGGAGCGAGCTCCTCAACCTGCCTCTGTGGGCCGCGGTGATGGGCGCGCTGGCGGTCTCCGTGCTCCTGGGCCTGCTCATCGAGCGGATGGCCCTGCGGCCCATGACCGGCCAGCCCCTCCTCTCCATCATCCTGATGACCCTGGGCCTGGCCCAGCTCCTGGAAGGGCTGGCCTCCATTGCCTTCGGCGTGGAGCCCAAGAGCAACTTCCCGGCCCCCTTCTCGCCCGGCGATGTCCTGGTCATCCCCTTTCCCGGCGCGTTCGGCGACGCGATCCGCCTGAAGTACACCCTTGTGGTGGCCTTTGGAGTGGCTCTGCTGGGGGCCCTGCTCCTCATCTGGTTCTTCAACCGCACCCGTACGGGCCTGGCCATGCGGGCCACCTCGGAGAACCACGAGGTGGCCCAGAGCGTGGGCATCAACGTCTCCCGGGTCTTCGCCCTCTCCTGGGCCCTGGCAGGGATGGTGGCCACCCTGGGTGGGGTGCTCATGGCCATCCTCACCGGGGTCAGCCTGAACCTGGCCACCGTGGTCCTGGTGGCCTTTCCGGCCATCCTCCTGGGCGGGCTGGAGTCCCTGGGAGGGGCCGTGCTGGGCGGGGTGTTGGTGGGCCTGTCCCAGGCCCTGGTCCAGGCGGCCCGTCCCATCGAGGTGCGCAACTCCGCGGAGATCGCGCCGTACATCCTGTTGCTCATCGTCCTCATCATCCGACCCGAGGGCCTGTTCGGCCAGAAGCGCATCGAGCGTGTGTAGAGGAGACAGACGTCCGTGGCCATCATCCGCCCTGCCGGCGACTTCGATCGCACCTATCCCCAGGACATGGCCCTGTTGCGCCAGCCCTGGCACTACGGCCTCCTGGCCCTGGCCCTGGTGGCGGCCTACACCATGCCCCTCTGGGGCAACGCCTACCTGGTCTCCACGGCCCACCGCATCGCGTACACGGTCATCGCGGTGCAGGGGCTGAACCTGCTCACGGGCTACACAGGACAGATCTCCCTGGGCCAGGCCGCGTTCATGATGGTGGGCGGCTACATCTCGGCCCTGCTGGTCAAACATGCCGGGCTCTCCTTCTTCCTGGCCCTGCCCCTGGCCGCGGTGGGGACCGGCATCGTGGGGCTCCTCTTCGGCCTGCCGTCCCTGCGGGTCAAGGGCTTCTACCTGGCCATGGCCACCCTGGCGGCCCAGTTCATCATCCCCTGGCTCAGCCGCCACATCTTCACCGACTACCTGGGCGGCTCCAGCGGCGCCATCGAGGTCCCGGTGCCCCAGATCGGCGGCTTCCGCATCACCGAGGTGAACCACTTCCTCTACATCTCCCTGACCGTCCTGCTGATCACCACCGTGGCCGTCTACAACATCTCCCGGACCCGGCTGGGGCGGGCCCTGGTCAGCATCCGGGACAACGACCTGGCCGCGGAGCTCCTGGGGGTGAACCTGTTCACCTACAAGCTGCGGGCCTTCTTCATCGCCGCCATGCTGGCCGGGGTGGCCGGTGCGCTGAAGGCCCACAGCCAGCGGGGGGTGGGCACCGAGTTCGGCTACAGCCTGACCGACTCCATCTTCTTCCTGGGCATGTTGGTCATCGGCGGGCTGGGGACGAACCTGGGGCCCTTCCTGGGGGTGGCCTTCGTCCTCCTGTTGGAGGACCTGGCCGATCTGGTGGGGGCCGGCCTGGCAGCCCAGCTCCCCCCGGAGTTCGCGGCCAGCCTGCTCACCTCGTTCCGGCCCATCTTCTTCGGGCTGATGCTCATGCTCTTCCTGATCTACGAACCTCGGGGACTGGCCCATCGTTGGCAGATCCTCAAGGCCGCCTGGCGCCTTCGGCCCTTCTCCAAGTAGGCCCGTCGCCCGGTCTCGTCGTCCCGTCGGTTCCTATCCGTATCCAGCACCTGAAAGGAGAGCACCATGCGTAGACATCTGCTCGTGACCCTGGTCCTGCTGTCCGCTCTCCTGGTGGCTGCCTGTGCCCCGGGCGGCCAGCAGGCACCGGCCGCCGAGGCGCCCGCCTCGGCCCCCCAGGAGGCCGCGCCGGCCCCGGAGGAGGAAGCCCCCGCCGCGGAGGAGGCGCCCCAGGAAGAGGCTCCGCCCGCGGAGATGGCCGCCGTGCCCCCGGCCGCGGTGATGGAGGGGGCCATCGTGGCCGCGCCGCCGCCCGCCTCGCCAGAGGCCCAGCAGGTGGCCTGCACCAACACCTACGAGGGCCAGACCCTCAAGATCTACCAGCAGGCCGGGCTGACCGGTCCCCTGGCCTCCATCCTGGGCGCGGGCTTCGTCAACGCCACCAAGGACGCCATCGCGGAGATCAACGCCGCGGGGGGTGTCTGTGGCGTGCAGTTGGAACAGCGCCTGGAGGACACCCAGTACAACCCCGAGCAGGAGGTGGCCGTCTACGAGCGCTTCCGGGCCGAGAGCCCCAAGCCCATCTTCATCTACACCTACGGCAGCGGCGCCACCATTGCCCTGAAGGACCGGGTGGTGGAGGACCAGATCGTCAACATCGCCTCGGGCCTCAACGCCCAGGCCTTCTACGATCCCCCGGACGGCTGGACCGTGGGCACTGCGCCCATCTACTCGGACCAGTTCGCGGGCTTCGTCCAGTGGGTGAACGCCCGGTGGGATGAGATCAAGCCCGAAGGGGCCGGCGACGAGATCGTGGTGGGCGTCATCGGCTGGGCCAACGCCTACGGCGCCGGCGCCACCACGCCCGAGGCCCTGGCCTACATCGAGGCGACCTTCGACAACGTCACCGTCCTGCCCCTGGAACAGCAGCCCATCGACCCCACCGCGGACGTGACCGGGCAGCTCCAGAACCTGCTGGTCAACGGCGCGAACGTCATCTACATCCAGTCCCTCTCCTTCGGCCCCGTGCAGGTGATCAGCACCCTCCACGCCCTGGGCATGTGGGACCAGGTGGTGGTGGGCACCAACAACTGGGGCATGAACCGGGACGTGCTCAACCTGCTGGGCGACAACGCGGAGCTGGCCGTGGGGCTCTACGGCGTCTTCCCCTGGTACTGGTGGAACGACCTGGACCATCCCGGGATCCAGCAGGCCCGGGCCGCGTTCGAGCGGGGCGGCTACCCCGAGAGCGACATGGCGGTGAGCTACCTGACCAGCTACACCGGCATCTACGGGGTCGCGGACGTCCTGGTGCGGGCCATGAACCAGGTGGGCTTCGAGGGGCTCACCGGCCAGGTCTTCTTCGACACCATGAAGGAGATGGGCGTGGTCAGCAACCTGGGCGTCTACGAGCTGAACGCCCAGGGCAGCGACCGAGCCCCCCGCAAGAGCCAGATCCGCCAGGCCCAGAAGATGGACGACGGCCGCGTGGACTTCGTCACCGTGCAGGACTGGTTCTGGCTGCCGGACACCCGACCCCAGGTCGGACAGTAGCCGTTCGCCGGTCGGGGAGACCGGATAGGAGGCTGCCCGGCCTCCCCGACCACACCTTTGCCTGGGCTCCAGCCTATGCTGCGTATCCACAACATCGAGGTCGTCTACAGCGACGTGATCCTGGTCCTGCGCGGGGTCTCCCTGGAGGTGCCCCAGGGCGCCATCGTGGCCCTTCTGGGCGCCAACGGAGCCGGGAAGTCCACCACCCTGAAGGCCGTGTCCGGGCTGCTCCGCTCCCAGCAAGGCGAGGTCACCCGAGGCTCCATCGAGTTCCACGGCGAACGCATCGACCGCCGGGCCCCGGACGAGATCGTGCGCATGGGCATCGTCCAGGTGCTGGAGGGTCGCCCTCTCTTCCAGCACCTGACCGTGGAGGAGAACCTCCTCACCGGAGCCCTGTTCCGCAAAGCGGCCCCCCGCGCCCTGCGCCAGGACCTGGATGAGGTCTACTCCTACTTTCCCCGCCTGGCCGAGTTCCGCCACCGGACGGCCGGCTACCTCTCCGGCGGCGAACAGCAGATGGTGGTCATCGGCCGGGCCCTCATGGCCAAGCCCAGGCTCATGTTGTTGGACGAGCCCTCCTTGGGGTTGGCGCCGTTGTTGGTGCAGTCCATCTTCCAGGTGATCCGACGCATCAACCAGGAGTCCGGCGTCTCCATGCTCATCGTGGAGCAGAACGCCAACGTGGCCCTCCAGATCTCCGAGCACGCCTATGTCATGGAGCTGGGCCGCATCGTGCTGGATGGCCCCAGCGCCGAGCTGCAGGAGAACGCGGACATCAAGGAGTTCTACCTGGGCCTGACCCAGGTGGGCGAGCGCAAGAGCTACCGTGAGGTCAAGCACTATCGGCGACGGAAACGGTGGCTGGGATGAGATCCCGGCTCCCCAGAGCCTTCGAGGAAAGCAGCGCACAGAATGGGCTGCGACACCATCAACCCCAACGCCACCCAGACGTGCGTGTGGGTCTTCGATGTGGCCGAGGAGATCCCCATCGTCGGCCTCGACGTCCAGGTGCCGGACCGCCAGATCCTCTGGTTCGAAGCAGCGGGGTCCACCTCTCCGTCGGAGTGAGAGCCCGCCGAGCACAGGAGCCCGAACAAGCGTATGGAGGCCCGTGGACGCTTCCCTTTCTTCCCTCGCGATGACCAGGATGTATCCGACGAGCAACGGGAGATCCGGGCCCTGGCCCGTCGCTTCGCGGAGCAGGAGATCCGGCCCGTGTTGGCCGAGTACGAGGCCCGGGAGGAGGTCCCCCTGGAGCTGTTGCGCCGAATGGGGGAGCTGGGCTTCTTCGGCATCACCGTGCCCGAGGCCTACGGCGGCGCCGGCCTGGACCACTGGACCTACGCGGGGCTGATGGAGGAGCTGGGCCCCTACGGATCCATCCGCACGGTGGTCTCCGCGCAGCAGAGCCTGGTGGCCACGCCGATCCTGCATTTCGGCACCGAGGCCCAGAGGCAACGCTACCTGCCCGACCTGGCCGCCGGCCGCATCTTCGGTGCCTACGGCTTGACCGAGCCCGGAGCCGGCTCCGACGCGGCCAGCCTCCAGACCCAGGCCACCCGGGACGGAGACCACTGGATCCTGCACGGCCAGAAGACCTTCATCACCAACGGCAACCTGGCGGACCTCTTCGTGCTCTTCGCCCAGACGGACCCCGGCCAGGGCCATCGGGGCATCACCGCGTTCCTGGTGGAACGGGACTTCGGCGTCCAGACCACCCCCCTCAAGGGCAAGCTGGGCCTGCGGGCCTCGGACACGGCCACCGTCTTCCTGGACCGGGTCCGGGTTCCGGACAGCCACCGCCTGGGCCAGGTGGGCCAGGGCCTGCGGATCGCGCTCCATACCCTGGACCACGGCCGCATCGCGGTGGCCGCGGCCGCAGTGGGCACCAGCCAGGCCTGCCTGGACCTCTGTGTCCGCTACGTCCAGGAACGACACCAGTTCGGTCGCCCCATCGGCACCTTCCAGATGGTCCAGGATCTGTTGGCCGACATGGCCGTGGAGACAGAGGCCGCCCGGATGCTCACCTACCGGGCCCTCGCAGCCCGGGACCGGGGCGGTCGCTTCACCCAGGAGGCCGCCATGGCCAAGTACTACGCCACGGAGACGGCCAACCGGAACGCGGGCCGGGCCGTCCAGATCCACGGCGGCTACGGCTTCTTCGAGGAATACGAGGTGGCCCGGCTCTACCGGGACGCCCGGGTCTACACCCTCTACGAGGGGACCTCCCAGATCCAGAAGCTCGTCATCGGCAGCCACCTGACCGGCCTGAAGGCCTTCACCTGATGGCCAGAAGAGGACCACGGACGCGAGGGAGAACACCATGCCCCCCCATGAATCGGAGCGGAACACCCGACTACACGCCCAGATCCGCCACGCCTACGAACACGCGCCGGCCGTGCGCCGCCGCCTCCAGGAGGCCGGCCTGACCCCGGAGGATATCCAGACCGTGGCGGACCTGTCCCGGATCCCCGTGCTGCCCAAGGACCGGCTGGTGGAGCTGCAGCAGGCCGACCCTCCCTTTGGCGGCCTCCTGGCCGTGCCCCTGCAGGAGCTCCACCACATCTTCCTCTCTCCCGGGCCCATCTACGAGCCCGGCAGCCCCCACGACCCGGTCCAGGTGGAGACCGCCCAGGAGGCCCTGCGTCGCAGCGGCTTCGGGCCGGGCGACGTGGTCCTCAACTGCCTCTCCTACCACCTGGTGCCCGCGGGGCTGCACCTGGACCGCGCGCTGACGGAGATGGGCTGCGTGGTGGTCCCCGGGGGCGTGGGCAACACGGATCTCCAGGTGAAGATGTTGGTCGACCTGCCCATCACCGGATACGTGGGCACCCCCAGCTTCCTCCTCACCATCCTGCGCCGGGCCGAGGAGACCGGCATCGACCTCCAGGACGGCCCCATCGGCCTGGCCAAGGCCTTCTGCACCGCAGAGCCCCTCTTCCCAGCCCAGCGGGAGGCCCTGGTCCAGCGCTATGGGCTCGCGGTGGGCAACGCCTACGCCACCGCGGAGCTGGGCTTCCTGGCCCTGAACACCGACGGCGGCCGGGAGATGCGCCTGCTCCCCGGGCCGGTGGTCCAGGTGGTGGATCCCCAGACCGGCCAGGATGTGGCCCCGGGCAGCCCCGGGGAGGTGGTGGTGACCAACTTCAACCGGGCCTACCCCCTGATCCGCCTGGGAACCGGCGACATGGCCATCCTGGTGGACCCGGACCCCGGGCAGAGCCGCCAGGAGGAGCGCAGCATCATCCTGGTAGGACGCAGCGGCGAGGCGGTGAAGGTCCGGGGCATGTTCGTCCACCCCAACCAGATCCGCTTCGTCCTGGCCCAGACGCTCCCGGGCGCCCGCTTCCAGGGCATCGTGGCCCACCAGGAGGGGCGGGACCACTTCCGCCTGCGCGTCGGAGCCGCGCAGGTGCCCCAGGGCGCGGCCGAGGCCATCGCCCAGGCCGTGCGCCAGGTCTGCCGGGTGCGGGTGGACGCGGTCGAGTTCGTGGAGCCGGACGCCATCCCAGAGGAGGCCCAGGGCATGGTGGACCAACGGGACTGGGGACAGTCGCCCACCGAGACTCCCTGACCCTCGAGCATCTCCGAGGCCGCTCCGGGGCGATACCCCCGAGGGTCGTCCGCACGAGACGGCCCAGGGCCTCTCCCACGTCGCACTCCCACGTCGCAGAGGACAAGAGACCAGCCATGGAGACCCAACACCCAATGACATACGGCCGGATCACCGGATGGGGCGGCTACGTGCCCCCCAATGTGGTGACCAACCGCGATCTCCCGGAATGGCTGGACACCAGCGACGAGTGGATCGTCCAACGGACGGGAATCCGGGAACGCCGCATCGCGGGGCCCGAGGAGACCACCGCCACCATGTGTCTGGCCGCGGCCCGCCGAGCCCTGGCCCAGGCCGACCTGGATCCCCAGGAACTGGACCTGATCCTGGTGGCCACCTCCACCCCAGACTACCACACCCCGCCGGTGTCCAGCCTGGTGCAGAGCCGCCTGGGGGCTTCCCGGGCCGCGGCCTTCACCCTGGTCAACGGCTGCACGGGGTGGGTCTACGGGCTGTGCACGGCCTACCAGTTCATCCACACCGGCATCTACCGCAAGGTGCTGGTGGTGGGCGCGGAGCTCCTCAGCCGATTTGTGGACTGGCAGGACCGCTCCATGTGCGTCCTCTTCGGCGATGCGGCCGGCGCCGTGGTGGTCGAGGCCACCCCGGAGCCCTGCGGGCTGCAGGGCTTTGTCCTGGGCTCGGACGGCGACCTGTCCGACCTCATCATCATGCCTGGCTGTGGCTCGGCCCACCCCTGCAGCCCAGAGGTCCTGGCCCGACGGGACCAGTACGTGCGCATGAACGGGCGGGAGGTCTTCAAGTTCGCCACCCGGATCATCGGCCCCATCTGTCACCAGGCCGCGGCCCGGGCCGGCCTGGAGCTGGACGCGATCGACTGGATCATCCCCCATCAGGCCAACCTGCGCATCATCCAGGCCGCGGCCCGGCAGATGGGGCTGCCCCTGGAGCGCTTCGTGGTCAACATCGACCGGTACGCCAACACCTCCGCGGCCACCATTCCCCTGGCCTTCGCGGAGGCGCTGGACAGGGGGCAGGCCCATCCCACCCAGCGGTTCCTCTTCGTCACCTTCGGGGCCGGCATCACCTGGGGCGCGGCCGTGGTCCAACCCTGGCCCACGTCGGGGGCCGCCTCCCAGGAGGCTGTGGCCCAGGCCGATGGCCGGGTTCCCACCGGCTGAGGCGGCCGCTGCCGTTCCGGCCTGAGGGCCTGGAACGGAAAGGACGGCCGGGCTCCGCCGTTCGGGCCCTCCGGTCCCTGTCCGACCAGGCCTCCTCCCGCTGCCCCCGATCCCGGGGAGCCCTCCCCGGAGGGAATACGGCGCCGAAAAGTTGGCCTCTGTCCTGTTCTGTGCTATGATCTCCAGTCGGTATGCCTTCGGTGGGCATGCCCCCGCGGGCGCGACGCGCCCTCAGCAATCACGCCCTGGGACCGGCGAAGGGGGTGCCGAGGCCTCAGCCTCGGTTCCTTCCCGGGAGGAGCAGGGCGGTCGTCCAAAACCCAACCACAGGAGGCATTTCGTGACCAACGTGGTGACCATGCGGCAACTGCTCGAGGCCGGCGTCCACTTCGGACACCGGACCAGCCGGTGGAACCCCAAGATGCGGCCGTTCATCTTCACGGAACGCAACGGGATCCACATCATCGACCTGCACCAGACCATGGTGCGGATCAACCAGTACTACGACGTGGTGCGGGACCGGGTCGCAGAGGGTGGCATCGTCCTCTTCGTGGGCACCAAGCGCCAGGCCCAGGGGATCATCCAGCAGGAGGCCACCCGGTGTGGCATGCCCTACGTGAACATCCGCTGGCTCGGGGGCACCCTGACCAACTGGAAGACCATCAAGCAGCGCATCGACTACCTGAACGACCTGGAGCGGCGCATGGCCGCCGGCGAGTTCCGGAACCTGACCAAGAAGGAACAGCTTCGGATCCAGCGCCTGCTCACCAAGCTCCAGCGGCGGCTGGGCGGCCTGAAGCAGTTGAAACGCCTGCCCGACATGCTCTACGTGGTGGACACCCATCGGGAGGAGCTGGCCGTCAAGGAGGCCAACAAGGTGCACATCCCCATCGTGGGCATCGTGGACACCAACACGGATCCGGACCTCATCGACTACCCCATCCCGGGCAACGACGATGCCATCCGCTCCATCAAGCTGATCACCGGCATCCTCGCGGATGCGGTGGAGGAAGGGCGCCGTATCCGGGAGGTCCACGCGGCCGAAGCCGAGGAGGTGGCCGAGGTCTCGGCCGAGGAGCTGGAGGAGATGGAGCAGTACCTGGGCCCCAGCACCCTGGCCAAGCTCCAGCTCACGGGCGTGGACGAGGAGCTGTTGGAGGAGGTCGAGGAGGAGCTGGAGGAAGTGGTGGAGGCGCTGGAGGAGCCCGAGGCCACGACAGCGGAAGAGGAGGCCGGCCAGGCAACGGCCCCAGAGGCCGAGGAAGCCGAGCCCATGGCCGCGGCAGACGGGGAGCCGGAGGAGGAAGCCCTGGAGGAGACCGAATAAGCTCTGGCCGTCCCCGGCCTTCGAGCCGAGATGGAGGACAGGCGAACCGGATCGGTTCCAGGGAATGGCCACAGACCAGACATGCCACACAGAGGGGTGTACCGATGGCGGAGATCACGACCAAGATGGTGAAGGCGTTGCGGGAGGCAACGGGCGCCGGTATCCTGGACAGCAAGAAGGCCCTGATCCAGGCCGAGGGGGACTTCGACCGGGCCGTGGCCATCCTGCGGGAGAAGGGCCTGGCCGCGGCGGCCAAGAAGGCCGACCGGGAGGCCAACGAGGGGCTGATCGGCGTCTACATCCATCCGGGCAGCAGGGTGGCAGCCCTGGTGGAGGTCAACTGCGAGACGGACTTCGTGGCCCGGACCGAACAGTTCCAGCAGCTGGCCCGGGACCTGGCCATGCAGGTGGTGGCCTCGCGGCCCCGTTGGGTCCGCCGGGAGGAGGTGCCGGAGGAGGAGATCGAGCGGGAGCGCCAGATCTACCGGGCCCAACTGGCCAACGAAGGCAAGCCCGAACACATCTGGGACCGCATCATCCAGGGGAAGCTGGAGAAGTGGTTCCAGGAGGTCTGCCTGTTGGAGCAGCCCTTCATCAAGGATCCGGACCTTTCCGTGAAAGATCTGCTGGTCCAGAACGTGGCCTCGCTGGGCGAGAACATCCAGGTACGGCGCTTCTGTCGCCTGGAAGTGGGCGGCGTCTAGTGGGGTGGCCCGATGCCCAGCCATGAGGCTGGGCATCGATCTATCTGGCCGGGGCATCCGGCAGGCGCTCGAGAGAGGCTGCAGGGGAGGGTTCCATCCATGGAGGAGTTGAAGTATCGCCGTGTGCTGCTGAAGCTGGGCGGGGAGGCCCTGGCCGGCGAGGGAGGCTTCGGCATCAACCCCCGACGGGCGGAGGAGGTGGCCCAGAAGGTGGCCCAGATCGTGGACCTGGGCGTCCAGGTGGCCCTGGTGATCGGCGCGGGGAACCTGTGGCGGGGGAAGCAGGATGGCCTGGACCACGGCATGGAGCGGGTCACCGCAGACCACATGGGCATGCTGGCCACGGTGATGAATGCCCTGGCCCTGCAGGATGCCCTGGAGCGGGCCGGCCTGCCCACCCGGGTGATGACCGGCATCGAGATCCGGGCGGTGGCCGAGCCCTACATCCAGCGGCGGGCCATCCGCCACCTGGAGAAGGGCCGGGTGGTGGTCTTCGGCGCAGGCACGGGCAACCCCTACTTCACCACCGACACCGCGGCCGCCCTCCGGGCCATGGAGATCCACGCCGAGGTGCTCATCAAGGCCACCAAGGTGGACGCCGTCTACGACAAGGACCCCAAGGCCCATTCCGATGCCCGCCGTTTCCGCCAGTTGAGCTACATCGATGCCCTGAACATGCGGGTCGGGGTCATGGACAGCACGGCCATCGCCATGTGCATGGACAACGACCTGCCCATCTACGTGGTGAACCTGTGGCAGCCGGATGTCCTGGTCAAGCTGGTCCGGGGCGAGCCGGTGGGCACCATCTTCACCAACCTGGCCACCGTGTGAGGGACGGGCTCTCCGGGCTCCGTTTCGATTTCCGCCCCAGATTTGCTACAATAGCCTCGCAGAGCTGCCGTCGTCCCACCCCCAAGGAGAGCGTGGAGCCATGATCGAGGAGATCCTCCAAGACGCGAAGGAGCGCATGGACAAGGCCATCCAGGTCCTCCAACAGGATCTGCGGACCATCCGCACCGGCCGAGCCTCTCCGGCCCTGGTGGAACGGATCCCGGTGGACTACTACGGGGTCCCCACGCCCCTCATGCAGATCGCGGCCATCTCTGTGCCCGAGGCCCAGATGCTCCTGATCCGCCCCTACAGTCCCCAGGACATCCCCGCCATCGAACGGGCCATCGCGGCGTCGGACCTGGGGCTCACGCCCAACAGCGATGGCCAGCAGATCCGGCTGGTCTTCCCCGCGCTCACCGAGGAGCGCCGCCGGGAGCTGGTGAAGCTGGTGGCCAAACGGGCCGAGGAGGCCCGGGTGGCCATCCGCAACGTCCGCCGAGACGCCATCGGCGACCTGCGCAGCTTCCAAAAGGAGGGCCTCATCTCCGAGGACGAACTGCACCGTGCCCTGGACCGGGTCCAGGAGCTGACGGACGACCACATCAAACAGGTGGACCAGGTGGCCAAGGCCAAGGAAACGGAGATCATGACCATCTGACCGGCTGGCCTTGGGCGAGCTGACCAGACACAGAGGACACATCGTGAGCGCACGCAAGGACTATCCCCCGCTGCCTTCGGTCCCCCACCACGTGGGCATCATCATGGACGGCAACGGCCGTTGGGCCAAGGCCCGGGGGTTGCCGCGCCATGCGGGCCACAAGGCCGGCGTGGACAACATCCGTCCGGTGCTGGAAGGATGTGTGGAGTTCGGCATCCAGGTGCTCACCATCTACGCGTTCAGCACGGAGAACTGGCAACGTCCACCGGACGAGGTGAGTGGCCTCATGCGCCTGTTGGGCATGGCCATCCGCCAACAGCTCCAGGAGCTGCATCGCAACGGCGTGCAGATCCGCCACAGCGGGCGCCTGTCCGGCATCAACCCAGAGCTCCAGAAGCAGATCCTCCACGCCCTGGAGGTGACCAAGCACAACGACCGCATCGTCCTCAACGTGGCCTTCAACTACGGGGGCCGGAGCGAGATCCTGGACGCGGTGCGCCAGATCATCCGCGACGGCATCCCTCCGGATGAGCTGACGGAAGAGCTCTTCAGCCGCTATCTCTACACCGGCGATCTCCCGGATCCGGACCTGATCATCCGCACCGGCGGAGAATATCGCCTGAGCAACTTCCTGATCTGGCAGGCTGCCTACGCGGAGTACTACACCACCCCCACCTACTGGCCCGACTTCGGCAAGGACGAGCTCTACGAGGCCCTGCTGGAGTACAACCGCCGGGAACGCCGCTTCGGCCGAGTCCTCGACCCGGAACCCACACCGGTCTGATCCGATCCGGTCGGGAAGGTTCCCGACCTGCCTGCCCGAACGGACACACACCCGTGAGACAGCGTGTTCTGGTCGCCGTGGTCCTCCTGCCACCGGTGCTCTACGCGGTCTGGCAGGGAGGCACCTGGTGGATCGGGCTGGTGTTGGCGGTGGCCGGCCTGGGGGGGTACGAGTACTACGATCTCCTGGGCCGGGGTGGGCTGCGGCCGGCCCGGTGGCTGGGAATGGCCTGGCTCCTGGCGCTGGTCCTCACGGCCCAGAGGCCGGCCCTCTTCGCCACGGTCCTCACCGGGGGGCTCATCGTCTCCCTGGTCCGCAGCCTGTACCAGGTGGATCGTCCCCTGATCAACTGGGCCGGCACGGTGGCCGGCACGGTCTACCTGGGCACCATGATGGGCCAGGCCATGGTGCTCCGCCTGCTCCCCGATGGCCTCTGGTGGCTCCTGCTGGCCCTGGTCGCAACCTGGCTGAACGACACCAGCGCCTACCTGGTGGGCATCTCCCTGGGCCGCCATCGCATCTGGCCTCGGCTGAGCCCCAAGAAGAGCTGGGAGGGAACCCTGGGCGGGCTGGGGATCGCCGCGGTGGGCGGGAGCCTGGTGGCCGGCCTCTCGCCCCTGCCCCTCCATCCCGGCTGGGGCGCCCTCCTGGGCGCGGGGGCCGGGATCCTGGCCTTCTTCGGCGACCTGTCCATCAGCATGGTCAAGCGCCAGGTGGGGGTGAAGGACAGCGGCCGCCTCTTCCCCGGCCACGGCGGGATGCTGGACCGCCTGGACAGCCTCCTCTTCGTCATCCCCGCCATCTCCCTCATCGCCCAGTGGGGGTCCGGCTAGCCCCGGCCCTGGGCTCATGCCAGCCCCAGCCCGGCCCGCAGGGCCTGGAGATTCTCGGCCACGCTGCCCCGATCGTTGTACACCGCGCTGCCGGCCACCACCACGTTGGCGCCGTGGCGGACCACCTCGGCCACGTTCTCCGGGCCGATGCCCCCGTCCACCTCCAGATCACAGGTGGGGTTGAACTCGTCCAACAGCCGCCGCATCCGGCGCAGCTTGCTGGTCGCGGTCTGGATGAAACGCTGGCCGCCGAACCCAGGGTTCACGCTCATCACCAACACCAGGTCCACGAAGGGGGCGATCTCCCGGACAGCCTGGATGGGCGTTCCGGGGTTCAGGGCCACCCCGGCCCGGCAGCCCAGGTCCACGATCTGCTGCACGGTGCGGTGGAGGTGACAGGTGGCCTCCACGTGGACCGTGAGGGTGGTGCCGCCGGCCTGCGCGAAGGCGGCCAGGTAGCGTTCCGGCTCCTCGATCATGAGGTGGACCTCCAGGGGGAGGTCGGTGGCGTCGCGCACGGCCTGGACCACCAGCGGGCCGAAGGTGAGGTTGGGGACAAAGCGGCCGTCCATCACATCCAGGTGGATGGCATCGGCGCCGGCCTCCTCCGCGGCCTGGACCGCCCCACGCAGGTGTCCGAAGTCCGCGGTGAGGATGGAGGGTGCGATGCGAAGGGGCAGATTGGGTCGGGCGACCATGGATCTCCTCGACGTTCACAGAGGATGGCGGGACAGGAAGTCCAACAGGATATCGCGCACCTGCCAGGGACGCCGGAAGATCAGGGCGTGGCCCTGCCCTGGGATCAGGTGCAGCTCGGCTCGGGGCATGGCCTGGGCCATGGTCCGAGGGATGTGGGGAGGAAAGAACTCGTCCTCCGCTCCATGGACGATGCAGGCCGGCATGGCCATGCGGGCCAGCTCCTCGGGCGAGAGGTCCACCGTACGTTCCGGCGTCAGGCGTCGAAAGGCCGGCAACAACACCTCCTGGAAGTAGCCCGGACGGTGGTGGGGGTCGTGGAGCCGGGCGGTGGCCTCCAGCCAGTTCCGCCCGGCCCGGAAACGATCTGGGGTCAGGCGGACCGTGGGCCCCAGGACCTCCGGCGCGTTGCTGTAGGTGGTGCTCACCAGGGCAAGGGTGCCCGGGTGGGCGTGGCCCTGGTGGACCATCCGCAGGGCGATCATGCCTCCGCTGCTCACCCCGGCCAGGTGGCCCTGGAGCGCGCCCTCCGCGGCCATCAACGCCGCGAGCTGGCGGGCCATGGCGCCATGGTCGAAATCCCGCGGATGGCCCTCCGAGCGGCCGTGGCCGGGAAGGTCCGGCAGGAGGACCCGGTAGCCGCGGCCCAGGGCGGGCAGCAGCGCTCCCCAGGCCTGTTTCCCGGTGCTCATGAAGTTGTGCAGCAGGGTCAGGGGCTCTGTCTCCTCCCCCTGGGCTCCGTGGACCTCGTAGTAGATGCGGCCGGTATCGGTGGGAAACCAGGCCATGGGCTACACGGGGGGTTCGTCTGGCCGAGGATGGGGGGAGGAGGGGCCCGGTCCCGGGGCCGCCGGTCGCGGGCCGGCAGGGCCCTGGGCTGCCCACCGCTCCCGGGTAGCCCCCATGACCTGGACCACCTCGCTGATGTCGTCCAGGGTGATCAGGCCCAGGAACTCCCGGCCCTCCCGCACGGCCACCACCCGGGTGTGGTGTTCCAGCATGGTGTCCCACACGTCGGCCAAGGAGGTCTCCGGCGAGACCACGGGGATCCGCTCCGCCGGGATCATGATCTCGGCCACCCGGCCCTCCGGCCCCTGTTCCCGCAGACCCTGGACCAGCCTGGCCCGGGTGAGGACGCCCACGAAACGGTTGGCCAGGTCGAAGACGGGGAAGTCGGCCTGGTAGGTGGTCATGATGTAGTCCACGGCCTTCTGGAGGGTGTCGCCGATGTAGAGCCGGTAGGCCTGCCGGGTGAGGGCGTCCCGGGCCCGGAGCCCCCGCAGGGCAAAGCGGCTCTCCACGTTCTCCAGCTCCCCGCTGCCCCCCACGTAGACGAAGAACGCGATGAGCAGGAGGAAGATGCCCCCACCCAACAGCCCCCAGACCGCGAAGAGCAGCGCCATCCCCCGCCCCACCATGACGGCCATGCGGGTGGCCTGGAGGTAGGGCATGGTCATGGCCAACAGGGCCCGCAGGATGCGGCCGCCGTCCATGGGAAAGGCGGGCAACAGGTTGAAGAGCCCCAGCACCGCGTTCAGAAAGGCCAGGTAGAGGACCAGCCCCTGGAGGCTGGGAGTCTGCATCAGGTGCATCAGCCAGGCCATGGAGAGCGGCACCCCGGTCCGGAACTCCAACGCGATGAAGAACAAGGCCAGGGGCATCAGGAGCGCGACCAGGACGAAGTTGACCAGGGGGCCGGCAATGGCGATGAGGAACTCCTGCCAGGGCTTCCGGGGCATCCGCTCCAGCTGGGCGACGCCGCCGATGGGCAACAACGTGATGTAGGGGACCCGGATGCCGAAGGCCTTGGCGGTCACCGCATGGCCCAGCTCGTGGAGGACCACACAGGCGAAGAGGAGCAGGATGACCAGGACGCCGTACAGGGCGCCGCCCACGATGCCCCCGGGGCCGGCCGCGTAGATGAAGGCCCCGTAGATCAGGATGAGGACGAAGCTCCAGTGGACCTGGATCTCGATGCCCCAGATCCGGGCCAGAGTGAGAGACCCACTCATGATGGTTCCTTTCCGCTGGCGTCGGTGGAAGGCGATGGGGATGGTGGGGCGAGCCCGGCAGGCTCTCCGTCGTTGCACTGGGGGCAAGGACACGAGGCCCGCAGCGCGGCGAAGCTGTAGATCCCCGTGTCGTGGCCGTCGGCCCAGATGAGACGCAGCGCGTAGTTGCCCACCAGGGCCGCGTCCACCACCCGATCCGAGGGGGGTGGCCCCACCCGAAGCTGCAGGGGGTCCTCCTGAGCAGCCCGCCGGGCCTCGTTGCACGAGGCACAGGGACAGACCTGGCGCAACCAGGCCAGGCGGTAGGTGCTCACATGGTCGTCCGTCCAGACGATGGTCAGGGTTCCGGCGGTCCGCTCCACGGTGATGGCCCGGGGGCGTGGGGAGATGGCCGCGTCCACGCCCATGGGCTCACCGCCCCTTGTCCTGGAACAGGATGCCGGAGAGGAGTTCGATGGGCAGGGGGAAGATCACCGTGCTGTTGCGCTCCGCGCTGATCTCGGTCAGGGTCTGGAGATAGCGAAGCTGGAGCGCGCCGGGCTGGGTGGCCATGATGCCCGCAGCCTCGGCCAGGGTCTGGGAGGCCTGGAGCTCGCCCTCCGCGTGGATGATCTTGGCCCGCTTCTCCCGCTCTGCCTCGGCCTGGCGGGCCATGGCCCGCTGCATGGTGGCCGGCAGCTCCACGTCCTTCACCTCCACGATGCTGACCTTCACTCCCCAGGGCTCGGTCTGCTCGTCGATGATCCGCTGGAGCTGGTGGTTGATCTTGTCCCGTTCGGCCAGCAGTTCGTCCAGCTCGCTCTGGCCCAACACGGAGCGCAAGGTGGTCTGCGCGATCTGTTGGGTGGCCAGCAGGTAGTTGGAGACGTTGACCACGGCCGCCACCGGGTCCACAACCCGAAAGTAACAGACCGCGTTCACCTTCACGGTGACGTTGTCCTTGGTGATGGCCTCCTGGGTGGGGACATCCAGGGTGACCACTCGGAGGTCCACCTTCACCATCCGGTCCACGATGGGGATGATCCAGAAGAGCCCCGGCCCCTTGGCGCCGATCACCCGGCCCAGGCGGAAGATCACGCCCCGCTCGTACTCGGCCACGATGCGCAGGGCGGCCCGGATGATCCAAAGGGCCAGCAGGATGACGAAGATGAAGACCGGCAGGTTGGAGATCTGTTCCACGGCACACCTCCTGGTGGAAACGACCGCTGCCCTCGAGGAGGAGACGGCCGGCGTTCAGGTCCATCGGCCCCCATTATACCTGAGGATCTCCCCAGAGGGACAATCCCCGTCCGCCCCCGGGAACGGCCCCTACCCGATGGAGGACGGGGGCTACTCCCGGGCGAACTCCTGGAAGACCGTGGCCATGTGCTTGATGCCGTCGATGTAGTCCTGCACGTAGATGTTCTCGTTGGGCGCGTGGTTGCGGGAATCTGCGTGGCCCACGCCCGCGCCCACCACGGGGATGCCCCAGCGGGCGCAGAGGGCGTGCATGGGGCCGGTGCCGGCCATGGAGGGCAACATCACCGGGGGCTGGGTGTACACCCGGCGGGCCGCTCGCAGGACGGCCTGGACCACCGGGTGGTCGGGATCCGTGCGGGCCGGGTCCTCGCCGTGGAGGTCGACGACCTGGATGTCCGAGAACCCGTGCCGGTCCAGGTGCTCGCGCAGCAGCCGCAGCACCCGCCGATGGCTCTGGTCTGGCACCAGGCGGAAGTCGATCTTGCAGAAGGCCTGGCTGGGCAGGACGGTCTTGGAGCCGGGGCCCGTGTAGCCGGACTGGATGCCCGCGATGTTGCAGGTGGGCTGGAAGATCAGGTCCGCCTTGGCCTGCTCCGTGTCCGCGCCCCGGAGGAAGGCCGCCAACCCCAGGTTCTCCAGGTAGGCCGGGCCGTCGAACTCCCAGTCGGCCAACAGCTCCCGCTCCCGGGGGGTGGGCGGCCGCACGTCGTCGTAGAAGCCCTGGATAGCCACCCGCTCGTCCGGGGTCTTCAGGGTGCTCAGGGCCCACACCAGGCGCCAGGCCGGGTTGGGCACGATGGCCGCGTTGGCCGAGTGGAGATCGCGCGCCGCGCCCTGGGCCCGGAGCTCCACGTAGGTGATGCCCTTGCACCCTGCGTAGACCTGGAGCCGCCCCCGGCTGTCCTTGTACCCGGCCTCCCAGATGCAGCCGTCCGCGGCGTAGCGGGGGTGGTAGGCCTCGGCAAAGGCCTCCAGGTTGGGGCTGCCGATCTCCTCCTCCCCCTCGAAGACGAACTTCAGGGTCAGGGGAAGATGGCCCCGGACCTTCAACCAGGCGTCCACGGCACAGAGCCGGGCCACCAGGTTGCCCTTGTTGTCGGCCACGCCCCGGGCCCAGATGCGGCCCTCTGCCAGGGTGGCCTCGAAGGGCGGATAGTCCCACAGATCCAGGGGTTCCGGCGGCTGCACATCGTAGTGGTCGTAGATCAGGAGGCTGCGGGGGCCGGCGCCAGGCAGCTCGCCGTAGACCACCGGATAGCCCCCGGTAGGGATCTGTTCGGCCTGGGCGCCGACACCCCGCACCATCTCCAACACCATGTGGGCGGTCTCCTCCATGCCGATGCCCTGTGCAGCGATGGAAGGCTGGCGACACAGCGCCTGAAGGGCCTGGATGTACTCCTCCGCGTGGGCGTCGATGTAGGCGTAGATGTCGTCCATGGGGCTCTCCTCCAGGGTGGGGGACGAGGGGGGACGCCGCGATGGCCCCCGCGGCGAGGGCCAGGGGAACACGCCCCGGGCAACCGCTGCCCATCCCCGGGACCGTGCAACCCGTCGAGGCAGGAGCTCCACGGTCGGGGGATCCGCCTCCATTATAAGGGGTTCGATCCATCTTGCAACCGAGGGCGAAGGCATGGACAGGGTACAAGGAGGGAGCCGGGATATCGGGGAGCCCCCAGGGCCTCTTCCCCACGGCCCCACCCCTTGACATCCGGCGCCTCGACCGCGCGGAAAGCCTCCGGCCGCGCTCCACACGCCCCGGCCTGTTTCGTCCATGCCCCCTCCTGTGCTAAACTCTGGAGGGGGGCATGGACCGCGACCCCCATCCGCCTGTGCGGGGGAACTCGTGGGCCCGGATCCATCAGGGTTCGCCCGGGGTGCCCCTGCGGTCGTCTCGGTCCCATCTCTCGAGGAGATCATGAACCCATCTGACCCGCGAGCCATGCAGCCGACGGAAGATCCCTCCGCCCCGAAACCCGAGCGGCCCAAGGTGGTGGTCAAGCTGCGTGGGCAGATCTGGGAGGTGGAGGGCAATCGCCGGGCCCGAGAGGTGGTCCGGGAACTTGGGCTCAACCCGGAGAGTTACCTTGTTGTGCGGGACGGTGAGCTGATCACCGACGATACCATCCTGCGCCCCGGAGATCGGGTGGAGCTCATCGCGGTGATCTCCGGAGGCTGATAGAGCGAGGAGACCATGCGCTGTCGAAAGTGTCGTGAGCGGGCCGTGATCCACATGCGCCAGCACAAGCTGGCCCTGTGCCGAGACCATTACCTGGCGTGGATCCCGGAACAGACCGAACGGTTCATCCGCAAGTACCGGATGTTCACCCGGGACGAGCCGGTCCTGGTGGCGGTGAGCGGCGGGAAGGACTCCCTGGCCCTGTGGGACGTGCTGCTCCGGCTGGGGTATCGGGCCGATGGCCTGTACCTGGGCCTGGGCATCGACGGCGACATCGGCTACAGCGACGCGTCCTACGCCAAGATCCGGGCCTTTGCGGAACAGCACCCCGAGGCCCGGCTCCATGTGCTGGACATCCGGGAGACCTATGGGGAGAGCATCCCCGAGCTGGCCCAGCGGACCCGCCGGGGCAAGGGGAAGCCCTGCTCGGTGTGCGGCCTGGTGAAACGCCACGAGATGAACCGGATCGCCCACGAGCTGGGCTACCCGGTCTTGGCCACCGGCCACAACCTGGACGACGAGGTCGCGGTCCTCTTCCAGAACACCCTCCACTGGAACACCGGCTACCTGGCCCGCCAGTACCCGGTGCTGCCCGGTGGAGACGGCTTTGCACGCAAGGTGAAGCCCTTCTGCCGCTTCTACGAACGGGAGACCGCGGCCTACGCCATCCTACGGGGCATCGACTACATCTACGACGAGTGCCCCTACTCGGTGGGGGCCACCACCATCTACTACAAGGAACTGCTGGATCGGCTGGAGGCGGATCGGCCCGGGGCCAAGCTGAGCTTCTACCTCTCCTTCCTGCGGGCCAAGGACCAGGACGGCCTCTTCGCCCACGTCCAGGAAGGGGAACGGGCGGAGATGCACCCCTGCAGCCGCTGTGGCCAGCCCACCACCGCGCCGGACCTGTGTGCCTTCTGTCGGCTGTGGCCCGAGGAGGTGCTGGAGCGACCGACGGAGACCTTCATCCCCCTGACCCTGGCCCCCGTGGCCGAGCCTCCCGAGGCGGCCTGAGGCCACGCCCGGCTCTCCCCCAGCTCGAGGAACTCGGGCCGACCGTCGGCACATCCGGCGGGTCGGCCCGGGCTCTCTGCCCGTGCCCGGGCGGTGCGCTCCTCGGCTCCGCTCCCTCCAACAACCGGTCCCGCCCCGGCACAGAGACCCCGACGTCCGGGCCGAAGCCAGACAACGGCGCTCAGGTCCGCTCCCCCGGCCCGTCCTGGGCAGCGGTCTCGGGCCGCGCGAAGAAGACCAGGAGCACCGAACCGTATCGCCGGCGTTCGTACTCCTCCAGATGCCGCAGCGCCACCGGCGCGTCCTCCCGGGGATGGATCTGCACGATGACGATGCCCTCTTCCTGGAGGAGGGCCGGCCGACGGTCAATGGCCTCCAGGGCCTTGCGCCACAGCTCCCGATACTGGGGGGGAGCCACGTAGATCAGGTGAAAGGGCTCCCCCTGATACCGTTCCAGAAAACGGAAGCTGTCCGCCTTTTCCACCTGGGCCCGCCCCTCCAGCTTGCAGTGGGCCAGATTGGCCCGGATGGTCTGGACCGCGGCCCGGCTGCGGTCCACAAAGGTGGTGTGGGCCGCGCCCCGGCTCAGGGCCTCGATGCCCACCGCGCCGCTCCCAGCAAAGAGATCCAGCACCCGGGCCCCCTCGATCCAGCCGTCCAGGATGGCGAAGAGGGCCTCCTTGGCCCGATCGGTGATGGGCCGAGCCACCCCACCCGGCACCGACTGGAGCTTGTGGCCCTTGGCCGATCCCGCGATGACCCGCATGGCCGTCCTCCTGGTGCTCGCCTCGAACCGGGCACTCACGGGCCCACCTGGATGGGCCCCAGCTTGATCGCGTTGTCCCCCTGGCCCGCGCTCACCGGCTCCCGCTCGCCGCTGACGGGATCGTACAGCCCCACAGCCAGCCAGTAGGTCCCTGGAGGCAGATCCTGGGGCAACAGAAAGGTGTACCGGTCCACGATCCGCTCGCCGGGCTGCCAGGTGCGGGTGGGCCGCATCCACAGGACGGGCTGGCCGTCTCGCTGGTCGATCTTGTTGCCCTGGCTGTCCAACAGGTGGACGAAGACCTGGAAGTCCTCCGTCACCGGGGCCAGGCTCTCCCACTTCAGCACCAGGAGCAGCTCCTGGCCCGGAGCCACCCACTCGGTCAGACCATATCCGTTCAGGCGGACCCAGGGTGGATCGCCCAGCCGGATGCCCAGCCCCCCCTCCACCAGAGGCCGCGTGTCCGGAAAGACGTAGAGGGCCAAGCGTTGCCCCTGGGGGGCCACGGTCTCCTCCAGGAGGAGAAAGGTGCCGAAGCGCAGGGCCCGCTCCCAGCCGGAGTTCTCCGGCAGACCCGGGCCCGGGATGACCCACAGCCGACGGTGGTCCCGATCCATGCGGGCCAGCCACTCCTCCTCCTTGGGGCCCAGGTCGGGAATGGGCCACAGGCCGTAGACGGGAAGCCGCCCGTGGTACACATTGGCAAAGGCCTGGGTCTCCAGAGGCCGCAGGTGGAGGATCCCATCGCCGGGGCGTTCCAGCTCCTGGATCCGCGCGGCCAAGGCCCGATTGGTGGCGCCGCTCAGAGGTGCCTGGTAACGGGCCACCAACACCAGGGCGAGCAGGGCCAGGGCCAGACCGTAGGCCCAGTTGAGCAGGCCATGCCGCGGGTGCCCACCGGCCACCTGACGGACGACCAGGACGGCCCCAGCGGCCACAGCCAGGAGGATCAGGGCCAGGGCCAGCAGATCCGGACGGCCCACCCGCCACCAGGCCAGGTGGATGGCATCCGGGGCCAGGAACTCCCACTGGCGGACCAAGGGCGAATAGCGCCATTGGACGAAGGTCTCGGGCGCGAACAGGGGCTGGACCTCCGCGGCCAGCCTGTCCTGGACCAGGCGAAAGGGAACCAGCAACCCGAGCCACTGGAGGGCCACGGAGAGGGCCAACAGGGCCAGAGCGCCCAGATGGGGGAGACGAAGGCCCCGTCGGCCCACCAGACGGTCCCACACAGGACCGCAGAGCAGGGCCAGGAAGGGCACCGTGGGGACCAGGAACCGGGGGCCCCAACTGTATCCACCGTGCCACATGTACCACTTGCCGTAGAGCAACACATGGAGCAGGGTGATGCCCAGGGCCAGGGCCGGGATCCAGCGGTAGCGGGGGCCGAACCACCAGACGCCCACCAGGGCCAGCAGCAGGACAGGGCTGTACTCCATGAGCCCGCGCCCTGGGCTCATCAACAGGCCGAAGATCCCGAAGAGCCAGTCCCCGTTGAAGGCCTCCACGTCCAGATAGCCCGACTCCAGGGGATCCCGGAAACGCACCCAGTTCCACCACAGGGAGACCAGGCCCGCGGCCGCCACCGGCAGGCCAAAGACGAACCATGGCCGCCAGTATCGCCGTAGATGGCGACGTAGCCACCCTCCCGGTGAGGCCCCCGGAGGCAGGGAGCCCTCCAGGAGCCAGGCCAGGGCCGCCCCGTACAGAGGCAGGGTGACCAGGTTCACAGCCCGGGCCAGGTAGGCCAGCCCCCAGGCACAGCCTGCCAGGAAGAGGTAGCCCTTGTGGCCGCTCTGGGCGTAGGCCAGAAGGCCGTAGAAGGCACCGAACAACGCCCACGCGGCCACCGGGTCGCTGAAGAAGGTCTGGGTGTAGGGCCAGGCCAGGGTGGCCAGGCCAAACGTCAGGGCAGTGAGGACCGCCGCGCCCCGCCGCCAGCCCAGCCGGATCCCGGTCCGGTAGAGGAAGGCACCGGTCCATGCAGTGAGCAGGGGGTTGAGGAACAGGGCCATCTGCACCAACCCCAGGGGATCGAGCAGGCGAGCCATCCACACCAAGGGGAAGGCCAGGAGGCTCATGCCCAGCCCCTTGCGGCTGTACAGGTTGCCGTCTGGGCCGAAGGTGCCCTGTTGCTGGCCCATCCAGAGGAGCTGGTTCACGTCCAGTCCCCCTCGTCGGACCATGTTCTCCGCGGTGGCGAACATGGCCAGGCCGTCGCTGCTCTGGATCTCGCCCGTGTAGGTCCCCAGATAGGCCGCGAAGAGGAAGGCCAGGACCAGGAAGGCGATGCTCCGGTCGTGGAGGCTCAGGTCCACCAGAAGGCGCCGGGGGCGTCTGGGGCCTGGAGCCCCAGAGCCCGCACCGGGCAGGGGCCTGGACGTGCCGTCCCGTTCTCGGGTTGGTACATGGAAGCCGGAGGGCAGGGTCACCGAGCTGAACTCCGTGCAGTGGGTCCGCTGTCGTCCCACACCCGGGGGCTCGTCCCCCTGGGGCCTGGTCTGGGCCAAGGCAGGGACACACGCCTTCGGCTCATTCTCGCACCCGTACTGGGATCTGGACAAACTCGGCCGTGTGCCCATCGGACAGGGTGAACGGCTGTCGGCCCTCCGCCGTGTACAGCCCCAGGATCAGGCGATAGGAGCCCGGCGGGAGGTCCGCGGGCAGGGCCAGCCGGTAGGGGTCCCGGATCACCTGGCCCGGCGGCCAACGGTCCGTGGGCAGGTTCCCCTCCACGGGCGGGTTGTCCTGTTGGGCCCAGATCCGGTCCCGGGAGTCCAGCACCTGGGTGAACACGGTGTAGCTCCTCTGCACCGGGGCAGCGGCCCGCCAGTAGAGGGCCAGGTGCAGGGCCTGGCCCGGAGCCACCACGGGATCGTAGGCCACCCACAGGAGCTCGATGGGACCGCCCTCCACCGCGGCCACGGCCCAGGGCTCGGATGGGGCCTGGAACACCCGGTCCGCCCGGCAGGGCCCGAAGCGTTCCCCGGAAAGGCGATGGACCGAATCCCGGCCCATGTAGGTCTGGACCCACCGGGGCACATCCGGCGGCTGACCGTCGCGCCGCTCGATCCACCAGAAGGCCCGCCGCTCCTGTCCCAGCTCCTCCAGCCGTTGGGACAGGGCCGCGTCCGGGGGCTGGCCAGGGCCGTAGGCATCCACCAGGCGGAGCTCGTACATCCCACCCAGCCACGGCCGGAGCCAGCGCCACACATCCACCTGGCCCGTGGCCAGGGTCTGCTCGGGCCAGGCAGCCTGGGCCTGGAGATAGGGCACCAGCCCCGGGCAGGGATGTTCGGCCAGACGGCGATCCCGGTACGCGCCCAGGCCCGCAGGCAGGGCGACCAGCCCCAGGATCAGGCCGACCAGGACGGTGGCCCACACCAGAGCCCGACCGCCCCAAGCCAGACGTTCCCGAGCCCGTCCGGACTCGATGCGGGCCAGGAGGATGCCCATCAACCCCAGGAGGAGGGCCGTCCGCAGGAGCACCGTGCCCCACAGGAGAGCCGTCTGTTGGGGCAGGAGGATCAGGTAGATCTGGGACTCCACCACGTTGATGGCTGTCAACGCCAGGATCGCGACGATGCCTGTGGGATTGGGCAGGAACAGGGCCACCAGGGCGATGGGCCAGAGCACGAACTGGGGGCTCCACCCCTTGTTGAACAGGAGCAGGATCAGGACGCTGACCCCGGCGAAGGTGGCCGGTGTGGAGCGACGGCGCCAGTCGTAGGGCCGGGTGTAGAGCCATAGATAGAGGGCCAGAAAGGCCAGGGCCACCCATCCCCAGGGGACACGGCTCTCCCACAGGGCGGTGTCCAGGCCGGCCGGGTTGCGCCGGTCCAGGGGCACCAGGCCATAGCCAGTGTAGCCGTCCCACAGGGCCCACAGGCTCTGCCAGGGCGGGCGGATCTGCAGCACCCGCAGGGGGATCCCCAGGGCCCCACCGGGGTTGTGGGGCGCGAGGACCACAGCCCCCACCAGGACGGTGAGAAGAGCCACCAGGCCATAGGTCAGCGGATCGTGGAGGCTGTGGGGCGAACGGTCGTCGGACCACGCCTCCCGGATGGAGCGCCAGCTCAGCCGCAGGCCCAGCCAACGCAGCGCCGGGGGCAACAGCACCAGCGGCGTCATCTTGACCAGGAAACCCAGGCCCAGGGCCACCGCGCTCAGGCTCCAGCGCCCGATCCGCTCCCGGGGCACCAGCAACAGGTCCAGCCCCAGGAGGAAGAAGAAGAGATTCATGGGCTCGAACCAGCCCAACATGGTGTAGAGGGGAGCGAAGGAGATGCCGTAGATCAGGGGAGGCACCAGGGAGGAGAAGGAGTCCTCGGCCCCGGGGCCCAGGGCCCTGTCCCTGGGGCCGGCCAGCTTACGGCCCAGCCGATAGAGCAACACCAGGTTGCCGGCCTCGAAGAGGAGCAGCGTTCCCCCCAGAAAGAGGTGGAAGAAGAGCCGGGGATCCTCCCAGGGAGGCAGGGCCGAGGCCAGGTCGTAGATCCGGATCGCCAGCCAGGGAAAGAGCGGTGGATACGCGGTGAAGAGGCTCTCGTAGGGGCGATAGCCGGCCGAGATCAGCCCGGCCCAGGTCCAGTAGAAATCGTAGTCCGAGAAATCCGCGATGAAGCCACCGGGCCGAAAGAGCACCACCCCAAAGCCTCGCAGGGCCACCAGCAGGAGCCCCAGCCACACGAAGGCCCGATGGGCGCGATACCCAGACCGAAGCCAGCGTACAGCCTTCATGTGGAGTCGGCCTGGCCGAAGCGGCGGCGCAGGTGCTCCACCACCCGGCGGTCGATGGTGTCCCCCTGGCCGTCCCAGCGTTCCTCCAGGTTCTCCTCGCCCACCAGCGCCCGCAGCCCCTGACGGGTCGCCGGGTCGAAGACCCCGGTGATGGGGCCCCGATAGTGGCCGGTCCTCTGCAGGATGGCCTGCAGCTCCTCGGCCACCGCGGCCAGGGGGATCCGGTCCGCGGGATCCACCGGCCCAAAGTAGAGATGGTGCATCTGGAGGAGCTCCCGGAGCCGCTGGATGGGGTGGGGATCGTCGTCCACCCGCAGGTCCAGGTAGCGGTCGTGGTTGCCGCCATATCCACCCCCTTCCCGGACCACCAGCACCGCCGCGGCCTGTTGACCGCGGCGGTCACCACCGGCCTCCTGGCCGGCGGCCAGGGCCTCCACCAACCAGTCTGCCAGCTCGCCCGGCCCCCCGCGGACCGCCTCGAAACGGGCGGCCATGGCCTCCACCGTGCCGGGCACCAGGATGTTCCCCTGACAGGTGTAGCCGTCGCCCACCCGATGGCCGGCCCAGGCATGGCAGCCCTGGCCCGTGTGGGCCGCCGCGCGCCCCGCCCGGTCCACCAGGCCCACCTGGCGCAGCTCCCGGTCCGGGTCCTCGGCCAGAAGGCGGGCCAGGGCCTCCGGCGCGCTCAGGCCCTGCTCCATCCAATCCAGGCCTGCCGGGCCGTAGCGCACGTTCGCGTAGGACTGGGTGGCCACCGCGCCGGCATGGGCCCGAGCCCAGGGCACCACCGCGCCCACGGCCAGGAACCGGGAGTGGACCGCGACCCCCCACTCCTGGCGAGCCGGATCGTACGCGACGATGGAAAAGGTGGCAACGGGCACCATGGTTCTCCCTCCGTGTCCCCTGGCTCCACAGACCGGACCATGGCTCCAGTGTACCCGGAACGGCCCGATCTGCACAAGGAGCGTGCCGAGGACGAGGCATAGGGGGCGCCCGCCCTCCCGGCGTCCCGTGGACCCGTGGACCGGGCCCTTCCCCGTGCTCCGATCCCCCCGGCCCGCCGGTCCGGTTGCGTACATTGACAAGCCCCCGGCGAGCGGCTATAATCCGGCTTGTCTGACAAATGGACCTCCCAAGTCAGGTCGTACTTCCATGGCCATCTCGCCCAACAGCCGCTCCCGTCCTCGGTACGCCCAGGCCGAAACCGCCCTGCGCACCCTGTTGGAGACCGGCGGCTATCGGCCCGGGGACAAGCTGCCCCCAGAGCCGGAGCTGGCCCGCCAACTGGGGGTGAGCCGTGCCACCCTGCGGGAGGTGCTGCGGAGCTACGAGCAGCAGGGCCTCATCACCCGTCGCCAGGGTGTGGGGACCTATCTGAACCCCCGTCCCCTCTATGTGGACAGCGGCCTGGAGGTGCTGGAGTCCATCGAGTCCCTGCTGGCCAACCGGGGCCTCCGCCCCCAGATGGTGGACCGACGTCTGCGGGTGGAACCGGCCCTGCCCAAGGCCGCGGCCCGGCTGGACATCCCGGAGGGCACCCCGTTGACCGTCCTCTCCGGGACGGTGGTGGTGGATGGCCGACCGGTGGCCTACCTCCTGGAGGTCACCCCCACCGCGTATCTTTCCCTGGACCGGGCCCAGAGGGCCCCAGGCTCCCTGTTGGACTGGATGCTCTCCCGGCCCCAGGAGTTCGACCTGGACCACGGGGTGGCCCACATCACCCCGGTCCACGGCAGCCCGGAGATGGTCCGCGCGCTCGCGGTGGCGCCGGACACGCCGCTCTTCTTCATGGAACAGACCGTGCACGAGATGGCCCGGGGGGCCCGCTACTACGCCCGGAACTACTACGTGCCCAGCTTCTTCGACTTCCACGTGATCCGGCGGCGCGCGCCCCGTCCCCAGGAGCCGACGAAAGGATGAGCCGTTCCATGAGCCCCTCGCCCCGCCCCGAGAACCTGGACGTGGCCGCGGTCCAGGCCCAGGTCGCGGCCCACGCAGACGCCATCATCCGCTTCCTGCGGGAGATCGTGGCCATCCCCTCCATGGATTCCCAGATCGGCCCGGTGGGCGAGCGCATCCAGCAGGAGATGCGCCGTCTGGGCTTCGACGAGGTCTGGTTCGACACCATGGGGAACACGGTGGGCCGCATCGGCGACGGCCCCCGGATCCTGGTCTACGACAGCCATATCGACACCGTGGGCATCGGCGACCCGGAGGAATGGGAGTGGGACCCGTTCCAGGGCAAGGTGGAGGACGGGGTCCTCTACGCTCGAGGCGCCTGCGACGAGAAGGGCAGCACGCCGGGCATGGTCTACGGCCTGGCCATCGCCCGGCAGTTGGGGCTGTTGGAGGGGTGGACGGCCTACTACTTCGGCAACATGGAGGAGTGGTGCGACGGGATCGCGCCCCACGCGTTCGTGGAGCACGAGGGCATTCGCCCCGACTTTGTGGTCATCGGCGAGCCCACCCGGATGCAGGTCTACCGGGGCCACAAGGGCCGGGTGGAGATGAAGGTGGTGGCCAAGGGGAAGAGCGCCCACGCGGCCAGCAACCACCTGGGCGACAACGCCATCTACAAGGTGCTCCCGGTCATCGACGCGGTCCGCCAGATGGAACCCCTGTTGGGCGATCACCCCTTCCTGGGCCACGGCAAGATCACCGTCACCGACATCCACGTGGACACGCCCAGCATCAACGCGGTGCCCGCGGGTTGCACCGTCTACATCGACCGACGGGTCACCTTCGGCGAGCGCCTGGACACGGTCCTGGAACAGGTGCGCCAGGCCATTCCCCCGGTCCACCGGGAGCGGGGAGACGTCACCGTGGAGATGCTCCACTACAACGAGCCCAGCTACACGGGCTTCGTCTTCCCGGTGGAGAAGTACTTCCCGGCCTGGCTCCTGGAGGAGGACCACCCCCTGGTCCAGGCCGGCCAGAGGGCCCGGCAGCTCATCGGCCTGCCCGACGCGCCCACAGGCAAATGGGACTTCAGCACGAACGGCATCTACTGGATGGGCAAGGCCGGCATCCCGGCCATCGGGTTCGCCCCGGGGGACGAGACCACCGCCCACACGGTGATGGACAGCGTGCCCCTGGCCGACGTGGTGAAGTCCACGGAGTTCTACGCGATCCTGCCCGGGCTGATCCCGTGACCCATCCGGGCCGTCCCGGAGAATCCGGAGTCCCCCGCCCCGGTTCCGGGCGCGGTCGCCCGGGTCGATCTTCTTTCCATCCACGACCCACGACTGCCGAGGATCTGGAGCCGATGACCCCCTCCCCCCATTCCCCACCTCTGGCCGTGGTGGCCATTGGCGGCAACTCCCTGATCAAGAACCGCGATCATCCCGAGGTGAAGCACCAGTGGGAGGCGGTGCGGGAGACCTGCACCCACATCGCCCGCCTGGTCCGACAGGGATGGCGCACGGTGGTCACCCACGGCAACGGCCCCCAGGTGGGCTTCATCCTGCGCCGGAACGAGCTGGCCGCGCCGGAGGTCCACACCACGCCCTTGAGCCTCATCGTGGCCGACACCCAGGGAAGCATCGGCTACATGCTCCAACAGGCCCTGAACAACGAGTTCCATCGCCAGAACGTGGCCCGGCAGTGCATCACCCTGATCACCCAGGTCCGGGTGGATGCGGACGATCCGGCCTTCGAGAACCCCACCAAACCCATCGGCGGCTTCCTGACCGCGGAGATGGCCCAGCGCTTTGCCGAGGTGGGCTGGCGGGTGATGGAGGACGCAGGCCGGGGCTGGCGACGGGTGGTGCCCTCGCCCAAGCCGGTGGAGATCATCGAGCAGAAGGCCATCCAACAGGCCCTGGAACTGGGCTGGATCGTGGTGGCCTGTGGGGGCGGCGGCATCCCGGTGGTGCGCACCCCCCAGGGAGAGCTCCGGGGCGTCTCCGCGGTGATCGACAAGGACCGGGCCAGTGCGCTTCTGGGCATCCATCTCCGGGCGGATCTCCTCCTGATCAGCACGGGCGTGGAGAAGGTGGCCCTCCATTTCGGCACCCCACAACAGCGGGACCTGGACCGGATGACCCTGGAGGAGGCCCGCCGCTACATGGCCGAGGGCCACTTCGCAGAGGGCAGCATGAAGCCCAAGATCGAGGCCTGCATCGACTTCCTGGAGCGGAACCCCAACCCCGAGGCCTTCTGCCTCATCACCGACCCGGAGAACCTGGTCCGCGCGGTCCAGGGCGAGACCGGCACCCGGATCGTCCGATGAGCCCATCGGAAAGCCCCCCGGCGGACTGGCGCCGGGTGGGCATCTACCTGCTCCTCACCTACGGCATCTCCTGGTCGGTGGCCGGGGTCATCTACCGGACCGGCGGGCTGCTCCACAGTCCCCCGGTGGTTCCCGGGGTGCTGACCCTGGCCACCCTCCTGTTGGCCGGGGTCTACATGCCGGCCCCAGCCGTGGCCCACCTCCTCACCCGATGGATGACCCGGGAGGGGTGGCAGGATCTCGGCCTCCGGCCCCGGCTGCGGGAGAGATGGCCCTACTGGGTGCTGGCCTGGGTGGGCCCGGCCGCCCTGACGGTGGCAGGGGGTGCCCTCTACTTCGTCCTCTTCCCCGAGCATTTCGACCCTTCCCTGCCCACCCTGCAGGCCTTGCTCGCGGAGGCCAGCCAGCGGACGGGCCAGCCTCTCCGGCTGCCCTTCCCCCTGTGGGTCCTGGCCCTCATCCAGGCCCTCCAGGCGGTGCTCCTGGGCCCCCTGCTGAACGGGCCCTTCGCCTTCGGCGAGGAGTTCGGCTGGCGGGCCTACCTGCAGCCCAAGCTCCTGGCCCTGGGCTGGCGCCGGGCCATGCTCCTCATGGGGCTCATCTGGGGCGTCTGGCATGCCCCCGTCATCGCCATGGGCCACAACTACGGCCTGTACGGGCTGGACTATCCCGGCGCGCCCTGGAGTGGCATCCTGGCCATGATCGGCTTCACCTTCGTGGTGGGCACCTTTCTGGGCTGGCTCGCGGTGCGGGGAGGCAGCGTGTGGCCCCCGGTCATCGGCCATGCCGGGCTCAACGCCATCGGCGGGCTGCCCCTGCTCTTCGTCGCGGGGGAACCCAACCTGGTGCTGGGCCCCCTGCCCTTCGGGCTCATTGGCGCTGCGGGCTTCACCCTGGTAGGATTGTGGTTGTTCTGGCGCGGGCCCGAGAGCTGAAGAGCGGCCACCGCGCCCCATCCATTATCCATCCGGATCCATCGGATTCTGGCAGATCCATCACCGGGAGGGACACATGCAGACCGATCTGCGCGGCCGGGATCTCATCGGCGACCTGGACTTCAGCAAGGAGGAGGTGGAGACCGTCCTGGACGTGGCCTTCAAGCTCAAACGGGATCGGGCCCTGGGTATCCCCCACCCCCTCCTGCGGGACAAGGTGCTGGCCATGCTCTTCTTCTTCACCAGCACCCGCACCCGCTCCAGCTTCGAGGCGGGCATGGCCCAGCTGGGCGGCCACGCGGCCTTCGTCGACCACACCACCACCCAGATCAGCCACGGCGACACGGCCAAGGAGATCGGCCAGATCTTCGGCCGCTACTACGACGGCATCGCCATCCGCCAGTGCGACTGGGGGGTGGGCAACCGATACATCCGCCAGGTGGCCCAGGCCAGCCGGGTGCCCGTCCTGAACATGCAGTGCGACGTCTACCACCCCTTCCAGATCCTGGCGGACCTGATGACCATCATCGAGAAGAAAGGGGATCCTCGGGGGCTGACCATCAACGTGAGCTGGGCCTACGCCTCCAGCTACCAGAAGCCCATCTCCGTACCCCAGAGCCTGATCCTGCAGATGACCCGCTTCGGCATGCACGTGCGGCTGACCCACCCCCCGGAATACCGGCTCATGCCGGAGATCCTGGACCAGGCCCAGGAGAACGCCCGCCGCGCCGGGGGCAGCTTCGAGATCCTGGACGACTTCGACGCCGGCTTCCGGGACGCGGACATCGTCTACCCCAAGAGCTGGGGCGCGCTCCTCACCACGGACGACCCCGAGGAAAGCGCCCGCATCGGCCAGAAGTACACGGACTGGATCGCAGACCGCCGACGCATGGCCCTGGCCAAGCCCGACGCCATCTACATGCACTGCCTGCCCGCGGACCGCAACATCGAGGTCGCGGACGAGGTCATCGACGGCCCCCAGTCCGTGGTCTACGACGAGGCCGAGAACCGACTGCATGTGCAGAAGGCCGTCATGGCCCTGACCATGCGCTAGCAGAGGCCCCACGAGTCGCGCCATGGCCACACCGTCTGCGCCCTCTGCCCCACGAGTGGTGGTCACCGGGGTCGGCCTCATCACCCCCCTGGGCCACGACCTGGAGTCCTCCTGGCAGGGATTTCTCGCCGGCCGTTCCGGCGTCCGCCGCATCACCCACTGGGATCCCACCGGCTTTCCCACCCAGATCGCGGCCCGGGTGGCCGACTGGGAACCCGCCGCGTACATGCCCAGGCGAGAGGCCCGCCGCACCAGCCGGGCCACCCAGTTCGCGTGGAAGTGCACCCAGGACGCCCTGGCCATGGCCCATCTGGACCTGGCCCAGACCGACCGGAGCCGGGTGGGCGTGGAGATCGGCCTGGCCTTCGGCGGCTGGGACATCGTGGAGGCCGAGGGCCGCCGGCTGGAGGAGGGCGGCCCCCGGCGCTTCAACCCGGCCCTGGCCCCGGCCGCGCTGATCAGCGCCACCCCCACCTACGTGGCCATCCAACTGGGGGTCACCGGGCCCACCAACAGCCAGGTCACCGCCTGCGCCACCGGGATCGTGGCCATCGGCGAGGCCGCCCGGCGCATCCAGCGGGGCGAGGCCGACGTGATGATCGCGGGCGGTGTGGAGGGCTACCTGTCCAAGCTGATCATCACCACCTTCAGCCGCCTGGGCGCAGCCAGCACCCGCAACGACGATCCGGCCTCCGCGTGTCGCCCCTTCAGCCGCGACCGAGACGGCATGGTGGTGGGCGAGGGCGCGGCCATCCTGGTGCTGGAGCGGGAGGACCACGCCCGGGCCCGGGGCGCCCCCATCCTGGCCGCGTTCGCGGGGTACGGCCTCACAGAGGACGCCTACGACATGACCGCGCCGGAGCCCAGCGGCCGGGGCGCGGCCGCGGCCATGCAGCGGGCCCTGGAGGAAAGCGGCCTGGCCCCCCAGGAGATCCACTGGATCGTGGCCCACGGCACCGGCACCCGGCTCAACGACAGCATGGAGACCGCGGCCATCAAACAGGTCTTCGGCCCGGCCGCCTACCGGATCCCGGTGACCAGCATCAAGAGCAGCATCGGCCATGCCATGGGCGCGGCCGGTGCCCAGAGCGCGGCCGTGATCGTCAAGGCCATGCAGGAGGGCTGGATCGTGCCCACCATCAACTACACCACCCCAGACCCCGAGTGCGACCTGGACTACGTGCCCAACCAGGCCCGACGCCACCGGGTGGACGCGGGGCTGTGCAACGGCTTCGGCCTGGGTGGGCAGAACGCCAGCCTCATCCTGCGTCGGGCCCCATAGCGGCCCGACAGCCCCGGACCCCTTCCCCCGGGTCCCCCATCCCCCTTCCGATCCTCAGGTAACCGAGGCGGTGGTCCCGACGGATCGCCGCCTTCCCGATCTCCGCCCCTTCCGCCCCGAGGCCGGGCCCAGCCTGCGAGGACGGACATCCCTCTGGCCATCCGTTTGTCCAAAGGTCGGCAATGCGGGTATGCTAGGGGGAGAGGCTGTCGATCCATGCCCAGCCGGGAGAGGAGAGCCATGCCCATCACCCACCGTCCGGAGATCGCGCCGGCCGAGGAGCACCGCTACCGCGCGTACTTCCGCTGCTTCCGAGGCTGCCCCGGGGAGTACTCCCTGTACCAGGTGATCTACCGCTGCCCCACCTGCGGTGGCCTCCTGGAGGTGGCCCACGATGTGGACGCGCTGCGGCGGCGTTCTCCCCAGGAGTGGAAGGCCCTTCTGGACGCCCGGGTGGGCACCACCGAATGGCCCTACGGCAGTGGGGTGTGGGGCAAGAAGGAGTGGGTGGTCCCCCACATCGACGACGACAACATCGTGAGCATGTTCGAGGGCAACTCGAACCTCTTCTGGGCCGAGCGGCTGGGCCGCCAGATCGGCCTGCCCGACCTCTGGGTGAAGCTGTGCGGCAACAGCCACACAGGCAGCTTCAAGGACCTGGGCATGACCGTGCTGGTGAGCGTGGTGAAGCAGATGATCCACCAAGGGGTCCCCATCCGGGCCGTGGCCGCGGCCAGCACCGGGGACACCAGCGCGGCCCTGGCCGCGTACGCGGCCGCGGCCGGCATCCCGGCCATCATCTTCCTGCCCCAGGGCAAGGTCAGCCCCGCGCAGCTCATCCAGCCCATCGCCAACGGGGCCCATGTCCTGGCCCTGGACACGGACTTCGACGGCTGTATGCGCATCGTCCAGGAGGTGACCCAGGACAACACCATCTACCTGGCCAATTCCATGAACAGCCTGCGCATCGAGGGCCAGAAGACCGTGGGCATCGAGATCGTGCAACAGTTCGACTGGGAGGTGCCGGACTGGATCGTCATCCCCGTGGGCAACCTGGGCAACATCAGCGCGCTCTACAAGGGGCTCAAGCTCCTGCAACGGCTGGGGCTCATCCGCCGCCTTCCCCGGCTGGTGGCAGCCCAGGCGGCCCGAGCCAACCCCTTCTACCGCAGCTTCCGGCAGGGGTTCCGGGAACGGGTGAGCCTCCACGCGGAGCAGACCCTGGCCTCGGCCATCCAGATCGGCAACCCCGTGAGCTACGAGAAGGCCGTCCAGGCCATCCAGGAGACGGACGGCCTGGTGGAGCAGGCCACGGAGGACGAGCTGGCCAACGCTGCCGCCCTGGCCGACCGCACCGGCATGTACACCTGCCCCCACACCGGCGTGGCCCTGGCCGTTCTCTTCAAGCTGCGGGAGCAGGGCATCGTCCAGGGCCACGAACGGGTGGTGGTGATCAGCACGGCCCACGGCCTGAAGTTCACCCCTTTCAAGGTAGGCTACCACGAGGACACCCTGGACGGGGTGGAGAGCCGCTACGCCAACCCGCCGGTCTACCTGCCCGCGGACCCACAGGTGGTCCGGGAGGCCATCGCCCGGAAGCTGGAGAACCCTCCACGGCCCTAGCCCGGAAGGACCGTGGACAGCCGTGAGTGGACCGCCATGACGCCCGAGGAACGCGGCCCCCAGGAGGAACCCAGGCCCATCCTGGACTACCAGCCCACCTCCTTCTCCCAGGGACGGATGGACTTCACCTGGGAGGAGCTCACCGAGGAGGAGCGCCAGCGCCTCTACGCGCTGTGGGAGGCCGGCAAAGGGCTCATCGGCGGGGATCCCCGCCGGCGCCCCCAGGCAGACCGACTGCCCGACTGGGGGCTGAACCGCCGCTTCTTCCGCACCCTGGCCCTGGACGACGCCCGGGGATGGAACGGGGCGCGCCTGCAGGCCGACCTGGCCTCGGAACGGCCCCTGGAGATCGAGATCGGCTTCGGCCGGGGAGACTTCATCCTGGATCGGGCCCGGCGGCATCCGGAACGGCTCTTCATCGGCTACGAGGTGCGGACCAAGGCCGCACGGCTGGCCCTCCAACGGGCCGAGAGGCTGGAGCTGGAGAACCTGTGGATCAGCGACGACGACGCCCGCTTCAGCATGCCCCGGCTCCTCCCAGACGGCCGGGTGGAGATGGTCCACATCCTGTTCCCGGACCCGTGGTGGAAACGACAGCACAAGGTCAAGCGGCTCTTCTCCCCTCCCTTCGTGGACCTGTTGGCGGCCAAGCTCCGACCGGGGGGCATCCTCCACGTGAAGACCGACGTGGAGGGATACGGCGAGCTGATCCGCTACCTGGTGGAGCACCATCCCGGGTTCCGGGCCCACGATCCCCGGTTGGCCGCCCGGATCGGGCCCCATCTGCCCACCCATCGGGAACACTGGTGCCACGAACACGGGCTGCCCGTGTGGGTCTACTACTTCGAACGCCGCCCGGAGCCATGAGGCCCCCATGGCCTCCACAGGGAGAAGGGACGAAGAGGCCCCTGGAGAGAAGCTGGAGAGAAGAAAGAGGAAGACCATGACCTCACCGAGCCAGGACCGATGGCCGGGGATCGCGGTGGTCGCCGTGGACCTGGACGACACCATCGTGCGCAGCGACAAGACCGTGTCCCCCCGAACCCTGGACGCCCTGCTGGGCTGGGTGGATGCGGGAGGGCGGCTGGTCATCGCCACAGGCCGTCCGCCCCGGGCCACGGAGGGGGTGCCGGAGCCCCTGCACCGCTTCCCCTGGATCGTCTACAACGGCGTGGAGATCGTCCACGGGGGCCGGGTCCTCCATCGAGATCCCATTCCCCTGGAGGAGACCCGGGCCATCGTGGAGCTGCTCCTGGCCGCGCTCCCCGACCACCGGATCGGCCTGGAGATGGGGGACATGCTGTACACCAACCGGCCCCTGGGCCGCTTCGGCGCCCAACACGTGGAGGACCTGCGGAGGGTGATCGACCGGCCGGCCGCGAAGATCCTCTTCTCCCTGGACGGCGAGGAGAGCCTGCGGGTGCTGGAGGCCCTGCCCCCCACGGTGAAGCCCCTGGTCTCCCGGAAGTACCGCCTGGTCCAGATCATGCCCCGGACCGCGTCCAAGGGGGAGGCCCTGCGCCGCCTGGTGGAGGGGTGGGGGCTCTCCATGGCCCAGGTCATGGCCTTTGGGGACGACGTGAACGACGTGGAGATGTTGGCCGCGAGCGGCGTGGGCGTGGCCATGGGCGACGCAGAGCCCGAGGTCCAGGCCGCCGCGGACCGGATCACCGGCACCGCGGACGAGGACGGCGTGGCCCAGGTGTTGGAGAAGATGCGCCCCTGGATGCCCGGCTGAGCAGACGGAGATCGCTGTCGGGGCCTGGTATCATGGCGGTCTGGTATAATGGAGCTGTCAGCCCGACCCCGAGGCTTCGCCATCCATGACAGTGGAACCATCCATGGACCTGAACCACATCCGCAACATCTGTATCATCGCCCATATCGACCACGGCAAGAGCACCCTCGCAGACCGTCTGCTCCAGATCACGGGCACGGTGACGGAGCGGGAGATGAAGGAACAGCTCCTGGACTCCATGGAGCTGGAGCGGGAGAAGGGGGTCACCATCAAGGCCAGCGCGGTCCGCATGATCCATCGGTGGCAGGGGGAGGAGTACGCGATCCACCTCATCGACACCCCAGGCCACGTGGACTTCACCTACGAGGTCCGGCGGGCCCTGCAGGCCTGCGAGGGGGCCATCCTGGTGGTGGACGCGACCCAGGGCATCCAGGCCCAGACCATGGCCCACCTCTTCGCAGCCCTGGAGCAGGACCTGGTCATCCTTCCCGTGATCAACAAGATCGACCTGCCCGCGGCCATGCCCGACGACGTGGCCCAGGAGATCGAGGAGCTGTTGGGCGTCCCCGGAGAGGAGATCCCCCGGATCAGCGCCAAGACCGGCCACAACGTGGAACAGGTGTTGGAGCGGGTGATCCAGGAGGTCCCACCCCCCCAGGGCCGGCCGGACGCCCCCCTCCAGGCCCTGGTCTTCGACTGCCAGTACGACCCCTACAAGGGCGTCATCGCGTACGTCCGGGTCTTCAACGGCCGTGTCCAGGGCACCCCCCGGATGCAGGCCATGGGCACCGGCCGAGAGATGGAGCCCCTGGAGGTAGGGGTCCTGACCCCGGCCATGGTGCCCACACACCGGCTGGGCACCGGGGAGGTGGGCTACATCGCCACCGGCCTGAAGACCGTCCAGGACCTGGACGTGGGGGACACCATCACCCTGGCCGAGAACCCGGCCCCGGAGCCCCTGCCCGGCTACGAGCCCATGAAGCCCATGGTCTTCGCGGGGCTCTACCCCTCCAACCCGGACGACTACGAGGACCTGCGGGACGCGTTGGAGAAGCTCCAGCTCAACGACGCGGCCCTGGTCTACGAGCCGGAGGTGAGCCAGGCCCTGGGCTACGGCTTCCGGCTGGGCTTTCTGGGCCTCTTCCACATGGAGATCGTCCAGGAACGGTTGGAGCGGGAGTACGGCCTGGACGTCATCTTCACCGCGCCCTCCGTGGCCTACCGGGTGATCCGGACCGACGGCACCGAGCTCCTCATCCGCAGCCCCGCGGAGCTGCCGGAGCCCACCCAGATCGACCACATCCAGGAGCCCTGGTGCCGGGTCCACATCTTCACCCCCGCGGAGTACATCGGCCCCATCATGGACCTGGTGACCAAACGTCGGGGCGAGGTGAAGAACCAGAACTGGCTGGACTCCAAGCGGGTGGAGCTGGTCTACGAGATGCCCCTCGCGGAGATCCTGGTGGACTTCTACAACGAGCTCAAGGCCCGCACCCGGGGCTACGCCAGCATGGACTACGAGCTGTCCGGCTATCGGCCCTCGGACCTGGTGAAGCTGGACATCCTGGTCAACGGCCAGCCGGTGGACGCGCTGAGCGTCATCGTCCACCGACAGGACGCCTACCGGAAGGGCCAGAAGCTGGTCAGCAGGATGAAGGAGATCATCCCCCGACAGCTCTTCGAGGTCCCCATCCAGGCGGCCATCGGCAACAAGGTCATCAGCCGGGCCAACGTGAAGGCCCTGCGCAAGGACGTGTTGGCCAAGTGCTACGGCGGCGACGTGACCCGCAAGCGGAAGCTGTTGGAGCGCCAGAAGGCCGGCAAGAAGCGCATGAAGATGGTGGGCTCGGTGGAGATCCCCCAGGAGGCCTTCATGTCCGTGCTCCGACTGGGGGACGAGGACTGAGAGGCCCCGCAGCCACCGAGCAAGAGGCCACGACCCGACCAGCATCCTGGAACCCCCTTCCTCTTCCCCAGGCGTGGGTTCGGACGGACTACGACGACGTAGCGGTCTCGACGACGAGAAAGGAGAGTGGGCCATGGCCGAGACGATCAAGATCACCTACGCGACCCTCGCGGTGGACAACCAGGAGCTCCAGGCCGCCATGGACCGGGCCATCGAACACGTGGCCGCCCACTGGCTGGGCGCGGAGGTCCCCATGTTCATCGACGGGGAACAGGTCTACGCGGAACGGAAGGTCACCTGTCGCAGCCCCATCGACACCTCCATCCAGCTCTGTGTGGCCCAGGAGGGCACCCGGGAACATGCCCGGGCGGCCATCCAGGCCGCGAGACGGGCCTGGGAGGGCTGGCGCCGTGTCCCCTGGCAGGAGCGGGTGGCCCGCATCCGGCAGGTGGCCGAGGCCATCGACCGCCACACTTTCGAGCTGGCCGCGCTCCTGATCTACGAGGTGGGCAAGAACCGGATGGAGGCCCTGGCCGAGGTGGCCGAGACCGCGGACCTGCTGCGCTGGTACGCGGACGACATGGAGCGGAACCAGGGCTACCTCACGGTCATGGGCAAGCTGAATCCCCAGGACCCCAAGGAGCACAACTACACGGTTCTCCAGCCCTACGGGGTCTGGGCGGTGATCTCCCCCTTCAACTTCCCCATGGCCCTGTCCGCGGCCCCCATCGCCGCGGCCCTGGTGTGTGGCAACACAGTGGTCTTCAAGGGCGCGCCGGAGACCCGTTACAGCGGCTGGAAGGTGGCCGAGCTCTTCGCCCAGGCCGGCCTGCCCGACGGGGTCTTCAACAGCGTCATCGGGCCCGACCTGGAGGTGGGCCAGGAGCTGCTGGACAACCCAGACGTGGACGGCTGGACCTTCACCGGCTCCTATGCAGTGGGCATGAAGGTCCTCCAGGCGGCCCGGAGCGGCCCCTACCCCCGGCCGGCCATCGTGGAGATGGGCGGCAAGAACCCCACCATCGTCTCCCGCACCGCGGACCTGGACATCGCGGCCCTGGGCGTGGTGCGGGCGGCCTTCGGCATGGACGGCCAGAAGTGCTCGGCCTGCTCCCGGGTCTACGTCCAGGAGGAGGTCTACGACGCGTTCCAGGAGAAGCTCCTGGAGCGGACCCAGGCCCTCGTGGTGGGCAACCCCACCCGCCGGGACGTGTTCATGGGCACGGTGATCCACCAGGAGGCCTACGAGAAGTTCCAGGAGTACGTGGCCATGGCCCGCCGGGACGGCGCCACCGTGCTGACAGGGGGCCACGTGTTGACCGAGGGAGAGCTGGCCCGAGGCTACTACGTGACCCCCACCGTCCTCGAGGGCCTGCCCGAGGACCACTATCTGGTCAAGAACGAGCTCTTCGTGCCCATCCTCCACATGGCCCCGGTGAAGAGCCTGGAGGAGGCCATGGCCAAGGCCAACGACACCCTCTACGGCCTGACCGCGGGCTTCTACGGCCAGGACCCGGAGGAGATCCAGTGGTTCTTCGACCACATCCAGGCCGGGACGGTCTACGCGAACCGACCCGGCGGGGCCACCACCGGCGCGTGGCCAGGGGTCCAGGCCTTCGGAGGCTGGAAGGGCAGCGGCTCCACGGGCAAGGGGGTCGGTGGACGCTACACCCTGCCCCTCTACATGCGGGAGCAGAGCCGGACCCGCATCGGGTGAACGAGGGCGGGGCGGCGAGATCCTCTCGCCGCCCCGTCGCTCCGTCCCTCCCTGGCTCCGGAGGCCTTCAGACCGAGCCTACGCCAACAGGCTGTATCCCCCGTCCAGCTCGATGACCTGGCCCACGATCATGGCCGCGGCGTCGCTGCACAGCCATGCAGCCAGCTCCCCCACCTCCTCCGGCTGCACCAGCCGGCCCACAGGCGTCCGCCGCTGCGCGTTGCGGATGATCCGATCCTTGCTGGGGAAATGGTCCAGGGCCTCGGTGAGGACCACACCGGGGCTGATGCAGTTGGCGGTGATCCCGTAGGGAGCCAGCTCCACGGCCAGATAGCGGATCACCGCCTCGATGGCAGCCTTGCTGACGCCCACCGCGGCATATTCCGGCAACACCCGTCGGCTTCCCAGGCTGCTGACCGCGAGCACCCGCCCCCAGCCTGCCCGCTCCATGTAGGGAAACGCGGCCTGGGCCCCCACCAGGATGCTCCGCGCGTTCACGTGCATGGACCAGTCCCAGTGCTTGGGCTGGACCTCCAGGACCGAACGCAGGACCCCGCTGGCCGCGTTGCCCACGAAGATGTCCACCCGGCCGAACTCGGTCCCCGCGGTGCGCACCAGACGGCGGACATCCTCGGGATCCGCCATGTTGGCCTTGACCACCATGGCCTGGACATCGAAGGCCTGGATGGCCTGGGCCGTGGCCTCGGCCGTCTCCCGGCGTCGGACATAGTTCACCGCGATGTGGCATCCCCGTTCCGCCAGGGCCAGGGCAATGGCCCGGCCGATGCCGCGCCCGCTGCCGGTGACCACCGCGACCTTTCCCTCCAGATATCGGTTCGTCTTCAACGGCGCGTGGGCTTCGAACATCGGGAGGCTCCCCTGCATGGAGACGTGGAACCAGAGAACAGCCCCGGAGACGGCCCCATCCCGCTCACCAGTCGAGGTCCAGCATCCGGGCCAGGTCGTCCGGCGTGGTGGAGCCCCGTACCCGCACCCGGCGGAGCTCGAACAGGTTGTCGGTGCTGTGGGTGGCCCCCTGAATGGTGGTGAGGCCCGCCCAGTAGCCCGCGCTGCGGAAGATCCGAATGGTGTCCGCATCGTACGCGCCGCCCGGATAGGCCACGAACCGGGGCCGGACACCCAGCTCGTACTGGATGGTCTCCAAGCTGCCCAGGGCCTGCCACACCAGGTAGTCGTCGTCCCGGTCCCGCAGGTCCACATGGTTGCGTCCATGGGACTCGATGGACATGCCCGCGGCCAACATCTCCCGGGCCATGTCCCAGGTCAGGTACTCCGGACGCCCCTGGTCGATGAAGTCCGTCACCACGAAGAAGGTGGCCACCATGCCCCGCTCCCGCAGCCGGGGGAAGGCGTTGGTGTAGTTGTCCCGATAGCCGTCGTCCAGGGTGAGGATCACCGGCTTGGGTGGCAAGGGCACGCCCCGGGTCAGGTAGCGGACCAGGTCGTACAGGGTAATGGGCGTGTAGCCCTCGGCCAGGATCCGGTCCAGGTGCTGGGCGAAGAGCTCCGGCGCCACCGAGAGATCCTGGCGATAGATGTCCGCGTCCTCCGGCGGCTGGCTGATGTAGTGGTACATCAGGATGGGCACCCGGACCGTGCGGGACACCCCATCCGGCGTGGGCTCGGGCAACGGTGTGGGGGTCCGCGTGGGGGTCGGGGACGGGGTGGGCGTGGGCAAGGGAGAGATCTCCCGGACACGCTGGTCCTGGAGCAGGGTGGAGCCGGCCTGGACCAGGGGCAAGCGCACTGCATAGGCGAGAGGAGACCGGCGCCGGTTCTCCACGGGCCAAGAATGGGGCAGGCGCAGGCGTACCCGGATCAGGGCCCGGAGGATCCGGGCCCGCAGCCGCTCGGCATGGTCCGGCGAGACGCTGGAAGGACGAGAAGGCCCCCACCCCGGCTGGCCGGCCGGATCCGGGTGTCGGGCCAGGGGAGTGGACCGGGCCAAGGGGGCGGGGACCAGGGCCCGGCCGGTGGGGGCCGGCCCTGGGCTCCGCTCCACCGGCCGGGCCGACCAGGCCACGGGGCTCCATTCAGGGCCCAGCCCGGATCCGCCGACGGCCACCAGGGCCACCGCCAGCAAGACCGTGCGCAGAAACGAACGGGCCATGGCTCTCCTTGGGCCTCCCATGCTTCGATCTTCCCATCCCCATGCGGCCGCCCCGGGGCCACCGCACCGCGCTGCCAGTGTACCACAGGTGGCCCGCCCCGGGACAAAGACAGAGGCCGACGGATGCCCCAACCGCGGAAGCAGGGGTTCCGGTGGAGTTGTTCCCGGAAGGCGTCCCATGTATAATCGGGCAGATCTCCGCAAGCGACCACGCAGACCAAGGGAAGGGGCCGGCCATGGGGGCCTGGACAATGGCGTCGGATGGGAAGCCATGCCCACGGCGGGAGCGCATCCTGGCCTGGGCCGTCCACCTGTTGACGGCCAGCGGCGTGGTGTGGGGCCTCTGGGCCTTGCAGGCCATCCAACAGCGGGAATGGCTCCAGGCCTTCTGGTGGATGGGAACCGCCCTGTTGGTGGACGGGGTGGACGGCACCCTGGCCCGGCGAGCACGGGTGTGGGAGCGCGTCCCCCAGGTGGACGGCACCCTGTTGGACAACATCATCGACTACCTGAACTACGTGGTGGTGCCCTGTTTCTTCCTGCTCCAGAGCGACCTGCTCCCCGAGCGGGGGCGGGTGCTGCTGGTGGGGCTCCCCGCGCTGGCCTCCGCCTACCAGTTCTGCCAGGTGGACGCGAAGACCCCAGACCACTACTTCAAGGGCTTCCCCAGCTACTGGAACGTGGTGGCCTTCTACCTCTTCCTGTGGGGGCTCCCGGCCCCGGTCAACGCCCTGATCCTGGTGGGGCTGGCGTTGTTGGTCTTCGTGCCCATCAAGTACCTCTACCCCTCCCGGATGGAGCATCTGAGCCGTCGCGCCTGGGTGCGTCCGGCCCTGCTTGGGCTCACCCTGGCCTGGCTCCTGGTGTCCGGGTGGCAGCTCTGGCAGTACCCGACGATCCATGCCTGGGCAATGGGCTTCCTCATGGGGTACGCGGGGCTCTACATGGCCCTGAGCCTCTACCGCACGCTGGTGCCCCTGGAGGGGGCGGGATAGGGCAGGCCCGGCCGGCGGAGAAGCTGCACAGCGCCGCGGCCCGAGCAGCGCTCAGCCCGCCAGCGCCACCTCCAGGGCCTCGGCCAGGGTGCGGACCCCCACCGGCTCCAGCCCCTGGGGCAGGTGCCCCTCCAGGCGACGCAGAGCTCCCCGGGGCACCAGGGCCCTGCCGAAACCCAGCTTGGCCGCCTCCCGCAGCCGCCGTTCCAAGTGGCTCACGCTGCGCAGCTCGCCGCTCAGGCCGATCTCGCCCAGGATGGCCAGATCCGCCGCCACAGGCCGGTTGCGGTGGCTGCTCGCGATGGCCAGCGCGATGGCCAGATCCGCCGCGGGCTCGCCCACCCGCAGCCCCCCCACCACGTTGACGAAGATGTCCTGGTTGCCCAGGGCCAGGCCCACCCGCTTGCTCAACACCGCGCTGACCAACAGAAGACGGTTCAGGTCCACGCCGTTGCCGGTGCGTCGGGGCTGGCTGAACGCGGTGGTGCTGCTCAGGGCCTGGATCTCCACCACCAAAGGACGGGTGCCCTCCATGGGCACCGCGATGGCGCTGCCGGCCGCGTTGGGCAGCCGCTCGGCCAGGAAGAGCTCCGAGGGGTTGGCCACCTCCACCAACCCCTGGTCGGTCATCTCGAAGATCCCCACCTCGTGGGTGCTGCCGAACCGGTTCTTCACCGCCCGCAACAGGCGATAGGCCTGGAAACGCTCCCCCTCCAACTGCAACACCGCGTCCACCATGTGCTCCAGGATCCGGGGACCCGCGATGGCCCCCTCCTTGGTCACATGCCCCACCAGGAACAGGGGGATATCCTCCTGTTTGGCCAGGCGGAGGAGATGCGCGGCGCAGTCCCGGACCTGGGAGACACTGCCGGCCCCGCCGGCGAGCTGCTCGCTGTGGACGGCCTGGATGGAGTCCACCACCACCAGCCGGGGCCGCACCTCCAGGATCCGCTCCAGCACGACCTCCAGGACGGTCTCCGCCAGGACCAGAAGCCCGCCCCCCTGGAGCCCCAGACGGGCAGCCCGTTGGGCCAGTTGATGGGCACTCTCCTCCGCGCTGACGTAGAGGACCGGCCCATGGCGGGCAGCCACGTCCGCAGCCATCTGCAGGAGCAGGGTGCTCTTGCCGATCCCCGGATCCCCGCCCACCAGTACCCCAGAGCCGGGGACGATGCCGCCGCCCAACACCCGGTTCAGCTCACCGTTGCCCAACACCAGCCGCCGGACCGGCTCGCCGCGGATGGCGTCCAGAGGCAGAGGGCGAGCCGTCTCCCCCGAACGGGACAGACCGTCCCGGGGACCTCGGGCCGGCGCGGAGGAGACCCGCTCCTCCTCCAGGGTGTTCCACTCCCCGCACTCGGGACAGCGCCCCATCCACTTCACCTGGACACCGCCACACGCGGCACAGACATAGCGGACCTTGATCCGGGCCATGCGCACGCCTCTCCCCAAGTTCCACCACGGGGCCCCCCTGGACAGGCCCCAGGCAAGCGGGTCCCATGGGCCAATGCCGAACATCTGTGCGCCCATTGTAGCGGCCGGAGAGGGCCGAGTCAACCCGCGGCCCAGTGGGCCCATTCGCCCCGTTGGCCCGATCGAGGAGATGTTGGTATAATGTCCCCTCGAGAGGCGCGGTTGGGATATCGTTGGGTCCTGGCCGAGCCGCAGCCCATCTCACCGCTGGCCCTGGGAAGATTCCCCCGTCGGCGCCGAGCCGCCCGGCGCCAGCCAGTGTGCACGTCCTGCCCACGTCTGCCACCGCCAACCGTCTGCCACCACCCAAGGAGAGGAGGCGTCACCATGTCGAGCCGTCTGCTGACCGTTACGGCCCTGATCCTCGCCCTGGCCCTGGCCGCATGCGCCCCGGCCGGCGCGCCGGCCGGGGAGTCGCCCGCGGGCCAGGAAGCGGCCACCGGAGAACAGGAGACCCCGGCCGCCGAGCCCTTCCGCATCGCCATCGTCATGCCCAGCAGCACTACCGACATCGCGTGGAGCCAGGCCATGTGGGACGCCCTGGTCGCGGTCCAGGCAGAGATGGGCGGCCCCGAGGCCCTGGAGCTGGCCTACTCCGAGAACATGTTCAACGTGGCCGACGCGGCCGCAGCCATCCGAGACTATGCGGCCGAGGGGTACGACCTGATCATCGCCCACGGCACCCAGTACGGGAACTCCATGTTCGAGGTGGCCGCGGACTTTCCCGAGACCAGCTTTGCCTGGGGCACCGCGGTGGACACGGGCCAGGACAAGGGCTACGACAACATCTTTGCCTACGAGGCCGCGGCCGATGAGGGCGGCTACGTGAACGGGGTCATCGCGGCCCGCCTGACCCGATCGGGCGTCATCGGCGTGGTGGGCCCGGTGGAGGCCGGAGATGCCAAGCTCTACATCGACGGCTTCGTGAAGGGCGTCCAGGACACGGATCCCGGGCTCCAGGTGAACGTGAGCTACACCGGCTCCTTCGGCGACACGGCCCTGGCCGCGGAGGCCGCCAACGTCCACATCCAGGCCGGCGCGGACGTGCTCACCGGCTCCGCGCAGCAGGTGGTGGGGGCCATCGGCGTGGCCAAGGAGAACGGCGTCTACTGGCTGGGCACCCAGAGCGACCAGACCAGCCTGGCCCCGGAGATCGTGGTGGCCAACCAGATCTACGACTGGAGCGGCGTGCTCCAGGACATGATCGGGAAGATCCGGGCCGGCGAGCTGGGCGGCACCGCCTACACCCTCACCCTGGCCAATGGCGGCCTGCGGGTGGAGTTCAACGAGCAGCTCCAGATCCCGGACGAGGTGAAGGCCGCGGTCCAGGAGACCGTGGAGCAGATCATCGCCGGCGGGATCGAGACCTTGCCGTGAGGGAAGCCTCCCTGTCTGTCCATCCTGCCCCTGGCCGGGCTGTTCACCGGCCCGACCGGGGGCCCTTCGACCCCGGCCGCGACGACCATGGCTGACCCCACCCATGCGCTCAACGGGCCCCGCATCCAGGAGGTCGCCATGCGGGGCATCGTCAAGCGGTTTCCCGGAGTCCTGGCCCTGGACCGGGTGGACTTCCACGTGGCCCAGGGCGAGGTCCACGCGCTGTTGGGCGAGAACGGCGCGGGGAAGACCACCCTGATGAAGATCCTCTACGGCCTCTACCAGGCCGACCAGGGCACCATCCAGGTGGACGGCCGTCCCGTGGCCATCCGCTCCCCCACCGACGCCATCCGCCTGGGCATCGGCATGGTCCACCAGCACTTCATGTTGGTGGACACCCTGACCGTGGCCGAGAACGTGGCCCTGGGGCTGCCCTCCAGCCGGGGACCGCTGTTGGACCTGGACCGGGTGACGGCCCGGATCCAGGAGCTGAGCCAGCTCTACGGCCTGGAGGTGGATCCCCGCGCGCCGGTCTGGGCCCTGTCCGTGGGCGAGCGGCAGCGGGTGGAGATCGTCAAGGCCCTCTACCGGGGCGCGGACCTGCTCATCCTGGACGAGCCCACCGCGGTCCTCACCCCCCAGGAGGTGGAGGAGCTCTTCCAGACCCTGGGCCAGATGCGGCAGGAGGGCCACGGGATCGTCTTCATCAGCCACAAGCTCCACGAGGTGCTGACCATCTCGGACCGGATCACCGTCCTGCGGGAGGGCCGCCGGGTGGGCACGGTGCCCACCCAGGAGATGACCCGGACCGAGCTGGCCCGGATGATGGTGGGGCGGGACGTGCTGTTGGAGCAGAACCGACCGCCCGTGGCCATCGGGGAGCCTCGCCTGCGCCTGGAACACGTCTCCGCGGCAGGCGTGTCCGGCCAGGCGGTGCTCCACCAGGTGAGCCTCACCGTCCGGGCCGGGGAGATCCTGGGCCTGGCCGGGGTCAGCGGCAACGGGCAACGGGAGCTGGCCGAGGTCATCGCGGGGCTGCGGCCGGCCACCGCGGGGCGCATCCTGCTGGACGAACAGGAGATCACCGGCTGGTCGCCGGCCCGGCGGACCGAGGCCGGCCTGGCCTACATCCCCGAGGAGCGGATGCACGACGGGGTGATCCGGGAGTTCTCGGTGGCGGAGAACCTGATCCTCCACGACCACGTCCGTCCGCCCTTCAGCCGGGGCCCCTTCCTGGACTTCCGCCGGATCGCGGCACACAGCTGGGAACTGGTGCGCCGTTTCCGGGTCAAGACCCCGGACATCCGCACCCCCACCAAGAGCCTCTCCGGCGGCAACATCCAGAAGCTCATCCTGGCCCGAGAGCTCTCCCGAGCGCCCAAGGTGCTGGTGGCCGCGCAGCCCACCCGAGGCGTGGACATCGGCGCCATGGAGTACATCCACCAACGGCTTCTGGAGCAACGGGCCCAGGGCACCGCGACCCTCCTGATCTCGGAGGACCTGGACGAGCTGTTGGCCCTCTCGGACCGCATCGCGGTGATCTACGAGGGCCGCATCATGGACGTGGTGGAGCGGGATCGGACCAGTGCCCAGGAGCTGGGCCTGCTCATGGCGGGGATCCATCCGGCCCGGACATGAGCTCCGAGGCCATCGCCCCGGGAGGAACGCTCCCGATCCCTCCGGCCGGGGTGGAGCGGCCCAGGACCTCCTGGAGCGGATCCCCGTAGCCCACCACATCGTGGGGGATCTCGCTCCACCGCAGCTCCTGCAACAGCTCGTCGTAGTCCCGCTCCTGGCCAAAGGTGCCGCCATCCAGGACCACAGCCACGCTCTGGACCCCTCGCCGCCGCATCTCCCGGAGGGCTCGCACCCAGGCCGGGTCCGGGTCGGGGCTGACCGCCACGATGATGGCGTTCCGGCTCAGCCGGATCCCCTCGGTGAGCAGGACCTGGTACAGGGGAAGGGTCCCGTCCGCCTGGATGCCGGCCAACATCTCCAGCACCTTCCGCATCTGGCGTTCGCCCCGGTCGGTCTGGAGCACCTGCCGGACCCCGCCGTACAGCACCAGCCCCACGGCCCGGTTCCGGCCCAGGAAATAGCGGGCCACGCTGGCCACCGCGGTCACCCCATACTCGGTGGTGCTGGGCGGCAGTTCGGGCATCCGCCGCCGGGGCCCGGGGGAGCGGCCTCTGGCCCCCGGACGAACCCGGAGGGCGAAGATCCCCACCTCCACCGGTGGGGGCTCCCAGGGCTGGGCCACCTCCACCTGTCGGTTCAGGTCCAGGAAGAGCCACACGTCCCCGGAGGGGTCCAGCTCGAACTCCTTGGCCATGAGGCGGCCGGTCCGGGCCGTGCTCAGCCAGTGGATCCGGTTGAAGCTGTCCCCTGGGCGGTATTCCCGGATCCCGGCCACGTTGGTGGTCAGATAGGGGGTGCGCTGGCTCAGGGCCTCGCCGCCGGCCAGGTCCGCGATGGGGGGATGGAAGGCGTTCAGATCCACGGTGGCCGGGTAGACCACCACCTGGCTGGTGGCCGGCAGCTCCTGCTGGACGGTGAACAGCCCCAGAGGGTCGCCGCTGCGGAGGGTCATGGGCCCCAGTCGGAAATATCCCCGCTGCTGGCACAGGGTGCGGACCTGCCAGCGGTAGCGGGAACGGCCCCGCAGGGCGTGGATCACCCGGCTGACCTGGTGATGGGGCAGGGTGGAGTGGTCCTCCAGCTCCAGCCACAGCTTGCCCAGCCGCCCGGTGTTGCGGACCTCCAGGGTCTCCTCGAAGTACTCGCCCACCTGGCTCCGCCGCGCCCGGGTGTAGCGGCGGATCTCCAGGAAACGGGTGCCGCTCCAGGCCCAGAGATAGCTCAGGACCAACACCCCGGTGAGGAGGTAGGCCAGGTTGAAGGCCAGGGTCCGGCCGCTGTTCAGGGCGATGGTCCAGGCCACGGCCGTGGCCACCATCAGGGAGAGGAGCCGTCCGCGCATGGGTTGGGGAGCTCAGTGGGGGCGCACCCGGCTGCCCGGCACCGGGGTGTGCTGCAGGGCCTCCTGGACTACGGTCCCCGCGTCCACGTTCTTGATCCGGGCGGACGGGCTGACGATGAGCCGATGGGCCAGGGTAGGGTCGGCCAGCCGTTTCACATCGTCGGGCAGGACGAAGTCCCGGCCATGGAGGGCGGCCCAGGCCCGAGAGGCCCGGAAGAGGGCCAGGCTGCCCCGAGGGCTGGCCCCCAGGTAGATGTCCGGGTGGTCCCGGGTGGTGGTCACCAGGTCCACAATGTACTCCTTCACGCTCTCGTCCACATAGACCTGCTTGATGGCCTCCTGGGCCTCGGTCAGCTCCTCCACCGAGACCACCTGCTCCAGGGTCTCGATGGGGTGGCGCTGGGCCTGGCGGTCCAGGATCTCCATCTCCTGGCGCTTCAGGGGATAGCCCAGACGCAGCCGGATGAGGAAGCGGTCCACCTGGGCCTCGGGCAGGGGAAAGGTCCCCTCGTACTCGATGGGGTTCTGGGTGGCCAGGACCAGGAAGGGCCGGGCCATGGGATAGGTGACCCCGTCCACCGTGACCTGGCGCTCCTCCATGGCCTCCAGGAGCGCGGACTGGGTCTTGGGGGTGGCCCGGTTGATCTCGTCGGCCAGGACGATCTGGGCCATGATGGGGCCCGGCCGGAACTCGAACTCCAGGGTCTTCTGGTTGAAGACGCTGACCCCGGTGACGTCGCTGGGCAACATGTCGGGGGTGAACTGGATACGGCGATAGGTGCAGCCGATGCTCCGGGCGATGGCCCGGGCCAACATGGTCTTGCCCACTCCGGGCACGTCCTCGATCAACAGGTGGCCCTCGCACAGGAGGGCCACCAGGGTCAGGCGGACCTCCTCGTCCTTGCCCAGGATGACCCGGCCCACATTGTCGAGGACCCGTTCGGCGAGTGTCTGGACGATCTGCATAGGCGACAATGTCCCTCTCTCGAGTACAGGCCCGGCCTGGCCACTCCGGTGGGGCAGGGTGGACCGGACCCCAGGGCCGCACAGGGATGGAGCCGGCACACGGCCTGGCTCACGGCCCGTCTATTATACCGTACCGGAAGGCGGGATCGGTAGCGCCACTTCCCATCGAACCCCAGGCCTGCCCCTGTCCGCCGCCTCCGGACAAGGGCGTGCTCGATGTGGGGCAGGGCTGGGTGTTCTGAGATCGTCGCCCGGCAGGGTCCGAGGCCCTTCCAGGAGGCCCCGCGTTAGAGTTCTGTTTGCGGGGAACGGGATCCCCGCGATCTGTCGTATAATAGGGTGGCGCCTGTGTCGCGCCCGGAGAGTCTGCCCAGCTCTCGAGGTGTCCCCCACCGTCCGGAGGTGGAGGGGCCCGGGATGCGGGGCTCTGCCTTCTCCCTTGCCAAGGACAGAACACCATGCGATTCGACCGATTTACCCAGAGGGCCCATGAGGCGGCCATGCGGGCGCTGGAGATCCTGCAGCGCTACCGCCACACCCAGGTGGACACGGAGCACCTCTTCCTGGCCCTGCTGGAACAGGCCGACGGCACCGTGCCCCAGCTCCTGGTCCGGGTGGGTGCCTCTCCCCAGGTGATCGCCCGGAAGCTGGAGATGGTGCTGGACAAGGCCCCCAAGTCCACCCACGCGCCCTACACGGGGATGCCCATGGCCCAGCTCTTCATCACCCCCCGGCTGAAACGGGTGATGGACGTGGCCAACGAGGAGGCCACCCGCCTGCAGGACGAGTACATCAGCACGGAGCACCTGCTTCTGGCCATCGTCAGCGAGCGCAACACCCCCAGCGCCAACATCCTCCGGGAGGCCGGCGTCACCAAGGAGCGGCTCTACGAGGCCATCCGGGAGCTGCGGGGGGGACAACGGGTCACGGATGCCCGGGCCGAGCACCGGTACCAGATGCTGGAGAAGTTCGGCCGAGACCTGACCGCGGCGGCCGCGGCCGGGGAGCTGGACCCGGTGATCGGCCGAGACACGGAGATCCTCCGGGTGCTCCAGATCCTCTGCCGACGGACCAAGAACAACCCGGTGCTCATCGGGGAGGCCGGCGTCGGCAAGACCGCCATCGTGGAGGGGCTGGCCCAGCGGATCGCCGCGGACGATGTGCCCGAGCTCCTGGCAGGCAAGCGGGTCATCTCCCTGGACCTGGGGGCCATGGTGGCCGGCACCCGCTTCCGAGGCGAGTTCGAGGAACGGCTCAAGGCCATCATGGAGGAGATCCGCCGCAGCAAGGGAGAGGTCATCCTCTTCATCGACGAGCTGCACACCGTGGTGGGCGCGGGCAACGCGGCCGGCGCCATCGACGCCAGCAACATGCTCAAACCGGCCCTGGCCCGGGGCGAGCTCCAGTGCATCGGCGCCACCACCCTGGACGAGTACCGCCAGCACATCGAGAAGGACACCGCGCTGGAACGTCGCTTCGCGCCGGTGTACGTGGACGAGCCCAGCGTGGAGGAGACCATCCAGATCCTCCGGGGCCTGCGGACCCGCTACGAGGAGCACCACGGGATCACCTACACCGACGAGGCCCTGGAACAGGCCGCCCGGCTCAGCCACCGCTACGTGACCGAGCGGAAGCTCCCCGACAAGGCCATCGACCTGATCGACGAGGCCGCCGCAAAGCTCCGGGTGGCCATGTACTCCATGCCGACCGAGCTGAAGGCCAAGAAGGCCCGCATCGCGGAGCTGGCCGCGGTGGAGGAACAGGCCTGGATCGACCGGGACTACGAGAAGGCCGCGGAGCTCAAGACCGAGCTGGCCCGGCTCAAGGAGGAGTTCGCCCAGGAACTGAACGCCTGGAAGGCCGACACCGGCCTGGACGACGTGGTGGACGCCCAGGACGTGGCCCAGGTGGTGCAGAGCTGGACCGGCATCCCCGTCTCCAGCCTGCTGGAGACCGAGGCCGAGAAGCTCCTGCGGATGGAGGAGGAGCTGCGCCGCCGGATCGTGGGCCAGGACCGGGCCGTGGAGGCCGTGAGCGACGCCATCCGCCGAGCCCGCAGTGGCCTGAAGGACCCTCGCCGGCCCATCGGTGTCTTCCTCTTCCTGGGCCCCACCGGCGTGGGCAAGACCGAGCTGGCCAAGGCCCTGGCCGAATACCTCTTCGACGACCCGGAAGCGCTCCTGCGGGTGGACATGAGCGAGTACCGGGAAGGACACACGGTCAGCCGCCTCTTCGGCGCGCCCCCCGGCTACGTGGGCTACGAGCAGGGTGGCCAGCTCACCGAGGCGGTGCGCCGCCGCCCCTACCAGGTCATCCTCTTCGACGAGGTGGAGAAGGCCCACCCCGAGGTCTGGAACGCCCTGCTCCAGATCATGGACGACGGCCGCCTGACCGACGGCCAGGGCCACACCGTGGACTTCCGCAACACCGTGGTCATCATGACCAGCAACGTGGGCGCGGACGCGGTGAAACGCAGCCCCCTGGGCTTCACCACGGCAGAGCTGGACCCGGCCAAGGTGGCCGAAGGGGAATACGCCCGGGAACTCAAGCGGCTCTTCCGTCCCGAGTTCCTGAACCGGATCGACGAGATCATCGTCTTCGAGTCCCTGAGCCGAGAGCAGATCCGGGCCATCGTCGACCTGCAGATGCAGGAGATCCAGCACCGGCTGGAGGAACAGGGGATCCGGATCACCCTGAGCCCCGAGGCCCGGGACTACCTGGCCGACATGGGCTACGATCCGGCCTTCGGTGCCCGGCCCCTGCGCCGGGTCCTGCAGCGTCGGGTGGAGAACGAACTGAGCCGCCGGCTCCTCCGCGGCGAGTTCCAGACCGGCGACCACATCCGTGTGGAGGTGGCGGAACGGGAGGAGGCGGACGGCGACGGCCGGGAGCTGGCCTTCATCCGCCAGGAGCCGGAGCCCATCCCCGTGGACTGGTCCACCACCGCGGAGGTGGACGACGAGACCCAGGTGTGACGCCCCGGCGGAGCCCGAGCACCCGCCGCTGGGCCCTCCCACCTCCGAGCACCTGGGGCACCCGGCTCAGGCCCGGGAACCAGGGGCCACCTGGGCCAGCTCAGCCCGGACGGCCTCTCCAATGGGGCCTTCCCGAAGGATCCGGGGCCGGACCCCGCTCAGGTCCACCACAGTACTGGCCTGCCCCCCCGGGGCCACGCCCCCGTCCACAATGAGGGGGACACGGCCCGCGAGCTGCTCGTACACCTCGCGGGCGCTGCGGCACTCCCCGGCCCCGCTGCGGTTGGCACTGGAAGAGGCCAGGGGCCCCACCCGCCGGGCCAGATCCCGCACAAAAGGATGGTCCGGCAGCCTCACGGCCACCGTCTCGCCTCCGGCCGTGAGCGCCGAGGGCAGGCCGGGCCGGGCCTCCAACACCAGGCTCAACGGCCCAGGCCAGTGCCGGCGGATCAGGCGCTGGGCCAGGGGCGGAATGGGCGTCTGGGCCACCGCGGCCAGCTGGGCCACCTCGCCGACGAGGACCGGCAGGGCCTTCTCCGGGGGGCGCTCCTTCACCCTGTACAGCTCCAGGATGGCGCTCTCCCGATCGTAGCGGCATACCAGGCCGTAGACGGTGTCCGTGGGCACCGCGATGACCTCGCCGGCCTCCACCCGATTCGCCGCCTCTTCCAGACAGCCCGGATCCCGGGCCGGACAGAACTCGGTCAGGAGCTCCATCGTTTTTCCCCTCCTTGTGCTGCGACACCATCCCAGACGGTCCCAGGGACCCTGGGGCTCCATGCCCCTCGACGACAGACCTTGGTCTCCCCTTCCTCTCCATTGTATACTACCACACGCACGGTGGCTTTCTCGCCCGCATCCATGCGTCTGTCCCGGCAAGGATCCGATCCATGAGCGTGCCCTCCCGCCCCGATCTATCCCAGGTGCCGCCCGAGGTCCGGGCCTACATCGAACACCTGGAGGCCCAACTGGCCCCACGATCCCGGAACGCCTCGGCCCGGGAGCCGGAAAGCGCCGAGCCCCCGGAGAGGCCCACCACCGCCCAGGTGATCGTCCTCAGCCGCCAGGGCCTGGCCAAGCGGACGCCCCGCCACCTGTACCATCGCCAGCGACGGGGAGGCCTGGGGGCCTTCGACCTGGAGTGCAGCCCGCCTGACGAGCCGGCCCACATCCTGGTAGCCCATCGGGAACAGCGGCTGTTTCTCCTGAGCAACCGCCAGCGGGCCTTCGTCCTGGCCGTGGCCGACCTGCCGGAACGGCCGGCGCGGTCGGCCCGGGGCGCGCCCCTGGCCGATCTCCTGCCCCTCCAGGACGGAGAGGCCGTGGCCGTGGCCCTGCCCCTGGTGGAGGAGGCCACCTACCTCTACCTGCTCAGCCAGGAGGGATGGGTACGTCGGGTGGCCGGCCACCAGGTATCCCGCCTGGCCCACGGGGCCCTGTTGGAGATCCGGCCGGGCCATCTTCCGGTGGCTGGCTGCTGGGGCGATGGCCAGGGCGATCTCTTCGTGGCCACGACCGGCGGCCTGGCCGTCCGCTTCCAGGAGCGCAAGGTCCCCCTCCGGGGTGGATGCCTGGCCCTCCGCCTGACAGGAACGGATCGGGCCTGTGGCATCGCCCCGGTGCAGGAGGAGGACATGGTGCTCCTGATGGCCGCGGACGGCCGGGGCACCCTGCGACGGATGGCCGGCTTCCGGCCTCACAAGTCTCCAGGAGCCCGGGGCAAGGTCGCCATGAAGACCCAACATCTGGTGGGCGTGCAACGGGCCCAGCCCGGCCAGGATGTCTTCGTCCTCTCCAGCCTGAGCAAGGGGATCCGCTTCCCGGTGGACGAGATCCCGCCCAAGGAGGGCGCGGTCCAGGGGGTCCAGTGCATGGCCCTGCGCAACGATCGGGTGGTGGCCTTTGCCCTCAGCCAGGCCGGCGAACCTCTGCTCCAGGAGGAAGGCCAGGAGGTCGCCCGTCCATGACCCCGCCTCTTCCCGGCGAGCTGACGGTGCTCATCAAAGGCGGTGGCGACCTGGCCACTGGGGTGGGATGGCGCCTCCACCGCTCTGGGTTTCCGGTGGTGGTCACGGAGCTGGCCCAGCCCCTGACCGTGCGGCGGACCGTGGCCTTCGCGGAGGCTGTCTACCGAGGCGAACACACGGTAGAGGGGGTGATGGCCCGCCACTGCCCGCCCGAACGGGTGGCCCAGGTCCTGGCCCAGGGCCAGGTGCCGGTGGTGGTGGACCCAGAGGCCGCCCTGGTGCACTCCCTGGCCCCCGCGGTGGTGGTGGACGGCATCATGGCCAAGCGGAACACCGGCACCCGCCGGGAGGACGCGCCCCTGGTGGTGGCCCTGGGGCCCGGATTCACCGCGGGGGTGGACTGCCACGCGGCCATCGAGACCCACCGGGGCCATACCCTGGGCCGGGTCCTGTGGCAGGGAAGCCCCCTGCCGGACACGGGGACCCCGGGTCCCCTGCCCGGCATCGGCCTCCGCGCGAGCCGGGTCCTGCGGGCTCCGGTGGCCGGCCGGCTACACCCCCAGGCCCGCATCGGCCAGAGGGTGGCCGAGGGCCAGATCCTGGCCTGGATCGAGGCCCAGGCCGGGGAATCGGTGCCTGTCCGGGCCCCCTTTGCCGGTGTGTTGCGGGGCCTGATCCACGAGAGCGTGCCCCTGGTGCCCGGCCTGAAGATCGGCGACCTGGATCCGCGGGCCCGACCGGAGCACGCGTTCACTCTCTCCGACAAATCCCTGGCCATCGGCGGCGGCGTGCTGGAGGCGGTGATGACCTGGTGGTACGGCCCCGGCCCGCCCTCCCGGGCCCCCTGAGCCCCGACGACAGCGGAGAGCCGTCGCCCCACTGCCGAACCGACTCGTTCGGTTCCCCAGCAGATACCTGCAGATTCCCATGGACAAGGAATCCCCCAACCACAGTCTGCGGATCTTCGCGGTCCAGGGCATCCCCCGGGCCGTCCAACCCGGGGACGACCTGGCCGGGATGATCCTGGATGGGCTGGCCCGGATGGACGAGGCCCTGGAGGACGGCGACATCCTGGTGGTGGCCCAGAAGGTGGTGAGCAAGGCAGAAGGGCGCCTGGTCCGGCTGGACCAGGTGGTGCCCGGCCCCCGGGCCCGGGAGCTCGCGGCCATCACCGGCAAAGATCCACGACACGTCCAGGTGATCCTGGACGACAGTCACGAGGTGATCCGCGCCGGGCCTGGCCTCCTGATCGTGGAGCAACGAGCCGGATGGATCTGTGCCCACGGCGGGGTGGACCGCTCCAATGTCCCGCTGGAGGAGGGCCACGAGGTGCTGGCCCTCCTGCCCGTGGACCCGGATGCCAGCGCGGCCCGGCTCCGGGAAACCCTCCAGGCCCGGACCGGACACCGGGTGGCCGTGCTGATCAGCGACAGCCACGGGCGACCCTGGCGGCTGGGCACCGTGGGGGTGTGCATCGGCTGCGCGGGGCTGCCCCCCCTGTGGGACCAACGGGGACGCCGCGATCTCTACGGCTACGAGCTGCTGGCCAGCGAGGAGTGCATCGCGGACGAACTGGCCGCCGCGGCCTCCTTGGTCATGGGACAGAGCGATGAAGGGCGCCCCGTGGCCGTGGTGCGGGGCTACCGCCCGCCCCCAGGGGCGGCCATCCGTCCCGCGACGGCCATCCAACGCCCCCGAGAACGGGATGCCTTCCGATGAGCACGGAGATGGACGGCGCGACGCCCCGACACACCGTTTTCAAGCATGCACCGATTTTTTGCTGATGCCCAGGGCGGCCACGGCCCACCCAACGGAGGGCACAGTTGCCTTTCTCCAACATCCGATGGTACAATAGGCCGAATCCCTTACGCCATTTCCCCGAAGGAGCGTCCATGGCCCGATTCAACACCAAGCCCCTCAGCGGTACCCGGGACTTCCTCCCCCTGGAGGTGATGCGGCGCAGCTACGTCCTCCGCGTCGTGGAACGGGTCTACCAGAGCTACGGCTTCGAACCCCTGGAGACGCCCATCATGGAGCGGCTGGAGACCCTCCTGGGCAAGTACGGCGAGGAGGGGGACAAGCTCATCTTCCGGGTGGCCAAACGGGGCGAGAAGCTGGCCCGGGTCTTGGCCAATGCCCCGGACGAGAACAACATCGCGGACGCGGGTCTCCGCTACGACCTGACGGTTCCCCTGGCCCGGGTGGTGGCCGAGTACCGACACCGGCTCCCCCGGGTCTTCAAGCGCTACCAGATCGGCCCCGTCTTCCGGGCCGATCGGCCGGGCAAGGGCCGGTACCGGGAGTTCTACCAGTGCGATCTGGACATCGTGGGCTCCTCCAGCCCCCTGGTGGAGGCAGAGGTCATCCACGCGGGCGCGCAGGTGCTCCAGGAGTTGGGCTTCCAGGGAACCGGTGCAGAGGGCTTTCGGGTGCGGCTCAACCACCGGGGCGTGCTGCGGGGGCTCATGGAGGTGGTGGGCGTGGCCCCGGCCCTGGAGGAAGCGGCCCTGGTGGCCATCGACAAGCTGGACAAGGTGGGCCTGGGCGGCGTGCGCCGGGAGCTGGAGGAGCGGGGCATCTCGGCCCAGGCCACCCAGGCCCTGTTGGCCCTGTTGGAGGCGGCCCCCCAGGACGTTGCGGCCTGCCTGGCCTGGCTGGCAGAGGTCCTACAGCCCTCGAAGACGGGCTCCCAGGCCGTGTCCGAGCTGGAGCAGGTGGTCCAGGCCCTGGCCGGAGGCCCCGCGGCGCCCCACCTGCGCCTGGATCCCTACCTGGCCCGAGGGCTGAGCTACTACACCGGCGCCATCTTCGAGATCGAGTTCCCGGGCCTGAGCGGCTCTGGCGGCGGCGGCGGCCGCTACGACGACCTCATCGGCATGTTCAGCAACCGGTCCATCCCTGCCTGTGGCTTCAGCCTGGGGCTGGAACGCATCCTGCTCCTCATGGAGGAGCGAGGGATGTTCCCGGACCATCTGGCCGGGCGCCCCCAGATCCTGGTCACCCAGTTCGATGCCGCCACCCGCCCGGCCTCCCTGGCCCTGGCCCATCGTCTGCGACAGGCCGGCTTCACGGTGGACCTCTACCCGGACCTGGACCGTTACGGGCGGCAGTTCCGGTACGCGGAGGCCCGGGGGATCCGCTACGCCGTGCTCCTGGGGCCGGACGAGCGGGCCCGGCAGGCGGTGGGCGTCAAGGACCTGAGCACGGGCGAGCAGGTGGAGGTGCCCCAGGAGGCCCTGGTGGGCTGGCTCGCCCAGCGTCTGGACACCTGTGGACAGGACGACCATGGATCCCCTGAGCCGGCATCGGGCTGACGAGTTCCACCACATCCTGGTGGTGGACGACGATCCCTCCATCGTGCACCTGGTGCGCACCAAGCTGGAGCAGGAGGGCTTTCGGGTCACCGGAGCCTACTCCGGCCCCGAGGCCCTGGCCCAGATCCGCCGCCACGGCCTTCCCCATCTGGCCCTGGTGGACATCGCCATGCCGGAGATGGACGGGTTCGAGCTGGCCCAGGCTCTCCAGAGCTACGCGGACCTGCCCATCGTCTTCCTCACCGCACTGGACGAGGAGGAGACCATCATCCGGGGCATCGAGTACTTCGCGGAGGACTACATCACCAAGCCCTTCAAGCTCCGGGAGCTGGTGGCCCGCATCCGCCGGGTCCTGCGCCGCATCGGCGATTTCGCCTACACCCTGGCCCCTGTGATCCAGGTGGACGACCGCCTGGCCGTGGACTTCGCCCACCAGACCGTCTACATCGAGGGGCGGGCGGTCTCCCTCACCCCCACCGAGACCAAGCTGCTCTACGTCCTGATGCGCAACGCAGGGCAGGCCGTGAGCACGGACTTCCTGTTACGGCGCATCTGGCCCCTGGACGAGGTGTACGAGGACACCCTGCGGGTCCACGTCCATCGTCTGCGGCGCAAGCTCGAGGCCGATCCCTCTCGGCCTCGATACATCGTCACCGAACGGGGCATCGGCTATCGGCTGGGGGTCAAGCCCATGGCGCGGTGAACCCAACTTTCCCCGAAAACCGCAATTTCAGCCATTCCCGAACTCCCCCGCGATCCGTATCCTGGAGGATGTAATGCCGTCTGTAACTTCCCACCCCTAGCATGAGCAGATACAGGAGAGACCACCGATGACACCGAACAAGGCAGCCACGGTCACGGCCGAAGCCAACCAGAACCTGGAACGGGCCCGGGAGATCCTGCTGGGGCCGGTCATGCGGGACTACGAGAACCGGTTTGCCTCTCTGCGCCGGGATGTGGAACGGCTGCAACAGGCCCTGGAACGCACCAACCGCCAACTCGCCGAACAGGAGAGCAGCACCAGCCGACGGATCCAGGAACTCCGGGAAGAGCTGCTGAAGCAGGATACCGAGCTGCGCGCGGAGCTGCGGGAGGCCATTCAGAACCTGGTGGACAGCAAGGTGGAGCGGCAGACCCTGGGCGATCTCTTCATCGAGCTGGGGAACCAGGTGAAGGGCGGCGGAGCCCTGGCCGACGTGCTCCAGGAGATCCTGTCCACGGAATCGTGAGGAGGCCCCCGCCCTCTCCACGGCCAGGAACAGGGAACCGGCACCCAACATGACCACACCGCCATCGGCCGGTGAGCTCCCGGAGACCGGGCCCTTGACGTCGGCCGGTTCCCCGGAGCGGGAGGCTCCAGGCCAGGAACCCTCCCGCCCGGGTCCTGAGCTCTCACATGCGACGAGCCAGGCGTCCGACGATGGGGCGCGCGCGCCCGAGGCCGGACAGCCTCTCCCCGAGGCCCTGCCCCCGGGGGCCCGTGGGTCCCCCTCCCCCGAGGGAGACACGTCCCCGGGGGCCTCTGCCCCCACCGAGGGGCTCCAGGACCCGGATCTGGAGACCCTGCGGGCCATCCTGACCGGCCCGGAACAGGAGGCACTCCGCCGCCTGGCCCAACGCCTGGCCCGGCTGGAGGCCCAGTTGGATGACCAGGCGGCCCTGGCCCGGGCCATTGCCCCCGCCCTGGGGCCGGCCCTACGCCAGGAGATCCGGCGCTCCCAGGACGAGATCGTGGAGGCCCTGTACCCCATCGTGGGGCGGCTGGTGATGCGGGCAGTGGCCCAGGCCATGCGGGACCTGATGCGGGCCGTGGACCGCCGGCTGGAGACCGCGCTGAACTGGCGGACCCTGCGCCGCAAGGTGAAGGCCTGGTGGAGCGGCATTCCCGAGTCGGAACTGGCCCTGCGAGAGACCCTGCCCGGCTCGGTGGAACAGGTCTTCCTCATCCACCGAGAGACCGGCCTGGTACTGTGGCACAGGGCCCGAGGGCCCTCCGGGGAGAAAGACCCAGACCTGGTCGGGGCCATGCTCACCGCCATCCAGGACTTCGCCGCCGAGGTCCTGGGCCGGGGAGACAAGGAAGGAGTCCACGAGCTGGCCACGGAGGGCCAGTCCATCCTGGTGGAGTTCGGGCCCTACAGCTATGTGGCCGCAGTGGTCCAGGGCATGCCACCTCCCGGGCTCCACCGCCGCCTGGCCCTGCGGGTGCTGGACTTCGACAGCGCTTTCCAGGACCGGCTCCGCCGCTACGAGGGCGACCCCGCGGAGCTGGCCCCAGCAGCCCAGGAGCTGTTCGGCGAGCTCCTGGACGACGACAACGGCAGCCCATGAGTGAGCACCCGCGACCAGACGGGTAGTAGGGGGGGATCTCTGTGCGTTCCGTGAGCAAAAAGGTCTGCCTGCTGGGCGACTTCGCGGTGGGCAAGACCAGCCTCCTGCGGCGGTTCGTCTACAACCGCTTCGACGACCGCTACATGAGCACCATTGGCGTCAAGGTGAGCCGGAAGACCCTGGTGCTGCCCGGGATGGAAGGCGAACCCGTGGAGCTGGTCCTCCTCCTCTGGGACCTGGCCGGCGGTGACCGGTTCACGAACCTGCTTGAGAGCTACCTCCGGGGAAGCGCCGGAGCCATCCTGGTCTGCGATCTGACCCGCCCCCACACCTTGGACGCACTGGAGAACTACATCCACGACCTGCGGGGGGCAAGCCCGGAGGCGGTCTACGTGCTGGCCGCCAACAAACAGGACCTGGTCCCCCAGGACGCGGTGCCCCAGACCCATCTCCAGGCCTTCACGCAACGCCATGCCATCCCCTACACCCTCACCAGCGCCAAGACGGGCATGAACGTGGACACGCTCTTCCGTCTGCTGGGAGAGCAGCTCCTGCGGCCCCAGGTGATGGACGGAGGAGGTGCCCGGTGAACCCTGCCCTGGGTGCCCATCTCCTCCAGGAGAGCCGTCTGGCCTATCTCCTGTGCGATGCCCGCCTCCAGGTACTGGAGGTAGGGGGCGATCCTTCCCTGCTCTCCCCGGTTCAGGCCCCCGCCCCCGGTCCAGAGCCCGAAGCCCCCCACCTGAGCACCCAGATCCCCGAACTGGAGGCCCTGGAGGAATCCATCCACCAGGTCCTGCAGGGCACTCTCCCATCCCTGGAGTTCCCCCGGGTGACCCGCAGCGGGCCGGATGGCTCCCCCCGGTACCTGTCCATCCGCCTGAGCCGCCTCGCGCCGGACCTTTCTCCCCCGGCCCAGCTCCTCTGTCTGGTCCGCGATGTGACGGAACAGGGGCAGGTGGAACAGGCCCTCATGCAACAGCGCAACGAGCTGGCCCTGCTCAAGGAACAACTGGAACGCCAGAACCAGGTCCTGACCGTGGCCAACTGGGAGCTGGCCCTGGCCAACCGGCTCCGCAACGCGTTCGTGGCCCTGGTGGGCCACAAGCTCCGTACCCCCCTGACCGGTCTGCTGGGTCAGTTGGAGCTCCTCCTGGAGGAACCCCACCCCCTCCCCGATCCCATCCGGGCACAACTGCATCGCCTGGCCGACCACGCCCAAGCCCTTCTGACCACCGTGCAGACCATGGTGGACGCGCTCCGGATTGAGGCCGACCAGGTGGAGCTGCTCCTGGTGCCCCATCCCCTTCGTCCCCTGCTGGACGAGGCGGTGGCACGGATCCAGCCCGTGTTGCGCCTCCGAGGCCAGCGGCTCATGGTCCACTGGGAGCCTCCAGACCTCTGCCTGCTCTGCGACCGACGACGCTGCATCCAGATCCTGGAGCACCTGTTGGGCCTGGTGGCCCGCCGGGCCCCCCAGGCCGCCACCCTCCAGGTGACGGTGCGCCTGGCGGAGAACCACGACGTGGAGATCGCGATCACCGCGGAGGGATTCCAGGAACCCCCGCTGGACCAGATCCCGCCTCCCCGCCACCTGCCCCCCGTCCACCAGGACGGCCGCTGGCTGGACATGGACACCGGCTTGAGCCTCTTCCTGGCCCACGGATTCATGGAGTTCCACGGCGGCTCGCTGGAGCTCCGCTCGGACGAGCAAGGGCAACCCCACCTGGTGGTCACCTTCCCCTCCCTGGACCCCGACCCCTCCCAGGAGCTCTCCTCCCAGCCCCTGGGCTCCTCTTCCCGCCGGGCCTGAGCGGCCGCCCTCCCCGTTTCCGACAACCGCCGCCCGGCCACCACCTTGCCTGTCCCCGCGGATCCCCTCCCCAGAGAAAGCTTACATTTTCCGATCAAATGACAGCAAACTGTCATGCCCCCGGGCAGTTGCCCGTGTTATGTCTATGACCAGGAAGGCCCGATACCGCGACGCACGGCCCTGGACCAGCCCATCCCGTGGGTCCGCAGGAATCCGGATGCAGGAGGCCGGTCCCTGCAGCCGATATCACGAGAGATCTCGCGCCCGGTACGGGGGCGCGCACCGGGTTGCCCACGAAGAGGGTCGGGCACCACGTGCCCGGGGTGCAGATGCCCCTCTCGTCGAAGATGTCCAACAGAACGGGAGCGCCAGGGAGTTGCAGCCATGGGTGTCGGTCGGTATCGAGTGCGGTGGAACACGGTCTATCTGACCCTGGTGGTGGGACTGCTCGCCTTCCTCCTCTGGGGATCGCTGCCGGAGAATCCCGCCGTCCGTGCCCTCGCAGAGCCGGTGGTGGACGGCCTGCTGGACGACACATACACCTTCCTCCGGGCCTACACCGACATCCCCGACGATCCAGAGGAAGAACCCGCCCCCGGGGTCCTCTACGGCTACGAAGGGGCCGAGACCTGCTACTGGGCCTTCGTGGTGGACCGAGGGTTCAACGACAATGTCTACGCGCCCAAGGGAATGGACGACCCCTATCTGATCCAGGATGGCTGGGTCGTGGGGCGAAACCGGGCCCGCAAACACGACTTCAAGGCCCTCTACCGGAGCGACAGGGCCCAGTTCACCGTGACCGGACCCGGAGGCTCCTACGCTTTCTATCTGGATCTGTTGCACCCGCTGGAAGAGGGCTCCACCGACCCCGCGGACTACATCTCGGGGCTGACCGGCTATGAAGGCAGCAATCGCCAGGATCCCTACGTGAGTGCGGCTGCCACCTCCACCCACTGGAACATCCTCCACTCCGGTTGGCCCCAGTGGTATCTGCGCTCGCCGGATGATTTCAACTACAACCTCCACTCCGGCAACTACTGGGAATGGCAGATCATCTACGAGTTCGCGATCCCCAAGGCCGCGCTCAGTCAACTGGGCATCGGGGATGGCTGTGGGCAGCTCGAGATGACGGATGCCCACAATTCCCCCAGCAAGTTCGTGGAGGAGAGGGCCACCATCGGTGACTACGTGTGGCACGATGCCAACGGAAACGCCCTCCAGGACGATGGAGGTCCCCAGGCGGGGCTCGCCAACGTCACGCTCTATCTGTGGCAGGATGGTGCCGTGGTCCGCACCACATCCACGGGCCCGGATGGATCCTATCGCTTCGTCAACCTCAGGGAAGGGACCTACACGGTGGATGTGGACGAGTCCACCCTCCCTCCAGGGTTCACCCTCACCACGGGGAACGAACCCTTGACAGTGACTGTGGAGGAAGAAGAGGACTACGAGGACGCGGATTTCGGCTATGCCGCCGTGCCCGTGAACACCCCAACCCACACGCCCACGGCCACCCCGACCCACACGCCCACGCCGGCGCCCACGGACA
>Ga0256839_1000120_pt1 | contig 102089 bp, 101 predicted proteins | sample 354166metaG_FD_185968 | JGI IMG/M metagenome (GOLD analysis project Ga0256839, IMG submission 185968) | Hydrothermal vent microbial communities from Mid Atlantic Ridge, Atlantic Ocean - 354-166 | ecosystem: Environmental > Aquatic > Marine > Hydrothermal vents | place: Atlantic Ocean: Mid...
CTTGCAGAAGGGTGGTATATGAAAGCTGTGGGTGGTATGGAAAAGAGTATCCATCTTGATGTGGCTCTCTCTTCTTTTATCCTCGCTTCTCTGGGTATCGCTTCCGCTTACGTGATTTTTGTAAAAAAACTGATTTCTCCGCAAGCTTTGTATACATCTTTAAAACCTCTTGGTGAGCTTCTGAGAAATCAATTTTTCACAGAATACTTGTATCACAAAGGCTTGGCAAGAGGATATATGTTGGTTTCCAAAGCCGCTTATACCTTGGGAGATAGAACCCTTATAGATGGCACTATAAACCGCACTTATGTTCTTTTTATAAAAACCGTTAAACTTGTTTGGAAGATTTTTGACGTTAAATCAATAGATTTGCTTCTTCACTGCCTTGCTATAGGTTCCTTCAGGGGTGGTAAGATCCTAAGAAATTTTCAAACAGGGTTACTAAATAACTACATTATGTTTCTTCTTGTAGGAATTATAGTTGTGTTAGGAGTTATGCTTTATCTGCTTGAGAAGGTGAAGGGATAATGGAAGTGATTAGGGCAGAGTTTCCCTTTATATCTCTTTCTATGATAATTCCAATTGTTTTTTCACTTTTAGTTTTCTTTTTAAATGAAAGATTCACAAGGCTACTTGCTGTAACAGGAACCACTATTGTATTTTTTATTTCTTTATTGCTTCTTTATTTGTTTGATTACGATAAAGCAAATTCTGTTCAGTTTTACGAAAAATATCCCTTATACGAAGAGTTCAATGTTTACCTGTCCTTAGGATTAGACGGTTTATCGCTTTTGATGTATTTTCTCACAACTCTTATCTCCTTAGTAGCTGTCGTTTGGTCAATAAGGGATAAACAAATAACTACCAGATTAAAGGAATACTTTGCGGTTTTCCTGCTAACGGAAAGTTTTCTTATAGGAGTCTTCTCAAGTTTTGATCTTATAGTCTTTTACGCTTTTTACGAGCTTACCCTTATTCCTATGCTTTTTGCCATAGGAGTTTGGGGATATAAGCTCCGCTTGTATTCTGCTTATAAGTTCTTTATATACATATTCGTATCTTCTTTGTTTTTGTTATTAGGAATAGCCGCCGTTGCAGTTCAGCATTACTTTAATTACGGAAGCTTTTCCTTTAGTTACTTTGATCTTCTTAAAAACAACTACAATACATCATTAGAAATTTTCATATTTCTGCTTTTCTTCATTGCCTTTGCGGTAAAGACGCCCATAGTTCCTTTTCACACATGGCTTCCTGACGCTCACGGTGAAGCTCCTACAGCAGGATCTGTTGTTTTAGCCGCGATTCTTCTTAAAATGGGAACTTACGCTCTAATAAGGTTCAACCTGGGACTATTTCCAGAAGCTTCACTCAAGCTTATGCCTTTTCTGGTAGCCTTAGGAATTATTACTATCATATACGCTTCTTGGATGACTATAGTTCAAAACAATGTTAAGAGGTTCGTAGCTTATTCTTCGGTGAGTCATATGGGTTTTATAGTAACCGCTACCTTTTTGCTCAACCACGAGGGATTAAGAGCTTCTATTATAGAAATGTTCGCTCATGGAATGACTAGCGCTTCACTTTTTATGATAGCGGGTTTCATTTACAACAGACTACACACTTTTAACATGGAAAGTCTAAGAGGATCTGTAAGATTTATGCCCCTTTTTGCGGTTATTACAGCTTCCACAGCTTTCGCCGCCATGGGGCTTCCGGGAGGATCTTCTTTTTGGGGAAAGTTTCTTACTGTTCTTTCCGCAAGGGAATACTCCTATGCCTTAGCCCTTATGGTTCTTGTGGGTGGTTTTTTCAGCGCTGCTTATATGCTTTATTTGTTGAAAACTCTCTTTTTAGATGTAAGAGAAGAAGGAATTCTTATACATTTTCAAGACATAAGAGGTTTTAAATTCGCAGCTTTCTTCCTTTTACTTATTCCCATACTTGCAGTGGGATTTTTACCTCATCTGTTCTTCAACATGTTTGACGGATCTATAAACTTCATTTTAAAACGCTTAGTAGGATTGGAGTAAGGAAAATGCAAGTGAATCAGCCTATAGAAGCTGTAGAATTTCCGAGATTAGATGTATTTATTCCCGAACTTATTGTTCTGATAACCGCTTTTGTAATTTTTACTCTTGATCTTATTCTTTCATCACCGATGAAAAGAAGAATCCTTCCCATCATTACAGCAACGGGTTATTCCCTATCACTGGCTACGGTAATACTATTGAATAAACTAAAAGGAGATACTTTTTACAAAAGCTTCACAGCGGATCACTTGGGAACTGTCGTTAAGACTTTTGAAATTCTGATAGCTCTAACTGTGATTGTTTTCGCTCAGAAGTATTACAGTTCAAGGAATTCCTTTTACGGTGAGTTTTACTACATACTGTCCTTTACTCTTGCGGGAGCTATGATTCTTTCTTCTTCTTACAATCTTATAGTTATCTACGTTGCTCTGGAATTAGTTTCCATAGGTTTTTATATACTTACAGCATTGCTTAGGAATTCTTTTATTTCAAAAGAAGGAGCTTTTAAATATCTAATACTGGGAGGATTGAGTGTTGCTCTGGCTTCCTACGGTGCTGTGTTTATGTATATATACGCTGGATCTTTGGATTTACGGGAGATTCTCTCTTACAAGGGAGAAGATCAACACTATCTGATTTTGGGTTTAGTTTTATTTCTGATAGGCTTTGCTATAAAGATAGGTGCTGTTCCTTTCCATTTTTGGCTTCCGGATGCTTATCAAGGCGCTCCTACACCTGTAACAGCTCTCATGGCTTCCGTTGGTAAATTGGCTTTTTTTATTCCAATTGTAAGAATTATGCCTCTTTTGAGGGAAGAGTTCTCCGATGTATGGATTATAACCGTCGGGATAATAGCGGCGATTACTATGATCTACGGAAACATGGTAGCTTTGGTGCAGAAGGATATAAAAAGATTGCTGGCTTATTCTTCCATAGCACATTCGGGATACATACTTGCAGGGATTGCTGTTACGGAAGTCATAGGACTTAAAGCGGTAGTTTATTTCTTGGTAGTTTACACTATTATGGCAGCAGGTTCCTTTTTTGTAATTGCACTATTGGAGCGTATGGGCAATTGGAAAAATCTGTTACAGGATTTATCGGGAATGCGATTCAATCTTCCTTTTTTGGCTCTTTCTTTCATGATATACATGTTTGCTCTGCTGGGAGTGCCGCCAACAGTAGGATTTGTAGGAAAAACGCTCGTATTTATGGCTTTATCCTTTGATAAGCTTTGGTGGCTTGCCATTGTTATGATAATCTCCACAGGGATCTCAACTGGTTACTATGTCCGTATAGTCGTTCTGATGTATATGAAAGATAAAGAAAAAGAATTTTCCCTTAAAGGAACAAATCCGTTGGAGATTATATCCCTGACTTTTCTTACACTCCTTACAGTTGGTCTTGCTGTTATGCCGGAATTAATTTTAAATCTTATAAATTCAGCATCAGAAAGCTTATTTCTGAGGTGAGCAGATATGGAATACATAGGATTTCTTATGTTCTTTGCAGTAATGATAGGAATAGCTCTTGTTATGATTTCCCTGAACTGGCTTTTCGGTCCTAAAACACCTCAAGAATACGAAGATTATCCCTATGAATGTGGAGTTCCTCTTTACGATAAATGTGCCCAGACGACATTTCATCAAGGTTATTATCTGTTAGGATTACTTCTTTTGCTTTTTGATATTGAAGCGGCTTTTCTATTTCCCTGGACGGTAGTATATCGGTGGCTTGGAATTTTCGGTTTTATTGAAATGTTTCTTTTTATCCTTATATTAACCTACGGTCTACTTTATGCTTGGAAAAAGGGAGCGCTCAACTGGCAATTTGAAAGGGAGGAATTCTGAAAAATGGCCTGGGCAAGAGAAAGTGATTTTAGTGATTTGAAAGAACCCTTTAAGACTCTTGAAGTAGTTGAGAATAAAGGGACAACTTCTTTACACGTAAGAAAGGAAGAGCTTCTCAACTTGCTAAAAGTTTTAAAAGAGAAAAAGGGCTATAAACTATTCCTTGATCATTCAGTAGTAGATCTAAAAGATATTTTAGAGAAAGATAAAGATTTTAAAAATGCTGTTGCAGAAAGTATAATAGCTTTTCCAGAAGATAGAGTTTCCAGATTTCAAGCTTTCTATATTCTCTTTAACGTTGATGAGAAAAAAAGAGTAGTTGTAAAAACACGCACAAAGGAAACCCTGCCATCGGCGGAAAAGCTGTGGTTTGCCTGCAAATGGGCGGAAAGAGAGTGTTACGATATGTTCGGCATTAAGTATGAAGGTCATGAAAATCTGGTAAGAGCCTTTATGTGGGAAACTTATCCTTACTTTCCTTTGAGAAAAGACTTTCCCTTGGAAGGGTTTCCTGAAGAGGAACTTCCTTCGTTGAACGAAGTAATCAAAGGAGATAAACTGCAAGGAACTATGAACTATGAAAGAAAACACACCTTTATTCCCACCTTAGAGGATTTGGAAATAACGGAAAGAAAACGTTTGCAAAAAAAAGCTCAAATTGTCCTCAACTGGGGTCCTCTGCATCCGGGAACTCACGGAACAATGTGGTTCCTCTTTGACTTGGAGGGAGAAAGGATTGTTCAAACTGACGTTATACTGGGACAACTTCACCGAGGGGTTGAAAAACTCGCTGAAAATGAAATGTATAATCAGTTCTTAGTTTATACGGACAGAATGGACTACTTATCCGCCCTGTGTTCCAATCAAGCATGGGTAGTTGCTGTAGAAAGAATGCTTGGTATAGAAGAGTATGTTCCCGAAAAAGCTAAATACATAAGAACAATGCTCTCAGAACTTCAGCGGATAAATTCCCATCTCCTTTGGCTTGGAACTTACGCTCTGGACTTAGGCGCTCTTACTGTGTTTTTATACTGCTTTAAAGAAAGAGAGAAAATTATGGATATTCTTGAAGGAATAACCGGTGCAAGGCTAACAATTTCCTATCCGAGGGTGGGAGGAGTCAGAATGGACTTACCCTTGGGAGCATTGGAAGCAATAAAATCCTTTACAGGTAGATTCTTAAAAGAGCTAAGGGATTGGGAAAGAATACTTACTCGTAACAGAATATGGCTCAAGAGAAACAAAGGTGTAGGAGTTATTCCTCCTGAGGAAGCTTACTTTTACGGCGTTACAGGACCTGTAATTAGAGGTTCCGGTATTCCCTACGATGTTAGAAAAATTGATCCCTACGATGCTTATGCAGAAGTTGAATTTGACATACCAGTAGGAGAAGAAGGAGATTGTTACGACAGATATTTAGTGAGAATAGAAGAGATGAAACAGAGTGTAAGAATAGTAGAACAGTGTGTAAAAAAACTTGAAAAATTACCCGAATCAGCTCCTTTTTTTGCAGAGGTTCCTAAAGAAAAAAAGATAAAACTATCCATGGACGGTATAGGGTTAAAAGTTCCGACTTCAGAGATATACTCCTCAGGTGAAAATCCGCGGGGAGAACTTGGGTTTTACGTATTTTCAATAGGAGCTATTAAGCCTTACAGAGTTAAAGTAAGACCTCCTTCCTTTTACAATTTGTCTGTATACCCTTATCTGATGAAAAACAGAGTTATTGCAGATGCGGTAACCATACTGGCAAGTATAGATCCCGTTGTAGGAGAAACGGATAGATAGGAGGCGCTGAATGGAAAGCGTAGCTCTTAATCTTGCCGTTGCCTTTGTAAAGATATTGGTTATTCTCGGAATAGTTCTAGGAGTTGGAGCTTACCTGACGTGGGTTGAAAGAAAGGTAGCAGCTCATATACAAAGACGTCCCGGACCCATGGTGGTGGGCTGGCACGGACTACTTCAACCCTTAGCGGACGGTCTTAAGCTTATAACAAAGGAAGATCTTTTTCCCAGATACGGAAATCGCTTTCTCTACAACTTGGCAATAGTTTTAGCACTTGTTCCCGCAACCTTGGTTTTTGCTGTAATACCTTTCGGTCCTGAATTTGAAGTTTTCGGTTATAAGATAAAACCCATTCTTACAGATGTTAACGTGGCTCTTCTACTTGTTTTCGGTTTAGGATCCCTTGCAGTTTACGCAGTTGCTCTAGCAGGCTGGGCTTCTAACTCTAAATATCCTCTTATAGGTTCTATGAGAAAGGCGGGAATAATAATTTCCTATGAAGTTGCAATTACCTTTGCGGTTATGGGTCCTATAATACTCGCAGGAACCCTTTCCACTTACCAGATAGTTGTAAATCAAATAGAACAGAAGCTGTGGTATGTTTGGATTCAACCTGTAGCTTTTGTGGTTTACATGTTTTCCTTACTTGCGGAAACTGGAAGAGTTCCCTTTGACATTCAGGAAGCGGAAGCAGAACTGGTTACTGGTTTTACCGTTGAATACGGAGGAATGAAGTTCGGTATATTCCCCTTAGTAGAATGGTATATAGAAGTTTTATCCCTATCCGCTATAGCAGTAGTGCTGTTTTTCGGCGGTTGGTCTCCGCTGAATATACCCTTCTTAGGCTTTGTAGATCCCTTATTCTTTCTGGGTCCGCTTTCTCCTTTTGTTTGGTTTTTACTTAAAGTCACAGCACTCTTTCTATTTATTCTTTGGCTCCACTGGACTCTTCCGAGATACAGAATAGATCAGATAACGGAAATGGCTTGGAAGATTATGTTGCCTCTTGCATTGGCAAATATAGTATTTACAGCGGTAATAGCTCCTTTGATTTGGAAATGAAAGAAGGAATAAGCTTGAGTAAAATAATCGCTTTCGGAGGTTTGTAATGGTAAAAAAGCTGAAAGTAAAACCTCTTAGTTGGCTTGAAAGAATACTTTTCTTAGATTTTATAAAGGGTTTATCTGTAACGATAAAACACGCCTTTAGCAAAACCATAACTACTCATTATCCTTACGAAAAGCTTACACCTCCTAAGAGATTTCGTGGATTCTTCGCTCACAAAGTTGTTGACGGAAATGAACCCCAACCTGCTTACGATGAATGGGTAGAAAGATTCAAGATAGAGGTTATCCCCGGTAGAAGTAGGTGTGTGGTATGTATGCTTTGTAAAAGAGCATGTCCTGTGCCTCAACTTTTTCAGATAGAGGGGAAAAAACTTGAAAACGGAAAAAGAGTGGTAAGCGTTTTTAACATGAATTTGATGTTATGCACTTTTTGCGGATTTTGTGTTGACGCTTGTCCTGTGGATTGTCTTTATCAAACAGATATTCACGAAACCGCTTCCTTTACCCGTAAAGATGCCATCTTGGATTTAGAACTCCTTGAAAAAATAGGAAGAGATTGGCAGAGTAGAAGAGAAGAAGAACCTGACAGACTTTGGTCTGATGATGTGGAAAGAAATAAACTATGGTATGAAAACAACTTAAAACTTAAAAAATCGGAGAAAAAGGGGAGACACGAATGGTAAGACTTTTAATATTCACTTTTTTTTCTCTTTGGGCTATAGTATCCGCTATAGGAGTTATTACTTTCACTAATCCGATATACGTTATACTTTGGTTGCTCTCAGCTTTAATCGCTATTGCGGGAATATTTTTCACTGCAGGTGCGGAATTGGTAGGAGCGCTTCAACTATTGATATACGCAGTTGCCATAGCAGTTTTTTACGTTTTTGTTCTGACAGCTGTTCCGTGGGAAAAAGCGGTGAAAAAGAGCAGCCATTACAGAACAGAAGGAGTTTTGTCCTTTCCTCTTATTCTTCTTCTCTATTTAGAAATAGCTGTTGTTTTTCTTCTGGGGGTTACTGCTTCTCCGGAAGGTCAGCTAAGAGGTTTAATAGAAAAATTTGGTAATACGGAGGTAGTTGGTTCTATTTTGTTCAGTAAATACTTTTTTGCCTTTGAAGTAGTATCTCTTGTGCTTTTGATAGGAATGATAGGTGCTGTTCTTATAGGAAGAAAGGAGAACCAAACCTATGAAGACGATACCCGTTGAAGCTTATTTTGCGGTAAGCACTGCATTATTTGTATTAGGCTTGCTGGGTATGATAGTTAGAAGGAATCTTGTAACTGTTTTGATGAGTTTAGAACTTGCACTGAACGCTGTAAACGTTGCTTTTGTCGGTGCAGATTATCACATGGGTTTAGTTGAAGGACAGATATTCGCCCTTTTTATAATAGCTCTGGCAGCTGCGGAAGCAGCTGTAGGTCTGGGAATAATTATTGCTATATTCAGATACAGACTTGTTGATTCTACCGATGAGATTACTGACATGAGGGGGTAAAGGGTATGGAGAGTTTGATAATATTGCTGTCTCCACTTATCTCTTTTATATTGATTTCTTTTTTCGGAAAGAGCATAGGGGATAAGATAAGTGGGATAATCACCAGTCTCGCAGGAGCTGTGTCCTTTGTATTTTCCTTAGGAGCGGTATTCAGAAGCTTAGAAGAACCCTATCACATAAAACTCTACAAATTTCTTCCACTGGAAGGATACGATCTGTCCGTTGGCTTTTACTTTGATCCCCTATCCTCCATCACCTCCGCAGTGGTCACATTCGTCGCTACCCTCATATTCGTGTATTCCATAGGTTACATGCACCACGAATTCGGTAATTGGACTTTTAAGTTCTACGCATATCTCTCCCTCTTCCTCTTCGCTATGCTACTTATCGTCCTGTCCGATAACCTGCTGGGTATCTTCTTCGGCTGGGAAGGTGTCGGCTTGGCTTCTTACTTGCTCATCGGCTACTACCACCAACAGTTAAAAGCTTCAAACGCTTCCTTAGAAGCCTTCATCATGAACAGAATCGGTGATTGGCTCTTTATATTCGGTATCATATCCTGTTTCCTTATCTTCAATTCCCTTGATATCTTGACTATCTTCAATAAAATCCCTTCAGCTGATCCTTACTTCCTGGGATTGGCTACTTTACTCCTCTTCGGAGGTGCTGTGGGTAAATCAGGACAACTGCCCTTGCATACATGGCTACCTAATGCTATGGCAGGTCCTACACCCGTATCTGCCCTGCTCCACGCCGCTACTATGGTGGCTGCAGGTGTCTATATGATAGCAAGGCTCTACCCCCTCTTTGATGCCGCTCCCCAAACCCTTAAGTTCGTGGCTCTAATCGGTGGCTTGACAGCCTTGTTCGCCGCCCTCGCTGCTACTTCCCACACCGATATAAAGAAAATTATCGCCTTCTCTACTATGAGTCAGCTGGGTTATATGTTCCTCGGCTTGGGTGTGGGTGATCCAGAGGGTGCTATGTATCACCTGACTACTCACGCCTTTTTTAAGGCTTTACTGTTTTTAGCTGCCGGAAGTGTTATAACCGCTTTCCATCATAAGCTATACGATATCTACAGCTTCGGTGGTTTGAAAAGGTATATGCCCGTAACCTATGCGGGTTTCACTGTCGGAGCTTTGTCCTTGGCAGGTGTTTTCCCTTTATCCGGATTTTGGAGTAAAGACAGACTTATAGGTAGTTATTACGAGGTGAGCTTGGTGTGGGGTCTGCTCGGAAGTGTTGTGGCTTTCATAACTGCTTATTACATATTCAGAGAAGGTTTTGTGGTTTTCCACGGTGAAGAAAGGTTCAGAAACAGGGTTGGTTATGAAATCAGAGAAGTGGGAAGTGAAATGAAAATTCCTGTGTTGGTTCTCCTTGTTATGTCTGTAATCGCAGGTCTTGCAGAAGGGTGGTATATGAAAGCTGTGGGTGGTATGGAAAAGAGTATCCATCTTGATGTGGCTCTCTCTTCTTTTATCCTCGCTTCTCTGGGTATCGCTTCCGCTTACGTGATTTTTGTAAAAAGAATACCTAATCCGGAAAAAGCTTACAGTGCTTTAAAGATCCTTCACACTACCCTTAAAGAACAGTTCTTCACTGAAAAGTTGTATCACAGAGTTCTTGCGGTAGGTTACTTGAAAGGTTCAAAGATAGTTCACACAGTAGGTGAAAAGCACATAGTTGACGGTTTTGTAAATTTATTGGCAACTGCGGTTCAAAATGTTGGAAAAAATCTGCGGTTTGCTCAACCGGGAAAACTTAATTGGTATGCTTTCGGTATGGTAGGAGGGCTTTCTTTTCTTGTTGTTCTTCTCTTTGTTCTCCTATTTACTGAATAGGGAGGAGTAAGATGGAGCATCTTTTAACGGTTACAATTTTTCTTCCACTCCTTACAGCTGGCGTTGTTGCTCTTCTTAGAAATGAATCCTTTGCTAAGATAGCTTCTGTATCAGTATCGGCTTTAGTATTTCTGTTTTCACTTGTTCTCTTCTTGAAGTTTGATTTCAACCGTGAAGGATTTCAGTTTGTAACGAAAATAGACTGGATACCACCCTTAGGTATTTCCTATCATCTTGGTTTAGACGGAATGGCAGTTTCTCTTATCCTTATGACAGCCCTTCTTTTCTTCGGAGTTTTTGTTTGGTCTTGGAGAGTAGAAGACAGGACTGTTCTTTATATAAGCCTTTTCCTAATGCTGGAAACTGCATGTTTGGGAGTCTTTTCAGCCTTAGACTTTTTCCTTTTTTACATATTCTGGGAGGGAATGCTTATTCCCATGTATTTCATAATAGGACTTTGGGGACACGAGAGAAAAGTATACGCTGCTAATAAATTCTTTATATACACCTTCTTTGGTAGTCTTTTTCTACTCTTGGGCTTTGCATCGGTCATAATATACGGATACTTCCAAAACGGATTTATAACCTTTGATTATTTTGAACATCTTAAAATGGAATATCCTTTATGGCTTCAGAGTATTGCCTTTCTGCTTTTCGCTATAGGGTTTGCTGTTAAGATTCCTATGTTTCCAGTTCACACATGGCTACCTGATGCTCACGTTGAAGCTCCTACAGCAGGATCTGTAATTTTGGCAGGTGTTCTACTTAAGATGGGAACTTTCGGTTTTGTCAGATACTCTTTGCCTCTCTTCCCTGAAGCATCAGAACGTTATGTTCCTCTTATTTTTATCCTTAGTGTTATAGCGGTTATATACGCTGCTATGATGGCTATTGCCCAAACTCATATAAAAAGACTTATAGCTTATTCTTCTATATCCCATATGGGAATAGTGACTCTTGGCACATTTGCTCTTGATGGAGACGCTCTCAACGGAGCAGTTTACATGATGATAGCTCACGGACTTTCTTCTGCCGCTCTCTTTTTTGCTGCGGGATTTATATACGATAGGATTCACTCCTATAACATGGACGATTTGGGTGGTTTAGCTCGTTATCTACCCAACTTCGCAACAGTTTTCATGATTGCGGGACTTACAAGCATAGGGCTTCCCGGACTTGCAGGATTCATAGCAGAGTTTCTTGTTCTGTTGGGAACTTTCAAGAAGTATCCTATTTGGGCTATAGCAGCAGGTTCTGGTATGATTCTGGGAGCTGCTTATTTCCTTTACATGTATAAACGGGTAATGTTTGAAGAGGAAACTCTTCCCAAAAGCAGAATTGAAAAGTGGAAAAGCTTGAGAGATCTTGAAATCCACCATATCATACCCTTTGTCCTTATTTTATTCGCCGCTTTCTTATTAGGGCTTTATCCTGCTCCCTTTGTGGAGATAATGAACCACACAGCACGTTTTGTTCTGGGAGGTTAAAAATGAACTGGAATGCTCTCATACCAGAATTCGTGCTTTCGGGAGGGATACTGCTTTTGTTTGCTCTTGAGCTTTTTTTAAGAGAAAAGTATTACAGGTTCTTTACAGCTTTAGCAGCTGTTATTGTTTTAATATCTTCCTTTTCCGTTTTAATGGTAAATTACCCTGTAAGCACACTTTTTGGAGGTTTTTCCGTTAGTGCTTTTAACTTAACTGCTAAATTTCTCCTTGGAATCATTACCGCCTTGGTTTTGTTGTCTTCTTACGATTTCTTTGAAAAGAAAAACTCTGCTTACGGTGAGCTTTCTTATCTTTACTTAATAACCCTTTTAGGTTTTATGTTTATGTTATCCTCGGAAAATCTCGCCATTGTGTTCGTTGGACTTGAGCTTGCTTCCATTAGTATGTATATACTTGTGGGGCTTTTTAGAAAAAACTATATCTCAAAAGAAGGAGCTTTTAAGTATCTAGTTCTTGGAACAGCCGGAACTTCCATGTTCGTGTTAGGAACAGCCTTTGTATACGCTTCTACGGGAACACTTGTTCTTAATCTTCAAAAAGGAAGTGGAACTTTTTTTGCCTTAGGTGTTTTGCTTCTTATGTCCGCTCTTGCTCTAAAAGTTTCAGCTTTCCCTTTCCATTTCTGGACTCCAGATGCGTATGAAGGCGCTCCTACACCAACAACATCTTTTTTAGCTACTGTTCCTAAGGTAGCTATCTATTTCCTTTTTGCAAAATTAACACTGTATCTTTTCTCTTCTTTGACTTCTTGGAAATTTTTAATAGGATCTATTGCTATCGCTTCTATGTTCTACGGGAACTTCCTTGCTTATGCTCAAAAAAGTGTAAAGAGGCTTTTAGCTTATTCTTCCATTGCTCATGCGGGTTACTTTACATTAGCACTTACTTTAGCGGATAAATTCCTTATATCTTCACTTCTTTTTTACGTTTTCGTGTATGCTCTTTCAACCTTGGGAGCTTTTACAGTCCTTTCAATCCTTGAAAAGAAAGATCTGTGGACTCATAACTTTTCAGATTTCAAAGGAATTGCAAAAGAACACCCTGTTTTAGCGTCTTTTTTAGCTTTCTTTTTATTTGCTCTTATAGGAATACCACCTATGGCAATATTCGTAGGTAAACTGGGTATATTCATGGGACTTATTAAAGGAGAAATGCTCATACTCTCTATTCTTTTCGTAATAGCAAGTGTTATATCCGCAGGATACTATTTAAAAGTTATAGTTTATATGTTTTTCTTCCAAAAAGAGAAAAGCTTCGGTGCGGTGAAGGTTTCCACAGGGGAATCCATCACACTTATGATAAGTTCAACAGGAATCCTTCTGCTGGGAATATTTCCGGGAATACTGCTGGACTATCTTTTTAGACTACCCTATTGATGATTGCGTTTTTCTTTTAAACTTTCCAAAAACTCTATAAGTTCTCTTACTTTTTCTTTTTTTACTTTATAAACTTTAAATTCTTCTCCTACGTTAACAAGAAGAAACCAATCAGTGGTATTAAAACCGAAACACAGTCTATAGATCTCTTTTATTCCTGATACTGTTAAACCCAAGTATTCCCCAAGTCCGTAGTAGTAGTATATAAACTCAAAAGGACATTTCGCTATGTTACCAGTATTGCCATGCATAAGTGTAATCACTAAGGAAAAGGGAAGTGAAAGATAAAAACAAGCTGAATCTCCCGGTGGACATTCAAGTATGTCTTCAATTAAATGATAAAGAGTAACTTCTCTGACCTTGTATATCTTTTTAATAAGTTCATTTGCCTGCTCTCTGCTTAGGTATACTACCTCTGGTTCACCGTTTTTGTAGTATACTATCCTATCCTTTTCAGTTTTTAAAGAACAAGACAAAAGAAAAAAAACTAAAACAACTAGGATCATTACTTATTTACGGCTTTCCTACGGAGAATCTCTTCATGCGATTTAAGAACTCCACAAGCCTGTGCCTGTGATACTGTTCATGGGAGTTGATCCATTCAAGAAGTTTTATAAGCTCTGGGTCTTTAACTTTTTCAATACTTTTCAAATAATCCTTCTGCGCACCTTCTTCTTCAAGTATATAATCTTCTACAGAAACTCCTTCTTCCAGCTGAGGCATGCTAAGATCCGGTATTTCTCCCATATCTCTGAGCTTTTCCCCAAGTTCTCCCATGTGAACCATACTTTCAATTGCAAGATCCATAGCTATATCCTTATATTCCCAATCCTTAGAGTGAAAGAAGCTGTGTAAGTAAGAGAGTAGTATTCTATACTCCTCCTTTAGAAGTTTATTTACAAGATTAACGATTTCTTTATTCGGTTTCTCTCTTTCTTCCCTTATTTCCTTTCCTTGAGAAATTTTATCCAAAAGCTCTGAAAATTCATGTTTATGTTGTTCTTCGTCCTTTATAACTCTTTCAAGAAGCTTAAGAACAGAATCATCTTTTACAGAATCAAGCTGTTTTGTATAGATCTCTACAGCTTTTTCTTCCGCTCTGACATTCTTTTTTAACATATCGTCCATTGTCGGACCGCCTATGTTTATTTCTTCCTCTATCCTATTTAGCTTAGCTATTCCGCCGAGCTGAACAGCTTTTTGAGCAAACCACTTCATATGTCTCATTTCTTGACGGGCTATTTTTTCTATTTCCGCTGTTATTTCTTCATCTCTTATTAAAAAAACGTGGTGTAAATACTGAACTATGGCTGAGTGTTCCAAAGCTGTATTGTAGAGCATAATTTCTATAAGTTCCGCTTTTTTCATATTTTCTCCTCCTTCTAATCTACATCAGGGAAAATCTTAACTACCACTTTTCTCTCGCGGGGTCCGTCAAATTCAGCTAAGAAAACGGACTCCCAAGTTCCAAGAAGCAAGTTTCCTTCAGATATAGGAACTATCCTTGAATTGCCTATTATGGCACTTTTTATATGAGCGGCTGAATTACCCTCTGCATGTTCGTAAGAAGGATCTTCCCAAGGAATCAACTTCTCCAATGTGTAAACGATATCTTTAAGAACGTCAGGATCAGCACCTTCATTTATAAAAACAGAAGCAGTAGTATGAGGGACGTATACAAGACATAAGCCTTCCCTTACTCCTGAACGCTTGAGAATTTCTCTTATATAAGGAGTTATATTCACTATACTTGTTCGTTTAGTAGTCCTTATTCTCAAGATTTCTTTCATGGGAGTATTTTAACCAATGTTGACAGGAATTCTTCTTCTAACATCTTCTACATCACCGAGTCTTATACGGCTTGTTATAATTGCATCTCCTTTATCGGAAAAACCTAAGATTTCTCCCCAAGGAGAGTATATTCCACTTGAACCCGCAAATTCTGTTTCCTTAAGAGTTCCCCATATATTGGATACTGCTAAAAAGCTCTGAAGTTCTACAGCTCTGGCTTTAGCTAAGGTTTCAAGGTGAGGTTTGCGATCAAGACCCCATTGAGCGGGAACAAGAATGAGCTCTGCTTCCTTTTTTTTAAGATCCATAACAAGATCTGTAAATCTGAGTTCAAAACAAATAAGAATTCCTATCCTACCGAAACGAGTGTTGAAAACGGGATTTTCTTCACCGGGAATGAAATGTTTATCTTCTCCGAAAAGTGGGAACAACTTTATCTTACTCCTTTTACCTATCAAATAGCCCCTGTCTATTAAGTAAGCTGTATTTCTTATACCTTCTTCCGTTTTTTCGGGAAGTGTTCCACATATAATAAGATCTCTCTTTCTTGACAGATCTCCAAGTGCATCAAGCACCTGCGGTGTCATAGAAGAAAGTCTTTCTATTTCCTCTTCCTCAAAATTCCATATAAACATTTCGGGTAACAACAGAATTCCCCCCTTAGGAACCAAGCGGGAGAGATTTAAAGTTTTTCTGAGATTATTTTCCATATTCCTTTCAAGTGATAACTGCAAAACAGATATCCAAAATTCTACAGATGCGCTCATGGCAGTTTATCTGTATTTTAACTCAAGAGTAAATTAACTTTTCCCATGACAAATGTCTTCTTGAAGGATCACAGGCTTTAGATTATTACCTAAGAGAATCTTTATTAGTTTATAAAGGTTCTGTGATTCATCGGTAAAGTATAGAGCGGTTTCTCCTTCTCCTTCTTTTATTATTAAGTGTTCAAGTTGATGAGCTGTAGCCAAAGATGAATCTACTATATTTACCTCTCCCATTACTTCTTGAATAACATCTTTAAGAAGGGGATAGTGGGTGCAACCCAAAATAAGGGTGTCAATACCTTGTTTTTTTAAATCTTTCAGATACATCTCCGCAACAGCTTTCACTATATTTCCCTTAAAGATGCCTTCTTCAACAAGGGGAACAAATAAGGGACATGCTTTTGAAAAAACTTCAACTCCTTCTCTTCTTAAAAGTCTCTGATATGTTCCGCTTCTTACAGTTGCAAGAGTCCCTATTACTCCCACTTTTCCTTTTGTAACTTTTAAAGCTTCTCTTACTCCCGGTTCTACTACGCCTATCACCGGTAGCGCAAATTTCACCCTTAAAGCTTCCAAAGCGTATGAGCTTGCGGTGTTACATGCTACCACTAAAATGTCCACACCTTTTTCCACTAAAAAGGTAGCACACTCAATGCTGTAACGGATTACCGTTTGAGGAGAACGATTCCCGTAAGGAACTCTGGCAGTATCTCCTATGTAAAAGAGATCAACCTCTGGAAAGTTTTCTCTTAAAGCTTTGAGAACTGTTAAACCACCCACTCCTGAATCAAAAACACCTATTTTCAATTTAAAGCTCCTTTTAACGGTTTTATAATTTTAACCAATGTCTGAGGATAAAATCTCCTTATGGAGGGAATGTTTAGAGAAACGACTTGTTAGTTTAATGTCCCGAATAAAGGAACCTAAGGAACTTGCCCCTGCTGTTAGTTATTATGTTCTGCAAAAAGGTAAGAGAATAAGACCTTTGTTTTTAATAGCTACTACGGAAGTCTTAGGAGGAGATTTGGAAGATTCCATAACGGTTGGTTGTGTTGTTGAAATGATTCACAACTACTCACTTATACACGATGATTTACCAGCAATGGACAATGATGACTACAGAAGGGGGCTTCCTTCTTGTCATAAGAAATTCGGGGAAGCCATCGCCATACTGGCAGGTGATGCTCTTCTTACTTACGCTTTTGAGATAATGTCCGATATCTCCCTTTACAAGAGCTTAAAAGCAGAAGATCTTTTGAAAATTTCAAAAGTGCTTGCGTTAAAATCGGGCGCTGAGGGTATAGTGGGAGGGCAAGCCTTAGACATTTGCGGAAGTGGTGATTTGGAAAGGGTTAACCTCAAAAAGACTGCTTCTCTTTTTGAAGCTTGCTTTATGTGCGCAGGGATAATCTCTCGCAGGGAGGATATTCTGAGCGATCTGGAAAGTGTAGGAAGATTGGTAGGACTTCTTTTTCAAATCACAGATGATATACTGGACAGAAACGGTTACTGGTCTGTTTTAGGCACTGAAAAAGCTTTAGAAAAAGCTCAGGCTTTATACAGAGAGCTTTTACATAAGTTAAAAAACACCTTTGAGAACACAGAATCCCTTGTTTACTTAACTAATCTTGTATACAGAAGGATTAAGGAAGATACTTAACTCTGAGATTTAATCTGTATATGAATTCGGATAAATCTTCCGATTGAACAGTTAAAATACCTAAGAGAACAAAAGTCTGAAAGTCAATGGGTGGAATAGGATCAGATCTTATTCTCAGTGTGCCTCCCTTAGTTAGGAATTCTTTAAGAGCCTTGTGAAGTTCTTCCCTGAAAAGGGAATCCAACTTTACATTCCTTTCTAAGTAAACATCAAGAGTTTGAAGTATTTCAGCCGGCGTTACTTTTTTCTTTTCAAACAATCTTTTCCTAATACCAGCATCTTTAAAAATAAACTCAAAACTCCTTATTCTGACTTTTCCCAGTTTCTCAGAAAGTTCTTTTATACTTTCTTCATTGTCGGAAGATTCCATCAGAGAAGAGATTAGGGATCTACTTATCCTGTCTAAGTGCATTTTCACACCTATACTGAAAGCAAAAGGCACTTCAACTCTCCACTCTTCTATAAAAAGCTCTTTTTTAACGTCACTGAATTTTCCAGAAAAGTAGGTGTTTATTTTTATTTCTCTGTAGCCAAGTTCTTCCATATTTTTTCTGAAACCTCTAAAATCTTCTGAATTTGAGGAAATTCCTATTAGGGAAAATTTAAGATTATTCGGAGAAATTTTGAGAATTCTCACCTTTTCAACAGTGGTTATTCCCTGAGCTGTTGATATACGCAGGTTTTCCACCTCCGTAGATCCTTTAAAGAGAGAGTAATTTACTCTTCCGTAAGAAGTCTTACCTTCTAAACCCAATCTATTTAGAAAAACCTGCAGATTCTTTTCTGCTTTTTTATTTGCGTAAATCTGAACTGCACCTATGAGGAAGAGAATTCCCAAAATAAGAAATCCCAAGATAAGTATTTTCCTTCCCATTTACTTAGTTTCTCCTAAGCAATCTTTCTTTAAAAGAGGAAAGTTTAAAAAGAGCTTGAAGAGGTGTAGTATTACCTATATCAATAGACAGTATTTCTTCTACGATTTTTTTAACTTCTTGTGAAAGGGTTTCCTCAGATTTTTTGTAAGTTTCTTCTAATAAGGGAAGAGTTTTATCTTCAAAAGACAGGAGTATTTCTTCAGCCTTAGTAATAAGTTCTGCGGGTAAACCCGCCATCTTAGCTACTTCAACCCCAAAGCTACCTTCCGCTTTTCCTTCTTCAAGAGTGTATAGGAATACTATCCTATCCGCTTCACGACTAACCGCCATGTGGTAGTTTTTAACTCCCTTTACTTTACCTTCAAGCTCTGTAAGCTCTAGAAAATGGGTAGCCAAAAGGGTCTTTGCTCTCAGAGTTTGTGAAATGTATTCAACTAAAGCTTTGGAGATGGCTATACCGTCATAGGTTGAAGTGCCCCTTCCCACCTCATCAAGGACTATAAGACTCTTAGAAGTAGCTCCAAAGAGAATATTGGCAACGTCTAGCATTTCGTTCATAAAAGTAGATACCCTTAAAGCCAACATGTCCCCTGATCCTATCCTTGCAAAGATAGCATCAACACAACCTATATAAGCTTCCTTGGCTGGCACGAAACTTCCCATGTGAGCCATCAGAACTATAAGAGCTACCTGTCTTATATAGCTTGACTTACCCGCCATATTGGGTCCAGTTATTACAAGAATAAATTCTTCTTCTGTCAAATGAGTATCATTGGGAACATAATCCTTTACGGTCTCTTCTATCACAGGATGCCTGCCTTCTCTTATAAAGATCTCATAACCGTTGTGTAGTTGAGGTTTTACCCACCTTCTCTGTTGAGCTACTTCCGCTAAGGATTGAACGTAATCTATCTCTCCAATTATTTGAGCATTTCTACCTATTTTCTCTAAATCTTCAGTGATTCTATCTCTAAGCTTTACAAAAATTTCGTATTCAATATCGTTTATTCTGCTCTGAGCGGATAGTATTTTCTCCTCAAGCATGCTGAGTTCCTCTGTAATAAAACGCTCCGCATTAGAAAGGGTCTGACGTCTTTTAAAGTATTCTGGAACGTGCTTGAGATTAGGCTTTGTTACTTCTATGTAATAGCCCATAACCTTGTTATAGCCTATTTTTAAACTTGAAATGCGGGTTTCTTTTTTGAGTTTTTCTTCGTAGTCCTTTAGAAGTCTGCAGGCATTATCCCTTAAATATCTGAGTTCGTCAAGGTAATCGTTGACTCCTTCCCTTATAAGTCCCCCTTCTTTAAGGTGTAAAGGAGGATCTTCCACGAGAGTCCTGTCTATTTCTTGAGCTAATTCCTTAAGATTTTCAAGGTTTTCTACAGCTTCAGTGAAGAAAGGAGATTTAAGCTTTGCTATTTCCTCCTTCAACTCCTCTGCGCGATACAGCGTATTTTTCAAATGCACTATATCCCGTGGTGTTGCTGTATTGGAACTTATACGTGAAACTAATCTTTCCAAATCCGCAGTTCCTTCCAGTATTTCCCTTATTTTCCTGCGAGAGGAAATATTTAGAACTAATTCCTCAACTGCTTGCTGGATCTTTTCTATCTGATGTATATTTCTGAAAGGGTTTAAAATGTGAAATTTCAACTTCCTTCTTCCCATTCCAGTCAAGGTTTTGTCCATAACTGAGAAAAGAGTGTGATCCCTTTTTCCTTCCATATTTTCAAGAAGTTCTAAGCCCCTTCTCACTTTAAAGTCTATCCTTACAAAACCTTCATCTACAAAAGGCTTAGGTTTTTTCAAAAAGGGGGTAAAGTTTTTCTGAGTGCTTCTTACGTATTTGTAAACAGCAGAAATAGGAATAAGATAGCTTTCTTCTTCAAAGCCCAAGGCTCTGAGACTGTAAATTCCAAAGGCTTCTTTGAGTAGTTTGCGATCCTCATAGAAAAAGTCTTCACTTAACTCCGTTACACAAACACGGAGGTTATCCTTTATTTCAAGGGGAAGCTGATCTCCCTTGGGAATTATTATTTCTTTGAGAGGAAACTTGGTAAGCAAATTCAAGAGTTCTTCTCTCTTAATCTTACTACCAAAAAAATCTCCCACCGCTAAATTCACGTAAGCTACGTAGAAGTAGCCACTCTTTCTGTAAAGACAGGCAAGTCCGCTTTCTTCCTTTTCAAAATAAGTTCCCGGAGTTATAACTCTGATTACATCTCTTTTTACTATTCCTTTTGCTTGTGACGGATCTTCCACTTGCTCACATACAGCTATTTTGTATCCCTTTGCTACCAACTTGGATATGTAATTTGATGCAGAGTGGTAAGGAACACCACACATGGGTATTCTTTCCCTTCCTTTTCCAACAGGTCTTGAGGTTAAAACAAGGTTAAGCTCTCTAGATCCTACAAGGGCATCTTCGTAAAAGAGTTCATAGAAATCTCCAAGCCTAAAGAAAAGTAAACAGTCCGGATACAGATTTTTAAAATGGTGATACTGAGCAAGCATAGGAGTAAGTTCAGATACTATCATAACCCGCAATTAATAAGGATAAATCCCTTATAACAGAAATGCTACCATTTTCTTATAATCTTATTCATGATTGAACGTTATACAAGAGAGGAAATAGGTAAAGTTTGGACTGAGAAAAACCGTTTTAAAAAATGGCTAGAAGTTGAGTTGGCTGTTTGTAGAGCTTGGGCGGAATTGGGAAGAATACCAAGATCAGCACTTATGAAAATAGAAGAAAGAGTAAGAATAGACAATGAAGCTTTGGAGAAAATTAAAAAATACGAAAGGGTTTACAAACACGATGTCCTTTCCTTTGTTTCGGTGATCGCAGAACAAGTGGGAGAAGAAGGCAGATACATTCACATGGGAATTACTTCCTCTGACGTTGTTGATACAGCTCTAGCTCTTTTAATGAGGGAATCTCTGGACATAATTCTCAGAAGTGTTGATTCTGTTATGGAAGAACTACACAAACTTGCGTATGTCCATAAAGATACATTGATGATGGGAAGAACACACGGTGTTCACGCAGAACCTATAACATTAGGTATAAAATTCGCTGTATGGTATGATGAGATGAAAAGAAACAGAGACAGGCTTTTAAAAGCTCGCGAGAGAATATCTTACGGTAAAATATCCGGTGCTGTTGGCACTTACTCTAACGTTCCACCTGAAGTAGAAAGAATAGCTCTTTCCGAACTCGGATTAAAGGTTGAACCCGCTTCAACCCAAATAGTTCACAGGGATCGGCACGCTGAATTTATGACTGCACTGGCTATAACCGCTTCCTCTCTTGAAAAGTTTGCCCTTGAAATAAGACATCTTCAGAGAACAGAAGTCCTTGAATTAGAAGAACCCTTTGAGGAAGGACAAAGAGGCTCTTCTGCAATGCCTCATAAGAAAAATCCCATTCACGCGGAGAGAATATGTGGTCTGGCACGTATTATAAGATCAAATTTGATACCAGCTCTTGAAAATATAGCACTGTGGCATGAAAGAGATATATCCCACTCTTCCGTAGAGAGGATAATACTTCCTGATTCTACCATAGCTCTTGATTATATTTTGCATCTTTTCCGTAATATTCTCAAAAGATTAGTGGTGAATAAAGACAGAATGGTTGAGAACATGAAACTTTCTAAGGAACTTTACTTTTCTTCAAAAGTTTTGGTAGCTCTTACTGAAAAAGGAATGTCAAGAGATAAAGCTTACGATTTGGTTCAAAAATGTGCGATGGAAAGTTGGAATACTGACAGAAGTTTTAAAGACGTTCTCTTAACAAAAAAGGAAATAAAAAAATACCTTTCAAGGCAGGAACTGGATAGTATATTTGATCCTTGGCTTTTTTTAAAATACAGAGATTATATATTTGAAAAAGTATTCAAGCATTCCTAGACTTACTTTAAGCAAGCTTGTGAGAAAGTTCTATAAACTCTTCTAATTTTCTCTTAGCCTTTCCGCTGTCAATGGAATCCTTTGCCATTTCAAAGGCTGTTTCCCTATCCTGAGCTTTACCACTTACAAGAATTCCGAAGGTTGCGTTCAACAAAACTATGTCTCTGTGAGGTCCCTCCTCCCCTTCTAAGACGGAAAACCCCATTCGGAAACTCTCCTCTGGTGAGGTTATACAGATATCCTTCATCTCCTTCTTCCCTATTCCCAGATCCTCAGGTCGGAACTCGTATAGTTTAACTTCTCCTTCACTTACCTCACCTACAATAGTAGCGTCGGAAATAGATATTTCATCTATACCGTCCCTTCCGTGAACCACAAAAGCTTTTACTATGCCAAGATTTTTTAAAACGTGAGCGAGTTTGTCAACAAGCTTATCTGAAAAGACTCCCAAGATCTGTCTCTTAGCTCCCGCCGGATTTGACAAAGGACCCACTAAATTAAAAATTGATCTAACACCTACTTCCCTTCTAGGACCTATAACCCTTTTCATTGCAGGATGAAAAAGAGGAGCGAACATAAAGCCTATACCTATTTCCTCTATCATCACGGATACTTTATCCGCTGGTAGATCTATTTTAGCTCCTGCCTGTTCAAGAAAGTCCGCACTCCCACATCGGGAAGAAACGGAACGATTTCCGTGTTTTGCAACTTTAACACCGGCACCCGCTAATACAAAAGCTGTAACCGTTGATACGTTAAAAGTTCCCGCTCTATCCCCCCCTGTTCCGCAGGTGTCAACAAGTTCTTCAGGACAAGAAACTTCAACTCTTGTTGCCCTTTCTCTGAAAAATCTACCTGCTCCTTCTATTTCTTCAACAGTTTCACCTTTCATCTTTGTGCCTATTATGAAAGCACCTATCTGAGCGTCAGTAGCATTCCCGTTTACTATTTCCTCCAAAACTCCATACATCTCTTCACTACTCAGGTTCTCCCTTTCGGAAATACGGTGTAGAACGGTGCGCAAATCCATGGTTATTAAAATTATGTCATAAAAAGATCCCTCATTAGAGTTCTCCTTATAAGAGATTGACTTCCAAGTCTTCGTCTAAGGGAGTTTTCCAAATGCTTTATAGGTAAAAGATTTTGAGGCGCTCTTTTGTCTGTGAATTCATTAGAAGCAAATTGAGGAATTAACCACGCTGTTATATCCGCAATTTTCTTTGCTTTTTCTAAGCCCAATCCCGCTGAAACTTCAAGCCTGCATATACCACCTAATCCTTCGTCTTCACTTATTCTCACATACCAAGTAAACTTATCAAGATTACTGGATTCCCTACTGTCCATGGTTGGTTGAGAATGGATCAGTATTATAGGTGTTCTCTGCCCCCTTTTGAGTTCTCTGAGAATATAAGTTTTTTCAGAAGGAATGTACATTCTCTTGTGCTTCTTCACATACCCTACAAAGGGTAGATCCTTTAATACAGCACTGTAGTGAACAGTTCCGTCTGTTAAAATAAGTTCAGATTTCACTTCTTTTAAAGTTTTCTCCGCCACTAAAACTTCCAAATTGGACATTTCCCTGTTTACATTGGGAGAGATTTCTCCTTCTATTTTCTTTATCTTAAATTTTATACGCATAGAGCTAAGCTCAAAGTATTCTTTTTCTGTATTAAGGTCTTTTTCTAAAAATAAATATCTTTTTACTGCACAGTTACAAAGTGAATCTCTTATATCGTTGAGTTTGCCGTGTTCTATAAAAAGAGCGCCCGCGGCAACGGAAACGAAAGCACCTCTTCGTAAGTTGCCTTCATCGTCTTCTATGTAAATTAAAGCTTCTGTTCTGCGAACACCATCTACAAAGACAACTTTGGTATTGAAGGAAGGAGTTCCTTCCAAGGGCTTCCACACGGAAGTTTCTATATCAGAACTTCCTATATCGGCAGACTCTTCAAGGTATTCTTCCTCAACCAAAGGTATGCGCCAAGGATCTAAGGAGAGTTTGTATTTCCCTAAGGGAAACAATTCAATCTCCTCCCGGCTCTACCATCACACAGTGATACTTGTCCAAATACTTAACTATAGCTCTTTCAATCTCTTTCAGAGACACTTTACTTATAAAATCGGGATACCTTAAATCCATTTCCCAACCGAATCCCATTATTTCATAAAAACCAAGATACCACGCCTGTCTTAATCTTGTTTGATGATCCAGCAAGAAGTCCCCTACTATTTTCTTCTTCGCAATATTTATATCCTCCTCACTGAGTTGAGGTTCTCTAATAAGAGCTATAAGATCTTCCAAAGCACCGTCCGCTTTTGTGGGAGAAGTTCCTACGTAAGCAAACATTCTGGGAGACGTAAAGCGCGTAGGATAAAAGGAATAAACAGCGTAAGCGTATCCCCTTTTTTCTCTTAGCTCTCTGAAGAGTTTTGAAGTCATACCGTCTCCGAGCGCACTGTTGAGAACTTTAAAGGTAAAGTAATCCCTATCTTTAAGAGGTGGAGCGTTAAAAGCACACAGAATAGTAGTTTGAGTTCCTTCCCTTTTTATACGCAGAACCTTACTTTCCCTTACCGGATTTTCAGCTTCGGCTAAGGTAAGCTCTCCCTCAGGAATTTTTCCTAAGGTTTCTTCTAATAAGGGTATAAGGTACTCTGCTTTTATATCACCTACTATACTAACAACAATATTTCCGGATCTTACTATTTCCTTGAATCTTCTGATTATATCTTCTCGTTTAAGGGACATTACATCTTTTTCAGTTCCAAGCGGTGATGTTTCATAAGGAGTTCCTCTAAAAGTTAATCTGCGTAAATGCTCCATAGCAAATTCCATGCCTCTTTCTCTTTTTGATCTTATAGCCATAACCGTATTATTTTTTTCCCTTTCTATGTCTTCTTCTTTGAAAAGAGGAGAAGTCAAAATATCCCCAATTACTTCAAGAGCGGATCTTATCCCTTCTTGTTTTGTAGAAAACCCTATTTCGGAAAAGTCATCTCCAGAAGAAGAGTATATAAATCCACCTAATTCCTCAAAAGGCAAGGAAATATGGTATGAAGTAGGATAAGTTTTACTTCCCTTAAGAAGGAGTGTGAACAGAAGATGTGTTTCTCCTCTTTTAAGCTCTCCGTGTTTACCGCCCTTGAAGAAAAGAACTCCTGAAACTATTCCCCTGCCTTGCGTTTCCTTAACAAGGATTTTAACTCCGTTAGAAAGTTTTGTTTCAACCATAGTTGCATTCCCCACAGAAGTTATAAAAATAACAAGCCACAGCAGAAGTCTCATTTTTCTTCTTTTTCCACTTTTATACTGTATCCTTCCTTACCTGCGTAGTAACCCAAGCCACCACCGACAATCACACCTGCGGAGAATATAACAACTTCCGCACAGGAACTTATAAGCACTGATATAAAGGTAAGAACAAGCACTGATTTTTTCATAAAATCCTCCTCAGTTTTCCGCAGGAAGCATTAAAACTTCAACGTAATTATCACGCTTTATATACTTTTCAAAAACCTTCATGATGTCTATTTTGCGAACCTTACTTATATTTTTCTCAAAATAGCGATAAAAGTCCAGATCCCTTACCACAGTATAAGCGTATCCTATATCGTAAGCTTCTCCTGATACCTTTTCCTCTTCAAAAATTCGTGAGTTTATAACTTTTCTTTTAGCCCACTCCACTTGTTCGTCCGTCAGCTCTTTGTAGGTTTTTTCAAGTAATTTGAAAACTTCCCTTTTAACCTGATCGTATTTCATAGGATCAAAGGTAGCACTTATGACAAACATATTACTCAACGGTCTTCCCAGATCCCCAGAAAAAAAAGAATACACCAATCCCTTTTCCTTTAACTCTCTGTAAAAAACAGAAGTTCTTCCACTTCCTAAGATTTCATCTAAAACCACAAGAGCGTAGTAGCCTGTCTTCCCAATAGCTGGTGCGTCCCAGCCTATTATCCAGTAAGCTTTTTGCACACGAGAATCCTTTACTGTTTCCGTTCTTACGGCAAGTCTTTCGGGTTCGGGAGGTATATCTACTTTAAGAAGTGGTCTTCCTTTTTCCTTTCCGAAGGTTTTCATGACTTCGCTTTCTACTTCTTCAGGATCTACATTACCTACTACAATTATTGCCATATTTTTCGGTTGATAAAAATTTCTGTAGAAATCCTTTACCAACTGAGGAGAGAACTTTTTTATGGTTTCTTCAAAACCTATGACTGGAAATCTATAAGGTGAAACTTTGTAGGCGGTTTTTTCAAAGGTTTCCCACAAAAGTGTTGTGGGGTTATCCTTACTCCTGCGCAGTTCTTCAATTACTATACTCTTTTCCTTTTTCATATGTTCTTCTTTCAAAAGAGCTTTCATTGTCAGCTGGTATAAAACCTCCAAGGCTTGCCTCCAGTAAGGGTAAGCAATTTCTATGTAATAGTAGGTAAAATCCTTTGAAGTTCCAGCGTTTATATTGCCTCCAAGACTCTCAATTATTCTGTCCATTTCACCATAGGAATACTTTTCAGAGCCGTTAAAGAGCATGTGTTCAAGGAAATGAGCCATTCCTTTTTCGTTGTATTTTTCATACACAGAACCAACCCTGAACCATACCTGTAGAGCAACCGCGGAAGTATCCTCTCTTGCTTTTACAATGAGCTTAGCACCGTTGGGTAAATCTCTTATATAGAGTTCATGAGCAAGAGCAATTCCCATTACAATCACCTCCAGAAAAAAGAAAAGAAGTATTTTCATAATCCTTCTAAGCATAACTCAAATTTTTGCTGAAAATTGGTTAAGTATAAAGGGAGGAATTGAAACTATTTTCCCGTTCTTAATTACACAGTGTTTAGTCCTACCTTCTGCTCTTAGATCTTCTTCAACTTTTATTTGATATTTGAAAGTAAACGTGTATCTGTTGAGTTCTTCAAGCTCTATACATAGTTCAAAAAGTTCATCGTAAAAAAGAGGTTTTTTGAAACTACAACTAATTTCAAGAAGAACTACTTCGTAACCTTCCTTCCTTATGAAACTGTAAGGGATTCCTATGCTTCTGAGAAATTCCCCCCTTGCTTCTTCAAAATATCTAAGGTAATTAGAATGATGGACTACTCCTTGCGCATCTGTTTCGTAAAATTGAACCCGTCTTTTGTAAAACATGTCCGCTTTACGTTTTCTTTCTACTCATACACTCAGAACATATACCAAAAATTTCCAATCTATGATTAAGAGGGGAAAAGCCGTATTTAGCACACACTTCATCTTGAAGATTTTCTATATCCTCATCTACAAATTCTGTTATTTTTCCACATTCAACACATACAAGGTGATCATGGTGCGATTTACCAACTATGAATTCGTAAATTGTTCTATTGTTTTGCTTTATAACCTCTTTAATAATACCAAAATCTTGAAGAAGTTTTAGAGTCCTGTATATTGTTGATCTGGAAACTCCTCTATTTGTTCTTTTAGATACCCAACTTACAAGTTCTTCTACTTCAAAATGTTTACCGTAATCCGCTATTAAGTCTATAAGATCAAGTCTGCTTTGAGTTACTTTCATGTTTTTACGTTTTAAGAATTTAGTAAATTCTTTTTTAATCTCTTTTAGATCTACGCTCATGACAGGAATAATATACTTAGTTTCCGTTTAGGTTGCAAGCAAGTAAAAAGCCGATTAATATATTTTCAAAGGCGGGTAGCTCAGTAGGGAGAGCGCAGCCCTTACAAGGCTGAGGTCACGGGTTCAAGTCCCGTCCCGCCTACCATTTAAAAGCTCAAAAATTAAATAAAAATACAAAATCTATGATTTAAATGGAGACGAGGGGATTTGAACCCCCGACCTCCGGCTTGCGATGCCGGCGCTCTCCCAGTCTGAGCTACGTCCCCATAAATGCGTTAAATTAAATTATATTATTTTTGATGGAAATTCCTAAGAAGAGAAAAAGTCTTGAATCCCAAGAGATAACAGTTATAAACGAAGTCGCGAAATTGTTAAGTAAAGAACCCTCCTTTGAAAAGGCTACGGAGGATATTTTAAAAATACTCTACTCCTTTTGGAATGTAGATCTGAGCTTTATAGCTCTGTACAACTCGGATCGCAAAGTAGTTCGTATAGTAAAAGCTTTCGGCTTTACAAAGGAGGAGATAAACCGTGGCATCTTCAGAAAAGGAGAAGGGATAACGGGAAAAGTTTTCAAAAGGGGTGTGCCTGTTGTTCTTACTGATCTCAAAACCAATCCCGCACTTCTTAACAGAACGCAAGTTCGCAAAAGACTGAAGGGGAACGAAGTGTTCATAGCGGTTCCCATTAAAGTAGGAGGAGATATAGTAGGCGTGCTGGCAGTATTTAAAGAATTCTCCTCAAAGGACAGTGTAGAGCGTGGTATAGAAATTCTTATGATACTGGGAACATTGATAGGTATGTTTTACAGACTCAGTGAACGTATAGAAAGAGAAAGACTGGAATGGGAAGAGGAAAGAAGATTACTAAGGGAAGAGTTGAAGAAAACATACAACATTCACGGAATAGTAGGAAACAGTGAGGCTATTTTAAATCTCATAGAACTGATTAAAAAAATAGCTGTTACCGACAGCACTGTTTTGATAACCGGTGAAAGCGGAACAGGTAAAAGTCTAATAGCAAGAGCCATACATTTTCTCAGTCCAAGAAAAGAAGGACCTTTTATAACAATAAACTGCACAGCCATTCCTGAAACGTTACTTGAAGCGGAGCTTTTCGGTTACGAGAAAGGAGCTTTTACGGGAGCTTACACTTCACGAAGAGGAAAATTTGAGATGGCAAACAAGGGAACGATATTCTTAGACGAAATAGGCGATATGCCTCTTTCATTACAAGGTAAAATACTCAGAGTTTTACAAGATAAAGAAATAGAACCCTTAGGAAGTGAAAAAGTTGTAAAAGTTGACGTTCGCATAATAGCCGCAACCCATAGAGATCTTCACGCCTTAGTTAAACAAGGAAGGTTTAGAGAAGATCTCTATTACAGATTAAACGTAGTCCCTATTCACATACCTCCTCTGAGGGAAAGAAAAGAGGATATACCTCTTCTCATAGAACATTTCCTTAAAATTTACAATTCAAAATACAACAAAAAGGTCAAATTATCTCCTGATGTAATAGATCCTCTAATAACTTACGACTGGCCAGGCAATATAAGAGAACTTGAAAATACTATAGAAAGACTTGTAGTTATGCATGACGGTGTTATAAGAACAACAGATCTTCCACCTCATATACTTGCTTTTAAACAAAAGCAACAACAAGAAGGTAATTGTAAATTACCCTTAGAACTACAAAATACCGAAAGGGAAAAAATAATAGAAGCTCTTGAAAGGACAGGTTATGTAAAGTCCAGAGCTGCTAAGCTACTCGGTTATACTTTCAGACAACTTGATTACAGGATAAGGAAATACCACATAGAAATTAAAAAGTTCTGATGAAAATAGGAAAACTCTTACCCGCCAGATTTTTACTAAGAATAAACAGATTTGTATGTGAGGTTTACACAAGAAAAGGGAAAGAAAAGGTTCTTCTGAAAAACACAGGAAGACTTGAAGAACTGCTTGTAGAAGGTGCAGAGGTTTTTTTAAAGAGAAAAAATAAAGGTAAATACAATTACGAACTTTTTCTTGTAAAGAAAGGGAAAACTTTTGTATGTGTTAATTCCCATATAACACCCCAACTTGTAGTTGAGTATCTATTAGCAAAGAAATCTATAAAAGTGCGTCGTGAGATAAAAATAGACAGGCGTAGAATTGATCTTCTTATAAACGATAGAGAACTTATAGAAACTAAATCTGTAAATCTTGTGAAAGAAAGTGTAGCTCTTTTTCCCGATGCACCCACAAAAAGGGGAACTGAGCATATAGTAAAACTTATGGAAGTTTCAAAGATCTACAGACCAGCTGTTTTTTTTGTAGTTCAAAGAGAAGACGCAACCCGTTTCTCACCCAATTTCAATGTTGACGAAGTTTTTTCAAAAACACTGTTTGAATTTTACAAAAAGGGTTTCAAGGTTAAAGCTTTCCTTTGTAAAGTAAGTTTGGAACAGATATACATAAACAAAGAAATACCTGTTATATTTTCAAATTAGGAGGGTTTAACAATGAAGATTAAAGTTACAGAAAAAGATGCTCTCATAGTAGTAGATATGCAGAAGGATTTCATGCCCGGTGGATCTCTACCAGTGCCGGAAGGTGATTCTATTGTTTCCGTGCTAAATGAATACATCTCCATCTTTGAAGGAAAAAACTTACCAGTTTTTTTCACAAGGGATTGGCATCCTCCCAATCACATTTCCTTCAAAGGACACGGAGGAATATGGCCCCCCCACTGCGTTCAAGAAACCGAAGGTGCAAAATTCCACTCTGAACTTAAAATTCCGGTGGATAACAAGTTTATAATATCAAAAGGAACTTCCCCGGATTTTGACGCCTACTCAGGATTCCAAGGGACTGTTCTTGAAAACCTGCTCAGGGAAAGAGGGATAAAAAGAGTATTTGTAGGAGGAGTTGCTACTGATTACTGTGTGAAGAACACAGTCATAGGTGCTTTAAACTTAGGGTTTGCTGTAGTGGTTCTATCTGATGCGGTGAAAGGAGTAGATGTAAAACCTGGAGATTCGGAAAGAGCGTTAGAGAGTATGCTTTTGATGGGAGCTGTAATTGCTGAGCTAAAAGACTTGACAATTTGATAATAACGGACTTAAATTATTTATGAAAAACAATGTAAAGGAGGTGGAAAAGATGAGGAGAGGGTTAGCAATGTGGAGTCCTTTTGCAGAACTTGAAAGAATAAGAAGAGAATTTGACAGGCTTTTGGAAGATGTTCTTCCCGCTACCACTGAGAGGGAGGAAATTTTAGCCCCACCAGTTGATGTATACGAAACCGACAGTGAAATAGTTCTGAAAGCAGAATTACCCGGTGTTAAAAAGGAAGATATAGATGTAACCATAAAAGAGAATGCGGTTCACATTAAAGCGGAGAGAAAAGAAGAAAAAGAAGAAAAAACTGAAAATATCCACAGGGTGGAAAGGTTTTACGGAAAGATAGAAAGAATCCTCCCGCTTCCTGCTGAAGTGAAACCCGAAGAAGCAAAAGCGGAATACAGAGACGGTGTTTTAGAAATAAGAATTCCCAAAGTCAAGGTTACCAAAGAAGCCAAGGTAGAAATAGGCTAAGAAGGGAGCCGTTCTATAAAGGCTCCCAGCTTTTTCAATTTTTCATCTAATTTTTCATATCCTCTATCAAGGTGATGTATGTTTGTAATAACCGTTCTTCCACGAGCTATTAGACCTGCCAAGACAAGAGAAGCAGAAGCTCTTAAATCAGTTGACTTAACGTTAGTTCCCTTAAGAAAAGGAACACCTTTTATAAAAGCCGTTCTCCCGCGCAGTTTTATGTTAGCTCCCATCTTATTGAGTTCGTATATATGATGAAAGCGATTTTCAAAAATGTTTTCCTGAACAGTAGAAATACCCTCTATCACAGAAAGCATAGCTACAAATTGAGCCTGCATATCCGTGGGAAAACCCGGGTATTCACATGTAACTATATCAGTAGGTGATAGAGAAGATTTCCTTCTTATTAGAATTTCTCCGTTATCTTCCTTTATCTCTGCTCCTATTTCTTTGAGTTTTTCAACTACGGAATTCATATGATCCAATCTAACGTTCTGAAGGATTACTTCCCCTCCTGTAATAAGAGAAGCAACCATAAGAGTGCCCGCTTCTATTCTATCAGGAATTACTTTGTGTTTAAATCCTTTCAATTGAGAAGAACCTTTTATAAAAGCGTTCCTACCTTCTATTTCAACTTCTGCTCCCATGGAACGAAGAACTTTAACGAGATCCATAACTTCTGGTTCTAAGGCTATGTTTTTAAGAACACTTCTCCCTTCAATTCCGCTAAGATAAAGTAGAGCATTTTCTGTTCCTGTTACAGTTATAAGGTCAAAACTAAACTCAATAGGTTTCTTCTTGTCAACTTCCATATAAATATAGCCGTCCTTAGAAGAGATTCTTACACCGGCGGTAGAGAAGAACTTTAAATGTTGATCTATAGGACGCGCCCCTATTGAACAACCTCCCGGCATTGCAACAACTGCCTTGCCGAATCTTGCAAGTAAAGGACCTATGCAAAGGAGGGAAGCTCTCATTCTACTGACTATTTCCTGCGGAGCTAAATACTTATTTGCTGTTGCAGTGTATATTTTTACAGCAGAGGTTTCCTTTTCAATACAAGCACCGAACTCTCTAAGGAGATCAAAGGCACAAAGAATATCTAAAAGTTCGGGAACTTCCGTTATGATGCATTCCTCCGGCGTTAGAAGACTCGCAAACAGAATAGGTAAACTGGCATTCTTTGATCCTGAAACCTTTACTCTTCCCCGGAGTTTAAACCCTCCCTCAACAACAAAAAATTTAGAGAAAGAGGAGGTGGTAATCTTCATCTTTTGGAATAACTATCTTAACAATTTCTCCTTCCTTGGAAAAGAAAAGAATGATTCCGTCGTCTTCTTCCCAGTTATGAACAGGGTCTTCCGAATAGATAACTATGATCTTGTCCTTTTCCTCTACTACCTTCGGGTAATTCATATTCTAACTACCACACATGTAAGGGCTTCTCTTACACCCTCCAAGGAATGGATTTTGTTAATCACCAACCTTCCTAATTCGTCTTGGTTCGTTACTTCAACAAACACTATAATGTCATAAGGTCCAGTTACCACGTCTGCCGTTTTCACCCCCTCAAAGGTGGAAAGAGCCAACATTATAGAGGGTATTTCCCGGGGATCTGCCTTAATTAAAATATACGCCCTTATGGCGTTCTCACCTTCAAGCTCCATCAGTTCTGTTATAGACATAGGATATACCTTTTCCTCCGGAGACATCTTTAACCTCCTCATTAAAAATCCTAAATATTATAGGTGCTGCTTCGGGATTGTTTTTCATCTCTTTTATAGCTTTGAAAAGCAGTCTTCTGAAATACGGATCTTTTTTCTTCCTGTGCTCGGTTATCTCTTTAAGTCTGAGTATAAACGGTTCCACTTTAAGACTTTCAAGCCAGTTGTTGAATTTTTTAACTTCGTCCCAGAGAATTATTTCTCCTCTCTTAGCTTCTTTCATACGATCCCTTAAGTTGGTTTCTACTACTTCTTTAAGATCGTCTATATCATAAAGGAAAACCTCATCTACTCTGCCAACCGCCGGTTCTACGTTCCTAGGAACGGATATGTCTATTATGAACATAGGATCGTAATTTCTTCTCTTCATTGCCCTTTTTACAAGTTCTTGGGTGAGTATGTAATTTTTTGCTCCTGTTGAAACTATGATTATGTCCATATCCTTAAGGTAATCTTCCATCTCTTCAAAACGCAGAGCATTTCCTCCAAGTTTATGAGAAAGCTTTAACGCTCTTTCATAAGTTCTGTTGGTTATAAATATTTGACAACCTACTCTTTTAAGATAGTTAGCAGCGAGTTCTCCCATTTCACCAGCACCGACAAGAAGAACCTTTGCTTTTTTCAAATCTCCAAAGATCTTCTTGGCAAGTTCCACAGCTGCATAGCTGACAGATACAGCATTCCTGCTTATGCCTGTCTCAACTCTCACTCTTTTGGAAGCTCTAAGAGCTTTTTCAAAAAGTCTGTTAAGAATTTTCCCTGTTGTTCCTACCCGTCGGGCAAGTTGAAAGGATTCTTTGAACTGAGCGGTTATCTGAGGCTCTCCCACAACCATAGAATCAAGGCTTGAAGCTACCTTGAAGATATGAAATACAGCTTCTTCGCCCTTGAGGAGAAACATATACTTTTTTGCTTCCTCCAGATTTTTTTCTCTCAAGAAAAGGAAAAGCAAAAGTTCAACGTTTTCCTTAGTAGAAGAGTAGGAATAAAGTTCTACTCTGTTGCAGGTGGAGAGAATACACAGTTCCTCTACACCGGCAGAAGTTTTCAACTGCGGTAAGATGTTTTCCGCTTCTTTAAGACTACAAGCTAATTTTTCTCTTATCTCTACAGGTGCAGTCTTGAAGTTTACTCCCAGAGCGTAAACTTCTCCCATCAAAATAATTATATGCCTTGGTAAAATATAAGGGGATGTGGAGGGTTTTATACTTACTATTAGCTGTATTTATTCTAAGTTGTGCTACTACTTCCAGGTTACCTATACATAAGGTAGTTGATTCTACCACCGTAAGGACAAAAGTAGTCCTTATGGAAAGAGAAGGTATAGATCCTGCTTATCAAAAAGCTGCTGTTAGAGAATTTGAAGCTTATCTACTCAAAGAGCCAGTAACCCACACCCTTAAAACAGCTTTTGGAGGAGAAAAAGTAGATCTTATACTCATAACGCGTAAAGAAGTTCAGAGGATAAAATCTATTACACCTGAGGAGATTAAGAAAATAGGAGAAGAATCCGATCTTCAAGTTTTGATAGTTCTTGAACCTTTAAAAATCAACTACTCCGAAGGTTCGGTTAAAAGAGGAAATGAATTTTGTATTACAAGACAAGCGGAAGCGTTAATATCCGCCAAGGTAATGGGAATCCGTGAAGGAAAAGTTATCATAGCAGGTGTTTACAATGGCAAGGTAAAGAAAAGGCAGTGTTCTAAAGGGGCAGCACGAACCGATAAACTTCCCGAAAAGGACAAGATAGTTGTTAAAGCTCTTAAAAAAGCAGCTATGAAATTCTCTAAGGAATTCTGGAATAACCTGTAGGAAATTCTCCTTTAAGAGCTAATTTCATTATCTCAAGAGGTGGATTACACCCTGTCCATATCCTAAAGCTCTCCGCCCCTTGATAAAGGAGCATAGGAAAACCGTTTTGAACACGACAGCTTTTCTTTTTTGCTTCTTTTAAAAGAGGTGTATCTTTGTATATAAGATCTACTACGATGTGTTTTTCTTCAAGAAGAGAGTAATCAAAAAGGGGAGGATCTTCTTCTTTTAATCCCACACTTGTAGTGTTTACAATTATGTCCGCTACAGGCAGAGCTTCCTCCGGTCTTTTGATTTTCTCCACTCCGAACTTTTCTTCAAGAGGAAAGATTTTTTCAGGAGTTCTGTTCCATACAAGCACCTGTGCCTTTACCTTCTTTAAAGAGTAAATAACCGCCTTGGCAGCTCCACCTGCTCCGAGAACAAGAACAGTTTTTCCCTTTGGATCTTCCAATTCTTGAATAGCTTTAAGAAAGCCTATCCAATCCGTATTGTAAGCTTCTACAGAAGTTCTTGTAAACTTCAGAGTATTTACCGCGCCTATCTCTTTTGCCTCTGGACTAATTACATCTGCGAAGGATAGAACCGCTTCCTTATGGGGGATAGTTACGTTTAATCCCTTTACACCACTTGCTCTGAGTCCCTCAAGTGCTTTTTTAAGATTTTCCGGAGAGACTTCAAAAGGAACGTAAAGAGCTTCTATCCCTGTCCAAAAAAAAGCTGCATTCTGAAAAAGGGGGGAAAGGGAATGCTTTATCGGATATCCTATAACGCCGTATATCTCCACTTTTCCGGTAATCCTCATGAAATCTTTATCTTTGCAGGTAGTATCTCTACCTTTTTCACCCAGCCGAGGTTTCCTTTGAGGGCTATATCCACCACATTCTTAAGGGATACGTCTATTACAGGACAGTCGGAACAACCCCCTGTAAACTGAAGGTAAACCGTGCCTTCTTTTATATTCACCACCTTCAAACTACCCTGATGATCTTTAAGAGCGGGTCTTATTCTTTCAAGAACTTTCTCTACTTCGGCGAATTCTTTCTCTGACATTACACTTCCTCCAATTTTTTATTGTAAAGTATCTGTATATCCTTAAGGACTGCTCCAACAGTTCCTTCTCCGTAACCCATTAGCTTTAAGAAACCTTTAAGGGACAGTTTATCTGTTACAACATCTTCAATGTTTAACTTCTCTATCTTCAGAAAGCCATACGGTTTTAGCAATTCCTTAGATTCCGGGATAAGCTTAAAAAGTTCCTTAAGAAGGATATCCTCCGTAATTTTTACAGTGGTCATCTTATTTCCCTCACTTTTTTTATAAAAAAATGATACTCTCCATCTTTTTCATACATTCCCAGAAATTCTTGCCCTGTGGTTTTGCACCAAGTGGGTATATCCTCAACAGAGCCGGGATCGTCCGCTATAAGCTCTAATATCTGCCCTAACTTAATTTTTCTTATCTGCTCCGCTGTTTCTATCACTGGAATGGGGCAGTATGTTCCCGTAACATCGTGAACTACGTCTGGTTTTATGTTTTCAACTTTCATCGCACAACCCTCTCTCTGTGATATATCTTATAGGGTTCTATAAAACTGTCTTCAACAGGATAGCCTCTCAAAAGCATTTCCTTTTTTCCTATCTTCATGTATATTTCAGATTCTTCTCTTTTGGAATATCTTGCTATGATATTGGCTATGATTTGATATTCCGCGAGTGTAGGTGAGCCCTTTATAAGACAAAAGGTGCCTTTTCCGTCCCTTCTGTAGGCGTAGTTGTATCTACTTTTAAAACCTTGAAGGAATTTAACTTCCCCTTCATTTCTCGCCACTATGAGTTTAGTTCCAGAAGGCAATCTGAGATGTCTTCCCACTGCAAAAAGTATAAGATCTTCCTTAGTGACAATTCCTTCTGTATTGAAAGCCTCCTTGAAACGTTCTGCATAGGTTTCATCGGTTAAATAACAACAACCGCCTGCGGGTTGTTCGTATTCAAGGGAATACTTCTTAGCTAAATCTATTTGAACTTTCCTGCTTCTTCCCACTATACCCAAAAGTTTTTCCCTGTCAACCCAACCTTTTATCTCAGGAACCGTCGGAGGAAGAACTTTTGCCGAAAGAGGTCTGAGTATATACCCTTCTAATCCTGATTCTTTTTCTATTAACTTTAGTCGCTGAGGTGTTTGACTCATAGGTCGCTGGTATAAAACTTCCCCAGTTATTACAAAGTGAAAGCCTTCCTTTTCCATTATCTCTTTCGCTTTTCTAAGCATAAAGATCCTACAGTCTATACATGGATTTACATTTCTACCGTATCCGAAACGAGGATTTAAAACTATTCTGTAATAATCTTCCGATATATCAATCATTTCTAACGGCACAGAGAGACGGGCTGCCGCTTTTAAGGCAGGATTAACGTAGTGCTGTCCGTCCTCTTTCTTGAGACCAAGGCGCCTTTTGTGCTCGGTAATGCAAAAACCTGTGTAAAAGTGGAGCGCCTTGATCTCTATACCCTGATCTAAAATCAGGCGGACAGCTAAGGAGCTGTCAAGCCCTCCGCTGAGAAGTGCGACAGCCCTGATCCTTTGCATAGCGTTCAAGTGCTGAGAAACTCAAATTCACCTTTTTCTTCCCTTTCTTCTTCTTCATAACAATCGGGAATTTTGAGTGCCTCTTCTTCTCTGCCTTGTTTGAGTAAATAGTCTTTTATAGCTACATGAAGGGTTTCCAAACCTAAATTTGTGCAGTGTATTTTTTGCGCAGGCAGTCCTCCCAGTTCTTCAAATATTTCCTTATAAGTTAGATTGAGAGCGTAATCTATAGGTTTTCCCTTTACCATTTCCGTTAGCTGAGAACTAACAGCTATTGCAGACCCGCACCCGAAAGTTTTAAACTTTACATCTTCAATCACGTCCGTTTCAGGATTTACCCTTATAGTAAAGAGCATTGCATCTCCACATGCGGGATTACCACACTGGCCTACACCATTTGCATCTTCCAATACACCTACATTCCTCGGGTTGAGGAAATGATCCAAGACTTTTTCACTGTATTCAAAACTCATTACAGCACCTCCTTCCTGAGCGCAATTCATAATATCTGCTTTACAGATACACTTTGTTATGACAGAAGTCAATCTCTGCGTTATTTGTAAAATTAATAAACAATGAGCTTAAAACTTATAAGAAATTTCTCCATAATAGCTCACGTGGATCATGGCAAATCCACCTTAGCGGATCGCTTGCTTGAATTTACCGGAGCTGTAACTGATAGGGAAAAAAAGGACCAACTCCTTGATACCTTGGAAATAGAAAGGGAAAAGGGAATTACCATAAAAATGCAAGCGGTAAGAATGTATTACAAAGCAAAAAACGGCAACACCTATAAGTTGCACCTAATAGATACACCCGGACACGTAGATTTTTCTTACGAAGTCTCCCGTGCTTTAGCCGCCTGTGAAGGAGCGTTGCTATTGGTAGATGCTTCACAAGGAATTGAAGCCCAAACTGTTGCCAACTTTTGGAAGGCGGTGGAACAGGATTTAGTTATAATCCCTGTAATAAACAAAATAGATTTGCCTTCCGCAGAACCTGATAGGGTTATAAAACAAATAGAGGAAATCTTGGGACTGCCACCAGAAGAAGTTATCTTAGCTTCAGCTAAGGAAGGTATAGGAATTGAAGATATACTGGAAGCTATAATACATAGAATTCCTCCTCCGGCAGGTGATCCTCAAAAACCTTTAAAGGCTCTTATATTTGATTCTTACTACGATTCCTACAGAGGAGCTGTTGCCTTTGTGCGACTTTTTGAAGGAAAGGTGAAAGCAGGAGACAAGATAAAGCTGTTCTCCACCGGTAAAGAATACGAAGTAACAGAAGTAGGCGCTCAAACTCCGAAAATGACAAAATTTGACAGCTTGTCAGCAGGAGATGTGGGTTACATTTCAGCTTCTATAAAGAACGTTAGGGATATAAGAATAGGAGACACCATAACTTCAGCAGTATTCCCCGCTTCCGAACCCGTGCCCGGTTTTAGACCTGTCAAGCCTATGGTTTTTGCAGGTATCTATCCTGCTGAAGACACAACATATGAAGAACTCAGAGAAGCTCTTGAAAAGTATTCTATAAACGATTCCGCAATTGTTTATGAACCGGAAAGCTCTCCTGCTCTTGGAATGGGATTCAGAGTAGGTTTCTTGGGATTACTGCACATGGAAATAGTAAGAGAGAGACTTGAAAGAGAATACGGTGTAAAAATTATCAATACAGCTCCGAATGTTATATATAGGGTGAAAAGAAAGCATAAAGAAGAAGTTTTTGAGGTTAGAAATCCTTCGGAATTTCCCGATAATCCCGGATTAATAGAAAAAGTTCAAGAACCTTATATACTTGTTACTGTAATAACGCCCGCGGAATACGTGGGGAATATAATGCAACTCTGTCAGGAAAAAAGAGGAGAACAGAAAAAGTTTTACTATCTTGATGAAAAAACAGTTCTTTTGGAATACGAAATGCCTCTTTCCGAAGTAGTAATAGATTTCCACGATAAGATAAAAACGCTTTCTAAGGGTTATGCTTCCTACGATTATGAGTTTTCAGAATACAAGGATTCGGATCTGGTAAAGCTTCATATCCTTATAAACAAAAAACCTGTTGACGCTTTGTCTTTTATAGTTCATCGCCAAAAGGCTTACAGAAGAGCGCGTCTTATAGTAGAAAAGTTGAAAGAAACCATTCCCAGACAGCTTTTTGAAGTCCATATACAAGCCGCCATAGGGGGAAAGGTTATAGCCTCGGAGAGAATCAAACCTCTGAGAGCAAATGTAACCGCTAAGTGTTACGGAGGCGATATAACCCGTAAAAAGAAATTGTTAGAAAAACAGAAAGAAGGAAAAAAGAGAATGAAGAAATTCGGAAATGTTCAACTACCACAGGAAGCATTTTTAAGTGTTCTTAGTGTAGAATAGTAAAGGGATCATGAGGGATAAGTATATAAACATACTTATCTTTGGATACGGAGGGAAAAAGGCAAAGAGTCTAAAAGTAAATAAGAGAGTTCTCAAAGGCTTCCTTTTGAGTTCCTTCTGCATTCTGATAGGGCTTTTGACCTTTTCCGTTTACTCTTTTTATCAAAATATATCACTACGGAAGGAAGTAGCTAAGCTGAAGGAAGAAAAGAAAGAACTTTCCCTTCTTTTAGCAAAAGAAAAAGAAAGGACTTCTTATTTAGAACAGTTTAAAGAAAAGGTAGAGGAATTGGAAGGTAAACTCATAACCATAGATAAATTCCTCAGAAAAAAAGGGATAAGAAAAGTTCCCAGTGGTATAGGCGGTGCTAAGAGTAAGGTGGATCTTTTTGATATAGAATACGTAGGTTTCCTTTATAAAGAAGCAGAAAAAGCCCATAGGTATCTCTCACGGATACCTTTGGGTCCACCGGTTTGGGGGAAGATAACTTCCCGTTACGGTTACAGAATTGATCCTTTCACTGGAAGGTATGAATTTCACGATGGTGTTGATATAAAAGCCCCTCGCGGAACACCTGTAAGAGCAACCGCAGAGGGTAAGGTTATATACGCGGGTTGGAAGTCTGGTTACGGGAAAACTGTGATAATAAGACACGCTTACGGTTTTAGAACTCTTTACAGTCACCTTTCTAAGATAAAAGTCAAAGCGGGAAGGTGGGTTAAATCAGGACAGATAATAGGATATGTAGGATCTACAGGTAGATCTACAGGACCCCATGTTCACTATGAAGTGTGGAGACACTCCCGCAAGCAGAATCCTCTTAAATACATGTATGTGAGGTGGTAATATGTTCGGCGGTAAAGGTAGTAAAAAGGAGTTTAAAGCCGTAGAGTCTTCCGAAATAAGCACACTTATAGGCGAAGGTTGTGTTTTTGAAGGAAATCTGAATCTCTCAACAGCTACTCGGATAGATGGAAAAGTTAAAGGAAACATAAAAAGTGAAGGAATGTTGATCATAGGAGAGTCGGGGAGTGTAGAAGGAGATATTCACTGCACTGAAATACTAATCCACGGCACAGTTAACGGAAATATAGAAGCAAGAAGGATAGAACTTAAAAAGGGGGCTTCTCTTTCCGGTGACGTGAGAGTAGATACGTTTGTCATTGAAGAAGGTGCTACCTACAACGGTCACTGTTCTATGGGATCTGCTTCTATATCCTCACCTTCCGCCTTTGAAATTGCTGATTAATTCTTTTGCTTTTACCAAAGAAGTTATCACCTCATTAACGGGAGTTTCCACACCGAATTTTTTTCCAAGACGACAAATTGCTCCGTTGAGAGCGTCTATTTCCGTTTTTCCCCTTTTTATATCCTTAAGCATAGAAGCGTAATGATCCGCAGTTGATGGAATAAGCTTACTGTAAAAGTTTTCCAAATACTCCTTAGAAGAAGACCAAAGACTTTTAATGTTTCCAGCTTCCATTACCAAAAAGATCTCCTCCACTATTCTGTTCATCAAATCCTTAGTTTGTGGATTATAGGCAAGGCTTCCGTAGTTTACTTCCAGCAAAGCGGAAAGAGGATTCAAAGCACAGTTGTAGATAATTTTATCCCACAGAAAAGCGTAAACTTGCCTGTTGTATCTTGTGGGTATGCCTGCTTTACTGAAGAGTTCAGCTAAGTTCTTTAAAAACCCTTCTTCAATCTTTCCAGAAGGATCTCCTATTACAACATCGTCGGCGCAGACAGTTACTCTGACTTTTTCCTCACCTAATTGTTCAGCACCGAAAATGATACGTGAGAGAACAACCCTTTCTTCCCCGTATAGGGATACCGCCTTCTCATAGTTACCGTAACCGTTCTGCGCTATTAGCAGCAGGGTATTAGCACCTACTACCGGTTTCACCGTCTTTAGAATTTGTTCCGTATCGTAAGATTTGACCGATACAACTATAAGATCGGGAATAAAGTCCAACTCCGAAACCGACTCTACTGTCTTTACAGGAACAGAAAAAGCTCCCCATATACCTTCTACTTCTATTTTGTTTTTTACCTTCCCTTTTTTTACCAATCCGCAGGTGGTGTAACCTGCTTTTGTAAGAAATGCGAGATACACACTTCCTATGGCTCCTACACCCGCTACAAGAAATTTCATCTGGCTATTATCCAAAAACTCTCCGCCCATTTCCCATTAAGATTTCTGCACTTTACACCCACTCTATTCCACTTTCTTTTCAGAAAAGGAATATTATCACGGAAAACAAAATTTCCTTTTCTCTTTGCTATTTCCCAACCCAACTCTGTGATGTAGATTCTACAGTCTTTGTAAAGATTAGGATACTTTAACACAGCTCCTATTTTTTCAGGAGGGTTCTCTTCTAAAAATCCATAAGTAGGTATTAATCTTTGTAAAGTCAGAGCTTCTCTGAAAAGCTTCTTTTTAAAGTTTTCCATTTTACTCCAGCTTCCTACAATTGCTTGACGCGGTATTCTGTAAAGATCAGTAAAGTTATTTACATTTCCAGGATCTTGGGTGAAAACCGCTTTATATCCTTTCTCTTTGAGAATAGCCAAAATTTCACTGTTATAGTAACCAAACGGAAGAGCATAGAAGTTCGGTTTGTGACCGAAGATCTTCTCAAAACGTTCTTCACTTTTTTCAAGATCTTTTAGGAAGGTTTCCGTGTCCCGCATAAGTCCAAAAGCTCTATGGGAATAAGAGTGGTTTTCAAACTCTACCTTACCGTAATTCTTAAGTTTCTTTATATCCTCAAGAGAAAGAAAATCCGGATATCTATCCACTGCTTCCATATAAAGAAAAACGGTAAAGGGATAATTGAATTTCTTCAGTATTTCAAATGCTTTCATAGTAGATTTATACCCATCGTCTATTGTAATAACCACTGTCTTTGGTTGTATTTTCTCTCTTTTGCGTAGTGAATTAATCAAACTGCTAAGTGGTATAACTTTAAATCCTTGCTCTCTAAGAAATTTCATCTGGGCTTCAAAATCTTCAAGGCTGACTGAGGTAGAAGGATATCTATCATCACCGAATCGGTGATATACGAGAATGGTAGCGTAATCTGCAAAAGCTTTACTGTAGAAAAGCGGGATCAAGAAAACAGGAATCAAGGTGAACCAAATTGTTTTCCTTAATAACGCTTTTGATTTTTTTAACATAACCTAACCTCTCAACAGAATACATATCTAAGAATTCAGAAAGCCTGAGAGGATTGGTATCAATCAATCGTTGCGTTCTGAACTCTTTGTAAGCCCAACCTACGTTAACAGTATAGATATAACTCCTGACGGAATCTAAAAGTGAATTGTATTTTCTAAGTAAAACCTCAGACGCACGTGCTGGCAAAGCAGAGCTGGTTTCTTTGAAAGTCCACATACCGAAGAGATTATTTCCTTCTACAAAGAATCTTGAAGTGCCCCATCCGCTTTCAAGAGCTGCTTGTGCCAAAGCTATGCTTAAGGGAACGGGATTTGCTTTTATAAGAGCTGATTCCACAGACTTTGCTCTACATTGTTGGAGAACTTTCTCAAGGAAGGTTTTTTCTCTTTGACTGAGCATAAGCCCTGCTTTTTGCTTCTTCAGGAGACGGATTAAATTCTTCCTCACAAGTTTCACTTCGTAGTTTGCGATTAAAAGTGAAGGTAAAACCATTTGTATGAATTTTTCCTTTCTTTCCGCAAGAGGCAAGTCTGCCAGAGATACTACCTTTGTATAGGTTACAGGTATAGCACCTTTACATCTTATAGGGATTATATCTTCTATTGAGTTAATTTCTTTATACATTATCTTTATTCTGGAAATTTCCAGTAAAGAAAGTTGAGAAGAAAGAATATCTTTAATCCTATCCGCAGGAGGTAAAGCGGTTAATGAAATCGCTAAAATAAGTATAAAAACAACCAGTGGTATTAAAGTGCCTATAATTCTATCGTTCATTTGGCAATGATAAAATTTCAATTACAGTAATTGATTAGTTTATAAAATACTGTAGAAAAAGTCAACCTTGAAGAGATTCCAGAAGTTTCAGATTCTTCATTGCTCTGTAGCAGGATCCTCTTCTTTTTAATCCTCTCAAAAAGTCTGCCACCATTTCTTTTAGTTTGTCTCCACCTGCTCTTTTTTTTATAAGACCGTTATAGCTTATTTCTTCTTTTATAAAATCCATAACAGCTTTTGTTTTTTTACCCTTTAGTATCCATCTTCTGCGTGGTTCACCGTTAAACTCCCAGGCAGTTTTGAGTTTAAAGGGAATACCGTTTGCATGCCCTTCAAGTTCCCAAACCTGAGATCTCTTCTCTTTTTCTATCTCCACTTCTCCAAAAAGATACTGAAGTATGTAGAGATCGTGCCAAGCAAGATCCCAAAAGGGATTCAAATAGCCTTTTCCTCTATTTAATCTTTCTATTTCTATTTCCTCTACCTCAAAGCCTGCAGGATAGTTTTTGACAGGAAAAGAATAAAGTTCTATCTCCGATATCTCTAAGTTTGGATCTTCCGCTATAAGGGAAAATTCCTTACTGTTTAAGGCAGGTGGTTTTTCTAAAAGAACAGGAATTCCTTCTAAAAGAAATTTATAAGCTATTGTTACATGATCCTCCGGATTGACGGCTATTATAACCCTGCTTACAGTTTCCTTTACTTCACCGAAGTGACAGTAAAAGGGATACCTGCCAACGTTTTTGTAGGGATCTATATCACACAGAATAAGAGATTCTTTCAATTCTTCTAATTTTGCAAGATATTTCATTCCCATGTTACCGAGACCTATTAGTAGGACATGCATACCTAATCCTTTAATGCCGGAGGCGGGAGTCGAACCCGCACGCCCGTAAAGGGCACCGTCCCCTCAAGACGGCGCGTCTGCCAGTTCCGCCACTCCGGCTTGAGTTTTATATTATAAAGCACCGTGAAGGAACTGCCAAGATTCTACGCTATAACAGATAGAAAAAAATACGGTAAGGATTTTTTACTTACATTAGAAAATATACTTAATAAAGGTGTAAGAATGATTCAACTCAGGGAAAAGGATTTAACGGGAAAGGAACTCTACGAGTTGGCTTTGCAAGTAAGGGAACTAACGCTAAAGTATAAAGCTCTTCTTCTTTTAAATGAAAGAGCGGATATTGCTGTTGCTGTAGAAGCTGATGGGATTCATTTGCCTGAAAACAGTATCCCTCCTTCTGCGGTGAGAAAAGTGTTCCCTGAGATGATTATAGGATATTCAGCACATTCCTTAGAGAGTGCCCTATACGCTCAGAAAGAAGGAGCGGACTTTATAACTTTAAGTCCTATTTTTAAAACATCTTCTCATCCAGAAGCAAAACCCATAGGCATTGAGGAGTTAAAACGTATATCAGAGGAAGTAAATATTCCCATATACGCTTTAGGTGGTGTAAATCTTGGAAAAGTAGAACTTTGTCTTAAAAAAGGCGCTTATGGGATTGCAGGTATTACAATGTTTTTACATGGTGCGGACAAGGGATTTAATTTTGGTGGAAGCTCTTAAACTTTTCTCTGAAAAAGGAATAAAAGAAACTACCATAAGGGATATAGCCCGTGCGGTGGGGATAACAGAAGGAGCTATTTACAGACACTTTCACAGTAAAGATCAAATAGTTTATGAACTTTTTGAAAAGTATTCGGCAGAGCTTTACGAGATTATGGAAGAATCCCTTAAAGAAAAAACAAGCGATGAAATGCGCTTTAGAACTATGATAGAAGCTTTTTTAAATTTTGCTTTTAACAATCCAGATGCTTTTAGATATATGAACATATTCCACTACTTAAGGGAAAAACAGGTAAGAAGGGTTAAGAAATTGCCCTTTAATCTTTTGAGTAAAGTCATAGGAGATTTGGAAGAAAAAGGCATTCTAAAAATAGAACCTGAATACGCCTTAGCTATGGTAACAGGAACCCTGGAGAGGGTATTTCTCTACAGGAGTATGGGAATAATTAAGGGAAGAAAAAAAGTCATAGCAAAAAAAACAGCACAACTACTTTGGAATAGTCTCATAGAATATAACGGAGGAAAAAATTGATAGATAAAGAAAAAATAGAAAGAGCTGTAAGACTTTTCTTAGAGGGAATAGGTGAAAATCCCGACAGGGAAGGCTTAAAAGAAACACCTACCAGAATAGCCCGCATGTGGGAAGAGTTTGAAAGCATGAGATCTTTTGATATGAAGCTTTTTGAAGAGTTTGGAGAATACAACGAAATGGTGCTTGTAAAGGACATAAGATTCTATTCTTTCTGTGAACATCATCTTCTCCCCTTTTTCGGATACGTTCATATAGCTTACATACCCAACGGAGTAATATGTGGACTTTCAAAACTCATAAGAGCTGTCAGAGCTTTATCTCTTAGACTTCAAGTTCAAGAGAGATTAACCGAAGAGATAGCGGATTTCCTTGAAAAGGAACTTAATCCGAAAGGAGTCGGTGTTGTTATCTCAGCAGAACACCTTTGTATGTCCATAAGGGGTGCCATGTCTCCTGGGCATCTTACAGTCACATCTGCTCTCAGAGGAATATTTCTCAAGGATATAAAAACCAGAGAGGAATTCCTTAAGCTCATATCAGGGTAGTATTTAAAGTTAAGAGTGCGGGAAAAATGGTGATAGTTTTTGTTCTTTCGGTTGTTGGGGTGGGGTCTTTTGTTTGGAAGGTATCTGGAGGCACCTAAAGTGATTTGGTTCAAAAATGAAAGCCCAAAAGAGATATCCTTTCGTTAGCATACCTATAGAACCAGCCTGAGACAGCGGGTGAAGAGTTCCGCACGCTACTTAGATCACATTTTACCATTATTTTTAAGAAACTCATGTATTTCATCCCACTTTGGAAAGTAAATGTATAGCAGTGTTTCAAATGTCCTACCGTGATTTGGAACGATTAAGTGCAATAATTCATGAACTATAACATATTCAACACATTCTTTCGGCATATTAAGAAGCTCTTTATTAATGGTTAGAATTCCATTTTTAGAGCAGGAACCCCATTTTCTTTTCATATGCCTTATTTGAACCCTTTTAACTTTTACTCTCAACTCACTTTGCCACTTATTGCAAATAGCCAAAATATCTTCTCTTGTTAGTTCACTCATTTTTCTCTCCTCGCATTATTTTATCAATTCCTAATAATTCATTAACCAACTTCACCACATCCCCGCTGTAATCGAGAAGCAACTTATACAATTCCTTTCGTAATTCTCTTTCTACATTTTCATTGAATAGCCAATGTTTTCTTTCACTGACAACATTTTGAATCTCTATCGCTTTATTTTCAGGCTCTTTCACCCCATACCTTCGTAAAATCCAGAAATAGCTAAACTCTTCCCTATTCATTCCTGAGTTCTTTTGTTCTTCTTCTGCCTTTGCTATTTCCTCTGCATTTGCTGTTAGCTCTTTTAAAGCAGATTCTACACTTCTTTGCCTTTCCCTGAGATGTGTAATTATATCTTCAACTTTTTGAGCAATTGAAACCAAGTAGGGACTTTTATTCAAGTTCTTCTCAACATGTATTCTTATGCTTTTATAAAGACTTGCAATTTTAGCCCTATCTGAAATTTTGTCTGCCTTTATCGTATTCGCTATATCTTTGTTTATCTCGTAAAGTGGAAGATTATCTACTATGCGCAAAAGCTCAACATTTTTCTTTATAAGTTCTTCTGTTTTCCTCAAAATATCTCTTCTAACTTTCTTCTTTTCCGCCTCAGGATTGTATGTTTGATAGATTATCTCGTAGACTGGACAAGCAATTTATATTTCTCAATATAATCCCTTAAAAACTCATCTGGTGAAAGGATTTCGTAGATTTCCTGAATTTGCCTGAAAATTTTTATGTATTCTTTGGAGGATGTCAAGATAAGGAAGGGGAAAGGCAAAAAGAAAGAAAATAAAGGATTATGGGAGTAATAGAAGCACTGGAACAGTATATACGCAAAGTATACCACAGGAACAAGGTTCTGCCAAGGGTGAAGGCAAAAGCCGTTCTTCTATACCACTGGGGCATAGCTCTAAGGAAGGTAGAGAGGTTCATAAAGGCTCTCGGACTAAGAGGCTCAAGGGAAGCAATAAGGCAGTGGTACCACAGACTTTCAAAACTCATGGAGTATGTCCTCAAGAGTTCACAAGAGCTATATGTGGATGAAACGAAGATAAAGGGGAGGAGAAGACTTTACTATCTATGGCTTGCGGTGGATATCATGGGTATTCCCTGTTTTGCTTATCTTTCACGACGACGAGACACGTGGACAACGAAGATAGTTCTTAGTTCCAGCAGAGGAAGGGTGATAACGACAGATAAGGGGTGGTGGTATAAGAAAGCGTGCAGAGAACTCGGGCTTGAGTGGAGACATGAAACCTTCGGCGGTAGGAATGCAGTGGAGAGGGCTTTCTTCCCGATAAAACACAGGCTCAAGGGCTTTTACAAGAGGTTTCCATGGAACGCTAAGTTTGAAACTATTTCAAGCTTTCTCAGGGCTTTTATATTCCTATACTACACTCTGGAGGGCTTATCTTGACATGGTCACCAACAGGAGCTCTAACCGAAATTAGTATATCCCCATTTTGAGCAACTTTTAAAGGTTTAGAACAATATTTCACAGGTTTAGGATAGATTTCCCCAAATTCTGCCTTTCCTTGAAGAAAGGGCAAACCTATACCCTTATCATTGTAGGTTGATGAGGGTGGAGATTGTCCCATTATAATTTTTCCAACCTCCCCCAGCCTCACCACTTCCCAATCTTCAGGGATCAAGCCGATTTCTATTTGTTTGAAGTTGTTTTCTTTCATAGTAATCTCCCAATCAGAGTTCCTATTCTGGTTATGATATCCATAACAGGCTTTACATCTTGCAATTTTTCAGAAAATTTCTTTATGCTCTCCCAAGCTTTTGAGATTATGCTTTTGTCAGGATTGGGTTTCTGAAGCTGGGTTTTTATCGTTTCTATATCTGAAGCAAGATTTAGCTTTTCCTCATCGCTAAGTTTTTCTGTTTTCAAAATCTCATTTTGCAGTAAACTTAAATTCTGATATAGCTCGCCATATTTCACATTGACAATGTTTCCATCCCCAATTGTAATTACTCCTTGAATATTTGTTATATTTATACCCGTCAATACATGCGTTCTTTGAAATTTTGATGTACCTTCAAAGTGATTCACTCCTTTATCGGATATTTTATAATATGTTGTTTTAGACGGTATTATCCCCCGCTTAGTCTTAACTTCATAAAGTTCTTCTTCTGTGGTTATCCAATCTGTTTGAACAAGATATTCAAGATTGCTTACTATTTCCTTGGAATCAAAGCCTTTAGATCTAAGAAGTCTTTTAATTTCAGAAATTTTTAATCGCATCTTTTTGGGTGTTGAAGCAGATTTGTATTTATCATAAAGTAGTTTAAGAATGGCTTCCCTTACTTCGTCGGGGTCTTTGAGCAGTTTTTTTCGTGTCATACCTCAAACCCCATCTTTGTCAAAATCTCCCTTAATTCAGCATCAACCTCTTTTCTCTCCTCCTCAACCTTTGCAAGTTCAACAAGCACATCCTCAACAGGCTGAATTTCCTCTTTTTCATCAACAGAAACATAACGAGAAGGACTCAAGTTATAATCGTTCTTTCTTGCCTCTTCTATTGTTATAATCTTTGAGAACCCTTCTATTTCCTTCCAGCCAAAGTAAGCGTCAAGAATCTTCTTTATGTTCTCCTCTGTCAGATAATTCTTTGGTCTCCCCTTTGCAAATTCCTTTGATGCATTTATCAAAAGAATTTCTCCCTTATGTTCTTTTGCCCTGTTTATAACGATTATATTCCCCGGTGCGGTTGTGTTGTAAAAGAGATTGTCGGTAAGGAGAATAACAGCTTCAATCAAATCATTTTCAACAAACCTTTTCCTTATCTCTTTCTCTCTATCGGTTCCTTGGCTTCCTGAGCCTCTTGTCACAACGCCGGTATCAATAACAACAACCAGTTTTCCGTTTTCTTTGAGCGAAGCGAACATGTGCTGAATCCATCCCCAGTCAGAGCTTTGATTTGATGGCGGAGCTCCAAAGGAAAATCTGTTATAAGGGTCGTTTTCAAAAACATCCTGCGGAAACTTCTGATTCCACATCGGATTTGCTATAACCTTATCAAACTGCTTAACCTTGCTATTTTCAACAAACTTGGGATTTCTTATCGTATCTCCAACCCTTATATCAGCATCCATATCGTGAACAAAAGCATTCATCGTTCTGGGCATATCCGAAGTTCCGAGCGAAGCGAGGAATTTGGACAGAGCGATAGCGAAGTCGGATATGCACCTGTTAGGCGACCCGAAGGGCAAGCCACGAGGGTGGCGAAGCGTTTCGCTTGGCGGCACCATTTTACGCATCGCCTCCATCTCCTAAGTTGTTTTCAAGAAATTCCCAGACCACATCTCTTCTTAAAATTTCATGGCAGAACTGATTTTGATAATTTCTAAGACATCCATAACAACTTGTTTCTTTTCCACAAGTACAGTTTTTTACCCGCTCTAAAGCACTTTTAAGAACATTATAAAGATTCTCTCTATCAGCAATTCGTTTCACAACTCCTGCTCCACCGGGAACATTATCAAACAAGATTAACATTATTCCTTCTTCAGATGGATACAGACAACCATCTATATCTTCTCTTTTTATTCCGAGTGCTTGACTTGCACCTTCAAGAAGTGCATAAAGCATAGAATACCAAAAACTTTTATCGCCAACCTTTACTTTTGGTTCTTTGAAGGAAATGGATAGTACATCTGTTTTAAAGGTATGTCCAAAGTGTAGTGGTCCTCTAAGTGGTGCAGAACATTCTATACCATATGGAGGCTTGTGCTTTCCTCTATGTCTTTCCGGGAAAGCAGATCCACAGGTAAAGCATACCCAGAATCCAATTCCTTTTTTCCCTTTACACACAACAGCAAGTTCTCCCTCTGAAGAGTATCTACAATTGATTTTAAGTTTTCCAATTGAAAATTCCTTTTCTTCTGGTTCTTTGTAATCAAAGAAGTATGGTCTTGTGGTGAACTCACGCTTTGGACGGGATTCACCGGGTCTTTTTGGTTCGTAATCTTTAGATGTTACAAATCCAAATACAGGCGTAATAAATCTATGTATCTCTCTCCGTGGAATAGTTCCATGAATCCTACAGGATACCGATGGTGGACTTTCATCAATCGTTCCCACTTGAATATAGAAACGTCCACACTGAGGACAAATAGCATACCAATAGATAGGCCATGTTCTATTTCTTACTACCCTCAAGCCTGAACTTTCCCAAGTATATCCATTTGCAACTACTTGGCTACTTGGAGCAAACTCCGAAATTGCTATTCTCAAGTCTCTTTCTAATTGTATATTCTTGGCAGGAGGAATATGAGACAAAATAGATAATTCGACCACATCAACCGGAAAACCATATTTGGGAATCACAGTATGAGTTGCCAAGAAATCTATAAGTTGCTTTCTTTTGATTGTTTCCATTCTTCTGCTTGCCCAATCCATATCGGCATTTAATTTGTTTCGCTTTCTCTGGTCTCTTGTACTTCTCCATTCGTTCTCTCTGGATACGTAAAACTCTTTTAAGCGATTAAATTCATCTCTTATTTTCTCATCTGCGATAGTAAGTGATCCATCACCCCCAACAAGACTATCTGCCCAACCCCAATTTTCAATATCAAAGATGTCCTGTAAGTATTCCGGAACCACTCTTTTCAATGAATTCAAAATGGATTGTGGTTTCTGTTCAAGATACTCTTTAATTTTCTGAGTTCCTGTAGTTTCGTTCCCTTCAAGCCTAAAGAAAGAATCAACCGTGCCAAAATATTCTGGGAATTCTCTAAAGAAATTAGCTAATACAACTGAATAGAGATGACGAGAAATAATCTTTTCGTTTCGAATTTCAACAACAGGAGGATTGATTCTTCCATCTACCATTTTTTCAGGTTCTTTAAAGTATGTAAGGTCATGGGAACGAAGCTGGGCAAAGGTTAAAGTGAATCCTATTGTATCTAATCTCCTGCCTGCTCTTCCTGCTCTCTGAATATAATTTGAAGGTTCAGGGGGGACATTTCTTAAAAATATAGCTTCCAGTTCTCCAAGATCCACTCCCAATTCAAAAGTTGTTGAACAACTCAAAACATTAATTTCACCCCTTATGAATCTTTGCTGAACGTTTGATGCATAATCTGGGGTAAGTTGTGCAGTATGTTCGTGAGAGCTCATTCTTACAGGAAGTAAAGTTGTGTATAAGTGCCTATAGTGATTCCTTTGAATATATCCTCTTTCTTTAGAATCTATTAATTTAAGGTTACCATTACAATTGAAAGTAGGGCAAACACCTCGCACATTTACGGGAGATATCGCACCACACTTATCGCAGATGTACCACGATGAAGCGTTACTCTTCTGAATAACTCTCCAGTATCTGTAATCAAGCTGGTAAAGGACACCATCTTTTGCGTTGCTAAAACTACGTATGCCTTTACTCACCCAATTATCTCTCAAGTCTTCCCATATTTTTCCTAATAATTTTCTACATTCATCGTTTTCGTCCTCTTTCCCTCTAATCTTTTTGTATAACTTTTGCAGATATTCCAACCTTGCATTTAATCTACCTTGAGTAGGGATAAAGGAGTATATTCCTCTTCTTTTGTCTGAACCTTCACCTCTGAATTTATACTCTCTATTTCTGGGTTTGAAGAATTCGTCCTCTGGTGCGGGACCATCTTCTGGAAATGTGATGGCCATGTTATAACGCATAGTATTAAGCAATATTTGATAAACAGCTTTAGCTTCATCCTTGGTGAGATTCCAAGGAGGATTAAGGAGTTCCTCAACCGGTGACCAGTTGTCAGGAAAAACGGGTTCAAAGGAAAGCAATCCTACACCCTCCAGAGAATTTCTTCTATCCCAGACACCACAGAAATCTTGAAGAATCCATTTCCAGACTTCTTTCTTTTTCTCCCTTTGGTCCATTGCTGGATCGAACACGCTATTCTCTTCTGCAAGTTGCAAGACGTCTTCGCATAGTGACCTAAGTCTGTAGTCGTTAACAGAATTATTTTTCTGCAAGGCTTCTACGATTAAACGTCTGAATAGAATCCTATTGTATGTGAAATCCAAATAAGGTGCGAAAAATGCAGCATCTTGCCTACTATCTGAGAAGATGAGAATTTTCTTCTCCTTTATACGTTCTTTTTGTATGTTTTGATACAAAGCCGTAGTTAATACTGCTGCTGGCGCATCACGCTGAAAAATGAACTCACGAACAATATTGATAGAGCATAATCCACACAGATAACACTTATTAAGAATAGCATCTTTAGGTATTATTTCAATCAATGTTTTCACAGAGTTTCTTTCTTTGGTGCAAGCACAAGTAGGTTTATCATCCCAGATTGCCCCACATTTCACGCATAGTTTCCAAATTCTGCCTTTTTCAGCAATTTCCTCTGGGATAGCAACCTCTTGATCTTCATCTTCTTTTGTTTCTACATCTTCCCACAACATAAAATATCTATTTTTTCTGGGTGTATCTATTTCAGCGACAGAATGTCTAAGTCTACCATCCTTTATATCGCCCACCAAATATTCTTGTCCACAACGCCGGCAGGATGCAAGCTCAAAAACAGGATATCCCTCTTCTGTGTATTCTCTTCTTTCTAAGAATATTTTTGGCTCGGGATAGAACGATACAAAAATACCTTCTGGAGCACGTACAAAAAGATGGTAACGTGCAGGGAGAAGAGGCAAAGATTCTGAGTCTGGTCGTGCCCATACAAGTATGTTGATTAAGCTGATTATTTCACCATATTCTTTCTCAGACGGGTTATCATTATTTAAAAGTTGCTTAACACATTCTTGAATATTTTTCGCTCCATCTTCCAATAAGGATTTTAGCCTTATTACTCTTTTATCCTTTGAAAGAATATCATAAAGAAACTTTTTGGTATTGTTGTTGCAGTTATCTTTTACATTATTTAAAATGTCTTCAGGTAAACCTTTCTCCTTACATAGGTCAAAAAGCTTGCTGATTAAAGAAGATGATCCCTCGTGGATTATCTTTTCTATTTCAGAGTATATCTCTAATGGTGGTTCAAAAATTCCCTTTCCAGCAGTTTTAATTCTCTCGCCTTTTATTATGTCTTGTTTATTATCATCTTCTGGATCCCACTCAAACTTCTCACCAAACAGATTTGTGGCAAACTCAGCTACTTTACCAAAATCTTCTGCCTCTTTTACAAGCGTGGCACTTGTTGCAACACATTGCAGATCGCCCTCCATATTTTCACATACTCTATCTTTTAGGCGTCGAATAAGCATCGCCATTTCAATACCGGTAGCTCCACTGTAAATGTGTGCTTCATCTAAGATCAAAAACTTCCAGTTCTTTGCATCTTCCCCATCAAAGAAAGGCGAATCCTTCGGTCTTAAGAGCAAATACTCAAGCATTGCATAATTTGTTATGAGAATATGAGGAGGATTCTCCCGCATCTCTTCTCTAGAAAGAAGCTCACTTTTTACGGGTTCTTCTCCAGGATTCATTAATCTAAACTTCTCTTCTCCCTGCCTTTTTGTTTCTGGAGTATCACCTACATACCTACCAAAAGTTATTTTGAACTCTGGCATCTTCTGTTCGATAACCTTGGCTATTTCTCTTAATCTCCTCAATTGGTCATTAGCCAACGCATTCATCGGATATAATAAGAGAGCTCTAACACCAGGAGTAAGTTTTCCTTCCTCATATTCCTTCAAAAGATGATTCAAAATAGGTATAAGAAAGCATTCAGTTTTTCCGCTGCTTGTTCCCGAAGCAATAACTACATTCCTATCTTTGAGTATTTTCCTTAGGGCTTTTTCTTGATGTAAATATAAAGGATTGTCCCGTAGATATGGGAGGGCATCGTAAATGAATTTCTCTAAACTCTTAACAAGCAACCCTTCTTGGATTAAATCTTTAAGGTAACAGCCTCTTTTAAAAGGTGGTGTCGCCTCCAAAATTGGGCCATTAGTAAACCAGAATTTTTCAACTTCTTCATGAAAAAGTCTCCGAAGATTTTCATTCCTAAGCCTAAAAGTACTTGTTAAATATCTTATATAACTTTGCCTGATGCTTCCCGTTACTTTAATCGGATCTATCGCCATTGTCTTCACCTCCAATTAACGCTTTAAGAGTATCTACATTTTCACGATAGACGGTTTTTCTTCTTTTATCATAGGGGATATTAAAACGTTTTACATCTTTTATTTCTATTCCTGCTTTTGAAAGTTCTCCTCTGCTAAACCCTTTACCTGTTCTAAATCCTCTACTACTCTTCACTATAGGCCTTACAATTGGTTTTTTAATGATTAAAACTGGGCTTTTAGTGATTACTTTTACCTCAGGGATGTAAAGGATGTCAGATTCGCCCATGGTCTGTTTATCTTTCATAACCTTAATTCTAAGTTTTAGATTCTCTTTATTTTTATTAATTGTGTCATAAAACTGATTAAGTAGGAAAACATAATCCACACCTCTCTTTACGAATTTTGATTCTTGTATTTTATTACCATTTGACTCAAGGATTGCCCAAATATCATGTTTAATAGGGCTATTAGTGCGTACAGAAAGATAGAAATCCTTAGCTGCAATAAAATCTTCTCTTTTCATTTGAGCTGGTTTATCTCTCCAAATTTTTTCTTGTGAGCTTCTCCATCTTAACCTTGGAAGGGTTATTTGCATATTAACCTTGGTTTCTGGTCCATCTTTTTGAGATATAGAAAATTTTATAGCATCATTTTCTGGTGGGACAGCGATGCTGAACCCCTGTTCGTTAATCTCAAATTTCAAAGAAGTTTTTAGTTCAAACTCTTTGGGGTTTTCCAAAATTATTTTAATTTCTTCCGTTTTATGACCTTTTAAAGGTTCTGGAATTATAAGTTTCTTTGAATATTGCAATTTTAGCGAAGGAAGATAACGGAAAAATAATGTTTCAATAGATTCTCCATTTTGCTCACAAATATCTATCTGAAACTCACCACATTCGCATGGTAAATCATCTGGAAGCTTCAATACGAGTGGCTCATCTCCAGCCCAACTTTCTCTGAGAAGTTTAGAGCCAGCAATTTTGTTTTGAATCCAGACTAACCATCCAGAACGATTCTTTCTAGGGGCTATTAGCCTGAGGGTATTACCCGTAAAAATGGGTGATTGTTCTCCAAAGTCATCGAAAATTGCATCATAGATGTCAAAATTAAAGGTTGATTCACAACTTATTGCTTTTTCTTCACGCGTTTCTCTATTTGTGATTATTAGTTCATTTTGACCTTTCAGGTTAATTTTTAAAGGTTGATACTTTTCCCAAATCCATCTTTCTTCGATTATGTCTAGCTCAAGTGATAATTCAAAATTTTCGTTGAGAAGAAGCCATACATCGCGTTTTGGCAATGGATTCATATCTCCATTTTCATCAAACAAATAATACAACTTACCAGAATCGCCACTCGATATAAAAACATAAAAAGTCTCATCATTGTGTTCATATTTGTAAGTTCTTCCATTCATTTCTTTGGGAAAATTAACCCTGAAATTCTTTAGGGGATCTTTTATTTCTATCTTCTTTTCTTCTACATATATTGTTTGCTCACCTATACTAACTTTTGCTGAAACTTCTTCTTTTTTTCCATTTATTTCCAATTCATATTTCAGTTCTTTTAGAGAACCGTCTATCTTCTCCAAATTGAGTGCTTGCTTAGGTAAAACAAGAAACAATTTTGCTTCATCAAAATTAATTTCAACATAAGGTGATAACACGCGTGGAGAAGGTAGAGTTGACCTTTTAGAATCATCTGGTGTTTTTAGAGTGGGTTCTCTCACGGGAGAACGAGTTTTGTGAGTTTTTCTTTTTCTTTCACCCAAATTTACAACTTGTTTTTCTTTTGCCGTGGGTGATTTTGCTCTCTTTATCCCAGATTTTTTGCGTTCTTCACTTTGTTCAGTTGGTAATTTCTTTTTACGTGGCTTTTTTATCTTTTTCTCTTCGCTCTTATCTTCCTCAGTCTTCGCTTTCAACTTTTCTGGTTTCTTAACCGCTCCTTTAGTTAAATCTTTAATCTGCTCCTCAATTTCGGAAGACTTTTCAGTAGCCTCAACGGTTTTTACTTTTTCAGTTTTCTTTTCTGGCTTATCTTGTTCTTCAATCTCTTCTATCCTCTTTGCGCTCTCCTTTATTTCTTCTTGTTCTATAACCTTTTCTTCTGCTGATTTTACAGTTACATTCTCTTGAATCTCATTCTCAGGTTGAAGAGTCGTTATTATCTCTTTAATTTCCTCAATAGCAGTTTCTTCTTTTGCAAGAGGAAGCTCTCCCTTAGTTTTTTCTTTTCTCCTTGAGAAATATATTATAATTCGATTAATCCAAGATATGATCTTTTTGAATATATTAACCATTTTCTACACCCGCTCTATTATAGCCGCCAAGCGAAATGTCGCCTAACTTAGCCATTGCATAGGTAAAGGGATTTACTTCCTGTCCATAGAGCTTTAAAGGCCTTTTTACCTCTCTTTTTTTCTTCTCCTTCAAAACAAGTTGTGATTTTATAAGTAAGCCACCTGAACCACAGGCAGGGTCATAAACCTCTTCTCCTTCTTCTGGATCAAGCAGATAAGCCATCAAAAACCCTACTTCCCTTGGCGTGTAAAACTCTCCCGCTGACTGTCCAGAGCCTTCCGCAAACTTCCTCAAAAGATATTCATAAGCTCTTCCTAAAATGTCAGGTTCAACATCATTTAAGCCAAGTCTGTATTTGCTCAAGATCTGCATTAGTCTATGAATGCGTTCATCGTCTATTATTCTCTCCCCTGCCTGCGTTGTGTTGAAATCCACAATGTCTATAACTCCTTGCAACTTTGGATTTTCCTTTGCAATTTTTCTTAAAGCTTCTGTTAATTTCTCGCCTATGCCTATTGTAATTTTCCTTATATTTTTCCAAAGGCAATCCTCTGGGGTGAAAAACCTTATGAGTTTTCGGTCTTTTGCTACAAGCTTTTTGGCTATTTCTTCACTCCCAAATTCTTTGGCTAATTTCTTTATCTCGTCTTCGTAAACATCGCAAAGTCTTTTGTAGAAAATCAGAGGGATTATGTAGTCCTTATATTTTGGAGCGTCAATCGGTCCTCTAATACTACATGCAGCTTCCCATAGCCAGTTTTCTAATGTTGATATATCAAGTTTTCCAAACCGCATAATTAATTCCTCCTGTTTTTAAGTTTTTTAAAGGCTGCATGTGGAATTTCCGCTAACATCTTGCGGATAAATGAAGTCCACGAAGTGGGTTTGGCTAAAGTATAGCGAAACAGTAAAGCGAGAAGAGAACCAACCAAGTGCCTTATGCCTGAGCCGAGCGAGATTCATTTTTTACCATACTGAAATTTCCTTTTAGGCTATCTTATTTACTTTTTTAGAGCCATGTCAAAAAATGCAAGCCCCCACCACACCACCCCCAAAATCCACATGTGAAGTCCGCTTCTGAGGGGAGTTCTTATTTAAATAGAGCGGGCGACGGGACTCGAACCCGCGACCTGCGGCTTGGAAGGCCGCTGCTCTACCAACTGAGCTACGCCCGCTTCTTGGCTGGTGGAGGGGGCAGGATTCGAACCTGCGCAGGGCGTAAGCCCGGGGGATTTACAGTCCCCTGCCTTTGGCCGCTCGGCCACCCCTCCTTGAGCATAGTAATCATTATATCATCAACATAATACATTATGGAGCTGGCGGCGGGACTCGAACCCGCGCCCACGGGATTACAAATCCCGCGCTCTGCCGTCTGAGCTACGCCAGCAGACTGAAATTATTTTAACTTGTTCCGAAACTTTATCTTCAAAATACGATAATTAAAGATATGGAATTTGAAGCGAAAAGACAAGCGGTTTTAAACAAGAGAGGAGAAAAAGTAGGTTATGAGTTTTTCCTTGTTTATTACGGCAGGGAGTCCTTCCCTAGGGAAACAATAACTAATAGATCCACTTTTATAACAGTTAGGACTCTTGCGGAATACGGACTGAAAAGAGTAGGAGAAGATCTCAGAGTATTTTTGCGAATCCCTATAGACAGTCTACTGGTAAGAGTTTATGAACTTTTGCATGCGGAGGCCATGGTTTATAGAGTTCATCTTCCCAGTGTTGGAATGGGAAAGACAGTTTACACAAAAGCCTCAGATGCCATAGAAAAGCTAAGGAAAGCTGGAGCTTTGATTTCCATACACTATAAACTGTTACATCAGTATCCTTCCCTAAAAGAAATAGCTGATATTGCAGAAGTCCCCGCCAATGAGGTAAATCTGACGGAATTGTCTTCTCTTAGAGAAAAAAGACTACTTATTACCAGAGTAGAAACAGAAAGGACTTTTAAAAAATTCCAAGAGCTTGGAGATTATTTTCAAGGTGATTATATAGAAAAGCCTCAAACTCTCACCAGTTTTAAATTAGCTCCGTTTCTTAAAAGCACCCTTTTAAGACTACTTGTCCTTATGAACACAGCTCAGTCCCCTACGGAGTTTGCAAAAGTTATAGAAACAGATGTGGGTATTACCGCAAAACTGCTAAGATTTATAAACTCCGCTTACTTCTCTCTACGAAAGGAAATAAAAAGCGTAGAACAGGCTACAATTTTCTTTGGTATAAAGAATCTTAGAAACTTCATAATAGTTCTGTCTATGAATGACTACACCTCTGTAGTGAATCCACTTCTTTGGAAAAAATCGCTAATAAGAGCCAAGCTGATGGAAGAATTTGCAAAGTATAAAGCTCCAGAACTCACAGGGGAAGCTTATCTAGTCGGATTATTTTCTCTTATAGATCTTATCTTAGAAGTAGAAATAACAGATTTTCTTAAAGAAGTCCGCGTTGATGAAAACATACTGAAGGCTTTTGAAAATGAAGACTCTCCCTTAGCATACTTGCTAAGTTCTGTAACCGTTCTTGAAGAAGAAAGCGAGAAGATAATGTCTTCTGAAAAACCCCTTGACAATCCCACTTTAAGAGAAATTTCAGAAAGAATAGGAATAAAAGGAGAAAGGGTGCTGGATATGGTAAAAAACAGTTATCTAATGGCTGACACTATCATACATCTCTAATCTTTAAATTCTCTTTCTGTATCATTTCCAAAAGTTGGCTAAGGGGAATCGGTGGTGAGAAGTAAAAACCCTGTGCTTCATCACACTGCCACAGCTTAAGAAATACCAATTGCTCTTCACTTTCAACTCCTTCAGCTGTTGACTTTAAACCCAAGTTATGAGCTATTGCTATTATGGTGGTAGCTATGGCAATATCATTAGGATCTGACATTATATCTCCTATAAAAGAACGATCTATCTTTAGCTTATCAACCGGAAAGTATTTAAGGTAATTCAGTGAAGAGTAACTAGTGCCAAAATCGTCTATAGCAACAGTTATACCCATAGCTTTAAGTTCACTCAGTATCCTTGCAGCCTCCTGTTTATTTTTCATTAAAGCACTTTCCGTTATTTCAATTTCAAGATAACGGGGGTCAAAACTTGTTTCCTCTACTATTTTCCTTAGCTTTTCTGTAAAGTAGATATCAGTTAATTGATTTGCTGATATGTTAACTGCTATCTTTAAAGGTATTCCTTTATCAAGGAAATATTTTCCATCTTTACAAACCTTCCTTAAAACCCACTCTCCTAAGGAAGTTATAAGGTCTGTTTCTTCCGCCACTTCTATAAACTTTCCGGGCAGAATTATTCCCCTATCCGGGTGGAGCCATCTTATCAAAGCTTCCGCACCTACAACGTGATCTGTATTCAGATCAAAGATTGGTTGATAGTAAAGGGTAAACTCTTCCCTCTCCAATGCGTCTCTGAGTTCCGATTCAAGGGAAAACCTTTCACTTATTTTTATATTCAGCTCATCAGTAAAAAATCTATAACCGCTTCTGCGATATTCCTTAGCGTGGTGCATAGCTATGTCTGCATTCCTCAAAAGAGTTTGGGGATCTTTCCCGTCAACAGGATAAAGACTTATACCTGCTGTAACGGTGATGTATATCTTTTTAAAATCTATGTAAAAGGGATTAGAAGCCTCCTTTATAAATCCCGAAACAAGTCTTTCTATATCTTCCGCTTTTTCTAAAAGAGGAAGAACCACCACGAACTCATCTCCGCCGAATCTGGATATTAAAGTTCCCGAAGGAAAACAGGAAATAAGGCGTTGAGCAAAGGATTTAAGAAGCTTGTCTCCTATTTCATGGCCCAAGGTATCGTTTATAAGTTTAAAGTTGTCTATATCAAAGAAAATAACACCGACATTGCCCTTTTTTCCCTTTGCTCTAAAGAGCAAGTAGGAAAGATGATCGTAAAGAAGCGCCCGATTCGGCAGTCCGGTAATGGGATCAAAGTGGCTTAGGGATCTTAAACTATCTTCAAGACTACGCCTATCTGAAGTATCTAAGAATATAGCAATAAAGAGATCTTTATCTCCCTTTATAAGGGATACTTCCCCTGTGAATATAAAACCATCTCTGTGAACTCCCCATATTTCTCCTTCCCACACTTCTTTTTTATTCACTTCTTGTAACAGCTCTTCAAAAGAGGAAAATCCTTCCCATTTTATATCCAGATTTTGAAGCTTCCTGCCGTAAAGCTGATCATGTGTTAAACCTGTTATTTTTAAAAAGGCTCTGTTTACCGATATTATCCTTCCTTCTCTGTTAAGTAAAACTATTCCTTCTTTCATATGATCTAAAATTCTGGAGACTATATGCAGTTTATTTCTGAGTTTCCTTATCCTCCGTCCCAGATCCCGATTGTTCATACTTTATAATTCCTTTAATCGGTTTATAATTTAACGCTTTAACTTATAATTTTATGAATCGGTTATGTCTTTACTTCTTGAAGTATTCAAAAATAAACTCGTGTCAGTTGCGGAAGAAATGGGAGTTATTCTCCAAAGAACAGCTTTTTCTCCTAACATCAAAGAGAGAAAAGACCTCTCCTGCGCTATTTTTAACAGTAAAGGAGAACTTTTAGCTCAAGCAGATCACATACCGGTTCATCTCGGTTCTATGTCCACCTCTGTCAAGTCAGTTATTGAAAACTGCTCCTTGCAAGAAGAAGATATGGTTATACTAAACGATCCCTATACGGGTGGAACACACTTACCTGACATAACTCTTGTAGCACCTGTTTACTGGAAAGGAAGTCTGATATTTTACGTAGCAAATCGCGCTCACCATGCAGACATAGGAGGTATAAGTGCTGGATCTATGCCCCTTTCAGTTAACCTTTTTCAAGAAGGTTTAATTATTCCTCCTGTAAAAGTAATAGAAAAAGGAACAGTAAAGGAAGATATACTTTCCCTTATCCTTAGGAATGTAAGAACACCTCGTGAAAGAAAGGGAGATCTTTTAGCTCAAATTATGGCAAATAAAGCAGGTATAGAAAGACTGAAGGAAATCTTAGGTTTATACGGTGTGCAGAAAGTTAAGGAGTTTACACAAGAACTTCTAGCTTATGCGGAACGTCTTATGAGAAATGTTATTAAGAAAATACCTTCAGGTGAATACTCCTATGAAGATTTCTTAGAAGATGATGGGTTTGGCAGAGAAAACATAGCTATAAGGGTAAAGCTCAGAATACACAACGACGAAGCTGAAATTGATTTTTCAAGATCAGATAGTCAAACAGAAAGTTCTGTAAATACTGTCAAGTCGGTTACCCTTTCCGCTGTGTATTATGTATTCAGGTGCTTACTTCCCGAAGAAGCTCCCGTTAATGAAGGTTGTTTTAAGCCTCTTAGGGTAATTACACGGAAGGGAACAGTTATAGACGCCACGTTTCCCGCTGCCGTAGCTGGCGGAAATGTGGAAACTTCTCAACGTGCTGTAGACGTTCTATTAGGAGCGCTTTCAAAAGCTATTCCTGACATTATTCCCGCTGCATCTCAAGGAACTATGAATAACATAAGCGTAGGAGGAACTTGGAAAGGTGTTGAGTTTACCTATTACGAAACCATAGGCGGTGGTATGGGAGGGTGGAAGGGAGGAGAAGGAGAAAGTGCTGTTCATTCTCATATGACCAACACCATGAACACTCCCGTTGAAGCATTAGAACACTCTTATCCCTTTTTGGTAAGAGAATACTCTATAAGACGCGGTTCGGGAGGAAGCGGGAAAAATCGGGGTGGAGATGGTATAGTAAGGGAACTGGAATTTCTTACAGATGTAGAGGTTACCGTTCTTTCAGAGCGCAGAAGAATACCACCTTACGGTCTTTTCGGCGGAAAGCCGGGAGCGGTAGGAAAAAACTACATAATACGCAAGGGAATAAAAGAGGAGAAACCTTCAAAGTTTACGGAGAAACTGAAAAAAGGAGAAATTCTTAGAATAGAAACTCCCGGAGGGGGTGGTTATGCTTAAGATAGGAGTTCTTGTTTCAGGCAGAGGGTCTAACCTTCAAGCTCTTATTGAAGGGATAGAGCAGGGGAAACTACAGGCTAAAATAGAAAAGGTAATTTCAGACAATCCTTACGCTTACGCTTTAGAAAGATGTAAAAAACACGGAATACCTTATGCTGTTGTAAAAAGGAAAGATTTCAAAAAGAAGGAAGACTTTGAAAAAGAGTTGATAGATATTCTTGGGAAAGTAGAACTTGTAGTTCTTGCAGGATTTATGAGAATACTCTCTCCATTTTTTCTTTCACACTTCCCCCAACGAGTTATAAACATTCACCCTTCTTTGATACCCGCATTCCAAGGATTGGAAGCTCAAGGAAGAGCTGTAGAGTTCGGTGTTAAGTTCTCAGGTTGCACAGTGCATTTAGTAAATGAAGATGTAGACGCGGGCCCTGTTATAGTGCAAGCTGTTGTGCCTCTTTTTCCTTCCGATAATTCAAATACATTGGCAGAGAGAATTCTGAAATACGAACACCGGATCCTGCCTCAAAGTGTGCAGTGGTTTGCGGAAGGAAGGGTAAAAATTAAAGATCGCCATGTTTTAATTGAAGGAGCAAAATACGGAACATTACCTGTTAACCCTGAATTAGAAAAATTTTGAGATTATATTTATTTTAATGGTAGAAATTATAGTAGCTCCTAATGCGGGTTTTTGCTTCGGTGTAAGGAGAGCCGTCAAAATAGCTGAAGACTCTTCCCGCTCTTCAGAAAGAGTTTTTACCCTTGGTCCTATAATTCACAATCCTCAAGAAGTTAACCGTTTGAAAAAGTTGGGAATATCACCATTAGAAGAAGAACCCTCAAACGGATCTACTGTTATCATAAGATCTCACGGAATACCTCCTCAAAAGGAAGAGGAGTTAAAGAAAAAGGGGCTTAAAGTAATAGACGCAACTTGTCCTTACGTGAAAGCGGTTCACGAAGCGGTTTGTAAACTTGCTTCGGAAGGGTATTTTATTGTAATTGTCGGAGAGCAAAACCACCCTGAAGTTATAGGAACCTTGGGTTATCTCAAAGCCTGCGGTGGAGAAGGCACAGTAGTAGAGAATTTTGAAGACTTAAAAGAAGTTTTCAATCGTGAAAAAGTAGGTGTTGTTTCTCAAACAACTCAAAGTGAAGAGTTTTTTAAAGAAATAGTAGGAGAACTTTCCCTTTGGGTAAGAGAACTTAAGATTATAAATACAATTTGTAACGCAACGTCCTTAAGACAGGAAGAAGTTTACAAACTTGCTCCCACTGTGGACGTTATGATTGTGATAGGGGGAAAAAACAGCGGGAATACACGCAGACTTTACACTATTGCAAAAAGCCTTAATTCCAGAACCTACCATGTGGAAACTCCTCAGGAGCTGAATCCCGAATGGTTTGAGGGAGTGAAGAAAGTGGGCATAACAGCTGGAGCTTCCACACCGGACTGGATTATTGAAAAGGTAAAGGTTAGAATAAAAGAGATATGCTTAGAATTCTGTTCTCAATCCTAATTTGCTTTTCACTTTCAACTGGTGGCACTCTTTACGAAGAGTTTATCAAGGAACAGATAGAGAGTATACCGCTGGATAGAGCTATAATTGTAGGTAAGGGAAACAGGGAGCTTATAACTGTTATCAATCCAGATTGCCCTCACTGCAGAGCTGAGTGGAAAGAATTGAGAAAGCATCTTGATAAACTTAGAATTTATGTATTTGTTTTCCCTTTTAAAAGCTGGGGGGAAGAAAATTTAAAAAAGTCTTACTATATTGTTTGTGCCGAAGACAAGTTAAAAGCCTTAGATGAAGTCCTTTTAGGAAAATTAGATGGAAATATTCCGGAGGTAGAAAAATGTTCTCTAATGGAGGAACATTTGAAAGTAGTAGAAAATCTGGGGGTGGACGGTGTTCCCTACAACATTTTGCTACAAAAAAACAAAATAATATCGGGGTTTACAGAAAATCTACTGAAGGAACTGGGAATAGAAGAATAAGACGCAGAAGTAGAGAAATTACACGCTCCAGAATACTCAAAACTGCAAAAAAACTCTTTGCGGAAAAGGGCTATTTTGGCACAAGTGTAAAGGATATAGCTCGGGAGGCTGGTATAAGTCAGAGAACATTTTACTATCACTTTAAGAGCAAAAGGGAAATAGCAGATGAACTCTACAAAGAAGCTGTGGATTCCTTAAAAAAGGGAATAGAACAAGCAGTAACTAAGGAAGAGACGGCGGAAGCGAAGATAAGGAGAATAATGGTTGAACTCTTTAATCTGGCAGAAGAGGGAGTATATATAGAAGGTAAGCCTCACAATCACCCGGAGGAAACCTTTACTCTACTAAGAGAGTTTTTGAAAAAAGAAAAAGAGAAAGGTAATATAAGGAATCTTAATGAAGAACTGTATGCGATATGTTTAACAGGAGCTTACATGAAACTGATCAAATTGAAAAGGGAAGGTTTCATAAAAGGGGAACTTACACGTTACGCAGAAGAACTTACACGATGTATGTGCAGACCTCTTAAACCTTAACCGCTTATTAAAGTATCTAACTTTAAAATATTTACATGCTTGTAAAACACTTTCGCCACAGGGATCATTTTTACAAATTTTTAAAGGAAACCTTAGGAATATTCTTTAAAGAAGCAGAGGAAAGAGCTTTTGAAGGTGTATTTCACTGCATATACACAGTCTACAATGGACCTTCAGAACTCCTTTTCCTCTCAGCAAGGAAAAGCGGTGTGCATCTTTTTTCTAAAGACAACAAATACGTTTTGTGTGGGAGTGAAGCCAATTTAAGAAAATTCTGCTCGGAGCTTGCAAAATACAGCCAAACAAAGACTCTCGCAAGAGAAATAGTTGAGAGTTTAATGAGATACAGAAAAGAATCTTTTCGCTTACAATACAGAGGGAAGATACTACCCTTGGGATTAAAGACAGTCATTATGGGAATTCTAAATGTAACACCGGATTCCTTCTCAAATGACGGTTACTACAAAAATCCTGATACAGCTCTTAAGAGAGCAGTTCAAATGAAAGAAGAAGGAGCGGAAATAATAGACATAGGAGGTGAATCAACTCGCCCAGATTCCCAAAGGATAAGTGCTAAAGAGGAACTCTCCAGAGTTCTTCCAGTATTAAAAGCTGTTCGCAGAGAACTGCCACATGTTTGGATATCCGTGGATACTTATAAATCAGAAGTAGCAAAGATTTGTTTGGAAGAGGGAGCGGATATTGTAAACGACATAAGCGGTGGCACATTTGATGAAAAAATGTTTAACACCGTAAGCTCTTACAAATGTCCTTATGTTCTTACCCATATAAAGGGAAGACCGGAGACGTGGAAAAAACAACCCCTTATATACGATGATGTGGTAGGAGATATAATCCGTTGGTTTGAAGAGAGAATAAAAATACTTCAGAAGGAAGGATATAACACTGATGAAAATCTAATATTAGATCCGGGGATAGGTTTTGGTAAAACTCCCGAGCAAAATGTGGAGATTTTAAACCGTTTTGAAGAATTTAAAAAGCTGGGGAAACCTCTTCTGGTAGGTGTTTCCCGCAAATCTTTTATAGGTGTAATATTAGAAGAGTTTCTCAACAAAAAAACAGCACCCAAGGAAAGACTTGCGGGAAGTTTGGGAGCTTTAGCTCCCGCTGTGCTGGGAGGAGCAAAAATAGTCCGTGTTCACGATGTAAAAGAGACTAGAGAATTTTTGGCAGTTTTAGATGCGGTGAGAACCTACAATGGATTTTAAAATTCTAAAAGAGCTTTTTAGTTTAAGAGATTTAATTGACATACTGGCGGTTGCTCTTTTTATATACGCCTTTATTTACTTTCTCGTTGTAACAAAGGGTTTTCAGATCCTGCGAATTCTTATTCTCGTAGGTATTTTCTGGGTTGTGGCGGAGCTTGTCCAGCTCAAAACACTGTCTTGGGTTTTTGAAAAAGTTTGGACTTTAGGACTCTTTTCCGTAGTAGTGGTTTTCCAGCCAGAAATAAGGCGAGCTTTGGTGAAAATAGGAGAAAGAACGAAAGTTATAAAACTTACATCTCTTGAAGAACGAACCGTTGAGAGAATTGTAAGGGCATGCAGATTTATGTCCGACAGACAAATAGGAGCTCTCATAGTAATAGAAAGACACCAAAACGTTGAAGATATAATAGAAGGTTGCGTTCCTATAGACGCTGCTGTTTCCGTAGAGCTTATAATAACTATATTCCACCCTACCACACCACTTCACGATGGTGCTATAGTTATAAAGGGAGAAAGGATAGCTTTTGCTTCCTGTGTCCTTCCCCTTTCAAAGACAGCAAAGCTACCAAAAAAATACGGAACACGTCACAGGGCTGCCGTAGGCATAAGTGAGGAAACCGACGCTGTTGCTGTTGTAGTTTCAGAAGAAACAGGAGAAATCTCCATTGCAGTTGAGGGGAATCTGGAACGGAACTTAGATCCAGAAATGCTTAGAGACAGACTTGGAGAGTTGTTAGGATTAAAAGAAGATGAAGGCTCTTAAAATTGTATTTTTAAAGGATTGGAAAAACAAAGTAATGGCTCTTATAATAGCGGTTACTCTATGGACAGTAGTTAACTTCGGTAATAGAACTACTCTTACAGTTACACGTTCCGTAGATATAAGGAACGGCAATGCCGGCTTTACTTACAGAATCAAACCTCAACAGGTAGAGATAACCGTTTACGTAGTGGAAAGACTCATAGCGTCCGGATACAAAGAAAAAGTAAACGCCTACGTAGATTTATCGGGGATTTCTCGGTCAGGTGTTTACAAACTTAAAGTCCAAGTAGATTCTGATCTACCTCTTCTTGTTCAACCCGCCGGTGTAGAACCTTCTGAAGTAAAAGTCTTTGCTGAAAGGAAAAGTTTAAAATAGAAGGTATGGAACTTTATACAGATAGCCAAAGACTTTACATATCGGATCATCAAAGGGTAAAGGGGTTTTCAAAAAAGGAACTATTAGAGAAGGGTAAGTTAGTAAAAGTATGGCAATCCAAAAGATTAAGGAAAACTCCCGTAAAACTCTGCAATACTGAGCGTTATCTTATAGGAGCAGTAGAAAGTATTTTGGTAAAGATGAATACAGAAAACGGAGAAACTTCAGAGCTATGGATTGAAAATGAAATAAAAGACTTTACAACGGATATAAAAGAGATTTTTTTTGTAACTGCGGAAGGAGTATACAAAGTCTCTGAAGAAAAATTTAACCCTTCGGGACTTAAAAAGCTAATAGACTTAAGCGGTGTGGACAAACCTCTGAGATCTTTGTGTTTACGAGGAGATTTTATATACTTGATCGGTGGAAACTTTCTTTACAAAATTCACAGAAAAGGTAGACTTGACCTTGAAAAAACTCTTGCAGAAGGGATAAAATTACTCCCTTCGGAAGAAGGAATAGTAGCAATAACAAAACAAGAAATCCTTCACTTTACAGAAGATCTTGAAACTCTATCCGGAACCACCTATGAAGGAACTTACATTAAAGCGGAGTGTTCCCATAATACCGTTTTTCTTTTGACAGATAAAGAATTAGGTGTTTTTAGCTTAAGCGGGGATAGATACTCTCATGTAGAAAAAGCCCATTACAGAAGCTTTACAGAAGGACTTAACCACCTTTATCTTTACGATGAAAAGGAGGAAAACATTATAGTTGTAAGCAAAAGAGAACTCTTAGGAGATAACTATACAGAAGTAAACTTATCAACACTCTCCGCTATAATCATGACTTCCCTTCTCGCAGTTGAAAGGGAAGGTGCGGAAGTCCTAATCAAAGAAGAAAGGGGATTTGTGAGTATTAACATAAACGGTGAACGTGTATCCTTAGAAGAGATTGTATTTAAGCTGTATAAATACTTCCCTGAACTTTTTTACCTTTACAAAAACCCCGGATATTACAGAGAAGTGGAAAAACTCGCCCTTAGTTTTAAATCAAATCCCGAACCCTTAGAAGAACTGCTCAACAAACATAGAACCTTCAAAACCTTTGAAGAGGATATAGCTAAGGATATAATAGAGTTATCTCTTAAAGAATTATAACTTCCCTTTTTCCCTTTTCTACATAACCACATAAAAAAGTTTCCTCTCCCAGTATTTTAAGTATTTTTTCTGAATCTGCTTGACTTACAACCGCTATCATTCCCACACCCATGTTAAAGGTTTTGAACATTTCCTCCTGTGGTATTTTCCCTATGTCTTGAATCCAATCAAACACAGGATTTTCTGGAATTTTATCTTTTTCAACAATCGCTTTTTTATCTTTCGGTAAAATTCTGATAAGATTTCCCGGTATGCCGCCTCCGGTTATGTGGGCGAGCCCCTTAATGGATACTTTCTTCTTTATTTTTTTTATAAATGAAGTGTATATACGAGTCGGTGTAAGCAAAAGCTCTCCCACAGTATCCCCGAAATCTGTTTTATCTTTGAGCTTTATCCCTTTATCTGTAAGGACTTTCCTTATAAGAGAATACCCGTTGCTGTGGAAACCGGAAGATTTAAACCCTACTAAGATGTCCCCTTCTTCTATGATCTGAGGTCTTATGATCTCTTCTTCTTCGGCTATACCTACGCAAAATCCTGCAAGATCGTAAACTCCTTCGGGATAAAAACCGGGCATTTCTGCAGTTTCTCCACCTACTAAGATGACTTTTGCCTCTTTACATCCTTCAATTATCCCATCAACTATTTCTTTGAGAAGCTTTAGTTCTATCTTTCCTACAGCTATGTAATCAAGAAAAAGAATAGGATCAGCACCCGTTGTCAGTATATCGTTCACATTCATCGCAACAAGATCTATTCCCACTGTATGGTGAACACCTAATTCCTGAGCTATCTTCAGCTTAGTTCCAACACCGTCAGTAGTTGTGAAAATCACAGGTTTTTTGTAATTCCCTATACTTACACCACTGGCGAATCCACCAAGTCCTATAAGGGAAAAAGAAGGAAAGGTTTTCTTTATTTTTTCTTTTACATAAGTAGCAAAGGTCTCCGCCTTTTCTACATCTACTCCAGCTTCTCTGTAAGTAGTCAAAACTCCAATCCTCCTAAGTTCACTATAAGCTTGAAACGAGAATAAAATTTAAGATAATTTTACATAAGGGGTCTTATATGAAGTGTGAGGAAAAAATAGGAAAATTACTCAGGATAATAGAAAGGGTTGCCAACAAGGAGTATGAAAGGGACAATTGGAGAACAATTCTTGACGATGTGGCAGATCTCTTTGAAGCAGACGGTGCTGCCCTTGGGGAAATAAAGGACGGATATATATACTACACTCGCGTATCAAGCTCCATACTGGGATCGGGTCTTTACGATCCAGAAAACTTTAAAGTTCCCGTATGGTGGAGTGCTTTCAGCGAAGCCCTTCTTAAAGGTTATCTTATAGTTAACGATTACAGAGCCTACGAAAGAGCTGTAGAAGCGTGGAAAAAAGCCGGACTCAAAACCAAACTGGTGGCAATTTTAGGAACAGATGAACCCTTCGGCAGTTTGTCAGTAGGTAGGGTAAAAAGTGAAAAACCCTTCACCGAAGAAGACGGGAAAATCCTAAAAAGCTTAGCTTTCATATTCTCCTTTATAGTCAAAGAGGAAATGGAGAAAGAAGAACTAATGGAAAAAGCTATAAGAGATTATTTGACTAAACTATACAACAGGCTTTTTCTTGAAGAAGAGGGCAGAAGAGAAATTGAAAGAGCTAAGCGGTATAACTATCCCATATCTCTTATAATGTTTGATCTTGATGACTTTAAGCGTATAAACGATGAATACGGACATAGCAAAGGAGATGAAATCCTTATAAGATTTGCACAGGTTCTAAGATCCCGTGTGAGAAAGACAGATATACCCGTCAGATTAGGCGGTGAGGAGTTCGTTGTTCTTCTTCCTCATACCTGTCTTGAAGACGCAGTTAACGTTGCGGAAAGGGTCAGATCCGCTTTTGAAAACATGATATTCCGTTTTGATTCCTCTGTGGTCCGCCTTACAGTCAGCGCAGGTATAGCTTGCTGTGATCCTGTGGACTGCGGGCTTGACACTCTTTTGTATAAAGCAGATAAAGCTATGTATAAAGCAAAAAGGGAGGGTAAAAATAAGGTGGAAGTCTTTGTTTGAAAAATGAACAGAATAGTTATCAAAGGAGCCAGACAACACAATTTGAAAAATATAAATCTTGAAATTCCCAAGAATCGCTTTGTTGTAATCACGGGTCCTTCTGGATCAGGTAAATCTTCCCTTGCTTTTGATACCATCTATGCAGAAGGACAAAGGCGTTACGTAGAATCACTGTCTTCCTATGCACGTCAATTCTTGGGTGTAATGGAAAAGCCAGATGTAGATTTGATAGAAGGACTATCCCCTGCTATAGCAATAGATCAAAAAACCACTTCCAAGAATCCGAGATCTACAGTCGGCACAGTAACAGAAATATACGATTACATGAGAGTTTTGTGGGCTAATATAGGAAAGCCTTATTGTCCCTTTTGTTATAGCCTTCTTGAAGGTCTGTCCGCTCATGAAATCTTAGAGAGAATATACAGAAAATACTCAGGTAAAAGGATCATGGTTCTGTCTCCGGTAGTAAGGGGTAGAAAAGGAGAGTTCAGAGATCTTATAAAAGAAATAGATCGTATGGGATATACACGGGTAAAGATAGACGGCGAACTGAAAAGGGTGGTTGAAGTTCCTCCTTTAGAAAAAAACAAAAAGCACAGTATAGATATAGTAACGGATAGACTCATACTTGAAGAGGAAGAAAAAGCACGCCTGCTTACCGCAGTAGAAAAAGCTCTTGAGTTGGCACAGGGACTTGTAAAAATAGAAGAAGTGGATAGTGGTAAAGAGGAGTTGTTCAGTGAACGCCTTGTATGTCCCGAACACGGGTTTTCTATTCCTGAACTTTCCCCACGTCTTTTTTCCTTCAACTCTCCCTACGGAGCCTGTGATACCTGTAAAGGACTTGGAGTAAAGTGGGAAATAGATCCCGGTCTTCTTATAGATGAAGAGGAACCTGCGGTAAACGCTTTTAGAATTGCTTCTTCTACTCTTTTTAACTATATAAAGTTTCCCGTTATAAACGTATTAAAAAGCTTAGGTTACAGTCCAAAAACACCTTTTAAAAATCTGCCTACGAGAGTAAAACGGATACTACTCTACGGAGACTCCGGAGAAGTGAAGTTTGAAGGAATCATAAAGCACTTGGAGAGAAGATTCCTTGAAGAGGATTCCGAAAGGATAAGGGAGGAAATAGAAGATTACATTTTGGAAAAGCCGTGTCCTGAATGCAAGGGATCAAGACTCAAACCTTATGCACTGTCTGTTCTTATAGAAGGAAAAAATATATGGGAAATAGCCAACATTCCTGTTGGAGAAGCTAAGAAATGGATAGATAAATTATCTTATAAGCTTGGAAAAAAAGATTTAGCTATTGGAGAAGGACTTATAAAAGAAATCTCCCAGCGATTGGGGTTTCTTATAAACGTGGGATTAGACTATCTTTCCCTATCCCGTAGTGCAACCACTTTGTCTGGTGGTGAAATGCAAAGAATAAGGTTAGCAACTCAAGTAGGATCAAAACTAACAGGTGTTTTATACGTTCTTGACGAACCTTCTATAGGACTGCATCCCAGGGATACCCACAGACTTATAAAAACGCTCAAGGAACTCAGGGATATAGGTAACACTGTAATAGTAGTTGAACATGATCCGGAAACTATAGAATCAGCCGATTATATAGTAGAACTTGGACCAGGTGCCGGTAAAGAAGGAGGTAATGTAGTAGTAACTGGCAGTTTGGAAGATATAAAAAACAATCCCCGATCTCTTACCGGTGCATACCTTTCGGGAAGAAAGGAAATACCCCTACCTAAGAAGAGAAGAACTCCTTCTGGTAAGTTTTTGAAAATATTGGGAGCTAAGGAACACAATTTAAAAAATATTACAGTAGAACTACCTGTGGGATTGTTTATATGTATAACAGGTGTTTCGGGAAGCGGTAAATCCACCCTTGTTTACGATGTTCTCTACAAATACGCAAAGGCGTTTTTCTACGGTTCTAAGGAACAATGCGGAAAAGTAGAAAGAATAGAAGGGCTGGAGTATTTTGATAGAGTTATAAACGTAGATCAGTCTCCCATAGGTAGAACACCCCGTAGTAATCCGGCAACCTATACTAAGATTTTTGATCAAATTCGTAGTTTTTTCGCGAATACACCAGAAGCCAGAGCAAGAGGCTATAAACCGGGAAGGTTTTCCTTCAACGTTAAAGGGGGAAGGTGTGAAGCTTGTCAAGGAGAAGGTGTCATAAAAGTGGAAATGCACTTTTTACCTCCCGTTTACGTAACCTGTGATGTGTGTAAAGGCAAAAGGTATAACAGGGAGACCTTAGATATTCTGTTTAAAGGAAAAAACATATCGGAAATCTTAGACATGACTGTTGACGAAGCTTTTGAATTTTTCATAAATATTCCTTCTCTTAAACGCAAGCTTCAACTTTTAAAGGACGTAGGTCTTGGGTATATAAAACTCGGACAACCCGCTCCTACTCTTTCCGGTGGAGAAGCTCAAAGAATAAAGCTAGCAAGAGAGCTATCTAAAAAAGAGAAGGGAAAAACACTTTACCTGCTTGACGAACCTACAACTGGACTTCATATGGACGATATAAAGAAACTTATAGAAGTTCTACAGCGTCTCGTGGATAGAGGCAACACTGTTGTTGTAATAGAACACAATCTTGATGTAATCAAATGCGCGGATTGGATTGTAGATTTAGGTCCAGAAGGAGGAGAAGATGGTGGAGAAATAGTGGCTGTGGGAACTCCGGAAGAAATAGCTGAAAATCCGAGATCTTATACAGGTATTTTTCTAAAAAAATATCTATACAGAAAAGAAAAGGTAGCTTAAGAATCCACTGTATCTCCAAACTCACGAGCAAGCTCTTTTATAAGTTTTTCTTGTTTGGGAGTTAGCCTCTTAGGTATATCTATCTTCAAAATAACTATAAGGTCTCCACGTCCCTTAGAAGAGGGAAATCCAAATCCTTTTATCACCTTTTTTACACCGTCTGTTGTTCTCGGCGGAATGTGTATTTTTACTTTCTTACCTTCAAGAGTAGGAACTTCAACTATACCTCCTAAAACCGCTACAGGATAGCTTATACTTTTCTCCGTATAAAGATCTTTACCTACTTTTTTAAAAAGTTTATGGGGTTTTAAAAACACCTTCAAATACAGATCTCCGCTCTTGCCTCCGTTAAAACCTTCGTGTCCTTTTCCGGGTATTTTTAAAGTTTCCCCTTCTTCTATTCCTGCAGGAATATCAACTCTTACTCTTGACTCTATCTGCGCTCTTGCGGTCCCGTAACAAGTAGGACACGGGTTTTTTAATAAGTAACCTTTTCCCCCACAAACAACGCATTTTTTTGGAAAGTTCAATATACCTGCGTTCTTTTTTCCCTTACCACCGCAGGAGTGACATACAACCTTATCCGCTTTCCCTACTACCCCTTTTCCCCCACACTGAGGACAAAGGGATATTCTACTGAACACTATTTCTTTTTTTGTGCCAAAGGCTGCCTCTTCAAGGGAGAGGGACAGTTTCAGGATCAAATTCTCTCCCTTCTTAGGTTTTTTACTTCTTTCAAGAAATGTTCTTTCTATAAACTGCTGAACCTGCTGAACAAAGTTCCTTATTTTATCCTCATCTCCGTTTAAAAGAATTCTGTCGTATTCACGTCTTCTATCAGGATCTGAAAGAACATGATAGGCTTCGTTAATTTCTTTAAACCTTTCATGAGCCGAAGGATCTGGATTTCTGTCAGGGTGATAGTGTCTTGCAAGTCTTCTGTAGGCTTTTTTGATTTCTTCAAGACTTGCCCCCCTGTTTACACCTAAAATACTGTAATAGTTTTTCACTGTTTTCCTCCGACAAGTCTGTGCATTGCTTTGTGAAGAATAATAGGATCGTATTCTCCTAAGGAAGAAAAGTGTTTTCCGTCCCCTCCTGTTATGAACAGAGGTAGCTCTAAACCCGTTATATGGGAAAAACGGCGAACAGCTTCTTTTATAAAGGATAGACTTTCAACGTATACTCCTGCCATAACACACTCAAAAGTATTCCTTCCCAAAAAAGTATCAAGAATCTCAGGTTTATAAGAAGGTATTCCCTCTGTTGATTGGTTCAATGCTTTGAGCTTAAGAGATAGTCCTGCTGTTATAAACCCTCCCTTGAACACACCTTTAAACAAAAGATCTACAACAAGAGCTGTTCCTGCCATTACAAGAATAGCGCTTTCCGAAAAAAACTCTTTAACTCCGTATGCAAAGAGAACTCTGTCAATTCCAAGAGTTTCAGGACTTTGGTAATCTACTTTAAGAGGAATATCTTCCAATTTAAGAATTTTTAATTTTTTTCCGAACACCTTCCGTAAGGTATTTTCAAGAGAAGCTTTTACAGAAACCGCAACAACCCTGTCCCAGTTACCTTCAAGGGTATCTATATTATTATGGGCAAACTTTCCCATGAAGAATACCTTATCTCCATCAAAATAACAAGCGTCAACAGATGTGTTACCTACGTCTAAGGTAAGAATTCTCATAATATTAAAATCTATCTTTTTTTCTCTTGCTCTTTTGCAGATTTCATGATACATTTATCTTAAAACCTGTGTCGGGGGGTGTGTTATGAGTGGATCAAGATTTTCTAAAATAGGGCTTGCTTTCATCTTGTCTTATTCCGCCTTGCAGGGAGCCTACGCTCTTGATTTTGCGGAAAGTGCTAAGGTTAAACTTGAACTAAGACCCAGATGGGAACACGCCAACGTTAAGGGAGGGACAAAAGCTGCTAACGGAGTAACGGTTCGTATAAGGGTAGGCACAGAGTTTAATAACCTTCTGGGTGTAAAGAATCTCTCCTTATTCTTTGAACCCTGGACTGTTCCCGCACTGGTAAAGAACTACTCTCCCGAAAACGTTGAATACGATCCTATCCCAGATCCTGTTCTTACAAGGATAAATCAGGCATATCTAACTTACAAAGGCGGAAACTGGAAAGCTAAATTGGGAAGGCAGATTATCCTGCTGGATAATCAAAGATTCATCGGACCAGTGGGCTGGCGTCAAATGGCTCAGACCTTTGACGCTTTAAGATTAGATTTCAAACCTGTGGAAAAACTCAATGTAATGGCAACCTATGTAGCAGCAAAAACAGGTATAACAGGTTTAAAGTTAAGTCAGAAAACTATGCCAACCGCGCCTTTCGTAGCTTATAACACAGACATAGGAGATGATTCCCTTGTCAACGACTCCGTATTTCTCCATGCCACTTACAGCTACAGTAAAAAAGGTAAGATAGTCGCTTACGCTTATCTGTTAAACGGGCTTTCGGATACCTACGGAGTAAGAGTTTCAGGTAAACCAGAGTTGGTTTCCAACTTTATGCTTGGATATTGGGCTGAATTCGCTTATCAAAGAGATCCCACATTAACTTCTCATGAAATAGGAACAAGAAAAGTAGATACTTATTACTACAATTTGAACATAAAACCTACCTACAGAACATCTATCGGAAATGTCTTTTTAGAAGCGGGATACGAATTCCTCGGCGGAGCTGATCCCGACGAAAGTGCCGGTTTTACTACACCACTTGCAACCTTGCACGCACACAATGGTTGGGCTGATCTGTTTGTGAAATACACCGCCAATTCAAACACTTGGGGACTGATAAATCCCGTCTTAGGAGGTGGTCTTAAGAGTAAGAAATTCGGAAACCTGTGGGTAAGGTATCACATCTTTAAATCCGACAAGGCGCTACCTACCGGAGGTAAGAACTTTGGAACGGAATTGGATATAGTCTATAAAAAGAAAATAGTTAAGAATCTGGCCGTCGCTGCTAAGTATGCCGCCTACAAGGCGGACGACGAGGCTAAGGGCTTCACCGTAGGAGGCACGGATACCACCAAATACTGGATCTGGCTGGAATACAGGTGGGGATCCTGAACCCTTTAAGGCAGGCGTAAAGCCTGCCTTCTTTTATTAAATTACCTGTTAAAATTTTATTCTAATTGGGAATGATATGTGAAGTATGCCTATCCGAGGAGAAAAAAGAAAAGGAAAAGTATGTTCTTAGAACCTTCGGGACTCCGCTTGAAGAGATAAAAGAACTTCTTGAGAAAATTCCCTTTAAATACGAAGCGGGAGCGTGGGGAGTTGATCTGTTTTTTCACAATCGAGAAGATTGGAATAAGGCAAAGGGAAAAATTTCCCATGCACTTTACGCAGATTCTTTTGTTTCTATGGAGGAAGTTGTAGGTAATTTACTACGCCAAAAGGGGTTTACCCTTAGTATAGCAGAGAGTTGCACGGGCGGGTTGATTTCTGCCAGAATTGTTAATGTTCCGGGAAGTTCCGATTACTTCAAAGGTGGTGTTATTGTTTATTCTAACGAATTAAAGGAAAAACTTCTCGGAGTTAACAGAAACACACTGCTCAGATACGGAGCGGTTTCTCTACAAACGTGTAAAGAGATGTTGAAAGGGCTTAAAAGCTTGTTCAAAACAGAAACAGGGATAGCTGTTACGGGAATTGCTGGACCTGGAGGAGCAGAGAAAAAACCACAAGGGTTGACTTATGTGGGAGCTTATATAGGAAGGAATGTTCTTATAGAAGAACATATTTTCCCTTTTGAGAGAAACCCTAACAGGTTCATGGCTTCTCAATCCGCCCTTAATTTACTCAGAAGATTGCTTCTTAAGGAGGTATCATGAAGATACATCCCACAAGTGTTGTAAGCAAAGAGGTAATTCTTTCAGAAGACGTTGAAATAGGTGCTTTTTGTGTAGTGGAAGGTAATATTAAGATAGGGAAAGGGACTAAAATCGGTAACAGAGTAACACTGAAAGGAAAAGTTACCATAGGAGAAAACTGCCGTATATACGAAGGAGCGGTTATAGGAGAAGAACCTCAACATTTAAAGTATAGCGGTGAGGAGAGTGAAGTTTTAATAGGAAACAACGTTGTGATCAGAGAATACGTAACTGTTCACAGGGGAACAGCTCTTGACAAGATGAAAACTGTAATAGGAGATGGTTGTATGCTCATGGCATACGCTCACATCGCCCACGATTGCATAGTAGGTAAAGGTGTTATAATGGCAAACTGTGCTACCTTAGGGGGACACGTTGAAGTAGGGGATTACGCTTTCATAGGTGGTCTTTCCGCAGTGCATCAGTGGGCACGTGTGGGAGCTTACGCCATGGTAGGTGGTCTTTCCGGTGTTTCCTTGGATATACCACCCTTTACCGTAGCTTCTGGACAACACGCCTACTTATACGGAATAAATACAGTAGGACTTGAAAGAAACGGTTTTTCCAAAGAAAGAATTTCAGCTATAAAAAAAGCCTACAGATTACTCTTCAGAAGCAACCTTCTTAAGACAGAAGCGATTAAAAAATTAAGGAAAGAGTTTGAAGGAAATAAGGATATAGAATTTATGATAGAGTTTCTTGAAACCTCAAAAAGAGGTATAGCTTCAGACAAGAAAAGAAAAAAAGCAATGTAAAATAGCGGAGGAATGAGTTGAAAATAGCGTTGGGTTCAGATCACGCAGGCTTTCCTCTTAAAGAGAAGATAAAGCAGTTTTTGTTGAAGAAAGGCCACGAAGTCGTGGACTTCGGAACGTTATCAGAATCTCCCACAGATTACCCTATTTACGCTAAGAAAGTAGCCTTAGCAGTAAGTAAAGGAGAGGTTGATAAAGGGATTCTTGTGTGCGGAACAGGAATAGGAATGTCTATTGTCGCTAATAAGTTCAAGGGAATAAGAGCTGCTTTGTGTTTAAACGAATACATGGCAAGAATGAGTCGTAAACACAACAATTCAAATATTCTCTGTCTCGGAGATAGGGTTGTAGGAGAAGAACTTGCCTTTTCCATAGTTCAGGCATGGCTTGAAGCCTCTTTTGAGGGAGGAAGACATCGGAAAAGATTGGAGATAATAGAAGAAATAGAGAAGAATAGGCGGACTCATGGAACGCCTTAAAAAACTCTATCCTGATCCTGTTCTGCTGTTTACCGTTTTCCTGTTAACACTTATGGGTTTTTTAACTATCAGTAGTGTGAAAATTGCTCCCAATCTTTTTTTTGATTTAAGTTTATCCGATCTGAGGAAACCCATACTGTTCTTTTTTTTCAGCATTACAGGTATTCTGTTGATGTCTTTTATAGCTTTTGCTTTTAACTACAGGAAAATAAACAGTCAAAAATTCATATACATCACCGTAGGTATTTCTCTTTTTCTATTATTGATAATACTGGTTAAAAAGTTGTTGTTAAACAAACCTGTTGACAGATGGTTAATAGGCACAAGTATTCAACCTTCAGAATTTTCAAGAATAGTAATAGTTATTTTCATAGCTTACTATGTCTCCAGAAAGGGTTACATAAATAAGCTAAGATTCTTCGGCTGGGCTATTTTAGTAGTTTTAGCACACTCAATTTTGTTGTTTCTTCAACCTGATAAAGGAATGGCGATATTTGTAATGCTCCTAGCTTGGCTTATGCTGTGGATAGGAGGTTCTTCTCCCAAGGTTTACGTGCCTGTAGCGGGATTATTCGCTTTAGTAGGTGTCTTTATGATTTTATTTGGTGGTGATTACGTTCATAAGAGATTTCTTGCGTGGAGAAATCCCGTAGAAGATTCCTTCGGTTCAGGATATCAAGTCATTCAATCTCTACTTGCTTTTATGAACGGAGGACTCTTAGGTCAAGGATTTGGTAAAGGATTTCAAAAACTCGGTCCTCTTACGCAAGCGGACACGGACTATATCCTCGCTACCATAGGAGAGGAACTCGGATTCCCGGGAATTATTTTTTTGTTCTCCTTATACGGTGTTCTTTTTTGGCGATTGCTTAAAATAGCCACAGAAACCGTAGATACCTTCGGAAAGCTTATAGTTACAGGTATAATGCTTAATCTTCTTATAGCAGTTGTTGTTAATATAATGATGGCTGTTAACATACTTCCTCCTAAGGGAATGCCTTTACCTTTTGTCAGTTACGGCATAAGTAATCTGTTAGCTTCCTTTGTAGGCTTGGGTATAGTAGGCGCTGTTTATAAAAAACAGTTACACTTCAGAGGGCTTTGATAGAATTCATAAATTATGAAGACAGTGGATTTGAGAAATAGAATCTGGAGATCGGAAGAGAGACTGATTTATCTGTCTAAAAGAGGTGAAATACTTTCAAAGGAATTTGAAGAAAAAGTTAAAGAGATAGTGGAAGAAGTTAAAAAAAGAGGGGATAAGGCTTTATTAGAATACACAGAGAAGTTTGACGGTATAAAGCTAACTCCCGAAACCCTTGAAATTCCTTACGAAAAAATTGAAGAAGCCTACGATAGTATAGAAGAAGAAGTTAGAGAAGCTCTTGAAATAGCAGAGGAAAGAATAAGATCCTTTCATGAGTTGCAACTGGAAAAGTCTTTTTTTAAAGAAGAAGAGGGTATAATTCTCGGTCAAAGAGTTCTTCCCCTGGAAAGGGTCGGTGTATACGTTCCGGGAGGTAAAGCTTCTTATCCTTCCACAGTTTTAATGAATACGATTCCTGCAAGCGTAGCGGGTGTAGAAGAGATAGTAATGGTTTCCCCTAATCCTAACAAATACACTCTTGCAGCTGCTTATATAGCAGGGGTGAGCAGAGTATTTAACATAGGCGGTGCTCAAGCCGTTGCAGCTCTCGCTTACGGGACGGAAACTGTTCCACGCGTTGATAAGATTGTAGGTCCGGGTAATATATACGTAGCTCTTGCAAAAAAGCTACTGTTCGGCACTGTGGATATAGATATGATAGCGGGTCCTTCTGAAATTCTCATAATAGCAGATGAAAGTGCCAATGCTGAGTGGATAGCTGTTGATCTTCTTTCTCAAGCGGAACACGATGAACTTGCCGCCGCTGTTCTTTTAACTCCTTCGGAGGTTTTAGCGGAAAAAGTCAGAAAAAACATTGAGAAAATCCTTCCAACTCTTCCCAGATACGATATAGCAAGTAAATCTTTGAATAAGTTTGGAACAATTTTCATAACAGAAGATCTACTTCAAGCTTGTGAAGTTTCTAATACGATAGCTCCTGAACATTTAGAAATAATAACAAAAGATCCTTGGTCTATTCTGCCCTATATAAGACATGCAGGAGCTGTTTTCTTAGGAAGTTACAGCACTGAATCTCTGGGAGATTACGTATTAGGTCCGAATCATACCCTACCTACGGGAGGTTCCGCCCGATTCTTCTCCCCACTCGGTGTTTACGATTTTTTAAAGAGAACTTCCCTGCTTTACGTTTCGGAGAAAGGATTTAAACAATTAGGTTTACTTGCGGAACGTATAGCTGAGGCGGAAGGACTTACAGCCCACGCCCTTGCAGTAAAGATAAGAAGAGAAAAATGAAATTTATCCTGTTTCTTATTCTAATACTTATTCTATCCTGTGCAGAGAAAGGACAGGAGTGTCTACCTGTTTCGGAAGTGATAAAAGAATATGAGTTTAGAAAAATCCCTACAGACTTTCGCATCTACGGAGTATTTTTATACGGTCCTCTTAAGTCACCTATGATGCTTGCTAAGTTTGACGGATTCTATACGGTAAGAGTTGCAAAAACAAATAAAATAAAAATAGAAAAGAATAAGTTGTGTATAGAAAACAAATGCTATCTTTTACCAATAGCACCTGAAAATTTAATTTTCGGAAGAGTATTATCGGGAGGAGAATATCATTTTTGCAGAAACTCCCTTCTTATGTTCAGAAAGAAATTGGGAGTATATGAAAAACTCGTAGTTTTTGAGGGAAAAAAATTGAAAGAATTAATAGTTAGGAATATTAAAAAAGAAAAGAGTATAAGAATCATTTTCGGAGATCTCAAAGGTAAATTCTTCAGAGAATTAACTTTTGAAATAGAAGGGAACAAAGTTAAACTTGTTATTGAGGAGGTTGAAATCTGATGTATCCGGATCTTATAGAGATATTCGGCGTAAAGATATCTACCTACGGTATTTTAGTAGCCACAGCTCTTCTTATAGGATATTTCACCCTTTTGAAATTAGCCAGAAGAGAAGGAATTTCCCCTGAAAAAGCCGAATCTGTCTTTCTGTATGCGGTTATTTTCGGTCTTATAGGTTCCAGAGTTGCTTTTATATTAGAACACCCTGAAAGTGTAGAAAGCTTTTTAGATCTAATAGCTATTTGGAAAGGGGGTTTGAGTTTTCTCGGCGGTTTAGCGGGAGGGATAGTAGGAGGACTTATAGCCGTAAAGAGAAATTCCATTCCTATTTGGAAAATGGCTGATGTGTCTTCTCCCACACTGGCATTAGCTCACTCAGTAGGAAGGCTCGGTTGCACAGCTGCGGGTTGCTGTTACGGCAGACCGGTTCCCAATGCTGAAGATGTCAGTGTGGGCATACACTTTATGAAGGACTTTCCTTTCTTTTATATAGTGTTTCCTACGGGAGCTGTTGCTCCTCAGAGTATTCCCCTTTATCCTACCCAGCTTTTGGAAGCTGGTGGTAACTTTTTAATATTTCTTGTGCTTTTACTTTTAACAAAAAGAAAAAGTTTTGACGGAGAAGTTTTCAGTCTATACCTTCTCCTCTACGGAGCGGAGAGATTTGCTCTTGAGTTTTACAGAGGAGTAACACCCCCCTTACCGGGCATAGGCTTAACGTGGAATCAGGTGGTTTCCGTGATTATGATGATAAGTTCTTTAATTCTTTTCTTTATGCTCCGTGCTTCTGCTTCTCCCGCAAGAGAACGCTAATTCTGTAATCTATAAGAATTTCAATGGGTAATCTTTGCAAATCCGGATCTCTGAAAGGTATGCTATAGGGTGATCTTTTGAGTTTCTCCTCCTCTTTCTGACTTAAAGGAGGAATCTTTCCTTTTAAAGAAGCTACGGTGCCACTACTTTTTCTACCAACAGGTGTAGAACTCCCTACTCTGAATCCTAACCTTTTCAGGGCTTCTCTCACTGCTGATGAAGAAGTATAGGAAACCCAAATCCCTTTTTGATCCATTCTTTTTTTTATTTCATTTAGAAATTCAAGAGTCCAGAGCTCAGGATTTTTATAAGGAGAAAAAGGATCGTGAAAAACAGCGTCTGCTTTAAAGCTTTTAACTTCCTTTATTCTAAGACGTGCATCTCCTTCCAGAAGAGTGAACTTTATTCCTTCCTTTTCTCCGTAAGGAACAAGGGACAGAATAAGTTCGTGAAATTTCTCGTAGGGTGCGGGAAGGGGGGGAATCTCTGCAAGTAAGTTTTTTTCAAAAGAAATAACCTCAACGTATATTTCAGGATTCTTTTGCTTTATATGGTATAAAGCCACAGTAACGTTGTAACCCAAACCGAAACCTATATCAAGAATTTTTATACTCTTTTTATTTGTATTTAAAAGACCAGAGGGAATGAGAAATTTGTAAATGCTCTCTGTAACAGCTCCCGCCGTTACGCTGTGATACGGTTCTCCGTATTTACCGCTGAAAAGGGTACAAGATCCATCTGCAGTTTTAAGTAATTTGTCAGCGTAGTTTTTAAGAGTCCACCTTTTTATATCTGCAATTAACCTGTGTATTTCAGAGTCTTCAAAGGAAAGATTTAAACTTCTAATTCTTTCCCTTATCAAATCCTCAACCCACAACCTTGTCCTTACCTGTTCTTTTAGCGGTGTAAAGATTATCGTCCGCTTCCCTTAGAAGTTCTTCAGGAGATTCTACTCCTTCTCTCATCTCCGATACACCGAAGCTAGCTGTAACCCTTATTTTATTACCCTCGTGATCCACAGTATGATTGGATATGACATTACGCAGTCTCTCAGCGACCATAAGAGCTTCTTCCTTGGTTATACCCGGCAGTATTATGGTAAACTCTTCTCCTCCGGTTCTTGCGGGAATGTCCTTAGCTCTAAGATAATTTCTCAGAATATTACCCAGTTCTTTAAGAACTTTATCTCCCGCTAAATGACCGTAGGTATCGTTTATTCTTTTAAAATTGTCAAGATCCAGCATTATCACGGAAAAAGGATAACCGAACCTTTTAAAATCCCTGAAGAATTCCGAAAGAGTTCTCTCAAAGGATCTTCTGTTCCTAAGACCTGTAAGGGGATCTACGTTTGCTTCCTCTTTAACCCTTCGCAGTTCATCTCTAAGTCTTGAAATTTCCTCCTTTTGCTCTTCTAATTTTCTCATGAACTTACGGTTTATCCCTTTTAGTCCTTTTACTTCGTGCATTATCTTGTTGAGTATTCTCTGAAGGTTATCTTCCTGAACAGTTGACACAATACTTTCAAGCTTTTCCCCACCTGCGGAGATGTTCCTATCATGTTCGTGAACACTTTTATAAACCTTTTGTATGCTTTCAAACAGTTCATCAATAATCTTCTCCACCACATTGGCAGATCTCTCTTCTTGTTTGTCCAATTTGATTTGGTAAAGATCAAAGTAAATATCAATGAGTTCACTTTTGGAAAGATTTAAATTGTTCTCTTTCATATAACAAAAAATCCTGAACCATCTTTCATAATTTTGAGGGGAGGGAATAATCTTCTCCCTTGCCATAAAGGTTAAAACGTCTTTGACAATCTCACCGAGAAATTTAAAGTCTTCTTCAGTAAGAACAGAACCGTTAACCATTTTCTCTTGGAGTTTACATTTAATTTTCCTTCTCATTTTTAATTGATTTTATCACTTCATTTACAAAATAGCTTAAAATTTAAATGTGGAAGGTTCAGCACTGCTTTTTATGTTGCTTTCTTGGGGACTGATTTTAGGGCTTAATATATTCTGCTTTACCCTTTTACTTACAAGAACAGAGAATGTTAACGTTTCTCCTACAAATCGCAGAGCAGTAGGAAAAGACGAAGAAGAGGAAATAACTTGATTCCTATGCTTAGAATAGGGAAAGTTCCTTATCTTAACGCTCTTCCCCTTTTTCACTCTTTAAGAGGATTTGATCTTGTAGAAGGACACCCCGCTGAACTTGTAAAACTCCTAAGGGAAGGTAAAATAGAAGGCGGTATAGTTTCCTCTGTAGAGTATTTCTTTAACCCTGATCTGTATTACATACTTCCCAATGTATCCATATCCTCACGAGAGAAAGTTTGTTCTGTTCTTCTCCTTTCCGATAAACCCCTTAGGGAAATTCGCAAGATAAAAGTTACCGCAAGCTCACTAACTTCCAGATATCTGATTTCGTATATATTTAAAAAAATCTATTCCATTACTCCGCAGGAAGTTTCCTCCGGTGAAGAAGCTTTTTTAGCAATAGGAGATGAAGCTCTTAAGCTCAAGAAGAAGTATTCCTTTACTTACGATCTCGGAGAGGAATGGTTTAAACATACAAAACTACCCTTTGTTTTTGCTCTTTTTCTTATAAGAAAAGACACTCCAGAGGAGTGTGTTAGGGAACTCTACAAAAGACTACAAAAGTCTCTCAGAGATTTCTTTACAAACAGAAAGGTTTCTCCCTTTACTCAAGAATACGTAAAGAACTGTATAGACTACTCACTTAAAGGTATTCACTTTAAATCTTTAAAAAAGTTCTTTGCTTTCATGGAGGAGGAAACGGGAAAACCCGCTCCTTCCTCTATCGTTCTCTTTCCCCTCTGATGAACTCTTCAACCATCTTCTTTGCTTGCCAATCAGGATACTGAACAGGCGGGTGTTTCATTGTATAAGCACTTATTGAATACAGAGGTCCTCCTATACCTCTATCCCTTGCAAGCTTTGCACATCTTATAGCATCTATCATTGATCCCGCACTGTTGGGGGAATCTTCCACATCTAATTTAAGTTCCACATACATAGGAACATCTCCAAAGAGCTTGCCTTCAAGTCTTATATAAGCTATTTTGCGATCCTTTAACCAAGGAACCCAATCTGAGGGTCCTATGTGAACACTTTCCCAGCTCATACCGTTGGGAATCAAGGAAGTAACAGCTTCAGTTTTAGACACTTTTTTTGTTTTGAGTCTTTCTCTGGCAAGCATGTTTAGAAAATCTGTATTGCCGCCAAAGTTCAACTGATAGGTTCTTTCCACTTTAACCCCTCTGTCTAAAAAGAGCTGAGTCAAAGTTCTGTGAACTATTGTAGCTCCCACTTGGGATTTTATATCATCTCCTACAACAGGAATCCCTCTTTCCTCAAATTTCTTAGCCCATTTTGGATCAGATACTATAAAAGTAGGCATTGCGTTTATAAAAGAGACACCTGCTTCAAGACAAGCACGTGCGTAAAATCTCGCCGCTTCTTCGGATCCGACAGGAACGTAGTTTATAAGGACATCGGCTTCGGTCTCCCTTAAAACCCTTACAACGTCTTCAAGTTCGTCTTCCTTTTCCTGAGCAAGAACAAAGGTTCTGTCTTCCGGATAGTCCCTCATATGGGGGGCGAATCCGTCCAAAACCTTGCCCATTCTGACTTTTACTCCCATATAGGGGACATCGGGTTCAAAAACAGCAGTGCAATTTGGCGGTGCAAATATAGCTTCAGAAACGTCTTTGCCTACTTTTCTGGCATCTATGTCCCACGCTGCTACTATTTCCAAATCCCACGGTTTGTATCCCCCCACATCTTCGTGCATAAGCCCACTGCAATCCAATGTGCCTTTTTTCTTGTAATAGTAAATTCCCTGCACAAGAGAACTGGCACAATTTCCAACACCTGCTATAGCAACTCTGACTTTCCCACCCATTCTCTCCACCTCCTTTAAGGGTGTTTAAAGTCTTTTTATTGATGTCTCTTACCTTAAATTATATTAACACTAACCTTAAGTTACAAGCTCTTACTTTTAAAAAAGAACTCCTTCTTTTCCGGTTATACTCTTAAGGTCTGTGTGCTTTCCTATTATTTCAAGAAACTCTTCTTCACTAATGGTCTTTATCCCCAGCCTTTTAGCTTTGCTTAATTTTGTTCTACCAGGATCCTTTCCCACCACCAAGTAGGTAGTCTTTGAAGTTACACTGTTGGAGAAAATTCCACCCAGACTTTCCACTATCCCAGCCGCCTGCTCCCGAGAACAGCAGTTCAAGCTTCCTGTAAAGACAAAAACCATACCCTTTAAAGGTCCTTCCTTCTTTTCTTTCTTAAGGTTTACGCCCGCTTTTTCCAGTTTTTTTATAACCTCAAGATTCTCCTTTCTTAAGAAAAACTCCTTTATACTCTTCGCTACAGTAATACCTATGCCTTCTAACGAGATAAGCTCTTCTAACGAGATTTTCTCCAAATCCCATATACTCTTTATTTTCTCTACCAGTTTTTTGGCGGTTGTAAGTCCAACGTATCTTATACCAAGGCCGTATATAACCCTCTCTAAGCTCCTTTTTTTAGACTCTTGTATTGAGCTGTATAGATTAAAAGCTGCTTTTTCCGCAAATCCCGGCAGTTTAACAAGATCCGTAGGCTTTAAGTAGTAAAGATCCCCTACGTCTTTTACAAGATCTTTTTCGTATAAGGCTTTTGCAGTTGCTTCTCCTAATCCTCTTATATCCATTGCCTCTCTGCTTCCCCAGTGTATAAGCCTGAGTATAACTTGAGCGGGACAGGCTATATTTATACAGCGCCATGCCACTTCTGTGGGTAATTTTACAAGTTGTGATCCACAGGAAGGACAGTTTTCAGGGAACTTTATGGGCTTTTCTTCCCCTTTTCTTGCTTCTTTTACAACCTCAACAACATAGGGAATCACTTCCCCCGCTCTTTCAATAAGCAGGGTATCTCCTATTCTTATATCTTTTTCCTTTATAAAATCTTCGTTAAACAAAGATACAGAAGAAACTGTTACTCCACCTATTTGAACCGGTTCTAACTTGCCTACCGGTGTCACAGTTCCCACTCTACCCACTTGAAATACAACTCCTATGAGTTTCGTGGTTGCCTGCTTGGGTTTGAACTTAAAGGCTATAGCCCACCGCGGATGATGAGAAGTAAAGCCCAGCACCGTATAGTATTCCCTACGGTTTACCTTTACAACCATTCCGTCTATTTCGTAGGGATATCTTTCTCTCTTTTCCTCCCATTCCTTGCAGTAACTTATAACTTCTTCTATACCTTCACACAGTTTCATATCGGGAAAAGGAGTGCTGAAACCCAAAAGATGAAGCATTTTTATAGCTTCGTAATGAGTCGGAGGATACGCAGATTGCGGTTCCACGTAAGAAACTTGATACACTACAGCAGATAGTTTTCTCTTAGCAACTTCAGCAGGATTCTGGAGCCTAACAGAACCCGCCGCTGCATTTCTTGGATTGGCAAAGGGAGGCAATCCCTCTTCAAGTCTGTCTTCGTTCATTTTCTTGAATTCCTCTTTACTTATTAAAACTTCTCCCCTTATTTCTATCAGATCTATACCGTAACGGGAGAATTCTGCTCTTAAAGGGATAGTTCTTATAGTTCTGAGATTTGCAGTGATATCCTCTCCTGTTTCTCCATCGCCACGAGTTGCTCCTCTTATGAGTATATCTTTTTTGTAAACAAGTGCTATTCCTGCTCCATCATACTTAGGTTCCACACTATACTGAACCCTATTAAGTCCCGTTAGCTCTCTTACTCTCCTATCAAAATCTCTTAATTCCTCTTGGGTGTATGCGTTGTCAAGAGAAAGCATAGGAGCGTAGTGATTAACTGTTGCAAAAAAACCCGTTATCTCGCTGGCAACTCTTTGAGTAGGGGAATCAGGTGTTATTAGAGAAGGATACTTTTTTTCAAGATCTCTTAAGGTTCTGAAGAGCTGATCGTATTCATAGTCAGATATTACAGGAGAATTCTGAATGTAATACTTATAATCGTGGTAGCGTATAACTTTTCTTAAAAGATCCACATACTTCAGAGCAGAGTTGTAATCCGAGGTTTTAATACGCGGAATATCTTTAAGCAGTCTTCTTGTCAACTCAATAAGTTCTCTTTCTTTTTCCGCAGAATACATATTCAGTTAGTAGTATAATTCACAAAAAGAAGATGAAAATAGGCTTTATAGGCTTAGGGAAACTGGGCAGAGCTATTGCTGAAAGGTTGATTGAATCAGGAATTGAGTTGGTAGTTTGGAACAGAACAGTTGAAAAGGCAAAAGAATTAGGAATCCCTACAGTTAACTGTCCCGCTGAGCTTACTAAGGTTGTTGATAAGGTTTTCATTATAGTTTTTGATTCCCAAGCTTCCGAAGAAGTTTTATTCGGTAAAGGAGGACTAGTGGAAGGGGAAATAGAAGGAAAAACGATAGTAGATATGACAACCAACCATTTCTTATACGTTAAAACAGCGGAAAGGGAGCTTAAAAACCACGGTGCTTTTTACTTAGACGCTCCAGTGTTTGGCAGTGTTATTCCTGCGCGCAAGGGAGAACTCACAACGGTTATAGGCGGAAACAGACAGAAGTTTGAAGAAGTTCGTCCCATTTTTGAGAAATTCTGTAAAAAGATTTTTTACGTAAAAGAAGCTGGAAAAGCAACAAAGATAAAACTTCTTAACAACTTCGTCTTAGGAGGGATAATGGATATACTGGCAGAGTCAATTGCCATAGCGGTAAAAGCGGGAATAGAAAAGGATTTATTCATAGATGTGCTAAGTGCAGGTGCAGGTAATTCCTATATACTAAACGCTAAAAAGGAAAAAATTCTAAAGGAAGACTTTTCTCCGCACTTTTCGGTGAATCTCATCTACAAAGATCTCCATTATGCACAGGATCTTTTGAAAGAACTTGAACTTTTCTCCTTCACACTTTCAGCTGTGAAGGAAACATACGGGCTTGCCAAAAAAGAAGGATTAGGAGAAGAGGATTTTTCAGCAGTGTATAAACTCTTGAGTCTATAATTTTCCTTATGCTTTCAAAACGTGTGTCTCAGCTTGAAGCTTCTCCTACCTTAGTTATAACCGCTAAGGCAAAGGAATTAAAAAGTAAGGGAGTAGATGTAATAGGCTTCGGTGCGGGAGAACCGGATTTTGATACACCCGATTTTATAAAGGAAGCTTGTATAAAGGCTTTGCAAGATGGGAAAACTAAATACTCACCGCCTGCTGGAATTCCAGAACTAAGAGAAGCGGTTTCGGAAAAACTCAGAAGAGAAAACAAACTGAATTACGAACCTTCGGATATCGTAATCACTTGCGGAGCAAAAATGGCTCTTTTTCTGGTATTTTCCGTTCTTTTAAATCAAGGCGATGAGGTGCTTCTGCCCACACCTTACTGGGTTACTTATCCCGAACAGATCAAACTGTTAGAGGGTAAGCCTGTCAAAGTTCCCACAGGAAAAGATTTCGTCCTAACTGTGGATCTTTTAAAAGAATACACCACAGACAAGACAAAAGCGCTTGTGATAAACTCTCCTAACAATCCCACAGGGGTTGTTTATCCACCTGAAGTTTTAAAAGAAATAGCCACCTTTTGCTATGAAAAGGGGATTTTTATAATATCCGACGAATGTTATGAAGCCTTCGTTTATGAAAATGCGGAGTTTATAAGCACAGCGTCCTTTTCAGATTCTTTAAGAGAAATAACCTTCACTGTGAACGCCTTTTCCAAAACTTACTCTATGACAGGTTGGAGAATAGGCTACGTAGCCTGCCCACCCCCTTTTGTGAAAGCTATAGCCAGTCTAAACAGTCAAACCATATCCAACGCAACCACCTTTGCTCAATACGGCGCTCTTGAAGCTTTAAAGAATCCTTCAGCTTCCGAGTATGTAAATAAGATGAGATTGGAATTCCGTAAGAGAAGAGATAAAGCCTACGAACTTTTAAGATCAATACCTCACATAAGTTTAATCAAACCTCAAGGAGCTTTTTACCTGTTCCCCGATTTCTCCTACTACGCCCAAAAACTGGGAAACGATATCAAATTAGCTGAAGAACTCCTTGAAAGAGGAAAAGTTGCTTGCGTGCCGGGATCTGCCTTCGGAACAGAAGGATTTTTGAGAATATCTTACGCAATAGATACAGAGAGTTTAGAAGAAGGTATAATCAGAATAAGCAGAACCCTTGAAAACCTATCCTAATACCTTAAATATTTTTTATTGATGAAGGAGGTTAAAAAGATGTTGCGGATTTTGGTAGGTGTTCTTGCTCTCCTCATACTTTCCTGTGAAGGGAATAGAGAAACTTCCTATACTTCGGAACAAACTGAGGCAGTAGAAGGGAAGAATATAATTCCTCAGAAAAAATACGCTTTACTAATAGTGGAGAGCAAGAGCTGTATTTACTGTAAGCAACTAAACAAGGACATAGAAAGAGAAAAAGCCCTTAAAGAAGCTCTAAAAGATATAGACCTATTCCGTATCCTGTACGAAAGTAAAGCCCCGGTAAAAGCAAATTTCGGAGGGAAGTTAATAGAATTAAGTGAAAACGAGTTAGCTAAAAATCTAAATGCCTTATCTTTTCCTTATCTTATTTTTTACGATAAGCAGGGGAATATAATTCTTCAAATTCCGGGATACGTGTATCCTCAACAGCTTATATGTTTGATAGACTACGTCAAGACGGAAGCGTATAAGGAAGAGGACGTAAACACTTACGTAAAAAAGAGGAACTGTGCGTGAAAGTATTCCTTTTTGACCTTGATGGGACTCTTATAGATTCAGCTGAAGATATAGCTTTAATTCTCAGAACTACCTTGGAGAGAATAGGTAAGACTTATAAAATGCCCCAGAGTATAAAGAATTTCATAGGAGGCGGAGTAAAGGCTTTACTGGAAAGAGTTTTAAAAGAAGAGTTCAAAGAAGAATACGTAGAACTGTTTCGTAAATATTACAGGGAAAATCCTGTGATAAAAACTAAGCCTTATAAAGGTATTCCCGATGTTCTTTTTAACCTAAAGCAAGAAGGAAAGAAATTGGCTGTTATTACCAATAAACCAGAAGACATATCCCGCGAGATTTTGAAAAGACTAAATTTGTTGGAGTTCTTTGATTTTATTGCAGGAGGGGATACCTTCCCAGAAAAGAAACCTTCTCCCATGCCTCTGGTAAGATCCCTTCAAATCTTGGGAGAAAACGTAGAAGGAGCTATCATGATAGGTGACACTTCAGCAGATATCACTGCAGCTGTCTGTGCGGGGATAAAAACCGCTTTTGCAGAATGGGGTTATTCAGAAGATGTAAAAATAAAAGCAGATTTTTATTTGAAAAAACCGGAAGATATTTTAGGACTAATTTCCGGAGGAAATAAAGATGTATCTTGATTTTGAAAAAAAACTTGCAGAGTTAAAAGAAAAAATAGACAATCTCAAAGCCCTATATACTATGGGAAACAAGGAAGTTGAAAAGGATCTTAGGGAACTTCAAAAAGAATTCAAATACAGAGCAAAAAAACTTTACGCAAATCTTTCCGCTTGGGACAGAGTTCAGATAGCCAGACATCCCAAGAGACCGCATACCAGTGACTATATAAAGTATCTCTTCAAAAATTTTGTAGAGCTACACGGTGATAGGAGATACGCGGACGATAAAGCTATCATAAGTGGCTTTGCCTATTTTAAAGGAATTCCCGTTGCAGTAATAGGACATGAAAAAGGAAAAGGAACACAGGAAAAAATAGAGAGGAATTTCGGAATGCCTCACCCAGAAGGATACAGAAAAGCTATAAGGATTATGAAGCTGGCGGAAAAGTATAAAATGCCTGTAATAACCTTCATAGACACCCCTGGAGCGTATCCCGGTATTGGTGCAGAAGAAAGGGGACAATCAGAAGCTATAGCAGAAAGCATGCTTACTATGAGTAACCTTAAAACACCCATTGTGTCTGTAGTAATAGGAGAAGGAGGAAGCGGGGGCGCTCTTGCGTTGGGAATTGCAGACCGTGTTTGTATTATGGAAAACGCTTATTACTCGGTAATTTCACCGGAAGGTTGCGCTGCTATACTTTGGAAAGATCAAAACAGAGTAAAGGAAGCTTCAAAAGCCCTTAAGCTCACAGCCGAAGATCTCTACAGTATGGGAATTGTAGATTGTATAATACCCGAACCTTACAACGCAGCTCATTGGGATCACGAAAAAACAGCAAGATTGGTAGGCTATTTTATTAAAAAATGCATAGCTGAGTTATGTGCCAAAGATATAGAAACTCTTTTGAGTGAAAGATTTAAAAAGTTTAAAAATATGGGTGCCTATGTGGAAGAGTGATTTTTCTTACAAGAAGAACACAAGCCGTAAAAATTTATAGAATATCCTAACACTTCAAAATCCTCAGGTTTTTCCGATATCTGAGGCTCACCTTGGACGTGTATGTCTCTTATAATACCGCACTTTATACATACAATATGGTGATGATCTTCTGTATTAGCGTCGTATCTTGCAGAACTCCCCCAGTAACACACTTTGCGGACAAGACTTACTTGCTCTAAAGTTTCCACTGTTCTGTAAACAGTAGCTAAGGAAACGAAAGGATATCTCTTTCTTACCTCTTCGTAAATCTCTTCCACAGTAGGATGTGACTTGGAATTAAGAAGTATTTCGTAAACCGCTATGCGCTGGGGAGTTATTTTAAGACCTTCTTGCTTACACTTTTTTATAAAAAGATCCATCTTTTTCTCCATAAGTTCCATTTCAAACCTCCGGAAACTTTTAAAGACTTTAAATAATATAACAAATTAAAATTATTTATCAATAACTATTTTCATATAGTATATAATTGTAATCTTCCCGCTTTCTTATAAGACGGTAAGATCCTTTTTCTACAAGAACCTCAGCAGGTCTGGGTCTCATGTTATAGTGAGATGCCATTGAAAAACTGTAAGCACCAGCAGAAAGAACAGCAATGTATTCTCCTTTTTCCAAAAACTCTATTCTGCGATCTTGAGCGAGAAAATCTCCTGTTTCACATATAGGACCCACTATATCAGCTATAATGTAAGCTCTGTCTTTTTTTTCAACTGTAACTATGTGGTGATATGCTCCGTATATAGAAGGTCTTACAAGATCGTTCATTCCAGCATCAACAACTACAAAGTGTTTAATCCCTTTATCTTTAAGAAATAATACTTGAGCGATTAAAATACCTGCATTACCCACAACGGATCTACCCGGCTCAAGAATCAAGTGAGCTTCTACTTCTCCTAAAATAGGAAGAATCTCCTTTGCAAGATCAAAAGGCGAAGGTTCTACTTCCTCAGGCTTGTATTTTATTCCTAAGCCACCTCCTATGTCTATATAACGTATATTAAATCCTTCCTTCATAAGTTCCCTATAGAGATTTACAATTTTAAGAACAGCTTCCTTATAAGGAGCGATATCAAGAATCTGTGAACCTATATGGCAGTGAATTCCAACAACTTCAATATTTTTCAAAGAACGCGCTAATTTGTATTCTTCTTTTGCTTGACTGATATCAACTCCGAATTTGCTTTTTCTCAAACCCGTTGAAATATAAGGGTGCGTAAGAGGATTCACATCGGGGTTTACTCTGATGGCTATTCTTGCTTTTTTCCCCAGCCGATTAGCAATACTGTCCAGTATATAAAGTTCGTCACGAGACTCCACGTTGAACATAAGTATTTCCTTAGACACCGCAAGTTCAAGTTCACTGAGTGTCTTTCCCACACCTGCATAAACTATCTTTGAAGGATCTACTCCGGCCTTTAAAGCTACGACAAGTTCTCCTCCTGAGACTATATCTGCTCCAGCTCCTTCTTCACCGATAATCTTTACTATTTCGGGATTAAAGTTAGCCTTCACCGCATAACATATAAGAGCTTGTGGGAAAGCTTCTCTGTATGTTCTTATTCTATCCTTTATATAGGAAGCACTGTAAACGAAAAGAGGTGTTCCGAATTCCTCAGCTAACTTTTTTAAGGAAACTCCTTCTAAGTAAAGACTGTCGTTCTTTCTCTCAAGATAGGGATTGTATTCACTTAAGATTCCTTCCACGGTAAAGGAATATTGTAACCGAAAAAGGTAAACCTGTGCTTAACTTACACAACTCTTCCTATACTTTTCTATTCTCCACAAATTCTTTTTATCCGAAGGAGAAACCAAGCTTATAGCAATCCCTTCCTTACCTAACCTACCAGTTCTACCTATTCTATGGGTGTAGATCTTTGGATCTTCAGGAAGATGAAAGTTTATTATAAGGGACACTCCTTCCACATCTAATCCTCTGGAAGCTACGTCTGTCGCTATTAAGACTTTAATAGACCCTTCTCTGAAAAGCTTCATAACCTCTTCCCTGCGACGTTGGGGCATATCCCCGTGAAGCGCGGAAACGTTAAAACCTTTGTTTTTCATTTGAAAAGCAAGCTGTTTTGCATCTTTCCTCATTCTAACAAAAACTATTATTTTCCTATCTTTATTTTCTCTGAGGATTTTCTCCAATTCACTGTATTTATGTCTTTCAGAACGGATTTTAAGCACTATTTCGTTTATCCTGGGTTTCATCTCCTCGGACTCAGCGTTTACGTGGATATACTCCTTCTTTATAAAACGGGAAGCTATTTCCTCTATCTCCCGAGGAACTGTTGCGGAAACAAGAAAAGTTTGCCTGTTTGCAGGAATTTTTCTCAGTATCCACTCTATATCCTCTCTGAAACCCATATCTAACATTACATCTACTTCGTCCAAAATAAGATAACGTATATTATCCGTTTTAAGAGCTGATCTGTTTATAAGATCCTTTACTCTACCTGGCGTCCCCACTACTATATCTGGATTTCTGTATTCTAATAGCCTAAGATCTTTCCCTACGGAAGTTCCGCCGTAAAAAACCCATATCTTTAAGGAAGTATATCTTGCTATATCCTTCATGTGATCTCTTATTTGAAGAGCCAGCTCCCTTGTGGGAACTAAAATAAGTGCCATTTCTTCTCCTTTTATCCTCTCAACAACGGGTATGCCAAAAGCTCCTGTTTTACCCGTTCCAGTTCTGGCTTGTATCAGAAGATCCCTACCCTCAACGGCTAAAGGTATAGCGACTTCCTGAACAGGTGTGGGTTTTTCAAATCCTATCTCTTTTAAAGCTTTACGGACTTTCTCACTTAATTTGTCAAATGTAAATTTCATAAGTTCCTCCTTGCTTTTTTAATGTTTTGAATTTAACAAATACTTACTATTTTTCAATCCTATCCCTAAAGGACTTAAGCACAGGTTCAAAACCTATCTGTCGGAGCTACAGGTAGCAGGCTCTCAGATACTTGACAGAAAAAAACCCAAGGTTAAATTCTCATAGGTAATGCCCTCGGATATAGATGATCTCAGAAGAGATCTAGATATTGTAGAGGTGATATCAGAATATATAAACTTAGAAAGAGCCGGGAGTAATTACAAAGCACACTGTCCTTTTCACAACGACAGGACTCCGTCTTTTTACGTTTCCCCTTTAAGAAGGATTTTCAAGTGTTTTGGTTGCGGAATAGGAGGGGACGCTATCAGGTTTGTTTCTCTTTATGAGAATATTTCTTATAAAGAAGCTGCTATTAGACTTGCAGAAAGATACGGTTTTAAATTGAAAATTGAGGATAAATCTCCTCTTAAAGAGGAAACCCTTAATGCAATTTCAGCGGTAGCGGATTTTTATCATAGTAAATTAAAAGAACACGATACACCTATAGCTTATTTAAGAGACAGAAACATTGAAACTTTTACGGTTAAGAAGTTCGGTATAGGTTACTCTTCTTCTTCAGAAGAACTGGTAAATATGCTGAGAAAAACAAATATTCTGAAGGAGTATGAAAGAACAGGAAATCTTTTATCAGTAGGGGAAGGTAAATACAGGGATCTTTTCTTGGGAAGGCTCATAATACCAGTAAAAGATTACAAAGGAAGAACAGTAGGTTTCGGAGGGAGACTCTTAAAAGGAGAAGGACCTAAATACATTAACTCTCCCGAAAGCGATTTTTTTAAAAAAAGACAACTTCTCTTTGGGCTTTACGAAGCGTTACCTTATCTTAAAGATACTTCTTGTGCTGTTCTTGTAGAAGGATACTTTGATGTAATGGCTCTTCATCAAGAAGGATTTAAAAATGCAGTGGCTACTTTGGGAACATCTCTTACAGAAGATCACGTAAGGATACTGTCCAGATTTGTAAAGCAAATCTACATTATCTTTGACGCAGACGAAGCGGGTAGAAAAGCTCTTAGATTGGCTGTTCCTCATCTTTTAAAGGGAGATCTTGAAGTATATCCAGTGTTATTACCCGAAGGAACTGATCCTCATGAATTTTTAATAAAGGAAGGCAGGAAAGCTTTAAGAGATCTTATGGCTTCTTCACAAAACATCTTTGATCTGCTACTTATGAAAATTAGGGAAGATAAGGATACAGAGCAAAGTGTGAGAGACTTTCTTTACTTCGCTTCTTTTCTTAACGATGGTGTAAAGGTATTTTCGCTCTTGACAGAACTCAGCAGAATTACACGTATTCCCTTGGAAATTCTTTCGGAAAAGATTCACAGAAAGGAAAAACCTATATCCCAGGAGAGTGTAAAACTCAGTTTTACTGAGAGAATATTTCTAAAGGGATTGTTTGAACTCGGAGTTCATGTGAATTTGGATCAACTCAATCTCTCTCAAAAGGCTAGGTCTTACGCAGAGTGTATTCTAAAGGAAGAGTATTACGAAGTTCCGGAAGAAATCTTAAACATGAAAAGCGCAGATCTTCAAAGAGATTTCAAGTCCGCTCTTGAAGCTCTCAAGGTGGAGATACCAAAAGAGGAAATAGCGGTGACTGATAAAAGCTTAGCGGAAGCTGTCAGGATCAGGGTTAAAAATCATAAAGGAGGTATAAAAAGAGTAGCCCTTAAAAAGTGGAGGGGTTTCTCTTGAAGAGAAAGTGTAAACATCTTAGATTTAATAAATTTGATCAGGAGGTAGGAAATGGTTGACAGAGAAAACCTCAGGCATCTGATTGAAATAGGTAAAGAAAAAGGTTATGTTACCTACGATGAAGTCAACGAGTTGTTAGATGAGGACTTTATATCCTCCGACAGCTTTGAGGAAGTTATAGATACGCTTGCCAATTTTAACATTCAAGTAGTTGAAAGCGAGGAAGAATACGAAGAAAAGGAACATCTTGGAGAAATAGTTGTATCTGCTGAATCCTTCACTGTAATGGGGAGAGACGGGGATCCCGTGAAGCTCTATTTAAAAGAAATGGGGAAAATACCCTTGCTCACAAGAGAACAGGAAATCCGCTACGCACGTCAGATAGAAATAGGAAGGAAAATAATGAGAAGGGGACTTTTAAGAAGTTCCTTTCTTGTTGAAAAACTCCTTCAGGATTGGGGGAAGCTGTGTAACGGTAAACTCAGAGTAGGAGACATAATGGATTTGATAGAAGAAGATCCCAACAGTGAGTATTATGAAGAAAACTGTGAAAAACACGAGAAGTTTTTTATGGAAAAGGGGCTTGAATTGGCAGCTGCTTATAAAAAACTACTGGAAGCTAGAGAGGAGTATATCTTAAAGGGAACTGCTGAAAAGAAAAAAGAGTATCTGATCAGGCATGCTCAAATGAACCGCATAGTTCACCAGATGAAAATAAAGTATTCTAAATTTGAAAGAATAGCCGATGAGCTTCTAAAGCTTTATCAGAAGTATATAAGGAAGAAAAGAGATTTTGAGTCAAGAAAGAGAAAACTACAAGCCATACATCCGGATATAAATGAACTTATAAACGACTATATCAGCAGCAGAGAACTCCAAGAAAAGATAAAAGCAGCAGGCTATTCTTTTGACAGATTTAGCGCTCTTGTAAACGAATACATTTCCCTGCGTAGAGAGGTTGAAAAGCTCAGAAATGAAATAGGCATAATACCCGAAGAGATAAAAAGGGTAATGAGCATAATAGAACAGGGAAGGAGAAAAGTAGTAAAAGCAAAACAAGTAATGATCCAGTCCAACCTCAGACTTGTTGTTTCCATAGCAAAGAAATACGTCAACAGAGGACTTCACTTTCTTGATCTTATTCAAGAAGGAAACATAGGACTTATGAAGGCGGTGGATAAATACGATTACAGAAAAGGCTATAAGTTCTCCACCTATGCAACGTGGTGGATAAGGCAGGCGATAACAAGAGCCATAGCGGATCAAGCGAGAACTATTAGAATTCCTGTTCACATGATAGAAACCATTAACAGAATAATAAAAGCTTCTAAAAAACTCTTTCAGGAACTGGGCAGAGAACCTACACCTGAAGAAATAGCAAGGCATCTGGGAATGTCCACTGATAAAGTAAGAAAAGTTCTCAGATCCGCACAGGAGCCTATATCTCTTGAAACTCCCATAGGGGACGATGAAGATACATTTCTTAAAGACTTTATAGAAGACAAATCAATTCCCAATCCGGAAGAATACGTATCAAGAAAACTTCTGCGAGAACAGTTAGAAAAGGTGCTTGAAACTTTATCGGAAAAAGAGAAAGAAATACTTAGATACCGATACGGTCTCGTTGATGGCACAGAATACACCCTTGAACAAGTAGGAAAGATGTTCAACGTAACTAGGGAGAGAATAAGACAAATAGAATCAAAAGCCATAAGAAAACTAAGACATCCTTCAAGGGCAAAATATCTCAGGGATTTTGAAGTTTGAAATTTTAAAATGAGGTTAGGAGTAAATATAGATCACGTTGCTACCCTCAGACAAGCACGGAGAACTTTTGAACCCAATCCTGTATTTGCAGCTTTAATAGCCCAGCAGGTAGGTGCTGATCAGATAACCCTTCACCTGAGGGAAGATAGAAGACATATCCAGGACAGAGATCTTGAACTTATAAAAGAACTGGTAAGTATTCCCGTAAACCTTGAAATGGCTCCTACGGAAGAGATGAAAAGTATAGCTCTTAGAATAAAACCCCACAGAGTTACCCTTGTTCCTGAAAAGAGAGAAGAAATAACAACAGAAGGCGGACTTGATGCTGTATCTCTTAAAAGCTTTCTTTCCGAATACATCAAACCCTTTAAGGAATCAGGTATAGAAGTTTCTCTCTTTGTAGATCCGGAAATAAGTCAGGTAAAAGCTTCCGCCGATGTAGGAGCAGATGCGGTAGAACTGCATACAGGAGAATTCGCTAATCTGTGGAATGCCTTTAAATTTAAAGAAGCTCACAGAGAACTGGAAAGGCTTAAATCCGCTGCTAAGCTGGGAAGAGATTTGGGACTTAGAGTATACGCAGGGCATGGACTGACTTATCAGAATGTTAAGGAGATTCTTAAGCTCTATCCACTTGTAGAAGAACTTAACATAGGACACTCCATAATAGCCAATGCGGTTATATGGGGATTTGAAAGAGCGGTAAGGGAAATGGTAGAGATCCTGAAGAAAGCTAAAACAGAGGGGAGGTAATCATGGTTCAGAAAATAAGAAAAGCGGTTTTACCAGTTGCCGGTTGGGGAACACGCTTCTTGCCTGCCACTAAGGCTATGCCTAAGGAGATGTTTCCTATTATAGACAAGCCTGTAATTCAGTTCATAGTAGAAGAACTCCTGGAAGCAGGCATAGAAAACGTGATCTTTGTTACAGGAAGACATAAAAGACCTATAGAACATCATTTTGATATAAACAGAGATTTAGAAAATCACCTTCAGGAAGCTGGAAAAGAAGAAGCGTTAAACAGTATAAGGTATATTAGCCACATGATAAATCCCATATACGTTCGTCAAAAGGATCAGCTCGGTTTGGGACATGCTGTTTTAACTTCAGAACCCGTAGTAGGAGCTGAACCCTTTATAGTATCCTTAGGAGATATAGTTCTTGAAAAAGGCAGTAAAACTCTTTGTGACATGATAGATCTCTTTAATCGCTTAGGGAAAAGTGTTATAGCTTTATTTGAGGTAGAAAACAGGGAAGTGAGTAAATACGGTATAGTTAAAGTAAAAGAGATAGAAGAAGGGGTTTATATCGTAGAAGATTTAGTGGAAAAACCTTCCCCCGAAACAGCTCCTTCTAATCTCGCGATAGTGGGAAGATATATATTTACACCGCGAATTTTTGATAAACTTAAAGAGACCCAACCCGGAAAGGGGGGAGAGATTCAACTCACCGATGCCATGAGACTTCTTCTTGAAGAAGAAGTTTTATACGCTTACAGAATAGAAGGAAAGGTTTTTGATACAGGTAATCCCGTGGATTATCTTAAAACTATCTGTGAATTTGCTCTTAAAAGGGAAGATATAAGAGAAGAGCTCCTGCCTTATCTTCAAGAAACCATCAGTAGATATACCCAATTGATAGATAAACCCTAAAACCTTTAAGAAGCTTAGCATCTCCCGGAATAGGTCTTGCAATGTCCAACCTTATAAAACCAGCGGGTGTGCTAACTCCCAACGCAGTGCCCATATCGTATTTTAAATCTCTATAAGCTTTTTTGAAACTATTTTGAACAGATCCCATATCTGCATACAAACCAAGCCACAGTGGACCTTTAATCTGAAAGAGCATTTCTCCTCTACCGTAAAGGAAAATTCTTCCTCCCGAAGGAGAACCGATAGATTCAAAGTCGTATCCTCTCATATTCCTTAAACCGCCAAGAAAAAATCTATCAAATATAGGAGATTTCTTTCCCGTCCAACCAACCGCTATTCTAAAGTTGGTAGAAAGAGAAGGTGTAAGTTCCCTTAAGATAAAGTTGTTAAACTCTGTCCGGTAGTAAGATCTGTCTCCTTCAATCTTTGAAAACCTCATACTTGTATGGGTTATATTGCGGGGATTGACAGGATTGTCTCTTTTTTCTCTGAGCAAAAACAAACCGTAGCGACTGAGAGTGTATTTACCTTCTTCCACACCGTAAACTGTATTGTTTGCCTTAGAAAGGAACAAGCTTAAGGAAAAACTTCTCACGGGTCTATACCCTACTGATAAAAGAAATCCTTCGTTTTCAAGATCGTAGTTTTTGTGAAATTCCAACTTGCGGAAAAGAGAAGTATTTGCAAAGTATTTCCTTGAAAAAAGGAATCTATCTGAAAAACTCATCTCATAGGTTCTATAGAGTTCACTTTTGGAAGCTCTGAGTTTTCCTATAATACCTAT